>VMBT01000148.1_pt1 | contig 46204 bp, 46 predicted proteins | sample 4404301 | NCBI WGS metagenome assembly VMBT01 (sample SAMN12238535, study PRJNA552566) | marine metagenome | isolation source: Coastal seawater | place: USA: coastal Georgia, Sapelo Island | collected 2008-08/2009-08 | reverse complement strand
TTTTGCGTCTTATTCTTGCAATAGCAACGTCGATTGATCTGTTTTCGATATTTCCACCAAGTTCATTTTTAATATCTTCTCTTGTAAAAGACTGATTTGGGGATTTACAAAAACAGCTTAATAACTTTTGTTCTGAAGTTGTTAAGTGTACAGGTACATCATTTTTATATAAGTTCGAAGATTTTATATTAAAAGAAAAAGGGCCAAATCTAGTTTCATCATCCTCAGTTGTTTCAATCACATTAGATGTAAATCTTTTTAAAATATTTTGTATTCTAAGTAAAAGCTCTCTTGGTTCAAAAGGTTTTGTCATGTAATCATCAGCACCAATTTCAAGACCATCAAGCCTGTCTTCTGGGTCTGACATGGCAGTTAACATAAGTACAGGCATTTGGCTTGTTTTTCTAATTTCCTTTAAGAAATCTAGCCCATTTTGTCCTGGCATCATAATATCCACTACAAGCAAATCAAAAATTAAGCTTTCCATAATTTTTTTTGCTTCTTCAGTGCTTTCAGCGTCAGAAACTCTAAATTCATTATTTTCTAAAAACTTTTTTAATAATAATCTTATTTTCTCATCATCATCGATGATCAGAATATGGAAGTTAAATTTTTTAAGATCTAAGTTGTTCATTTAGTAAATAAAGTTATTTACACTTATTAAATATTATTTATTAATTAAAATCATATAGAGCAAAATAATCAATTACTTAATGAAATACAAAACATATTTCTTAATGTTTGATTATTTAAAAATTTTGTGGATTATGAGTAGTGCTGAACATTGGAGGAATATTAATTGGTTAGCTTATCATTTGATAACCGTGAGGGATACCTTTGGCAAAACGGAAGCTTAGTAGAGTGGAAAGATGCTGAGATTCATGTTTTAAACCATGGACTTCATTATGCAAGTTGTGTTTTTGAAGGTGAAAGAGCTTATAATGGCAAAATTTTTGAAAGTGAAAAACATACTGAAAGATTATTTTTTTCAGCAAAGTCACTAGATATGAAAATACCATTTTCCCAAAAAGAAATCCTAGAAGCAAAAAACACTCTATTGAAGAAAAATTCCCTTTCAAATGCTTATGTAAGACCAGTTGTTTGGAGAGGTAGTGAAATGATGGCTGTTTCTGCACAATCAACAAAAATTAATGTAGCAATCGCTGTTTGGGAATGGCCTAGTTATTTTGATCCAGATCAAAAAATGCAAGGCATAAAGCTTGATATTGCTAAATGGAGAAGACCAAGCCCTGACTGTGGTCCAGTTCATGCGAAGGCAGCCGGTTTATACATGATTTGTACTTTATCTAAACATGAAGCAGAAGCCAAAGGATATAGTGATGCCCTTATGCTTGACTACCGTGGTCAAATTGCAGAAGCTACAGGTGCAAACATATTCTTTAAAATGCCTGATGGTAAATTGCACACTCCATTAGCAGATTGTTTCCTTGATGGGATTACAAGAAGGACAGTTATGAAAATTGCTCAAGATTTAGGTGTTGAAATTGTTGAAAGAAAAATAATGCCTGAAGAGATGGCGGAAGCAGAAGAGTGTTTTTTAACAGGAACAGCAGCTGAGGTTACGCCCGTCCAATCAATAGGAGATTACAAATTTAAGCCTGGCGAACTTTGCTTAAAACTTACAAAAGCTTATTCTGATTTAGTTAATAACCATTAAATAGGTCTTATTTCTCCCATTTGTAAATTGCGTCTTGATCAGATTGCCTAGACTCAACCCATTTTCTTTGACTCTCACTTTCTTCAATTTTCCAAAATGGAGCTTTTGTTTTTAGCCAATCCATAATGAAGTTACATGCATCAAAAGCATTTTGTCTGTGTTTTGAAGCTACTCCTACAAATACAATTTGATCAGATACCAATAATTTCCCAACCCTATGAATTACAGTAATGCCTGTAAGTTCCCACTTTTTTATGCTTTTTTGGATAATTTTGTCAATTTCTGACTCCGTCATGCCAGGGTAATGCTCAAGAGTCATTGATGTTATTTGTTCATTATTATGTTCATTATGTTCTCTTACTAAACCTATAAAATTAACAATTGCTCCACTTTCACTGTCGTGAAGCTTTTGGGTCTCTTTTGAAATATCAAAATCTTCATGTTGAATTTTAATATTAACTTTAATAGATTTATCTATCATTTACCCTCCAGTTACTGGAGGGAAGAAAGCTATTTCATCATTATTGTCTATTTTGTCATCTAGAGAAGAATATGATTTATTAATAGCGATTTTAATAAGATTTTTTTTCTCGAATGCTAACCTGTAATCATCATTTAAATTTTCTAAATATGAAATCAGCTCTTTTATGGTAGTTATATCTGCTGGAAGATCTATTACTTCTTCTGCTTTACCAATATGTTCTTTAATCCAGGAAAAATATTTTACAACCATTATGAGTTCTCATTATTTTTTTTAAAAAAATTAATCACGCTTACTGCATATTGAAACCCTGTAATTAGAGTAATAATACTGGCTAGCCATAGCAAACAATACGAAATGAAACCCAAAAAGTCGATGTTATAAAAATACTCATTCATTCTCCAAACTAAAAAGCTTCCACAAGCAATCAACTGGATTGTAGTTTTCCATTTTGCCAAAACAGAAACTTTTAAAGTAAAATTGTAAGAGGACACGCTTTCTCTTAGTCCAGAAATAAATATTTCTCTTAAAATTATTATTAAAGAAGGAATAAATCCAAAATAAAAATCTAACAAATTTTCACTCGCTAGTGATAAAAGAACGCCTATGACTAATAGCTTATCAGCAATCGGGTCTAATACTTTTCCTAAAATAGATACTACATTATATTTTCTAGCAAAAAAACCATCAAAATAATCACTTAAGCCTGCTAGTAATAACAAAGGAGCAGCAAGGATTGCGCCAGTTTCTCCTCCATAAATGATAAGAATGGGTAATAAGATTGAAATTAAACACCTAAATAATGTAAGTGTGTTTGGTATAGCTTTTTTTATATTATTGTCAGACATTTATAAACCTTAATTTATCATTTACTATACTAAAGAAAATGAAATTATAATTAAGTATTTAATATTAATTAAAGAAATTAAATATTCTTTTTGCTATTGAATCATTAATTCCTTCAACTTTACTTAAGTCTTTAAGACTTGCTGTTTTAACAGCTTTTGCGGAACCAAATTCATTAAGTAAAGCTCTCTTTCTTTTCGATCCAATTCCCACTATTTCATCTAGTGGATTTTTAAAAATAATTTTTCTATTTTTTAATCTATGGCCTGCAATAGCAAATCTGTGCACTTCATCTCTTAATTTTTGTAAAAAGAATAATGTTGGATCGTTTTTATCAAAACTAAGTTTTTCAATATTTTTAGTATAAAAATTTTCTCTTCCACTATCCCTTTTAATTCCCTTAGAAATTGCAATAACTTCGACATTTTCAATTTTTAAATTATTCAATACTGAAAGTGCTGTATTTAGGTGGCCTTTCCCACCATCTATGATAATTAAATCTGGGAAATTAGAAGAATTTTTCCCCAAAAACCTTCTTTTAAGAACCTCTTCCATCATTAAATAATCATTATTATTTAGATTAAAGTCATTATCCTTAATTTTAAAATTTTCATTATTCTTAGAAGTTATATTATAACGTCTATACAATGATTTAATAAAACCGTCTTCATTAAAGGCTATCATAGCACCAATAGGTGCTTTACCTTGATGATGAGAGTTATCATAAACTTCTATTTTTTTTATCTCTTTTTCTAAGCCAAAAATATTCTTTAATTTTGTGATATTTTCTTGGTTAGATGATTTTTCGTAGATTTTTCTGTTAAGGCTTTCTTCGGCATTTTTGATAACTGAGTTCAAAATATCCAATTTTTTACCCTTTTTAGGTACTTGTATTTTAATTTTAAAATTATGTTTTCTAAATAATAATTCTTCAACTAATTGAGTTTCTTTAGGGTGTTGGTTAACGAGTATGTTTTCAGCCGGAATATTTTTGTCGAAGAACTGACAAATAAAAGCTTGTATTATTTCATCTTCCTTAACATCTATTCCGTTCTTTCCTGTGTTTGGGAAATATGATTTTGAACCATAATTTTGACCGTTTCTAATAATCGTCATTTGAATAACTACTTTATTATCCAACTTTTTTAGGGCTAACAAATCAACATTATTAAGATTTTGTATATTAATATTTTGTGTAGCTGTTATATCTGTCAAAGCCTTGATTCTATTTCTAAAAATGGAAGCCGCCTCAAAGTTTTTTTTGTCAGATGCGTCATACATCTTTTGAATTAATTTTTGTTTAATTTTATTAGAATTACCACTCAAGAAATTTTTAGCTTCTAAAACACTCTCATCATAATTTTCTTTTGATATAAAGTTTACACAAGGCGCACTACAACGTTTTATTTGAAATTGCAAACATGGTCTTTTTCTTGTTTTAAAAATATTGTCATTACATGTCCGTAGTAAAAATGTTTTTTGAATTGTCTCTATAGTTTTTTGGACAGTTGTTTTAGAAACAAAGGGACCAAAGTAATCACCTTTAATTTTTCTAACACCACGATGAGAAGAGATTTGAGGAAATGGATGAGTTAAATTAAAAAATATTGAGCTAAAACTTTTATCATCCTTTAGTAGAATATTGAATGTTGGTTCAAATTTTTTTATCAAATTGGATTCTAGTAATAGAGCTTCCATCTCTGAAGAAGTTATAATAATTTCCATTTTCATGGTATTGGATACCATGTATGTCAGCCTCGAATTCAATCTTTTAGGTTGAGTGTAAAAAACTACTCGATTTTTAAGATTTTTAGCTTTCCCAATATATAGTTTTTCTTCATTAGCACCTATCATTTGATATACGCCAGGCTTGTTGGGTATAGTTAATAATTCATTTTTAATTATTTGAATTCCATTACTGAGAGATTTGTTATCTTTTATCATTTAAGTATCTCTTTAATTGGATTTTATAATAACATCAAATTCACTTGATATATTTAAATTAATTTATTATCTCATTTGGGGACAAATATTAAACCTAAATCCTTTTGCTTTAATTTTTTAATTTCATCTCTTATTTTTGCTGCCTCTTCAAATTCAAGATTGCTTGCGGCTTTGTCCATCTCCACCTCAAGTTCTTCTATTGTTTGTTTTATAGTTTTACCTATTTTATTAGAGTTTTTGTTTTGTTCATCCTCTTCTTCATTATTAAGATCAGCAAGTATATCTGAAATTTTACTTATTACTGTTTTAGGGGTTATGTTATTTTGTTTATTATATTCAATTTGTTTTTTTCTTCTTCTTTCTGTTTCATCAATTGCGTATTTCATAGAACCAGTTATTGTGTCGGCATAAAGTATAACTTTGCCTTCCACGTGTCTGGCTGCTCGACCAATAGTCTGTACTAGTGAAGTTTTTGAACGTAGGTAACCTTCTTTATCGGCATCTAATATAGCAACGAGTGCGCATTCTGGTATATCAAGGCCTTCTCGGAGAAGATTAATACCTATTAAAGCATCAAATACTCCTAGTCTTAAATCTCTGATTATTTCAATACGCTCAAGGGTATCTACATCTGAGTGGATGTATCTTACTTTTAAACCTGCTTCAAACATATACTCACTCAATGCTTCAGCCATTTTTTTTGTTAATGTAGTTATTAAAACTCTATTTCCTTTTTTTGATTGTTCCTTCGTTTCATAAATAAGGTCATCAACTTGGGTTTTGGTTGGCCTAATTATTATTTCTGGATCCACTAAACCTGTCGGTCTGAGAGCTTGTTCTATAAAAACTCCATTAGTTTTATTTAATTCCCAATCTCCTGGTGTAGCTGATACATGTATAGTTTGTGGCCTGAAAGCTTCCCACTCCTCAAATTTCAAAGGCCTGTTATCTAAACATGATGGCAACCTGAAACCATATTCTGATAATGTAGATTTTCTTCGAAAATCACCTTTATACATTGCACCAATTTGACTAACAGTAATGTGGCTTTCATCTGTAAAAACAAGTGCATCATCTGGCAAATATTCAAAAAGAGTTGGTGGAGGTTCTCCAGGATTTCTTCCTGATAAATATCTGCTATAGTTTTCTATTCCTGGACATGTTCCAGCTGCCAGCATCATTTCAATATCAAAGTTTGTTCTTTGCTCTAATCTTTGTGCTTCAACTAATTTATTATTTTTGTAGAGAATTTCTAAATGCACTTTTAATTCTTCTTTTATGGACTTAATAGCTTCATTTAATGTTGGCCTAGGAGTTACATAGTGAGAATTTGCATATATTTTAATAGTTTTTAACTTTGCTAATTTTTCACCTGTTAGGGCATCAATTTCATAAATTTCTTCGATTTCATCACCAAATAGTATTATCCTCCAGGCAGTCGTTTCTAAATGAGCTGGAAAAATTTCAATGCTATCTCCTCTTACTCTAAATGTTCCTCTTACAAAAGACATATCATTTCGTGTATATTGAAGTTCAGTAAATTGTCTTAGTAATTTTTGACGAGAAATTTCTTCGCCAATTTTTAAATTTATAATCATTTTGGAGTATGTTTCTACCGATCCAATTCCATAAATACACGATACAGAAGCAATTATAATAACATCTTGTCGTTCAAGAAGAGCTCTAGTTGCAGAGTGTCTCATTCTATCAATTTGGTCATTAATACTCGATTCCTTTTCAATATAAGTATCAGATCTAGGCACATATGCTTCTGGCTGGTAGTAGTCATAATATGAGACAAAATATTCTACTGCGTTGGTTGGAAAGAAATCTTTCATTTCTCCATATAGTTGAGCTGCAAGTGTCTTATTGGGAGCCATAATTAACGAGGGCCTATTTAAAGAATTAATTACATGGGCCATTGTAAAAGTTTTGCCTGAACCCGTAACCCCAAGAAGTACTTGATCTTTTTCTTTGTTTTTAATACCTGTAATCAATTCTGCAATGGCTTTAGGCTGATCTCCAGTTGGAACAAAACTAGAATTTAATGAAAAAACTGAATTAGTATTTTGTTCATCAGCCAAATTGTCTAAGTTATTCATATTTTACATTATTTAGAACGATTAAAAGTTACTCTATAACAAAAATTCAATTAATTATTAACAAAAAACATTTTTAAACATTTTATTTTGTAGTAGATCTTAGAACTATGAATTTATATGGAGTCAATTTATGTCATTTATTTCTGATACTTTAAAAAGAATAAAGCCATCTGCAACAATGGTTATTACTGCTAAAGCTGCACAGCTAAAAAGAGAAGGAAAAAAGGTTATAGGGCTATCTTCTGGTGAGCCTGATTTTGATACTCCTAAACACGTAAAGGAAGCAGCAATAGAAGCTATAAATAAGGGGCACACAAAATATACTAACATTGAAGGTATTCCAGAACTTAGACAATCTATTGTTGAAAAATTCAAGAAAGATAATAATTTAGACTATAATATTAATGAAATTATAGTTGGCACTGGTGGAAAGCAAATTTTATATAATGCCTTAGTAAGCTCTTTAAATGAGACTGATGAAGTCATTATTCCGGCACCATATTGGGTATCTTATCCTGATATGACTTTGCTAGCTGGTGGAAAACCAATTATAATAAACTGTCCATCTGAAACAGATTTTAAATTAACAGCTGAAGCTCTAGAAAAGGTTATTACTAAAAATAGTAAGTGGTTAATTTTAAATAGCCCATCTAACCCGACTGGGTCCTGTTATAGTAAAGAAGAGCTTGAAGCTATAGCTAAGGTAGTAAGAAAATATGATAATTTGTATGTAATGACTGATGATATTTATGAGTATATTATATATGACAATTATGATTTTTTTACTTTTGCGCAAGTTGCACCTGATCTTAAGGATAGAACATTAACAGTTAATGGTGTATCAAAAAGTTATTGTATGACTGGCTGGCGTATCGGTTATGCTGCTGGACCTGAAAAGCTAATTAAAGCTATGATTAAAATTCAAGGGCAATCAACATCTAATCCATCATCAATTTCTCAGTATGCTGCTATGGCAGGGATAGGTGGAAGTAAGGATTTTTTGAAACCTTGCCTTGATGCATTTGATGAGAGGAGACATTTTGTTGTAAATAAACTTAACTCTATTCAAGGAATAAGTTGTATTATGCCAAAAGGAGCCTTTTATGCATATCCAAATGTTGAGGGTTTATTAGGAAAAACAACTAAGCATGGAAAAATTTTAACTAATGATACTGAGATTGTGGAATGGCTTTTAGATGAAGCGGAGGTGGCAGCAGTTCCTGGTGCTGCATTTGGTTTGGAGCCTTATTTTCGAGTTTCTTATGCAACAAGCCTAGATTTACTTAAAGAAGCAATGAATAGGATTGAAAAAGCAGTTTTAAGTTTATCTTGATAAATTTTGGAGTTTTATTTGCCTTTTATTCATAAAAAGAAAATTTGGTCCTTAGGACAAAATCATATTACTGATGAAACATTATTTCAAAAAAGAAGAGAGCTATTAAAGAAATTAGCTGGTAGCTCTTTTCTTTTTGCAGGATCAACTCTATCAACTTTTTCTGCTTATGGATTGACAGACCCTTTATATCCTCCCCCGATTAATGAAATTTATAAAGTTAATAGAGAGTTAACAAAAGAAAGTTATGCTACTACCTATACAAATTTTTATGAGTTTGGGTCTAACAAAAATATTTGGAGAAAAGCTGCTAGACTCAAAACTAAACCTTGGTTGATAAGCATAGAAGGTTTGATAAACAAACCTCTAAAAATAGACATAAATGATTTAATTAAAAAAGTGGGTGGAATAGAAGAGAGAGTTTATCGATTTAGGTGTGTAGAAGCGTGGTCTATGACTGTACCTTGGGCAGGTTTCCCATTGAGCAAAATAATATCACTTGTTGAACCAAAATCCGATGCTAAATTTATTAAATTTGAAACTTTTTACAATCCTGACATAGCCCCTGGACAAAAACAAAAATGGTACCCATGGCCCTACGTGGAGGGAATCACTATTGAAGAAGCAAATAATGATCTTAGTTTTATGGCAACAGGAATATATGGTAAAGAATTACCAAATCAAAATGGTGCCCCTTTTCGATTAGTTCTTCCTTGGAAGTATGGCTTTAAGTCTATAAAATCTATAGTGAAAATAAGTTTTGTTAAAGAAAGACCCATTAGTATGTGGGAAAAAATAGCCCCTCAAGAATATGGTTTTTGGGCGAATGTTAACCCAGAAGTTTCACACCCTAGATGGTCTCAAGCTACAGAACAACAGTTAGGGAGTGATTATAGAATTCCAACTGTTATATATAATGGTTATGCAGAACAAGTCTCCAGCCTTTATCATAATTTACAAGATAAATTGAAAGATAAATTATTCAGATAAATTAAGGTTTTAAATTAATGAAAAGTTACCCAAGTTTTGTAGATAAACATTATGCTTTGGGTGAAAATTTTTTTGAATTAGCCATACCTGCAAAATTTCCTAATCATAAACTTAGATTTAGAAATAATAGAGCATCTGAAAGAATTGGCCTCCATAAATTAAGTGATGATGAATGGATAAATCATTTTGGAAAATTTCATCCTTTTTCTGATGTGGTACATGATCCATTAGTTTTAAAATACCATGGACATCAATTTGGACAATATAATCCAGAGCTAGGGGATGGAAGGGGGTTTTTATTATGTCAGCTTTTAGATAAAAAAAATATCCTCTGGGATCTAGGTACAAAAGGTTCTGGACAAACTAAATATAGTAGACAAGGAGACGGGAGGTTAACTTTAAAAGGTGCAGTTAGAGAATTATTAGCCACAGAGTTTTTATCAGCTTTAGGGGTAAATACTAGTCAAACAGTATCTATAATAGAAACATTTGAAAAACTTCAGAGAAATGATGAACCATCGCCAACAAGATCTGCGGTTTTGGTAAGAAGGTGTAATAGTCACATCAGAATTGGGACATTTCAAAGACTTGCCTACTTAAATCAAAAAGAAAATATTGAAATTTTATTACATCATGTAGCCAAAAATTATTTTCCACATATTAATATTAAATCAAACACTAAATATTCGACAGAAGAAATCTTTTTAGAATCTGTAAAAAATATCGCCGCCTCCATGGGTAAAATTATTATCGCTGGATTTGTTCATGGGGTTTTAAACACAGATAATTTTAATGTCACTGGAGAAGTTTTTGATTACGGTCCCTGGCGTTTTATAGAATTTGCAAATCCAAATTTTACTGCAGCTTATTTTGATTATAATGGAAGATATTCATTTGGAAGGCAACCAGAAGCAGCGTTGTGGGCTTTGTCTCAATTAGGTAAAAGTTTAGAGGATTTTATCTCTGAAAAAAGAATTATTGAAATTTTAAACCAATTTTCAGAATATTTTAATGTCTCAATGAAAAATCATTTCTGCTGGAGAATGGGAATTAGGGACATTGAAGATAAAGATTTAAATACAATTATGAAAGTTTTACTAAAAGAAAGTGAAAAAAATAAAATTAACTATGTATCATTTTTCCATGATTTTTATGGAGGTAAAAATTCAGTTAAAGATTGCTTAAATACAACCTATGGAAACAAATACAAATTTGATAATTTTTTACCAATCACTGAAATACTTAAAGATACAGTAGCAAGAGGTTCTCATAAGGATAAAATTAGCTTAATAAAAAATAGTAAAGAAAATCTTCTGATTTCAGAAGTTGAAAAAATTTGGGAGCAAATAGATCTTTATGATAATTGGGAATTGCTTAACAAAAAAATTAAAAAAATAAGAAACTTAGGAGATTTATTAGAGTCTCAAAAACTTGTTAACTTTTAAGAGTGTCGTTCTATTTGTATTGAGTTGTTTTTTATTAAATTGAAATAATTCATTTTCAAAAATTTTAATTATTCCTAAATTTTGTAAATCATTTAAAAAGTATAAAATTTTACCACTTTCTTTTGGGAATTTATGTATGAAAAGTGGAATTGGCGTAGTGGATATTTCTGAAATCATATTAACACTGTCACTGGTAACAATTGCATAGTCTATGTTTTTTAAAATATCTGGATATGGATTGTTTTCAGACATAGGTAATATTTCATAATTTTTTAGATATTTAGTAAATGATTTATCTATAATTCTAATAGCCTTTTTAGGAGTTCTTCTTGAAAAGGAAACTAGAAGTTTTGCATTAAAATTTTTAAGAGACTTAATAACTTTCATACTTAAATTGAAATAATCTATACTATGTGGTGAATATCTTTTATTTTCACCTCCTACCATCAATAAAACTAATTTTGTGTTATCTTGTTTTAAGAAATCATATCTATTTTTTAATGTATCATATTTAAAAAATGTCAATGCTCCTTTAGTTTTTATAACATTTATTCCATTGACGTGGTCATGTTCGGGTATTAGTAACAAGTCAAAACAAAATTTGGCGATTCCAGGGTTTTGAATATGAAGTATTTTAATTTTATTTTTTAATTTTGATTTCAAATAGATTGAGACACCCGCCATTCTTTTTCCACAAGTGATGACATATTTCGGAGTAGTTTTATCTAAAAAAATTTTTTCTAAACTTTTTGAAATATAGAATTTTCCCAATAAGGGTAATTTTTGTAGTAAATATGGTGGACTATACTTTATAATTTCGTATTTTTTTTTTAATAAATTTGCTAGGGAAATTGATTGTTTTTCCATTCCCACCGTTCCATCACTAATTATCCAAGTATTAGTTATTGCCTGCTCCTAGAAAATTAAATAAACATAATTATATTTTAATTTAAATTCAATTTATGAAATAAAATTACACTATATATCAAATTATGTTAAATTAGATATTAATTAATTGAAAAAGAAAACTCACATATGAAAAATGAGAAATTCAAGTTAGATGATCTAGACCTTAAAATATTAAATGAATTACAAAATGATGGTAAAATAAGTAATGTTGATTTAGCAAGTATTGTTGATATTTCGCCACCATCTTGTTTAAGACGTGTAAAATCTCTTGAAGAAAAGGGTTTTATACGTGGTTATAATGCAATTCTAAATCCAGAACTTTTGGGCTTTAAAGTAACAGTTTTTGCCTATGTAGGTTTAGAAAGTCAGGCTGAAAGTGATCTTCAAACATTTGAAAAATATATTTCACTATTTCCAGAAGTAAGAGAGTGTCATATGTTAATTGGTGAAATAGACTTTCTTCTTAAAATTGTGGCTAAAGATTGGGATCATTTTCAAAAATTTTTAACACAGAACCTAACTCAAGCTCCAAAAGTTAGTAACGTAAAAACGTCACTTAATATTAGAAGCACAAAAAGTTTACCAGGCGTACCTCTTTAAAAACTATTTAGGTATTGTAATAGATAATATTTCATAATTTTTAATTCCGCTAGGTGTTCTGACCTCGACAGACATACCTTCTTCTTTACCAATTAAAGCTCTAGCTATAGGTGAAGCTATTGATATTAGCCCAGATTCTAAATTAGCCTCATATGGTCCTACTATGCGGTAGACAGTCTCTTGGTCAGTATCTTCATCTAAAATTTTAACTTCTGCACCAAAAGTTATTTTATCACCATTAAGTTTGCTTAAATCAATTACTTCGGATCTGCTAATTACATCTTCAAGCTCTGTAATTCTTCCCTCCACAAAAGCTTGTTTTTCTTTAGCCGCATGATATTCTGCATTTTCTTTAAGGTCACCATGTTCTCTAGCTGAAGCTATAGCTTGTATTATTTGTGGGCGATCATTTTTTTTTAAGTTATTTAATTCCAACTTTACTAATTCAAGACCAGACAATGTAAAAGGTATTTTCTCCATATCCTTGCTTTCAAATATTAAATCTAACTAAAATATAGTATATTTAAATAATTTATTCAAAATATGATTGAAGCGATTTAACATCCAATTTCTTGTTTTTCATAGCTTTTATAGCCATGCTGGCTGCGTTGGCGCCTTGGAGGGTGGTATAGTATGGAATTTTATTTAAAAGAGCTGTTTCTCTAAGAGAAAAACTATCTTTAATTGAATTACTTCCAGCAGCAGTGTTAATAACAATTTGAATTTCTTTTGATAACATTGCATCAACAGCATTTGGTCTCCCTTCGATGACTTTCTTAATGTATTTAGTTTTAATATTATTATCATTTAAGGCTTTAGCTGTCCCATAAGTAGCGCAAATGGTAAATCCTAGATCAAAGAAGTTTTTAGCTATTGGAATAATATTGATTTTGTCATCATCTTTTATAGATATAAAAACCTGACCATTTAAGGGCAAGTTCACACTTGCACCTAATTGGCTTTTAGCAAATGCTTCACCAAAGGTTGATCCAATACCCATAACTTCTCCAGTTGATTTCATCTCTGGGCCAAGAATAACATCGGTTCCTGGAAATCTTGCAAATGGAAAAACTGCCTCTTTTACTGATATATGATTCATTTTAGAATTGTTAAGTTGAAAATCTGACAATTTTTTACCTGTCATTATTAAAGAGGCTATCTTAACAAGAGGTATTCCAATAGATTTGGCAACGAATGGTATAGTTCTACTTCCTCTAGGATTTACTTCTAAAACAAAAATATTTTCGTCTTGAATTGCAAATTGTATATTAATGAAGCCAATAACATTTAATTCTTTTGCAAGTTTTTTAGTATAGGTAATAATATTGTTGATTATACTATCTTTTAGTGTTTGAGGTGGTAATGCGCATGCCGAATCTCCTGAATGAATGCCTGCTTCTTCAATATGTTCCATGATCCCAGCTATAAATGTATCAACCCCATCTGATATTGCATCTACGTCTACTTCAATTGCATTTCTAAGAAAACTATCAATAAGAACTGGGCTATCACCAGAAACACTTACGGCTTCATTAATATATTTATGAAGTTGTTCTTCATTATGAACGATCTCCATAGCTCTTCCTCCAAGTACATAGCTTGGTCTTATAACAACTGGAAAACCTATTTTTTTAGTAATTTTAATGGCCTCATTTTTGCTGCTAGCTATTCCATTTTCTGGTTGTTTTAAATTAAGTCTTTGAAGTAATTCTTTGAATCTTTCTCGATCTTCTGCTAAATCTATAGCATCTACTGAAGTTCCGAGTATGTTTATACCAGCTTTACTTAAACTTTCTGAAATTTTCAGAGGAGTCTGGCCACCTAGTTGAACAATAGCTCCTAAAACTTCTCCATTTTCATTTTCTTTATTTATAATAGATAAAACATCTTCATGCGTAAGTGGCTCAAAATACAATTTATCTGAGGTATCATAATCTGTTGACACAGTCTCAGGATTACAATTTACCATTATTGTTTCGTAGCCTGCTTCAGAGAGGCTATAAGCTGCGTGAACACAACAGTAATCAAATTCTATACCCTGCCCAATCCTATTTGGTCCGCCTCCAAGGATAATCACCTTTTTTTTATGTGATGGGTAAACTTCACATTCATTATTTTCATCTTGTTCATAGGTACTGTATAAATAAGCTGTTTCTGAATAAAATTCAGCGGCACATGTATCAACTCTTTTATAGGACGGAAAAATTTTATATTGATATCTTAAGTCATTAATTTGTTGGGGACTTAAACCCGTTAATTCTGATATGCGCTTATCAGAAAAACCCATAGATTTAATATTTCTTAAAAAGTATGAGTTTATTGATGATTTTTGACTTTTGATCTTTTCTTCAACTTTAATTATACCTGATATTTGTTGTAAAAACCAATCGTCCCATCCAGTAATTCTTGAAATTTCATCTACTGTTATATTATTTCTTAGTGCTGTTGCAATTCTTAAAATACGTTCTGGTACTTGTTCACCCAACCAGCCTGACATTTTATCCTTATTATTAAACATGTCTACTTCAGTTAGATTTGAAGCATCATTTAATCCTGAAAGACCTATCTCTAATGAACGGAGTGCTTTTTGAAGTGATTCCTGAAATGATCTTCCAATTGCCATTGCTTCTCCAACAGATTTCATTGAAGTTGTCAGATAATTTTCGCTTCCAGGAAATTTTTCGAATGTGAACCTAGGTATTTTGGTTACTACATAATCAATAGTTGGTTCAAAGCTGGCTGGGGTAGATTTTGTTATATCATTTTTTAATTCATCTAGAGTGTATCCTATTGCTAGTTTAGCTGCAATTTTAGCTATTGGAAACCCTGTTGCTTTTGAAGCAAGTGCTGAGGATCTACTAACTCTAGGATTCATTTCTATAACAATTAATCTTCCATCAGTAGGGTTTACTGCAAATTGTACATTTGATCCTCCAGTATCTACTCCAATTTCTCTAAGAACTGCAATACTAGCATTTCGCATTCTTTGATACTCTTTATCGGTAAGAGTTAAGGCAGGAGCAACTGTTATAGAATCGCCTGTATGCACCCCCATAGGGTCAACGTTTTCAATTGAACAAATTATTATACAATTGTCAGATTGGTCCCTAACAACTTCCATCTCATATTCTTTCCATCCAAGGAGTGATTCTTCAATAAGCACTTCCGAGGTTGGGGATAACTTTAACCCGTTTAAAACGATATTTAAAAATTCTTCCTTATTATAGGCTATTCCTCCTCCTTCTCCACCTAAGGTAAAAGAGGGCCTTATAATAGCAGGCAAACCTACCCAATCTAGAGCTAATTCAGCCTCCTCAATATTCTTAGCTATTTTTGCTCTAGCTGACTCTAGTCCAATTTTTGTCATACTTTGTTTAAAAAGTTCTCTATCTTCTGCCTTATTTATAGATTCTGGTTTGGCTCCTATAATTTCAATATTATGTTTTTTTAGTATACCTGCACTGAACAACTCTAAAGTAGCGTTTAAGGCAGTTTGACCGCCCATTGTTGGAAGAATTGCATCAGGTTTTTCGATTTCTATAATCTTTTCAATCGTATTTTTTTCAATGGGTTCAATATAAGTTGCATCAGCCATCATTGGATCTGTCATGATAGTTGCTGGATTAGAGTTGATTAAAATTACTCTGATACCTTCTTCTTTTAAGGCTTTGCATGCCTGAGCTCCTGAGTAGTCAAACTCACAGGCTTGACCAATTACAATAGGGCCAGCTCCAATAATAAGAACTGAATTTATATCATTTCGTTTTGGCATTTTGGGATACTTCTATTAAATTTAAGAATTCTTGAAACAAATATGATGATTCTGTTGGACCTGGTGATGCTTCTGGATGATACTGTACAGAAAAAATTGGTAGCGATTTATGTTTAAGTCCCTCTATAGAATTATCAAATAAAGAAATATGTGTAATTTCAAAACAGGAAGGAAGTGTTGCTTTATCTATTTGATAGCCGTGGTTTTGGCTTGTTATTTCAACTTTATTATTTGATAAGTTTTTAACAGGGTGATTTGCACCACGATGTCCTTGAGACATTTTACTAGTTTTAGCTCCAAATGAAAGACCTATCAATTGATGACCAATACAAATACCAAAAACTGGTATCTTAAAGCTAATAATAGCTTGGAGTAGATCTTTACATTTTTTTTCAGTAGCAGAAGGATCACCAGGACCATTTGAAAGGAAAATACCATGTGGTTTAATTTTTTTTATATCTTCTATTGTTGCATTTTCAGATAAGACCGTCACTTCTGCATCGAGGTTAACAAGATGCCTGAGAATGTTCATTTTAACACCAAAATCAATTACCACTATCCTAGGTTTGAATTTGCCAATGATATCATTATTTGAAGTAATTAAATTATGAGGTTTTTCTTTAAAATTATAACTTTTCTCAGTGGTCACAGATGAAGATAGGTTCAACCCATCCATTTTAGGATAATTTTTTAATTTACTCCTAAGCTCTTCAATATTAAATTTACCTAACTCATTGTAAGCTATCAAAGCATTACAACTTTTATACTTACGAATTATTTTTGTAAGCATCCTTGTGTCTATTCTTGAAATGCCGGATATATCATTTAATTTTAGCCAGTCATCAAATGCTTGCTCTGACCTCCAATTTGAGGGATTGGTGGGAGTTTGTCTAGCTACAATACCAGCAATCGATTTTGTTTGACCTTCATTGTCAAAATTATTGGTTCCTATATTTCCAATATGAGGAAAAGTAAAAGATATAATTTGCCCAGCATATGAGGGGTCGGTTATAATTTCTTGATAACCTGTCATTGAAGTATTAAAACAAATCTCACCAATACTTGTTTTTTTTGATCCAAAGGATTTCCCTATAAAGTAAGTCCCATCGTCTAAAATTAGTATACTATCTGACGTTATTTCTTTATCAATTTCATCTATATTAAAAGGTATGTAAGCATTTTTAAGCTCTTTCTTTTTAAAATTTGTCTTTTTCATTACACGCCTTAATTCCAATCAAAAACTTAAAGAAGATGAAATATGAAAATTTTAGTAATTTTAGGGATTAAAAAAAAATTATGGTAAATAGTTTTTTTCATTAAAAAGGTTCATAGAATGTATTATAAAATTCGTCAATGGATTTTAAGATAATTAATTTGATTTTTAAGTTTTTGTTTTCTGGGATATAAAATTTAATTTATTCTTCAATTAAAATATAAGGAAAAAAATGAGTATTAGAGAAGAAATAACAAATCAATTGAAAGATGCTATGATCAACAAAAATAGCAATTTAGTAAACACACTAAGGTTAATTAAGGCATCAATTAAAGATAAGGATATCATTGCAAAAGGAAACGGAAAAGGTGAGATTATTGATCAAGAGATCATTTCCGTTCTTCAAACTATGATAAAGCAAAGAAAAGCATCTATTGACATGTATTTGAGTGGGAATAGAGAAGATTTGGTTAAAAAAGAAGAGAGTGAAATTGAGATAATCTCAAATTTTTTGCCGGACCAATTATCATTGCAAGAAATTGAAACAATTATAAATGAATTAATAAAATCTTCTGGAGCTAGTTCTATTAAAAATATAGGCGATGTTATAAAATTAATTAAAGAAAAATATGAAGGTAGAATCGACTTGGGCGTCGCTAGTAAATTAATAAAAGAAAAACTTTCAGAAATTTAATTAATAATTAGTTTTGATTAATTTAAGATGGATTTAAAAGAAGAAATTAAAAACTCGATCAAACTTTCTCATTTGGCAGGTAGAAATCTATCTCTGAAAAGACGAGACAAGTCCAATTTTGTTGCTCTATGTCCATTTCACAAGGAAAAAACCCCTTCATTCAACATTTCTGATGATAAAGGATTTTATCATTGTTTTGGATGTGGAAAACACGGCGATATTTTTGATTATGTAATGGAAATGGAAAATAAAACTTTTCTTGAAGCATTGAAAAAATTAGCAGAGGAAGCTGGTTTAAAAAATACTAACTACAATTTCACTATAAACCCAAAATTAAAACACAGTATTAATCTTATTAAACGCATCTCTGATTCATACGTTCAAAATTTAAATGCTCCGCTAGGAGAAAATGCAAGAAATTATCTTCATTTTCGTGGTATCGACGAAACTATCATAAAAGATTTCATGATTGGCTATGCAGGTAATTTAAAGTCTAATCAATACTTAGTTAAATGTTTGATCAACGAAGGTTTTTCTTTAGATGAAATAATTGAGGTTGGTTTAGCAAAACAGAATTATAAAAAAGAACTAGTTTTTTATTTTCAACAAAGAATTATGATACCAATTTTAGATAATACAAACAAAGTCATAGCATTTGGCGGCAGGGTATTAGAAAAAGGTAACCCAAAATATATTAATTCTCCTGAAACTTTATTATTTCAAAAAGGTAAACAGTTATTTGGGGTAACAAATGCCAAAAAACTACTAAACAAAAAAAGGTTAATAATTTGTGAAGGCTACATGGATGTAATATCATTGCATAAATATGGCTACCCTGCTTTAGCATCACTTGGAACAGCCCTAACTGATGAACAAATTGATAAAATATTTAATCTCACAGATGAAGCTTATTTAGTCTTTGATGGAGATGTTGCAGGAAAAAACGCGACACTTAAAATCTATGAGAAATATCTACCTAAATTAAAATTTAATAAAAAACTTAAATTTGTTTTTCTACCAGGTAATTTAGACCCTGAGGAGTTTATTAATGAAAATGGGGTTAATGAATTTGAAAAACTGTTAGATAAAGCAGTTAGTATGATAGATATGATTTGGTTACAAGGTATAAAAATTATTAGAGAAAACGAACCAGAAACAAAGGCTCTTTTTTGGAGTTATTTAAGGAATAAAGTAAACCAGATTGAAGATATCAATATAAAATTAGCTTATAAAGACGAAATTGAAAAAAGAATAAAAATCTTTAGAGATAAAACAAGAGGTTATTCAAAAATAAAATTTTCAAAAAGATTAGGACATCAATATACCGGTCAAAATAAAGTTCTTCCAAAGATTGGAGTTGAAATAAAGATTGGAGCGATTATTTATATGATGTTAGAATATCCTAAATTATGTTCTAAATTTGATGAAAAATTATCTTTGTTAACCTTTGAAAATAAGGAATTAAATGATCTTAAAGAAGCAATTCTTTTGCATGCAAGTAAACAATCCGTTATAAAGGCTCAAAATTTGCAAGATATTCTAATCAATGAAGGTTTCGCTATTCTAATAAAAAAGGTTTTAAATACTAATTATTCTACAAGGCTAAACCTCAATAATGATTATGATTATTTATCTGATGTTTTTGAAGAACTCTTAGGTTTGGTTACTTCAAAAAAATTATAGCCTTAATAGTTATAAAATAATATATCGAGTGAAAATAAATTTTTTTAAGTGAGAGTTAATATGCTGGCAAATACTGAAAATAAAAAAACTAAAAGTAAATCTGGCAATGATAGTCCGGTTCTTGATCTTAATAATTCAGCAATCAAATCTCTTATTAAAAAGGGTAAGGCAAATGGTTTTGTAACTCTAGATGAACTAAACTCGGCACTGCCTCCAGGGGAATATTCCTCTGAACAAATAGAAGATATTCATTCAGCTATAAATGACATGGGTTTAAATATAATTGATCAACAAGATGAGTCATCGAATGATGAGGTAGAAGACAAAAACGCTGGAAATTTAAGTGATGATGAGGGTGCCAGATCTGATGATCCTGTAAGAATGTATCTTAAGGAAATGGGGTCTGTAGAGTTATTATCAAGAGAAGGTGAAATCTCTATTGCAAAAAGGATCGAAGCTGGAAAAGAATTAATGATTGGTGGAATTTATGAATCACCTCTTGCTATGAGAGCCTTCTTAAAGTGGAGAGATGAGGTAGATGATGGTACAATGTTACTTAGAGATATTATAGATCTAGAAACCACATACGCCCGTATTAATGGTGGAGCTAATGAGCCAGACATTGCTAATGATAATATCGATAAAATAAAATTTGATGACTTAAATGTCGTTTTAAAAACTAATTCTAAAAATTCTTTAGATGAGACTAATGATAAAGAAATTGATGATGAGACGTCTGATGATGAGGATTCTGATGACGAAAACGAAAATGATTCAGAAAACAACTCTGAAGATGAAGAAATTAATCTTTCCCTCGTTGCTATGGAAACAGAAATAAAAGATCAAATTTTATCTATCATTGATCAAGTCGCTGCTACTTTTAAAGAAATTTTAACTCTTAGTGAAAGAAGAATTGCTAGATTAAGAAAAGGCGAACCTCTCGTTCTAAGATCCGAGAATAGACTCTCTGAGTTAAGAATACTCTTGATTGAGCAAATGGAAAAAATCTATTTAAATAATAATAGACAAGAAGAATTAATAGACCAGATGTATGGTCTAAATAGACAAATTACAAATGTTGAAGGGTCATTATTAAGACTAGCTGAAAATTCAGGTGTGAATAGAAAAGATTTTATCAACAGTTGGGTTGGTAATGAAATTAATCATAATTGGATTTTAAAACCTGTAAAAGCTAAAAATTGGGAAAAATTTACATCTGAAAATAATGATGAAATAGTCAGAATTTGTGATCAAGTGTTTGATTTTGTTAATAATGTCAGCATGCCCGTTCAAGAATATAAAAAACTTATTCAGATAATCCAAAGAGGTGAACGTGAGGCTGCCAGGGCTAAAAAAGAGATGGTTGAGGCTAACCTTAGATTAGTTATATCAATAGCAAAAAAATATACCAATAGAGGACTTCAATTTTTAGATCTTATTCAAGAAGGAAACATAGGTTTGATGAAGGCTGTTGATAAATTTGAATATAGGAGAGGATACAAATTTTCAACATACGCAACATGGTGGATAAGGCAAGCAATAACAAGATCAATTGCGGATCAAGCAAGGACAATAAGAATTCCTGTTCATATGATTGAGACTATTAATAAATTAGTAAGATCGTCTAGGCAAATGCTTCATGAAATAGGAAGAGAGCCAACACCAGAAGAATTATCTGAAAAAATTTCAATGCCTCTAGATAAAGTTCGAAAAGTTCTTAAAATAGCAAAAGAACCAATCTCATTGGAAACTCCTGTGGGAGATGAAGATGATAGTCATCTAGGTGACTTTATAGAAGACAAAATGGCTGTCCAGCCACTTGAAGCTGCTATTCATGCTAATTTACGAGAGACAACGACAAGAATTTTAGCTAGTTTGACTCCTCGTGAAGAGAGAGTTTTAAGGATGCGGTTTGGAATAGGTATGAATACAGATCATACACTTGAAGAGGTCGGTCAACAATTTAGCGTTACCAGAGAAAGAATCAGGCAAATCGAAGCCAAAGCGCTTAGAAAATTGAAGCATCCAACTAGATCAAGAAAACTTAGATCATTTTTAGAAAATTAAGTTTTTATCTTAACACTTCCACTTTACATCATCAGAATGTATGAGTATAAGATGGAAATCAGAATTCTATATAGGCCTGTAGCTCAACTGGTTAGAGCCCTCCGCTCATAACGGAGTGGTTGGGGGTTCAAGTCCCTCCAGGCCTACCAAAAAAATCACTATGTATTTTCATAAATTTTTATTAAGCTTTAATTTTAATTGATTAAATTATGATAAGTGAAATGCATAAAAAAAAATATAAAGATTTGAGAAGTTCAAGATGGTTTTCTCCTAACGATGTTAGATCTTTTGGTCATAGGTCTAGAGCTATGCAAATGGGTCTTGGAAAAGATGATTGGGAGAACAAACCAATAATAGGCATAATTAACACCTGGTCAGAAATACAACCTTGTCATCAACATTTTAAACAAAGAGTTGAGGATGTTAAAAAGGGTGTATACCAATCTGGTGGAATGCCAATAGAGTTGCCAGCTATTTCCCTAGCAGAAATGTATGTGAAGCCAACTACAATGTTATATAGAAACATGCTGTCTATGGAAGTTGAAGAGTTAATTAGGTCACATCCTATTGACGGAGTAGTATTAATGGGAGGTTGTGATAAAACTACCCCAGCTTTAATAATGGGTGCTATTAGTCTGGATCTACCAATGATATTTTTACCCGCAGGTCCTATGTTAAGGGGAAATTATAAAGGAAAGTATCTTGGGAGTGGTTCAGATGGTTGGAAATACTGGGATGAATTAAGAGCAGGGAATATAACAGACAATGATTGGGCAGAAGTAGAAGCTGGAATTGCTAGATCTTACGGTCATTGTATGACTATGGGTACAGCAAGTACAATGACTGCAATAGCAGAAGCTATTGGACTGTGCTTGCCTGGAGCAAGCTCCATTCCAGCAGCCGATTCAAATCATATAAGAATGTCAGCAAATGTAGGAAAAAGAATAGTTGATATGGTCTGGGAAGACCTAAAACCGTCAAATATAATTACAGAAAAATCTATAGATAACGCTGTTACTGTTGCTATGGCAATGGGTTGTTCAACTAATGCAATTATTCACCTAATAGCTATGGCAAGAAGAGCTGGTATTAATTTGACTATGGATGATTTAGATAAAAAGGGCAGAGAAATTCCTTTAATAGCTAATATTAGACCTTCAGGTATGGAATATCTGATGGAAGATTTTTACTACGCAGGAGGTATTTTAGCCTTAATGTTTTCTTTATCTGAAAAACTTAATTTAGAAGAAATAACAGTTTCTGGATTAAAATTAAAAGAAATCATATCTCAGAAAGAAACTATTAATAACGATGTCATTAGAAGCTTAGACAACCCAATATATCAGGAGGGCTCATTAGCTGTATTAAAGGGAAATTTAGCACCTGATGGTTGTGTGATTAAGCCAGCTGCTTGTGACAAGAAATTTTTAAAACACAAAGGTCCAGCAATTGTATTCGATAGCTATCAGGAAATGAAGGATATTATAGATAGTGATGAATTAGACGTTACTGAAAACCATGTTCTTGTACTTAGGAATGTTGGTCCCGTAGGAGGGCCAGGCATGCCTGAATGGGGAATGATGCCTATACCTAAAAAACTTCTTAAAAAAGGAGTAAGGGATATGGTTAGAATATCTGATGCAAGGATGAGTGGAACTAGCTATGGTGCTTGTATTTTACATGTTGCTCCTGAAAGTTTTATAGGTGGTCCTTTATCGCTTCTCAAAACAGGTGATATTATTGAACTTGATGTAAATTTAAGAAAAATCAATATGTTGGTAGATGATGAAACGTTATCTGCTAGAAAGAAATTAATACAGCCAAAACAACCAAAGGCAGGTAGAGGCTGGCTTTGGATGTTTAGTCAACATGTAAAGCAGGCAAATGACGGTTGTGATTTTGATTTTTTAGAAACTGATTTTGGAAAATCTGCAAAAGAACCAGATATTTTTTAGGGGCTAATATCATGTTGACAGAAAATATTAAAAATATTTTTTTAAAATCAAGCGTTGCAACCATCTCAACGGCATTGTTTAAAAGAGGGTACAGAAATCAATTTATACAAGGAGTAAGCCCACTTAATCCTAATTTATCTAATATGGTAGGATACGCTTTTACTGTGAGGTATATTCCTGCAAGAGAGGATCTAAATACGCTAGATGTTTTTAAAAACCCTGAACATCCTCAACGTGTAGCAATAGAAAAATGTCCTAAGGATCACGTTTTAGTTTTTGATAGTCGTAAGGATGTTAGAGCAGCATCAGCTGGAGCTATCTTAGTAACAAGATTAATGGTACGAGGTTGTGCGGGTGTAGTTACAGATGGAGGTTTTAGGGATTCTGCCGAAATAAAAAACCTAGAATTTCCTGCTTATCATACTAGACCTTCATCTCCTACAAATCTTACTTTACATCAAGCAATTGATATCAATGTACCAATTGGTTGTGGAGATGTTGCTGTATGGCCCAATGATTTGGTAGTAGGTGATCAAGAAGGTGTTATTGTAATCCCTAATAAAATTATAGAGGAAGTATCTGAAGAAGTTGAATCAATGACTGTATATGAGGATTATGTCATGGACAAAGTTAAAGCTGGATCAACTATTAAGGGTTTATACCCACTTACAGATGAAGAACAAAAAAATAAATTTGAAAGTTGGATAAATTCAAGACCCAACTCAAACTAATTAAATATAGGATAGTATAGTGGCAGATAAAGAAATAAACACTAAACCAAATGCAATAATTTTAAATAAGAATGACAATATTATCATTGCCTTGAGAAATATGAATGCGGGAGATTACTTAAAAGATTTTGGATTAAAAATAGATGCTCCAATATTATCAGGCCAAAAAATTGCTAAAGTTGATATTTCTAAAGATGCACCAATTTATAAATATGGAACAATCATTGGTTTTGCAGATTCTGATATAAAAAAAGGACAAGTATTAATTAACTCTAATGTCGTATTTAAAGAATTCAATAGAGAACATGAGTATTGTTCGAAATATAAACCTACAAACTTTGCTAATACTTCAACCCAAAGGACTTTTATGGGTTTTAAGAGAAAAGATGGGCGTGTTGGTACCAGAAATTTCATTGCTGTAGTTTCTACAGTAAATTGTTCTGCGACTGTTGTTCATGAAATTGCTTCTTATTTTACACCAGAAAAATTAAAAGCTTATCCAAATGTTGATGGTGTTGCAGCATTTAGTCATTCCACAGGATGTGGAATGGAATTATCTGGTGAACCAATGAATTTACTTTATAGGACACTTGGAGGTTATATTGATCATCCAAACGTTGCTTCTTCTTTAGTGGTGGGTTTGGGTTGTGAAAGATGCCAAGTTGGAGGATTGTTTCAGAATCAAGGAATGGTAGAAAACCAGAACTTAAAAACTTTGGTAATGCAAGATAATGGAGGAACATCAGCAACAATTAAAGCAGGTATTCAGTGCATAGAGGAAATGCTTCAAAACGCTAATGATATTGAGAGAGAGGAGGTTTCTTTATCTCACTTAACAGTTGGTCTTCAATGTGGTGGATCAGACTCTTTTTCTTCTTTATCTGCTAATCCTTCTTTGGGTAAAGCTGTTGATATATTGGTAAGTCATGGAGGGACGGCCATTTTATCAGAGACACCTGAAATATATGGAGTGGAAAATAGTTTAACAGCAAGAGCTGTAAATATAACTGTAGCAGATAAATTAATGAATAGAGTAAATTGGTGGAAAGATGTTTATTCTGTAGGAAGGGATGTCCAAATAAATGGAACGGTTAGTCCTGGAAATCAAAAAGGTGGATTGGCAAATATTTTAGAAAAATCTCTGGGTTCAGCTATGAAGGGAGGCTCCACAGGGTTAATGGAAGTTTATAATTATGCAGAAAAGGTTACTCAAAAAGGATTTGTATTTATGGATACACCTGGGTTTGATCCTGTTTCTGCCACAGGCCAAATTGCTGGCGGAGCTAATTTAATTGCCTTTACTACCGGAAGGGGCTCGTGTTTTGGAGCTAAACCTGCTCCATCTATTAAGCTTGCAACAAACTCTAATTTATACAACAAAATGACAGAAGATATGGATATAAATTGTGGGCTAGTTATAGATGGTAAAAAAAATATTGATGAGATGGGAGCTGAAATTTTTGAAGAATTTATCCTTTTTGCGTCTGGTAAACAAACTAAAAGTGAAATACTTAATCTAGGTAGACACGAGTTTGCACCTTGGCAAATAGGAATTACGGGTTAAAGTTTTTAAAACTTTCTAACACAAACACTCTTGTTGAAGATGCTAAAGATGACTTTCTTTCAACATCAATCTCAGATATTAATTGTTGAAGTGAGCATTTCTTTTTTTTAGCAATTAATTCTAGTGAATCCCAAAACTCTTTTTCTAAAGATAATGATGTTCTATGTTTTTTTAAGCTAATTGATTTTTTTATTAACATTCATTTATCTCATTTAATTGAAAAAAACCAACAATTTCCAGATGAGGTGAGTAAAGAAACTGATCGATTGGTTGAATCCATTTTAAATTATAATTATTTTCTGTCAAAATTTTTGAATCTCTGACAAAGGTGTTGATATCGCAAGAAATACTAACAACAGTTTCAACTTTTGACTCTGCAATATTTAAAAATTGTGATTGGGCACCAGATCTTGGCGGATCAATTATAATTGCTCCATATTCTTTCAACTCACTTGCGGTAAGAGGTTTCGATTTCAAGTTCCTAGTTTCTGTTTTTATATTATTTTTAAAGGGTTTCCCCTTTTTAGCCAAATCTATTGACTGGAGTGATTCAGCATTTAGCTCAAACGCATTAATTCTAAAATTTTGTAAAAGAAGGGGTAAAGTTATAGTTCCAGATCCACAAAATAATTCACAAATAATTTTTTTTTTGTTGAGATTTTTTAGTGCTTCAATGACAGATTTGATAATGGCATTTTCTCCGCATAATGTTGCTTGTAAAAAACCACCTGGAGGTGGGTAAATTACAGAAGAGAAATTCTTGTTAGATAAACTTGTTTTGTCTGTAACAAAAAGCAGATCTAGTATTTTGTTATTTAACCTTCGATGTGCTCTTACTACATTATTTTCTATTAATTTTTCATTGAGACTAGAAAGATTTATAAAAGATAAATCAGCTAATCCATCTATTAATAGGTCTATGCCATTGTCAAGCAAATTTGCATGTATATGTATTGTTTCACCAATATTGAGTATTTCTTCAAGAGGTTTCTGCAAATCTTTAATTAACTTAATGAGAGGTTTTTCTAGTATAAGGCATTCTTGAATTTCAGTAACGAAATGGCTTTTGTGTTCATAAAAACCTATTATCACTTTTGACTTATTTCTTTTAGCTGTAAATTTTGCATGCCTTCTAGTATTTAAAGAAGAGCTAATCATTTTCTTAATTTTGGTTTTTGAGGATAACTCATTTATTGATGAAGTTACCCTATTCATTTTCCAATCTTTATATTTTTCAAAATTCCAATGTTGAAGTAAACAGCCACCACATTTAAAAAAATGTTCGCATTGTGGATTAACTCTCTCATCAGATGATTTTGTAATTTCAATTAACTCAGCTCTAACATTTTTTGAAAAAATTTTAGTTGGTTTTGCAATTATTTTTTCATTAGGCAGTGCGAAAGGAACAATAAAGTTATAATTCTTTTCTTGAAAATTTAATTCTGTGAATAATTTTGCAATTCCTTCCCCTTTAGATCCAATAGTATTGATTTCCAAAGCTAAGGGATTAAAATTACTAGATAATTTTTTTTTCTTTTTATTCATAAGTAATTTTAGAGCTTTGCCACAAAACTTTTGCACTAATTTTTAAAAGTTTGGTTGGAATATGAAAAGAATGAAATGTTTCTAAAAATGGTTTTACGTTCACTTTGTTATCTTTTAGATCACTTTTTTTAACATATGCTAGAAAAAAAACTCCTTTGTCATTTAATAAATAAAGATTTGGCCCGATATATTTATTTACGCTAGTATCGACAATAGTAGTAATTGTGCATTTAGGTGTGTGAGCTTGAAAATAATATAATTTTTCTATATTTTCTGTGAGCACATCTGATAATAGTTCTTCAGAAATACTTATTTTTCTTGATAGGGATTGATCTTTTGTATCGATATTTTCTAATGAAATTAATTTATCTTTAGGTGATATTTGTGCATACCAATTAGGAGTAATTTCATCTATATTGACCTCTAATACTTGTGACAGCCTAAAACGGGTTTCTTCGGGAAGAATTTTGGGCGTGCCTCTGAATAAGTATTGCTGTAGGTAGGCATCATTTTTTTTTAGAATTCTTGATAAATCTCTTAGATTAAATTTATTATTTTTTTTTATTATGTTTTTTAATTTTTCTCTAGCATCATGAATAGCTCTTTCTTTTGCTTCATTTTGATTTTTAGATGATTTACTATTCATTTCTTAAAACTCATTTAGATCTATTGATACTCTCGCTAGCCAGACCTTTTAAATGGTCTTTGATTATATTATCTGGGAAAATTTCTATTGATTTTAATGATTTATTTACGAATTCAATAGCTATATTTTTACATTCTGTGAATATATTGTATTTATCAAGAATTTCTAATGCTGTTTTTAAATCAGAAGGTTTTTGATTTAAATCCACCAAAGTTCTATTCCAAAAACTTTTTTCTTTTTGATCACTTTTCTGCCATACTAAAATTATTGGGAGTGTGGTCTTACCTAATTTGAAATCATCACCTAAATTTTTGCCCATTTTATTTGAACTTTGAGAAAAATCCATTAAGTCATCAATAATTTGAAATGCCAGGCCAAGATTAAAGCCATAATCATATGCAGCTATTTGTTGATTTTGATTTCCACCTGCTACAATTATACCACTCTGACAAGATGCGCCAAATAACTCAGCTGTTTTTTTACCAATTACATCAAAGTAGTCTTCAATACTAATATCTGGTTTATTTGCGATCTGCATTTGTTGAAATTCCCCTTGAGTTATTTTGCATGAGGCTGTTGCTAAACTTGATAACGCTTCCAAAGAACCTGTTTCAACCATTAACTCAAATGATTGAGCAAATAGAAAATCACCTGCTAAAACACTAAACTCATTCCCCCAAATAATATTTGCTGTTTTTTTTCCTCTTCTTAAATCTGATTCATCAACAACATCATCATGTAACAGTGTTGCTGTATGAATAAATTCAACTGCTGCAGCTAAAACAATTGGTTTCCTTGAAAAATCATTTAATTGCGCTGCAAAGGCCAAGGTTAACAAAGGTCGAACTCTTTTCCCAGAAGCTTTGATTAAATGTTGGCCTATATCATTTATCATGGGTAAAGATTTATCAAGTCTATGTATTATTTCTTCATCGACAGCTTTTAAATTTTTTTCTAGAGTGTTTTTTAGACTAACTATACTTGAGCTTGTGTTAATCTTTTGTGTTTTTGTCATTTAAATATCCAATTATTTCAAATTATTTAACATAACTTGGTAATAAATTATATTAAACATTTATGTTATAAAATTTAGAGAGGATTTAATGTCCTTTAATGAAAAAACACATAATAATATTCTTAATGGCAGAATATCAATTATCCAACCTAAAAAAGGTTTTAGATTTGGATCTGATTCAGTTTTCTTAGCTTCATTCGTTAATACTTTTCTAGAAAACAAAAAAAATAGAAATTTTTTAATTGCTGATGTTGGTTCTGGGATTGGAACTGTAAGCTTAATTATCGCTTTTAGAAACTCTAATACTAATATTTTAGCTATTGATAATAAAAAACAATATTTAATGTTGGCTGAAGAAAATATTAAAATTAACGGTTTCCAGGATAAAATCAAAACGATAAATAACGATATTTTTAATTTAGATAATAATTTAAAAAATAGTTTTGATGTTGTTGTTTCAAACCCTCCTTTTTACAAAAGAGAAAATAATAAATCTAAGAATAAATTAGAGGATAGCTCTAAGAGGATTGTTAATTTAAAAGAATGGCTAGAAAATTCATTAAAATTACTAAAAGATAAAGGTTTAATTTTCTTAATTACTTCAACTGATATTTTAGATGATATTATCAATCATTTATCAGAAAAAGCTGGTTCTTTTAAAATTTTTCCTTTTTGGCCAGATAGTAAAAAACCTTCTAAAAGAGTTATAATTTTTGCAAAAAAGGGAGGTAACGGCCCTACTGAATTGATGCCAGGCTTAATATTATATAATCAGCAGGGTGAATTGACAAAAAAAGCAAAACTCCCGAGTGAAATAGGAATTTTTAATTTATATAAACAATTTATTTAAGTAATTAAATAATTGTAGTATTTAGTTTAGCATAAATATTAACTTTCAGTTTATTATAATAAAGGGTATTTAACATGAGTTTTCTTTCTATTTTCAGAAAGTCTAATAACGTTTCAATTATCCCACTTACTGGTGTCATTGCTCCAAATATGGGTAGAAGGAAAGGTTTGAATTTACATGAAATAGATAAAAATATTGAGCAGGCATTTTCTTTAAAAAATTTAAAAGCTGTAGCATTGCAAATAAATTCCCCAGGTGGTTCGCCAGTTCAATCTGAAATGATCGCAAAACGCATTAGGGAATTGTCTGAAAAGAATAGTGTTCCTGTTTTAGCTTTCGTAGAAGATGTTGCTGCGTCTGGCGGTTATTGGTTAGCTTGTGCAGCAGATGAAATTTTTGCTAGTAAAGCTTCGATAGTAGGATCAATAGGTGTTGTTTCCTCTGGATTTGGTTTTGACAAAGCAATCGAAAAAATTGGAGTTGATCGTCGTCTGTATACATCAGGTGACAACAAAGCCATTTTAGATCCCTTTTTACCTGAAAAAAAAGATGAAGTGAAAAGATTAAAAAATATTCAAAAACAACTTCATCAGCAGTTTATTTCTTTTGTAAAGTCTAGAAGAGGAAGCAAAATAGATGATAAAAATAAAGAAGTTTTTACAGGTGCTTTTTGGTCAGGTGAAGAAAGTCTAGAAATTGGTTTAATAGACGGCTTTGGTGAGATGAAGGCTACTCTTAAGGAGAGATTTGGAGATAGTGTTAAGACAAAAGAATTTGCACCAAAGAAAAAATTTTTTGGCTTTAGTAATTTATTATCTGGAGCAATAGAAATGCTTATTTTCAAAATGGATGAAAGAAGTCTTTTGAAAAGATTTGGATTATAGAATGATGCTCTCGTTAAGCAAAATTTTCTGGTTAGTTATAATTTTACTATGCGTTTGGTATTTATTCAAAATTATTGAAAAAAGAAAAGTTAATTCAAGTAATAGCAAAGCTAACGGTGAAAGTAATAGTAGAAAAGGTATAGATGCTTATAAATGCGAAAAGTGTGGTTTATGGAGTACTGGAGATAAATGTAATAATAAAGAATGTATTTAGAACTAACAATATCTTAACTATCTATAATCAAAATTTTTAAAAATCAATTTTTATATACGGATTAACCAAAAACTTAGAAAATGCAAAAAAAATCTTCATTTCAAAATATTATTATGAACCTCCAAACATATTGGATGAATCAAGGTTGTGTTCTTTTGCAGCCATATGATTTAGAAGTAGGCGCAGGTACATTTCATCCAGCCACTGTTTTAAGGGTCTTAGGCCCAGATCCAATTTGGAGAGCTGCTTATGTTCAGCCTTGTAGACGGCCTACTGATGGAAGGTATGGGGAAAATCCAAATAGACTTCAACATTATTTTCAATTCCAGGTTATAATCCAACCATCACCAGAGAATGTTCAAGAATTGTATTTAGAAAGTTTAAAAGCGATTGGATTAGATCCACAAAATCATGATATTAGATTTGTTGAAGATGACTGGGAGAGTCCAACACTTGGAGCATCAGGATTAGGTTGGGAAATATGGTGCGATGGTATGGAAATAAGTCAATTCACTTATTTTCAGCAAGTTGGTGGTATAGAGGTTAAGCCTGTTGCTAGTGAAATAACATATGGTCTTGAAAGATTGGCAATGTTCATTCAAAAAGTTGAAAATGTCTATGATATTGATTGGGATGGTATCTCAAAGTCAGAGGGGGGCAAAAATTATGGAGATATTTTTTTAAAGCAAGAGAAAGAATTTTCTGAATATAATTTTGAAAGATCAGACCCTTCCTCTTTATTAGAACATTTTAACGATGCAGAAAACGAGTGTAATAACCTGCTTGGTGATAAAGCTAAACCATTATCTATACCTGCATACCATCAATGTGTTAAAGCAAGCCATATTTTTAACCTTATGGATGCAAGAGGTATAATATCAGTATCTGAAAGACAGTCATATATTTTAAGAGTTAGGAATATGGCAAGATCATGTTGTTTAGCATGGATGGGAAAATTGTATGAATAATCATGAAAACAACAGAGGAAATTTGTTATTAGAATTGTTCTCAGAAGAGATACCTGCGAGAATGCAAGCAGACTCTGAAAAGCAATTAGAAAATTTATTCACGTCTTCTCTTTCTTCTAGGGGTATTAATTATGAAATATGTTTTACCTATAGTGGGCCAAGACATTTATCTTTAATTGTTAATAATATTGAATTAATACAACAAGATAAAAAAATTGAGGTAAGGGGCCCAAGAGTGGGTTCAAATGAAAAAGCTCTTAACGGCTTTTTAAAATCACAAAATATCAATATTTCTGATACTACAATTAAAAATATTAAAAATGCTGAGTTCTATTTCTTTTCATATATTGAAAAAGGTAAGCAATTATTTGAAGTGCTACCAGATATAATCGAAGAAATTTTAAAAAAATTTGTTTGGCCTAAAAGTCAAAGATGGTCAGATACAACATTTAAATGGGCAAGGCCTCTTAGAAATATACTATTATTACTAAATGATAAAGTGGTTGAGGGTAAGTTTGATTTAGGTAATGACAGCTTTTTAAATTTTAATAATTACACTTTTGGTCATAGGCATAATAATAAAAAAATTATAATTAATAGTATCAGCGAATATGAATCATTACTCAAAAAAAATCATGTATTATTAGATAGAGAAAAAAGAAAACATAAAATTCTTGAAGGTTTTAGCGTATTAACAAAAGATAAAGAAACAAATATACTTCAAGACGAACAATTGTTAAACGAAGTTTTAGGATTAGCGGAGTATCCTAATGTATTACAAGGTTCAATAAGTTCAGAATTTATGGGCTTGCCGCCTGAAGTTTTGTCAACTGCCATGCGGGTACATCAAAAATATTTTTCTCTTATTGATAAAAATAAAAATTTATTACCAAAGTTTTTGTTTATTTCAAATAGTCTACAAGAAAAAAACAGAGATACTGTGATCATTTCAGGCAATGAGAGGGTTCTAAAAGCAAGATTGTCAGATGCAAACTTTTTTTGGAACGCTGATAAATCTAAGAACTTTGAAAATTGGAATGATCAATTAAAAAATGTTCAGTTTCACGAAGGTCTAGGTTCTCTGCACGATAAAACAAAGAGAATGTCAAAGACTTCTCCTTTTTTTTCAAAACTCTTTCAGGTCAATAAAGATTTCGCCAAAGAGGCAGCTATATTATCAAAAGCTGACCTGGTTTCTGAAATGGTTGGAGAGTTCCCTGAACTTCAAGGAATTATGGGAGGATATTATAGTCAATTAAAAGGTCATCCTAAAGAAGTTTCAGATGCAATATTTGAACATTACAAACCAAAAGGAATTTTAGATACGTTACCCCAAACAAAACTGGGTTGTTTATTATCTCTTATAGATAAAATTGATACTTTAACTGGTTTTTTTATTATTAACAAACAACCAACTGGATCGAAAGATCCATTTGCATTAAGAAGAACTGGTTTTGCCATCGTTCAAATATTATTAACTCATGATCTAAGTATATCTGTTAACGATATTTTTATTGAAGCGTTTAAATCATATGATGATTATTCAGAAAAAACTCACAATAGTTTAAATAATTTCATTATTGATAAAATAAAATTTATTTTAAATAAGCAAAATCAAAGCGGTGACATAGTTGAATCAGTTATGTCTTTAAAAGACAGTCCTCACATTTTAATACCAATCCTTGTTCAAAGGATAAAGTTATTAGAAACGATAAGAGATGATGAGAAATTTAAAAACTTTTTAGTTGGGTTTAAAAGAATTCATAATATTCTAAATAGTAGTGATTTATCAAAACATAACAAAAATGAAGTTAATGAAACTTTGTTAGAAAAAAAAGAAGAGCATAAATTATTAAAAAAAATAAAACTATTAGAAGATGAAATTAATAAATTTGAGGGTAAAATAAACAATCAGCAAAAAATTATCGATGAATTTCTTAATTTAGAAAAAATAATAGGGTCTTTCTTTGATAACGTTATTGTTAATCATGAAGATAAGAATTTAAAATCCAACAGATTAGCTCTATTAAACAAGTTATCTAAAAATATAAAAAGATTTGCAAAATTTGAAATGATTGCAGATTAATCTGTTTTTACACCTAATCCTGAGAAACGTTTGTTAAAGCGTGCAACTTGCCCCCCTGAGTCGAGTATCCTATGCTGTCCTGTCCAAGCAGGATGTGACTTAGGGTCTATATCAAGTTTAAGAGTATCACCAGCTTTTCCCATTGTAGATCTAGTCTTATATTCAGTGCCATCAGTCATAATAACTGTGATTTCATGATAATCAGGGTGTATATCTTTTTTCATAGGAACTCTCTAGTTTTAAATTTTTAACATACTTACAATTAAATTGTTATTAGTACAAGTAATTTCAATTATTTTATTATACGTAAACGCTGTAAAAATTTTTTTTCAAATTGCCAAAAATATTTAAATTCTCCAAAAATCGTAGCAATGATGATTAGCATAAGTTGATAGATTGGAATGATAATTAAAATTCTTATAAAGATGTAAAGTGGATAGAAAGTTACAAAATTTTTTAAATCCAATGCGACTAAAATAGGATCAGAAATCAGCAAAGAACCTGAACCACTCAAAGCAAATATAGTAAAAATCAATAGTAGATGTTTAATAGAATCTGCCTTAAATTTTTTGACTAATTTTCTTAACATAAAAACTTTATTTTGAAATTGTACTTTGGGTGATTTTCATCTCTATTCTTCTATTCTTCATTCGTGCTTCTTCTGTGTTTTTAGAATCGATTGGTTGATAACTACCAAAACCTGATGCAGATAATTTTTTAGGATTAATACCTTCTTTTATTAAAAATCTGAGAACTGATAATGCTCTTTTTGTAGATAATTCCCAATTATCAGCGTAGCTTTGTCCTTTTTTGACTGGAAGACTGTCAGTATGACCTTCTATTTGAAGAATCCAGTCAATGTCATTTGGAAGTGATTTTTCAATTTCCATTAAGGTTGTAGCAAGTTTTTTCATTTCTATTTTACCTTTGGCGCCTAACTCATCTGAGCCAAGGCTAAAAAGAACTTCTGATTGAAAAACAAATCTGTCTCCTACAATTCTAATTTCTTTCCTTCCTTTTATAAGTTCTCTTACTCTTCCAAAAAAATCTGATCTAAACTTTTGAAGTTCTTCAACTCTTCTTGCCAATGCACTATTTAAACCTTTGCCAAGATTGATGGTTTTAACCTTTTCTTTTTTATCTTTAGCCTTATAGGCTGCTAACAATGCTTGGAGTTGTGTGAGTTTATTTTTTAACTTTAGAGATGCTGAAATTAATGTATTTATTTCTTCTTTATTTGTTTTTAATTCTTTATTTTTTTGTACTAATTCTAATTTATTTTCTTCAATATCTTTATTTAAATTATTGATATTACTTTGAAGAAGAAGGGTATTTTGAATCTTTTCATCAATTATTTTTTGTAATTCTAATATTTTATTTTGATTTGAGTTTATTATTTCATTTTTTGAGATGAGATCATTATTAAACTGTTTAGTGAGCTTTTTTTCATCTTCAAGCTCATTCTTAACCTGTTTAATTTTATCTTCTAGTATAGATAATTGTGAGGTTAATTCAGTTGTTGTATCTCTTTCAAGTGAAAGAAGTTCTCCTAGTTCAGCTAAATTATTTCTTAAATTAACTAATGCTTCATCTTGCCCACTCATCTTTTGAGATAGAAAAAACTGTGACAGAACAAAAATCATTAAAACAAATATAATTACCATCAATAGGCTTGACAAAGCATCTACAAACCCAGGCCATGTATAATCCACCTGCCTTCTTCTTGTTTTATTTGCTATCATCATAAACCCTATAAAGAATAATAGAAACTAATCATAACTGAATTAATTTTTAGGTTTTTCAGTACTAGAGAGTTGTTTAGAGATCGCTCTTAATTCTATTGTTAAATTATTTTGAACTTCAGAAATTTTATCTATGTTTTGTTCACCTAAATTTTTTAAAATTGATGATATTCCAATCAAATGATCTTTTACGCTTCTATCTTCATCAAGTTTTTCAACCAATCTATTAAGCACAATGGTTAGCTCATTTATATTTTCATTGATTCTAATTTTTTCATTTTCATTTTGATTTGCTCTTTTGGCAACAATAGCAAGACTCTCTATAGAAGCTTCACTAAGGCCAGTATTACCAGTTTCACTGGTTGTAAAAATAGCCATTTGTGATAGCCAATCTTCAAGTTCGTTGAAAAATCTATTACTTGCTTGGCCAACTTGAAGATCTAAAAAACCAAGAATTAAAGAAGCTGCCAGCCCAAAAAGTGAAGAAGAAAAAGCTGTTGACATACCATCTAGAGGTGCGCTTAAGCCTTTTTGAATACCCATAAATAGGGCATTTCCTTCTTCTGGACTCTTGTTAATGTTCAGATCAATTGTATTAATGACTCCAGAAACTGATGAAATAGTTTGCAACAGACCCCAAAATGTTCCAAGTAAGCCTAAGAATACAAGTAGACCAATCATATATCTCAAAATTTCTCTGCTCTCATCTAACCTTGATGAAACACCATCTAAGATAGTGCTAAGAGAGTTAGCAGAAAGCGATGGGTTATCTTTTCTATCTTCAGAAAGAACTGCAGCTACTGGTGCTAAAAGAATAGGCTTTATCTTAAGCGCAATATTTGCAGGCATTAAGCTATTCTTTTTTTTGATAAACTTAAGCCATTTGGCTTCATTACTTAATCTATAAGTTTGACGGAACGCAAAGATAGCACCTAATATAAAAGTGCTTACAATTACACTGTTTAAAATTGTATTTCCTTCAAAAGCATTTTTTAATGGATCGAATAAAAAGAAAATTAAAAAAGCCACTATTATTAGTAAAAACAACATTCTAAGGGCATATTTGTTAGGATCTGTCATGGCGTTTCCTTATTTTTGTAATTAAGAACATTAAAACATGACTTTTTGATGTCATAAACTATTAAATTTAATCTATTAAAATTTAAATAATATTATTTAATTTTTTTATGATTTCTTTATGAAGAGTTGGATTTGCTCCAATCACTAACTCAAAAGGGGTATTATAGCCGTCAACGTATTTTAAATTAGTTAAATACCCACCTGCCTCTTTTATTAATAGTGCACCACAAGCAATTTGATTTTTATCTAAATTATCAACAAACAAACAATCTATTTTACCACACGCTAACCATGCAAAGCTCAATGCTGATGACCCAAATTCTCTTGTTAAACTTGAATGATCATTTGCTAATGTTCTTATATTACTGAGGTGAGAATTAGTTTTTCTTTTTTTATCGTCATGAATAGAAAAAATACTCTTGCTAAGAGAATTTCTTTTTGAAACTCTAATTCTTTTATCATTTAGAAAAGCACCTTTACCCTTTTCTGCAAAGAAAGTTTCATCTCTTAATGGATCTAAAATAATTGTAGAAATAATTTCATTATTATATTCCACTGAAATAGCTATTGAGAAATATGGTAAGCCGTGTGAAAAATTATGCTTTCCATTTAACGTCTCAACTATCCAATAATATTTATCTGGGTCACTTGTAAAATTCTCATTTATTTTTATACCCCAATCAGGTCTAGATTTTGTTAAATCATAAGACAAAGATGCAAATAATTTTTTTTCTGTTCTAGACACAAAATTATCAATAGATGAGGGTGAAACTTGTAAGTTTTCTATTTCTCCGAAATCTCTAAGAATATTTCGAGTAACTTTATTCAAAGATTGAAACATAATGTTTAGCAGTGGTGATTTATTACTCATTATTATCCCAAAAAAGTACTTTTAATAATTCTAGTTTTTAGCTTTTTCTATATATGTACAATCTGAGGGCCTAACCACTATCTTAGCACCTGTTTCTATATGTCCAGGAACCATGACTTTTATACCATTTTTTAAAATTGCTGGTTTAAAAGAAGAAGAAACAGTTTGTCCTTTTATTACAGCATCTGCTTCCACTACTTCTTCAACACATGTCTCAGGCATAATCACAGAGACTGGTTCATCATTGTACATATTGATGATCACATTCATACCATCTTGTAAGAACGCTGATTGGTCTCCTATCAAACTCATATCTATATTTATCTGTTCAAAATTTTCATTGTTCATAAAAATTAGATTATCTGCCTCTTTGTATAAAAATACATGAGGTGTTTCTTCTAAAATTACTTTTTCAATATTTTCTGAAGAACGAAAACGTTCATTTAGTTTTGTTCCATCCTTTAAGTTTCTTAGTTCAATTTGAGCAAAAGCACCACCTTTTCCGGGTTTGACGTGGCTAGTTTTTGTTGCAACCCACAAACTACCTTTGTGCTCTATGACATTGCCTGGTTTTATTGTGTTACCATTAACTTTCAATTTATTTGCCTTTGTAAATAGTTGTGATTTTATTCAATAAAGATATAGCATCATCATATTCTCTTTGAAATGAGTTCCTACCTATAATAGATCCACTTGCCCCACCTAAATATAAGTCCTTAATTTCATTTAATAGACTATCTTCATCTTTTGCAGTACCACCAGAAAACACTACAAGTCTTCTTCCTTGAAAACATGATTGAACCACATGTCTTATTCTGTCACTCAGTTTTTCAATTGGAATATTTTCTGATTCATAAACTTTTTTTGCTTCATCTAATTCAATGTGTGAAGTTGGGGGTTTGACTTTTATTATATGTGCCCCAACTAAAGCTGCCATATGTGCGGCATATGAAACTATATCAATAGCAGTTTCTCCATCCTTGCTAATATTTCCTCCTCTTGGATAACTCCAAACAACTACAGCAAGTCCAGAATCTTTTGCTTCTAGAGCAATTTCTTGAATTTCAGATATCATGTTTAAAGCATCATCAGACCCTGGATAAATTGTAAAACCAACAGCTGAACATCCTAGTCTTACAGCTTCTGATACAGAGCCAGTAATAGCCTGCGACGGTGCATCTTTTTCCCGAGAAAGAGAGTTAGAACTATTAAGTTTCATTATTAATGGTATTTGTCCTGCAAAGGTATTTGCTCCTGCCTCAAGCATTCCCAAAGGTGCTGCGAAAGCAGATAATCCAGCATTTATAGCAAGTTTAAAGTGATAGTGAGGGTCATAAGCAATTTCATTTTTTGCAAATGATCTAGCAGGTCCGTGTTCAAATCCTTGATCCACTGGAAGAATAACTAATTTGCCAGTCCCACCCAACTTCCCAGACATTAAAATTCGGGCTAAGTTTGCTTTTACACCTGGGTTGTCACTCTCATAATTACTTAAAATTTTCTTAACATTATTAGTCATTCTCATAATCAAAAATATCCTTTTGAAAATTAAACTTTACTTTAAAGTAGGTATAAATTTAAATATTATTAATTACAATAGATTATCTGTTAAATATTAAATAAATTTATCGATTACGTATGTTCGAAAATTATAAGTGATAAAAGTTTATGGAACAAAATGACCTAAAATTAAACTTTGAAGAATTAAGAGAGATACAAACCTCTTTTGAGGAGAGCATAAAGGTAATTGAAAGATACGTTGCGGAGAGTATTTCAAATAAAAATGAAATTACGTTAATAAAAAAAGATTTACTTGAGGCTAATAAAAAATTTGATCAAGCATTAGATCATCTTGATGAGTTAAAGAGCTCAATAGATTTTGAAGATAAAATACACACTAAATGAGTTTAGGTTAGATAATAAATGGCAGAACAAGTTACTGTTAAAATAACGATCAATGGAACCACCTATCCTGTTACATGTATTAAGGGCGAAGAAGATAGACTAATTGAGTCATCCAAGGAGGTAAATAAAGTTATAGAAGACCTTAGTTCCGTTTCTGGAATGGTTGGAGAAAGCAGATTACTTGCAATGACGTCTTTAATACTTGCGGATAAGTTAATTGATAACAAAAAGCCTATTGATACAGACTTTAATAACAAAGAGATTACAGAGTTTATCAATTGGTTTGGTAAGATTGCCACAAGAATGAATAAAGTTGCAAAATTACTGGAAAATAAATAAATTAGTAAGCTGAAAGCTGAGTAGTGCGTTAGGAATTTTAATCCCTGGGGCCATAAGTATTCCTAGGGGACTGTCACTTCTTTAATCGTGGTTAGAGTATATGGTTCCCACCTGTATAACAGGCAACAGAGGATAACTTGTCCGACGGCTATTTGGCTTTCTTTAAGAGATTTTCATGAAGAGTAAGCTTAGAGAAATTGCAAAAAAAAAAAGATCAGAATTAATTTTTGATTTAAATTTTTATCAAAAAATTGAAAAAAATATAAAAATTTGTCTGAATGACATTTTTAAACTTCATACAAATTTCGAAACAGCCAGTTTGTATCATCCAGTTCATAATGAAGTATCTCCAAAAATATTTATAAAATATTTTGAAACTAAGAATATAACCCTATCTTTACCTGTTGTAGACACATTGAGTAATTCTATTACTTTTAAGGAATGGTTTTATAAAGAAGAACTCACAAAGGGGCCTTTAGGAAATATGGAGCCTCTAAAATCAAAAAAAAACATCTTTCCTCAAATTATGGTGGTTCCTTTGTTAATGTTTGATAAATCCCTCCTTAGATTAGGTTATGGGGGTGGTTTTTACGATAAATCAATAAACAAACACAAAAAGTACTTTAAAAAAAAAGAAAAGCCCTTTATTACCATTGGACTTGCGCATAGCTCACAAGAGATAGATTTTTTACCTCACGAAAGCCATGATATGAGATTAGACTTTATAGTTACTGAAAAAGAGCTGTTGTCAAAAAGCAAAAATATCTAATTAAAAAGAAGAAAATTATGAGAGTATTATTTGTTGGAGATATAGTTGGAAGAAATGCAAGAAATTTTGTTCAAGAAAAAATAGTAAATTTAAAATCACAATTACAATTGGATGCAATCATCGTTAACGTTGAAAACGCTGCAGGAGGTTTTGGTGTAACACCAGCTATATGTGATGATTTTTTTAATGCAGGAGCAGATGTGCTTACAACAGGAAATCATGTATGGGATAAAAGAGAAATAATTACTTACATATCCAAAAATGAAAGACTCCTTCGTCCAATGAATATGATTGATGGCACCCCGGGAACTGGAATAACTTCAATTAAAACAAATGCAGGTAGGATTGGTGTTGCAAATGTTATGACAAATTTATTTATGTCAAGAACTGATCCGGTATTCGATAAAATTCCTGAGATTATTGATAGATTTAAATTATCAGAAAATGTTGATTTTGCCCTAGTAGATGTTCATGGAGAAGCGTCATCAGAAAAAATGGCCATTGGGTATGCTCTAGATGGGAGTGTGTCTGCAGTTGTAGGAACACATACTCATGTTCCTACAGCGGATCATCAGGTCTTAGAAAAAGGAACTGCTTATATCACTGATGTTGGGATGAGTGGAGACTATAACTCAATAATAGGAATGAACAAGGAGGATGCTTTAAATAGGTTTAAGTTTCCAAATAACAAAAAATCTAGACTTGAAGTTTCTCTGGGAGAACCTACACTATGTGGGGTGGTTATCGACACTCATTCAAATGGTTTAAGTAAATCAATAAAGCCTATCAGGTTAGGTGGTAGACTAGAGCAAACTAAATCAATGTAAATCAGTTTATAGTATTGTTTTGGGGTAAGTTAAATGGCTGGTCATTCAAAATTTAAAAATATAATGCATCGCAAGGGTGCTCAAGATGCTAAAAGAGCTAAGAAATTTGCGAGATTAACAAAAGAATTACAAGTGGCAGTAAGAGGAGGAGTAGATCCTTCAAGTAACCCTAGGTTAAGATCCGCACTTGCGGCATGTAGAGCAGTAAATATGCCAAAAGATAATATAGAAAGAGTAATCAAAAAAGCTGAATCAGGCGAAAACTCTAATTTAGAAGAAATAAGGTATGAAGGCTATGCTCCTGGTGGAGTTGCACTAATAGTTGATGCCGTCACAGATAATCGGAATAGAACAGCAGCTGAAGTTAGGTCTGCTTTTACAAAATTTGGCGGAAATTTGGGTGAAACAGGTTCAGTGTCTTTTATGTTCAAGAATATAGGATATATTGTTTATAAAAATGAAATAAAAAACGATGAAGAAATTCTTGAGATTGCAATTGATGTAGGAGCTGATGATGTTAGCTCTAATGAACAAACTCATGAAATTATAACATCTATTAGTGAGTTCAATAATGTGAGGGAAAAACTCGATGATTTATTAGGCGCGCCCGAGCAGGCAGAATTGGTCTGGCAGCCAGAAAATTACGTTCTTGTTGATGATTTACAAAGAGCTACCTCAATTTTAAAGTTAATTGATACATTAGATAATTGTGATGATGTTCAAGGGGTATATGGTAATTTTGAAATTAATGAAGAAACTTTGAAATTAATTGAAATTTAAATAAGGCTATAATTTTGCGTATTATTGGATTAGATCCTGGATTAAGGCATACTGGGTGGGGGATAATCGAGCTTAAGAATAATAAATTGTATCATATTGACGATGGAAGTATATCTCCTTCAACAACTTTAGATGATGGTCAACGTCTACTTATAATAAAAAACAATTTAAAAGAGATTATTGAAAATTATAAACCAAATATCTCAGCTATAGAACAAATATTTGTCGGTTCTGGAATGGGTTCCAGTTTGAAACTTGGGATGGCAAGAGGTGTCTCAGTTTTAGTTTTAGCTGAGGCAGGTTTGAAAATTAAAGAATTACCACCAAAATTAGTAAAAAAAACTGTAACAGGTTATGGCTCAGCTTCAAAATTACAAATAAAGGCAATGGTTACAAAGCTACTGGGAATTAATCCAAAAAATGAAGATAGCTCAGATGCGCTAGCTATTGCAATTTCAGCACAACACATTGGCTATAATGACGTTTCTTCAGATTTTACTAATAAAAAGAGTGGATTAGAATTAGCTATTGCAAAAGCTTTATTAAAAGAAAAAAATGTATAATAATCTAATTGAAATTATTAGATGAGTTCAAATGATAGCTTCTTTAACAGGTATTCTAACCTCAATAGGTAAATCTGAAATAATTATAGAGGTTAATGGAGTTGGTTATCTTTTAAATGTTACCTCAAAGTTAATTTCCACTTTAGGAGAAATTGGATCAACATTATCAGTTTTTACAGATTTGCAAATCAAAGATGATAAAATATTAATGTATGGTTTTACAACAGTAGCTGATCAAGGTTTTTTTAGATTGTTGCAGACAGTTCAAGGTATTGGTCCTAAAGCTGCTCTTTCTATCCTTTCTGCTTTAACTATCAATGAATTAATCCTAGCGATATCATCGGGTGATAAAGCCATGATTTCAAGAGCTGAAGGAGTTGGGCCTAAAGTTGCTGCTAGGGTTGCCTCTGAATTATCAGAAAAAGTGACTAATATGCAATTAATTCTTGGAAAAAAAGATATTAATAATACATATCAAGAAAGCAATACTAATTCCTCAAAATATAATTTCACCAATGAGGAAGAGCAGTTTTTGGATGTGGTTGAAGATAGTATTTCCGCTTTAATAAATTTAGGATATACGCGAAGTGAAGTTTTTTCAGTTGTTATGAATATTAAGAGAGATTTTAATCTTAAAAAAGTTGATATAGATTTTACTGTAAATTCTGTTATCCCGTTAGCTCTTAAAGAATTGTCAAAGGTAGTTAAATGAATGATCAGGTAAAGAATATTGATAGATTAATAGACGCAGAGCATAGTGAACAAACAGAAAATTTTGATTTGAGTTTAAGACCAAAAAAATTAATTGAATTTATTGGTCAACCTCAAGTACAAAAAAATCTCTCAACTTTTATATCAGCAGCTAGCTCAAGACAAGAAGCTATGGATCATGCTTTACTATTCGGTCCACCAGGACTTGGCAAAACTACTCTTGCTCAGATTATCTCTAATGAGTTAGGTGTTGGCTTTAGGTCTACTTCTGGCCCAATTATAAATAAAGCGGGTGACTTAGCAGCTTTGCTGACTAATTTACAGCCTAAAGATGTTTTGTTTATTGATGAAATTCATCGACTTGCTCCTAATATTGAAGAAATTCTTTATCCAGCTATGGAAGATCTGCAATTAGATTTAATTATTGGTGAGGGTCCATCTGCCAGAACAATAAAAATTGATTTACCTCCTTTTACACTAGTTGGAGCAACTACTAGATCTGGACTTTTAACAACTCCTCTTAGAGATAGGTTTGGCATTCAAATAAGAATGGAATTCTACAACTCAAATGATTTAGTTAAAATTCTATTAAAGTTAGCTGAAAAACTAGACGTTAATCTTGACGAGGGTGGGGCTTATGAAATTGCTAAACGTTCACGTGGCACGCCTCGTGTTGCCGGAAGGTTACTAAGGAGAGTAAGAGATATTCTTTCTGTGTCTAGCTTAAAAGTGATTGATAATAAGTTTGCTGACAGAGCATTGTCTCAGTTAGATGTGGATAAATCTGGCTTAGATGCTGTAGATAGAAAGTATTTGAACGTGATAATAGAAAAATATCAAGGAGGTCCAGTTGGACTTGATACATTATCAGCAATTTTATCAGAACAGAAAGACATGATAGAAGAAGTTATAGAGCCATATTTATTACAACGTGGTCTAATCCAGAGATCATCTAGGGGTAGAATAGTCTCTGCTTCAGGTTGGAGGCATCTAGGTTTGACTCCTCCAAAGAATGCAGATGAGCAAACTGATATGATGGATCAATCAGATAATTAAAATCTAGGATTTAATATAATTTTATGCTTATTAAATTTAACAACCTAGACGGCAAATTAATAAATAATAAACATTATTATGCTATAAAAATATTTTACGAAGACACCGATGCTGGAGGTATTGTTTATCATAGTAATTATTTGAAATATTTTGAAAGAGCTAGAACCTCATTATTAAATTTACTCAAAATAGATCAAATTAAATTAAGCCAAAAACATGATACAAAATTAGTTGTTAGGAAAGGCGATATCATTTGGCACAAGCCAGCTAAATTAAATGATACTCTATTAATAGAGACCTGCCTTAAATATGCCAAAAACTCTAGTATAACTCTTGAACAGAAAGCTTTTATAAATAATAAAAATGAAACTGACCTATTGGTTACAGGTCTTTTTCAAATAGTAGCTGTTAATGATAATTTTAAAGTTAAGCGTATAAAGAGTATTTTACAGAGTAATTTTTTTAATAATTAATTAAATCAATTTAAAGGCCTAGATTATGGATGAAAAAACTAAAACTCCAGAAGTGATTGTGGAACAGACTTCTGAACAAGCAGATCTCTCTCTTTTTGGATTAATCATGGAGGCAGATTTTTTTGTTCAATTTATCATGTTTTTACTTTTACTATCTTCTGTTTGGTGTTGGACAATAATAATTAATAAATCAAGGTTGTTTAGAAAAGAAAAAAGAATATCAAAGTTTTTTGAAGAACATTATAATAGCGATAAAGTTGACGATGATGCTTTGCTTGATCATTTTAATAACAGTACTCAAAATGAAACAAATGCTCAGGTAAATATATTTATAAAAGGAATGTTAGAATTCAATAAAATCCATTCTATGTCTCCTAATTTGATTGGAAAAAAACAATTCACTGAATTAGCACAACAACTAAATCTAACTTTACAAATAACCCTAAATAAAGAAATTGAAAAATTAGAAGAAGGTATGAACTTTCTAGCATCTATTGGCTCTGTAGCGCCATTTATTGGCTTACTTGGAACAGTTTGGGGAATTGTAAATGCATTTCAGTCTATTGCTATCACAAATAATACTAGTCTTGCCGTAGTAGCTCCAGGTATTGCAGAAGCACTTTTTGCAACGGCTCTTGGTTTGCTTGCTGCTATACCTGCGGTTGCAGCTTACAATAAATATTCTAACAATTTAGAAAAAATGTCTAATAACCTAGAATATTTTATTTTTGAATTTACTTCCAAGAAAATTGCTGAGTTGGAAAGAAAATTTTAATGTATAACCAAAAATTTCTGATCAGAAGCTCTCGTAAAAAAAATAAATCTATTAGTCAGATTAATGTCACTCCCTTTGTCGACGTTATGCTTGTTTTG
>VMBT01000147.1_pt1 | contig 46249 bp, 44 predicted proteins | sample 4404301 | NCBI WGS metagenome assembly VMBT01 (sample SAMN12238535, study PRJNA552566) | marine metagenome | isolation source: Coastal seawater | place: USA: coastal Georgia, Sapelo Island | collected 2008-08/2009-08 | reverse complement strand
CAAACCGCGCAAATGCATCGTCGAGCTCCTTGCGCTGCACCTGATTTTTCACCTGCACGCGGGACTGAACGGTAGTCGCTCGCAGTAAAATTGTTTTCTGCTTGGCTTTGGCGTCGTCCAATTTCTGCTGTAACTGGCCAATCTCCTCGTTCAATTGGCCAATATGCTCACCGGAGGCCGTGAGCTCGCTCTCGACCAGACGAAGTGTATCCTCCACGGCGCGACGCTCCTGTAGCGCCGCCTTCGCCAGATCATCTCGACCTTTAGAAACCGCCAACTTCGCCTTTTCTTCCCACGCTGAAACGTCCGCCGCTATTCGATCGCGACGACGGGATGCGGTTTTCTGATCAGCAATCACCCTGGCCGAGGCGCTACGCACCTCCACCAAGGTGTCCTCCATTTCCTGAATAATCAGGCGAATCATTTTTTCCGGGTCTTCGGCGCTGTCGCACAGCGCGTTGAGATTGGAGTTCACGATATCCGATATTCTTGAAAAAATGCCCATTTTGCTCTCTCCTATCAGCTGTTTACCGTCACCTGGGTGGATTTACTGCCCGCGGGTCAACCCCGCCTCCGGCTGACTCCGCCTCTTACCTTGGGTGTGATAGTGGCCCATGAGACTGCTACCTACCCAGTAGGCCCCTTCAATTGAGGCTGCCACAACACCAAATGTCGCTGCTGCGCGTGCCGGCCCGGCAAACACCGCCAATGCACTGCAGATAAATAACACTGCGACATAAATCAATCCGCGCTCATCGATAACATCCATTTCATCTCTCCTATCATCCTTGTGAGTTGAGCCAACCGGCCCCTGCGAGCCCTCTGCGGGCTTCGCTACGTTTGTCGCGATTAACGTGCCACAGCCATTAAATGGCGCTTAATCAGTCATTTAGGCATCATTCGAACGCCCAACGGCAAAATTAAAGGTTTTTTTAACCTATCTAAATTAGAAAATAGCCCTTTTAAGGTTTAAAATGTAACCATGCGCGCCGCCTCACCCACGATCATCGGTCACTCGAGTACACTCTCGGCAGCCCTCAATCACGTCTCGCAATTGGCCGGCATTGACCGACCCGCCTTGATCATCGGCGAGCGAGGCACGGGCAAAGAACTCATCGCTGAACGGCTGCACTACCTCTCACCGCGTTGGGACCAAACCTTCACCAAAATCAACTGCAGCGCCATCGCAGAGACCCTGTTGGAGAGTGAGCTCTTTGGTCACGAGGCAGGCGCCTTCACCGGCGCCACCAAAAAGCACATCGGGCGTTTTGAGCGCACAGACGGCGGCACCCTGTTTCTCGATGAACTCGCCACCATGTCACTGCGTCTGCAGGAAAAGCTATTGCGCGTCATCGAATACGGAGAATTTGAGCGCGTCGGGGGTCAAAAAACCCTGCAAGTGGATGTTCGCCTGGTAGGTGCGACCAACGTCGATCTCCCGGCGCTGGCCGACCGCGGACAATTTCGCTGGGATCTCCTTGATAGGCTGAGTTTTGATGTGGTGCACTTACCGCCCTTGAGAGACAGGGACGACGATGTCTTTGAACTTGCGGAGCACTTTGCCCTGAGGATGTGTCGCGAGTTGGGCTGGGAATACTTTCCGGGCTTTTCTGACGCCGCCCTCGCCCAACTGGGCTCCCACCATTGGCCTGGGAATATTCGGGAATTAAAAAATGCCGTCGAAAGATCTCTGTTTCGGGCGAGTGAGAACGCGGTCCCAATTGAGCAGATCGTCATTAACCCATTTGCGCCGGGAAATGGGGCGCCCATCACCGCCAGTGAGCATAGCGACGCCCATGGCGCACCACCGACCCATCTCATCGAATGGCCCATTGATCTGAAAGCGGCAATCAAAGACGCGGAGCGCGATTGGTTAATCCGGGCGCTTGCCGCGGCCGGACAACGACAAAATGAGGCGGCCACCTTGCTGGCGTTAAACTACAATCAGATGCGGTCGCTTGTGCGGAAGCATGGACTCATGACGCGGCCGAGTCGCACCACTGCGGAAACCGCTAAAGGCACCAGTGCCCCTCCCCACAGGAAGGGCTCAGCCACCTAAGGATTCGGCCGACGAAGGCCTTGACGAAGTGTCGGCAGGATTGTCCTGGCGCTGCAACTCCCCTAGTCAAATCAACTTTTCGGCGCGAACCCAGTCGAGTGTCGTGTTGAGTGCCGCGGATAGCTTGTCGATCAACTCATCAACGTGCTCATTCTGGATAATCAGCGGCGGACAGACCGCCACCCGATTGCCGCCCAGCGGTCTGACAATCAGCCCGTTCTCTTCCGCCGCCTTGGCACAGAACTGGCCCACCTTCATGCCATCAAATGGCTGCTTGGTGGCCTTATCGGCAACCAATTCCACGGCGCCAATCATCCCCACTCCGGAAACCTCGCCAATCAACGGATGATCCGATAACGCGCGCAACCGCCCCTGCAAATAGTCGCCCACAGTCTCTGCATGCTGAAAAATATTGTCGCGCAGGTAAATATCAATCACTTTGCTGGCAACGGCACATCCCAGGGGATGCCCGCTGTAGGTGTAGCCGTGACCGAACACGCCCACCTCAGTGGCAGAAGCATTAATACAGTCCGCGATATCGCCCTGCACTATCGCGGCAGATACCGGCACGTAAGCAGAGGAAAGAGCCTTGGCCAGCGTCATCATTTGCGGCTTCATTGCCATTTTGTTGGCGCCAAAATCAGCGCCGAGACGCCCGAAGCCACAGATTACCTCGTCGTCCCACAACCAAATGTCGTAACGATCCAGCACGGCCTGAATCGCGGCAAAGTAGCCGTCTGGGGGCACGATGACACCGCCGGCACCACTCACCGGCTCTGCAATCATTGCCGCGATAGTGTCAGGACCCTCGGCCAGAATCAGCGCCTCCAATTCCTGCGCTCGGCGCGCTACAAAATCCGCCTCGGTTTCGCCGTCGTGCGCCCCTCGGTAATAGTTTGCGGACCCCGTGCGCAGCACGCCGAGGGCCTCAAAGGGCAGCTGAAAATGAGCGTGATTGGTGGGAATCGCGGTCAATGCAGCAGAAGCCAATGTCACCCCGTGGTAGCCCTGCTCCCGAGCGATCACCTTGATTCGCCCGGGATTACCCGACGCCTCGGCGTAATAGCGAATCAACTTGAGCAGCGTGTCGTTGGCATCGGAACCTGAGTTGCCGAGAAAGACTCGTCCGTCCTGCATGGGAATCATGTCCGCAAGCTTGTTCGCCAGTTCGATAGCTGCCGGGTGAGTTTTGCCGCCGAACATATGGCTAAAACTCAATTCGCGCATTTGACGCTGCGCGACTTCGATAATTTCTTCGTTGCCGTATCCAAGCGCGGTACACCAGAGCCCGGCCATCCCTTCGAGATAGCGCTTTCCCTGCTTGTCAAAGATGTAGGGGCCCTCGCCACGGGCCACTACCATTTGCTCCGCTAACGCCGGGTTGGTGGTCGGATAAATCATAGCCGTCATAGGTGTTGCTCCATCCATAGCACACTCAATTGTGAGGAGTGTATCGGCTCTCACGAACCCCCACTATCCCCGATAGTGGTAGCCCCCAGCACAATCTCATGTTGCCTTGGTTTTCTCCAAACCGCAGCGCTCACAGCGAAATCGCGTGATCAATTCACCCCGATGCACCGCGAAAGGATCACTCTTCACCGGTCGCCATTTGTGGTGGCCGTTTCGACACAGGGTTTGATCGGGCTTACGTGCTTTTTTGAAAGGCAGAATGTCCGCCATGGGCATCAGGACGGAGATTTCGCGCGATTAACCGCTACCCGCCAGGCCTCCAGTCGCCGACGTCTGGGCCCCGGTCCCATGCGACTCGGGAAGGTTGTTTCAGCCCGCCATACCTTGGCGATGGCATCAACATCCCTCCAGAGACCGACCCCCAGCCCGGCGAGAAAGCAGGCGCCAGCTGCCGTAGTTTCAATCACCTTTGGCCGCACAATCTCCCGACCCAAGTAATCGGCCTGTAACTGCATCAGCAAGTTATTGGCCGCCGCACCCCCGTCGACCTTCAGCGCCCGCATGCGACGACCCAAGTCGCGCTCCATGGCTCTCAGTATGTCGACATTCTGTAGCGCCATCGCCTCCAAGGTGGCACGGGCCAGGTGCGCCGCGCCCGCGCCTCGGGTCAGACCAGAGATCATCCCGCGAGCTTCGGGATCCCAGTGCGGTGCCCCCAAGCCCGTCAAGGCTGGCACAAATTCAACACCCGCCGAGTCAGGCACTTGCAAGGCCAGTGATTCAATGTCTGGAGCACGTTTAATAATGCCGAGCTCATCGCGTAACCACTGGACCGCGGCGCCACACACAAAAGCGCCACCCTCAAGCGCATAAACCGGGAACTTTTCTCCCGATAGCTGCCACGCAACCGTGCTCAGCAGGCCCGCATCGCTATGCATACGGTCATGACCCGTATTCATGAGGATAAAAGAGCCTGTCCCAAAGGTGCATTTCGCGGCGCCGCGTTCAAATCCGGCTTGACCAAATAATGCTGACTGCTGATCTCCGGCGATCCCCGAAATTGGTATGCCGTCGGGCAGCCCCGTTACGCCAGATGTAAAACCCAGTTCGCCGCTGGAAGGTACGATCGCGGGCAGAATTCCTCTTGGCACGTTAAAGAGCTTGAGCAGCTCAGGGTCCCAGTCGAGAGTTTGCAGGTTCATCAGTGAGGTGCGAGACGCATTGGAAACGTCAGTGGCGTGCACCCCTCCGCCAGTCAACCGATACAGCAAGAAAGCATCGATGGTTCCCGCCGCCAAGTCACCGTTTTTCGCCCGACCGCGGGCGCCCTCTGTCGCATCGAGCAACCAGCGAAACTTGCTGGCGGAGAAATAAGGATCCAGCACCAACCCGGTCCTGTCCCGCACCATCGACTCAAACCCTTTTCGCTTCAGGCCTTCGCAAAAAGCAGCCGTCCGCCGGCACTGCCAGACAATGGCATTTGCCACGGGTTTTCCTGAGTGACGCTCCCACAGCAACGCCGTTTCGCGCTGATTCGTGATACCGATGCAGGCGACATCGGCGGGCTTACACAAGCCTTTGCGAAATACCCCACGAATACCTTTGAGGACTGAGGTCCAAATATCATTGGGGTCATGCTCGACCCAGCCAGGCTTCGGGTAGATCTGGGGGAACTCGTGGTTAACACTGCCGAGCAAATTCCCCCGAACGTTCATCACAGCCACCGTCGTACCCGTGGTGCCTTGATCAATGGCCAGGATAACCTTCATGACCGCCCTCTGTTACCGAAGAGACTCAGGCCGCTTCAAAGCCCGAGATAGCCTTGATCTCCAGATAATCGGTGAAGCCATGCGCACCCCACTCACGGCCATTACCCGATTGCTTGTAGCCGCCAAAGGGAACATCCATTCCTGGAGAGGCGCCGTTAATGTGCACGTTGCCCGCGCGGATGCGGGACGCAACGCGACGGGCATGATCGAGGTCGCCGCTCTGCACGTATCCTGCCAATCCGTAAGGCGTATCGTTGGCAATGCGGATGGCTTCCTCTTCACTGTCATAGGGCAACATGGCAAGCACCGGACCAAATATCTCCTGTTGTGCGATCGTCATGTCATTGGTGACCTCCGAGAACACCGTCGGCCGCACGTAGTAGCCACGCTCTATGCCTTCGGGCAAACCCGGCCCACCGCAGACCACCTTCGCGCCTTCGGCGACACCGGCTTCGATTAAGCCTTGTATTTTGTCCCACTGAACCTTGGAAACCACCGGCCCCATCGTCGTCGTGTCATCCTCAGTAGCACCTATCACCACAGACTCGGTGACCTTGGCGGCAATTGCTTCCGCCTCTGCCAACAAAGCGCGGGGCACCAACATACGCGAGGGCGCATTGCAGGACTGTCCTGTGTTGTTATACATGTGCAGCACACCGCGAGTAACGGCTGCTTCCAGATCCGCATCTTCGAGGATGATGTTGGGGGACTTACCGCCCAACTCCTGGGTGACACGCTTCACTGTGGGTGCTGCGTTCTGGGCAACCAATGAACCCGCTCGCGTCGATCCAGTGAAAGACATCATGTCAACATCCGGGTGGCGTGACAGCGCCTCACCCACGGTTGGACCGTCGCCATTGACTAAATTGAATACGCCCGCAGGTACGCCCGCCTCGTCCATGATTTCGGCATACAGGTAAGCAGAGAGCGGCGCCACTTCACTGGGTTTCAGCACCATCGTGCAACCGACCGCCAACGCAGGCGCCACCTTGCAGCTAACCTGATTGAGGGGCCAGTTCCACGGCGTAATCAAGCCGCAGACACCGATGGGCTCCTTCACCACGCGATGTGGGCCCAGATCTTCCGTAAAGGTGTAGCTCTTAAGGATTTTTGCTGCTTCAGTAATATGCCCCAGTCCCGCGTACGCCTGTGCGGTGCTGGCCAATTTGATGGGGGCACCCATTTCGAGGCGAATCGCTTCAGCAATCTCTCCGATACGGCGCTGGAAAATCTCCGCCATCCGCTCCAGCATCTGTACTCGCTCTTCAACCGAAGTCTGACTGAAGGTCTCAAACGCGGCCTTCGCCGCAGCCACTGCCAAATCAACGTCGGCTCCTGAACCCAGCGAGATCGTAGCGCAGGGTTGCTCAGTAGAGGGATCCAGCACCTCTAGTGTTTTTGGCGTGATGGGATCGACCCATTGGCCATTGATATAAAACTTGGTGTACTCGCGCATGATGACCTCGCTATCTTCGCTTCGAAATGTGAAACCGAACGGGAGTTTACGTTAACGCCCGCTCCGGATGCATACCATCAGAATACCCCATAAACGGCGGATGAATGGAGTACCCAAGCAACTCTCTGACCCGTTGCGGTAACGCTCTGGCCTTGTCGGGTGGCACCGACAGGAGCATTGTCTCCAGAGGTCTCAGCCAGCCAGCACAATACTGAGGTGTCACGAGCCATCGCGCCCTCTCTGTGCGATTCGCGCCGCCGCGATGCCAAAGGTCGCCTCTGGCGATCATCAGAGACCCCGCGGGCATCGTGACCTTGATCGCGTCCGGGTGGGCGCCCTGATCAGCATCTACATCGCTGACGGTAGCAAAATCCTGATCGGTAAGGGCACCGGGGAAATCGGCCCCCGCCCACAGGTGACTCCTTGGCAGCACTTCGGTAGCGCCGTTCTCCGCAGTGGTGTCGTCCAGCGCCCAAAATGTCGAAACACCCAACAACTCATGGGGCGCCGCCAAGGTGGTATGCCCGTCGTCCGTGTGCCAGGGCTGGGGTGTCTCCCCGGGTCCAAGACAGATCGCCAAGCAGGCTGACAACAGACAACTAGCGCCCAAGTAATGCTCCGCCCATGCAAGGGCTACTGGATGGGCCACCAGCTCGCAGAAAATCGGATCTTTGGCCAACATGGCATATATGCGGTGAGTCCGCGTTCCCTCGAAGACATTGCGCCCCCGGGGACCCGCGTCCACCCAAGGCTTCAGAGCTTCTCTGTATCGATCGACTGCACCGGCGTCGAGCACCTCAGGAAGGACGCAAAACCCCTCGCGCTCGAATTGTGCAATCGCGCCTGCGGCGTCAGCCTCAGGCAGAAACGGCTCAAGCGCCGTCAATAATGCCCCCGCGTCTCCCCGCGCGGACCGCGCCAGCCTGTCATCACCTTTAATCGACATCGACCTTTCCTTGCCGGCTTACTCGTGTCACCTCGCCGGGCAGCACTGTATACTTTCGGCCCACCCTTTCCCACTCAGCCGACCCAAATTACGCAGAGGACCCCCATGAATCAAGCCATCGATCTGGACGAACTCACCCTATTCCGAGATATGGCGCGGCGCGCCTTTGAACAAGAAATCTCGCCGCATTATGAAGAATGGGAAGCCCAGCGCATGGTACCTAGGTCTCTCTGGAATCGCCTCGGGGACGCGGGTCTGCTGTGTCCAGATATGGAAGAGCAATACGGTGGCGCGGGCACTTCACCCCACGTGACTCTGGCGATGATCGAAGAGTTGTCCGAAATGGGTTTTGGCGGCTTTGCCTCAAGCTACGGCATTCATAACAATATCATTGCGCCCTATATCAGTCGCCACGGTAGCGAAGAGCAAAAAGCACAGTGGCTGCCCAAAATGGCTAAGGGAGAGGTTGTCGGGGCACTCGCCATGACCGAACCCGGCGCCGGCTCAGACGTTCAGGGGATCCGGACCAACGCCGTCCGAGAGGGCGACGAGTGGGTGTTAAACGGCTCAAAAATCTTCATTACCAATGGCATCCACGCTGACTTGGTGATCGTCGCCGCGATTACCGACCCAGGAAAAGGTGCCAAGGGCACCTCACTATTTCTGGTGGACGCCCACAGTCCGGGTTTCGAAAAATCGAAAAAAATAGACAAGATCGGGCAGCACACCTCGGATACGGCACTCCTGTTTTTCAACGACGTTCGATTGCCGGCAAGCGCGCTGTTAGGAGAGGAAAATCGAGGCTTCGTCATCATGATGGAGGAGTTACCTCGGGAACGCCTGGGTATCGCCGCGCAAGCGGTCGCCGCGTCGGAAGGTGCGCTGAAAATCACCGTAGAATATGTGCAGGAAAGACAGGCTTTCGGGCAAAAGATTGGTCAGTTTCAGAACACGCGCTTCAAGCTGGCCGAGGTCAAGACTGACATCGCCATCAACCGCGCATTTTATGAGCAGTGCGCGCAACAATACGCGCTTGGCACCCTGACATCGGATACCGCTGCCATGCTCAAGTTGGCCAGCTGCGAGATGCAGTGTCGCGTGGCGGACCAATGCCTGCAGCTCTTTGGCGGATACGGGTACACCGCCGAGTACCCCATATCGCGTTTCTATGTGGACGCCAGAATCCAAACCATCTACGGCGGCTCCTCAGAAATCATGCGCGAACTGATCGCGCGTTCACTGCTGGGACGCTGATCTAACAAAAACCCGTTGCGGAGCACACGCACAGTGACATCAATCGCCAACCAAAAACCTCCCACGCCGGTCCGCGGATTGGCTCCTGTGCCTGTAAGTGGGCGTGCAACGTTCACGAGAGCGTGGTCTCTGCCCGCGATCGGTCTGGCACTCCTGCTGTGTTGTCACCCCGCTACCGCATCTGACGAGACCACCGCCGAGGCCACGCTCGACCAGGTTATCGACACGCATTGGCAATGGACACTGTCCCAATATCCGGAGATGAGGCTGGACTACGGCGATCGCTCGGGTAATCACCTGTGGACTGATAGGAGCCCCGAGGCTTTCACCGCACGGTACGAGCAGGAAGGTCAGTTTGTTCAGCAGCTCGAGCAAATCGAGCCCGCGACGCTGTCGGCCTCAAGCCAGGTCAATCGATCCATGTTACTGCGCTTGCTGCGCGACAATCGCACCGAGTACGAAGACGGTTTACACCTGATTGCATTGGACATGCGATCGGGGCCACAACATCGGCACAGCATGATCGAAAGGCTGCCGATGGCCACCAGCGCAGACTACGAGGACTGGCTCGCAAGACTGCGCGCCATGCCGGAGCAGCTATTGCAGTACCAGCAACTACTCCAACAGGGTATCTCAGAAAATCGGGTACAGGCGCAGATTGTTATGTCGAGGGTTCCCGGCCAGATCGAGAACCTGCTCGAGGGGGATGCCACGGACAGCCCTTTCTACAAGGCGTTCCGAAACATGCCCGCCGCCTTGAGCCCTGAGGAACAAGCGCGTCTGAGAAAAGAGGCAGAACAAGTCATATCAGCGCAAATCAATCCTGCGTTTGCGTCACTTCTGGATTTTTTGAAGACCGACTACCTGCCGGCAGCCCGCGCTCCCGGCATCGGTTCGCTCTCGGGAGGAAAACAGCTATATGCCCGGCTGGCGAGACACTACACCACCACTGATTTGACCCCCGACGAAATCCATGAGATCGGTCTGGGCGAGGTTGCGCGGATCCGTGCAGAGATGCACGCCGTCATTAAAGAGGTGGGATTCGAGGGCGATATCGCCGCATTCAACGCCTTTTTACGCACCGATCCCCAGTTTTACTACGATAGCGCCGAGGCGCTGCTGGAGGGCTATCAAGCCGTCTCCAAACGCCTCGATCCGGGTTTGGTGAAATTATTCGGAAAACTCCCCCGTGCGCCCTATGGTGTGCGCCCCATACCTGAGGAAGAGGCGCCGGACACCACTACCGCCTATTACATGCGCCCCGCAGCAGACGGCAGTCGTCCGGGTTGGTACTACGTCAACCTTTATCAACCCGAAGTGCGTCCCAAGTTTGAAATGGAGGTATTGAGTGTCCACGAGAGCGTACCCGGGCATCACTTGCAAATAGCCCTTGCCCAGGAACTAACCGGTCTCCCCGAATTTCGACGCAACAGCGGATTTACGGCTTTTATCGAGGGCTGGGGACTGTATTCAGAGCGCCTGGGCTATGACATGGGGCTCTATACTGATCCCTACTCGCGCTACGGGCAGTTGGTCTACGACATGTGGCGCGCAGTGCGACTCGTTGTCGATACGGGGATGCATTACTTCGGCTGGAGCCGACAGCGCGCCATCGACTATTTTCTCGACAACGCCGCCAAAACCGAGGCAGACATCGTCAATGAGATCGATCGCTACATTGGCTGGCCCGGGCAGGCGCTGGCCTACAAGATCGGTCAGTTAAAGATGCTACAGCTGAGGCAGGAGGCAGAGACTGCATTGGGCGAGGCATTTGATATTCGTGCTTTTCACGATCAGCTTCTGGGAGCTGGCGCGACCCCGCTCGATGTACTCGAGGTCCGCATGGACCAGTGGTTAGCACAGCAATTGGACGAGAACCGGTCCGCGGCCTCACTGACGCAGTAGTCCCGCGAACCTTCCCGGGCGGTGCTGGCCAAACCGGCGCCGGGCGGCGGGACCCCAGTCTAAAATCGAGATCAGGCCAGCTCGGTCAGCGTCTCGGCAAGCGCACCCACCAGCGAAGACATTTGCTCTCGCTGCATGACAAAGTGAGGCGCGAGCTGAATAGTGTCTCCACCATAACGCACGAGAAACCCCTTCTCCCACATTCGCATGGCGATTTCAAAAGGTCTTCGCATCGGCTCGCCCGGGTACGCCTCGAGGGTCAACGCCCCCGCAAATCCGAAATTCCTGACATCGGCAACATGGGGTTTATCGGCAACGCTGTCGTGGAGCAATGCCTCCCAATAGGGGGCTTCTGTCGCCACACGCGCGGGCAGATTGTCCCGCGTCAGCACCTCGAGCGCGGCCAGTCCTGCGGCACAGGCGACCGGATGCCCCGAGTAGGTATACCCGTGGGCGAACTCCAGCGCATAGTCGGGTCCACCGTTGGCCATAAAAGTCTCATAGATCTCCCGGGTCGCCACTACAGCACCCATGGGGATAGCACCATTGGTAATTTGCTTGGCGAGGTTCAAAATGTCGGGGGTCACACCGAATGCTTCTGCGCCTGTATTGGCGCCGCAGCGACCAAGGCCGGTGATCACCTCGTCAAAAATCAGCAATATATCGTTGGCGTCGCACAAATCCCGCAATCGCTGCAGGTAGCCGACGGGCGGCGGTATGACGCCGGCTGAGCCGGCCATGGGCTCCACGATGACAGCAGCAATCGTAGAGGCATCATGCAAGGCAATGAGCTCCGCCAGTTCGTCGGCCAAATGCGCCCCAGATGAGGGCATGCCTCGACAAAAGGCGTTCTCGGCTAACAGGGTATGCCGCAGGTGATCGACTTCCAGCGACGGGCCAAAGGGCTTGCGGTTAGCACCGATACCACCGACAGCCGTGCCACCGTAATTCACGCCGTGATAGCCTTTTTGACGACCGATGAAACGTGTTTTTGAAGGTTGACCCTTGAGACGCCAGTAGGCGCGGGCCATTTTTAAAGACGTATCGGCAGACTCGGAGCCGGAATTAGTGAAGAACACATAATCCAGTGCACCCGGCATCAGGTGCCGCAACTTGTCGGCCAACTGAAACGCAGTCGGATGCCCAAACTGGAACGGCGGGCAAAAATCCAGCGCCTCGATTTGCTCAGCCACGGCTTTCGACACTTCTGGGTGACCGTGCCCCAAACCCGATGTCCACAAACCGGAGTGACCATCGAGAATCCGTCTGCCCTGATCATCCGTAAACCACACATCCTTTGCCGCTACGATGATGCGGGGATCACGCTTGAACTGTCGGTTGCCGGTATAAGGCATCCAATAGGCGTCGAGGGGGAGATGCTGTGACATGGGTTCTCCTTTGATTGGAAGCAGTGTAAACCCGACAGACATAAGGCACACTCCCCAAATCGGGTAGGCAATTCGTCACGACAACGCACTGCGAATTCGCACGTGATTCAAAGACAAGGAGTAGCTAAATGAAAAAAATGACTCTCGCGGGCGCCCTGACGGGCCTGATCTGGCTATCAGCGCCGTCCATGGCCCACATCGAGCAGACTGAGCCATTTCAGTCGCTACGACAATCTTATTTTGCGCTATTAGGAATGACCTTTGCCCCTATGGGCGACATGGTCAAGGGCAAGATTGAATGGGACGACGCGCGCTTCACGAGCTGGGCAAATGACCTTCATCACGCCGCACAGTTTGGCGTCGAGCGAGGCTTCGCGCCGGGCAGCGAAACCGGAACGACGCGCGCCAAACCCGAGATTTGGTCAAATATGGACGATTTCCAAAGCAAGCTGGATGATTTTCGTGCCGCAGCGGCCCAGCTAGCTGAAACCGCCGCCCAGGGCGATTCCGCCGCGAGTCGTAAACAATTTGTTGCCACAGGCGGCACCTGCAAGGCCTGTCACGACGAGTACAAGGCAAAAGACTATTTGTATTAACCGCACCGCAGCGGGCGCGGGTTATCCAATAATCTAGTAGTAACTGGGGGCTTGCGGCGCCAGCGCAATCAGCCCCCAAAGACCGAGCGCTAATACCACCATGATCAGTAGCGCCACCCACATTGGCTTTGGGGGCGCGGCCGCCACCTTATACTCGGCTTTACCTCGCCACATCGCCTGAATCAGGGGTTGACGCCGTCGCCATTGATACCAAGCAACCGCCAGCAAATGCAGTGCAACCAGCGCTTGCAGCAGCTGCCAGTTAATCAAGTGCCACTCGGTCAGGGTACCCGAGCGCTCGCCTGCCCAGTAAGCAAATGGTCCCTCAAAGAGCACGTCATCGCGGCTGAACAACCCGGAGCCGCCTTGCAATAGTAATAGCACCCACATGGCGAGCACCGACCAACCACCCAATGGATTATGACCGGCGTAGCGTCCACCGTGGCGAAGATAGCGCCACGCCTTAGCGGGTGAGACGAGAAAAGACGTTAAGCGCGCCGGCTGGCTACCAACGAATCCCCAGATAACCCTCGCCGCAACCACACACAGGACACTCGATCCGACCCACTGATGAATCTCCATCCTGCCTTGATCACCACTCCACCACATCACACCGAGGGCCACCGGTAGGTACCAATGTGCCAGACGCACAAAGTGATCCCAAATGGGATACTCGGTGTCGCTCATCGCCGATGGCGACGCACTCACTGGGCCAGTAATTCGAGTAGTGCGGTGACTGACGCCTCAACACCGAGAGATACAGCGGGCTCTGGCTCGATCTTGAATAGGGGCGAGTGGTGAGAGGGAACCGGCTCACCACCGGCCTTCTCCCGCGCGAAATCTTCGGGTGGCGTGCCACCAACGGCAAAGTACAGGCTCGGGATATAGGGGTTTACCGTGAACACCGGAAAATCCTCCGCGCCCATGCCCAGACGCTCGCCCGAGAAAAACACCCCCTCGCCAAAGTGCTCACTCCAAACACCCATAATGCGCTCGGTTAATGCACGATCATTCAATGTGGGTGGGACGCTCTCCTCCGATACAACGACCCTGGGCAACTGGTCCTCCGGCAGCCCCGCAACGCGGCCCATATTTTCGGCAACACGTCGAATACCATCCAACAGCAAGGCGCGATCCTCGACTGACTCGCTGCGCACCGTTAACTGCAGGTGAGCGGCATCAGAAATGATGTTGTGCTTGGTACCACTGTGAAATGCGCCAACTGTAATGACGCCGGGACGCCGCGGCGGCAGCGTTCGGCTGACAATAGTCTGGAGCCCGAGGACAATTTGCGAGCCGAGCACAATCGGGTCAATGCCGCGGTGCGGTGAAGCACCATGTGCACCCACCCCGGTGATGTAAATGTCCACCGTGTCAGCACCTGAATAGGGAGACTCGGTCGACGCACCTAAGATACCCGTGGGTAAAGTCGAGGTGACGTGAAACGCCATCGCATAATCGGGCTGACCGAACCGATCCCACAGGTTGTCCGCTCGCATCGCTGCGGCCCCCAACACGCGCTCCTCTGCAGGCTGACCAATCAACATCAGGGTACCACTCCACTGATCCCGTTTCTCAGCCATCATCTGCGCAGTACCCACGAGGCTGGTAATGTGCACATCGTGACCGCAGGCGTGCATCACAAAGACCTCATTGCCATTGGGGTCTACCTGACGGGCACGAGAGGCATAGGGAAGACCTGACTTCTCTTCAACAGGAAGCCCATCCATATCGGCCCGAAACATCACCAGCGGACCCTCACCGTTTTCCAGCAAGGCGACGATGCCTGTGCCACCAACATTCCTCTCCACGCGATAGCCGAGCTGCTCCAGCTCATCAGCCAAACGCGCCGCAGTTTGCTGCTCCATGGTCGACAGCTCGGGGTTCTGATGAAAATACAGAAAAAGGTCTTTGAGCTTTGATTGGTAGAGCGCGTCTACATCGTCGCGTACCGACTCAGCCATCAGGGCATTCGGGAGTAACATCGCGAAAACGAATGGCCAGGCTTTTAACATCTGTGCAAAGACACGCATAATCCTCTCCTTCATCGGACGGTCAGAGATCATACCCCAGAATCCCGCACACCCAAGCGCACGCATTGCAGCGTCAACTCAGTCGCGTTAGGCTCCCCGCGCCCGCGCCCGGTAGGTTCGGCCCATTGCGGATATTTACGAGCGAGTCCCTTACTGGAACAGCATCACGTGAACAGCGAAGACATTAAAAATCGATTCGGCAGCTATCACGTCGTGGTGCTCACGCAAGACGAGGCCCATCGGGTCGCCAGCTTGTGCAGCGAGCACAACGGTGCAATGGTCTGCCGTACCTTGGCGGTAACTTACTTTTGTCAGCCCACACCTGAGGCGGCACTCCCCGCTGATCAACTGATTCGGCAGGGCCACAGCATTGGCAGTACTTTGTCGGAAGCGGGACTGGTCATCCAGCGACAGCCATTGCTCGAGGCCACTACGCTAAGCGGCGAGGGCTTTGAGAGACTCAGCGCCGGCACCGTGAAATCAGGCACTGGACTGTTGATCAGGCTGTATCGTCTCGACATCGGGATAGACACTGGATCAGTCAGACCTTATGCAACCATTGCAGAGGCGCACCACCCGGAGCACCTGTCGGCCACCTCCGCACTACCCGACTGCGAAACGCTAGAGTCGAAGGAGACCAGCGAGCCCGAGTCAGTCGCGCTGGCAACTCTGCTGTCCAACCTGCAATAGGCAGCCTTCGCCTCATTGGGTAATAGCGTGGTACTCGGCGGAACCGCGGCAACAGGCTTCAGATTAAGAGGGACATCCCTCGCTAGACGCTGGTTCGCCCTGATCTGACCCAAGGCGCCTCACCGCAGCGCCATACTGAGATCAAATCCGATGCCTCTGGATAGCGCGACCGCGTCAGACAGGCCCGCTTCGTCTCGCGAGGCAATCCACAAATTGGCGCAACGGGTTCCCGTCCGACAATACGCCAACACGCGTTGCGCAGGGTCGTCAAATAAAGTCCCCAACCCCGGCAGGTCGGGCCCCGGAAAATCCATCGCGTTGACCGGGTAGCGGATAAAGAGCATTCCCGCCGCAACACAGGCCGCCTCAATGTCATCCATTGTTGGCTGATCAGGCGCCTCTCCGTCCGGACGATTGCATACAATCACCGTGAAGCCCTGCTCGCGCAGTCTGGAAACATCCTCCACGGTTATTTGCGCCGAGACCGACAACGTATCACTTAGGGTAAATAGGGACATGCGCACTCCTTTACGGCACTTAACCGGTTGTTAGCTGTTATCACGCCGCGTCGACGAGGCCGAATTCCTCGCTCAGCACCTGCATCATACTCTCCACGGGTCGCTCTGGCGCTGCGAGGGATTGGCCGGTAATTCGCTCTGCGACCGATAGATAGGTGTCGGAGAGGGAATATAGAAAATGAGCCGGCAATGCGTGCGAGCCTGCAAATTTTTTGCGCTCATCAAATCGCCGATAGTCCAACAGTAAGTCTCGGTCAGGGACGTGGCTCAGCAACGATTGGCGAAAGGCCTCCTTACTATGCTCTACCACCTGTCCATTTCGAAAAGCCGCAGCATCCCAAATACGGGAGGAGTCCGGCGTACCCACCTCGTCCATGTAGATCAACGCGTCGCGACCTTCGGCATCACGTGCGTAACCAAATTCGAATTTGGTATCAACCAACATCAGATCTAGCGGCGCAAGGTGACGAGCGATCAGGTCCACGCCCGCCTTCAGTAAAGATTCATACCGATCAATATCCTGCGGGCAGCGGAAGCCAAATGCCTGCCAATGCTGTTCTAGTTGCGCCTTCGACACATTGGTGTCGTCTGTCTCCGGAATACCCGCCAACCCCGTCAATACACCTTTGGTCGAGGGTGTCACCAAGGTCTCATCCAACGCCTGGTCCCGCTCAAGGTGATCGGGCAATTCAATACCGCAGAACATCCGCTCGCCCCGCTCATATGCCCGCCACATTGAACCGGTGATATAGCGGCGTGCAATAGCCTCGATCATCACAGGCTCGGCCCGCTGAACAATCCAAACAAGCGGATGGGGAACCTCAAGAATATGACTGCGAGCCAGACCGTGACGCTGGAATTCATCAAACCAGAATTTAGAGATCGCGTTGAGCGCGGCGCCCTTGCCCGGCACACCCGCGAGACCACCCTCCCCGTGCCAAATACAATCAAACGCAGAAATACGATCGCTGATGACCATGACCGCCAACTTTGCATTGGCTTCCACGGCGTAGCCGCGCTCAGCAATTAATCGCGCGCTGTCCTCCCGCGTTAACCAGTAAACCGAGCGTACTTTGCCCGAGTGCACCGGCTCGCCGGTGCGAATCGGCAAGTTATCGTTAACGGCGAGCACCTCTACACTCACGACATCATTTCCTGCGAACTTGGCATGGCCATCAGTTTTGCTCAAAATGTCTCCGGTTGTCACGGTCTGTGTCACCGATCTATCACTCAAGGACCCAATTCATGACTGCTCACCTAAAGGGCTACAAACCGTGTTCCCTGATGTGGGGCTTGCCACTCTTTTTGGCCGCCACATCCTCGGTCCTACTCGCGGAGGAAACTGGCTCCTCCAGCACACTGGAGACCGTGATTGTTACAGCCTCTAGAACAGACCAAGTTGCGGACCAACTACCCAGCGCGTGGGTTGCGCTAGATGAGGAGACCATCGCGCTGGTAGCCGCGCAACACAGTAATCAGCTGTTTAACCGGGTGTCAGGGGCCTGGGTCAGCCGCGGCAACGGTCAAGAGTCCCTGATCTCACTGAGATCCCCCGTATTAACGGGTGCGGGTAGCTGCGGCGCGTTTATTACGGCGCAGGACGGCATCAGCCTGCGTGCACCAGGGTTCTGCAACGTGAATCAGCTGTTCGATGCCAATCTGCTGCAAGCCGGCGCCGTCGAGGTGCTGAAGGGCCCCGCTGCGGTGGTATTTGGCTCAAACGCGCTACACGGCATCATCAACGTCATCACTCGCCCCGTCGCATCCACACCCAATCAAGTGAGTGTCGAGGCAGGATCACGCGATTACTACCGGCTCTCCGCGAGCGGTGCGACACAAACGGTTGCGGTGTCTGCACAGACCAGCCGCTACGGTGGCTATCAAGCCGACTCGGGCTATACACAGCACAAGGCGACCATACGGCTCGATCGCGAATGGAACGAATGGCTGATCGACGGCGCGCTGGAAGCCAGCGAACTCGATCAGGAAACCGCCGGTTATATTCAAGGATTTGAAGCATATAAGGACAAGGCAGCCAGTAAAGAGAACCCCAATCCCGAAGCCTATAGGGACGCCTGGTCTGCCCGTGGCCATCTTGGCTTCAGCCGAAGCTGGAACGATGATTCGGAAGTAACGATCCGACCTTACTGGCGCAGCAACGCCATGACCTTTTTACAACATTTTGTACCGTGGCAGCCGACCGAAGAAAATCGTCATCACAGTGTGGGGATTCAGACGTCCGCCAAACTGACCCGTGATGACTTTCGCTGGCTAATGGGAGTGGACTACGACCAGACGACGGGCAAATTAATCGAAACGCAGAGCGCCTTCTTCAGTCCTAACCAGCCAGATGGCATCCACTACGATTACGACGTTGATGCACGAACCGCTGCGACATTTGTCCACCTCAATTGGTCGCTGCATCCGCAGTGGAGCGTGGATGCCGGTCTCCGACTCGAGGAAACCCGCTACGACTACACAAACCGGGCAGAAGACGGTGCCGCATGTGCACCGACAGCATCGGCCTGTCGTTTTTATCGTCCCACCAGCAGTAAGGACAGCTTTGCTGATTGGACGGGTAATGTCGCCCTCAGCCATCACACGGACGAGACCACCGTGTACGGCAGGTTGGCCAGAGGATTCAGGGTCCCGCAAGCCAATGAACTCTATCGGCTGCAATCTGGACAAACGGTGGCAGAGATCGATGCCGAGACCGGCAACAGCATAGAGCTGGGCCTGCGGAGTCGTTCAAATGGTTTCAGTTATGACTTAGCCGGCTACTGGATGACCAAGCGGGACGTGATTTTTCAGGATCGCGATCGTTATAACGTATCAGGCGCGCAAACGACCCATCGCGGTATTGAGGGGAGTGTGCAATGGCAGCTGTCACAAATATGGTCCATCGCCGGCAATGCCAGTTATGCCCGGCATCGCTACGACAGTGATATCCAACTCTTGGGTTCTCGGGGGAGCATCGAAGGTAACGATATCGACACCGCGCCAAAACATTTCGGATCCGTTCAGCTGCGTGCAGACTTCTCGGCTAGAGGAATTCCAGTCAGCGCGGAAGCTGAGTGGTTATGGGTCGCAAAATACTGGGTGGACCCCAACAATGAGAATGAATATCGTGGACACGAGCTGTTGAATCTCAGGGCGCGCTGGGCACTGTCCCCTACAACCACTCTCACGCTGGTTGCGACTAATCTGCTCGACGAGGGTTACGCCGAGAGGGCGGACTACGGATTTGGCAACTATCGATATTTTGTAGGGGAGCCCAGAAGCGCCGTAGTAGGTATCACTTTCGCGCTGTAAAGCGTCAGAGTGGACTCAGGCGGCGCGCAAAGCTTGTTACCGCTTTGCCTGCCCCGATCAGCAAGGTGCTGTGCTCCGCTCAGCAATAAGCCCTGAGCCCTATCGCTTGCCGTACCTGCGCTATCAGCGCCCGGCTCTTTGGTCTCAGCTTCGCTGCCCCCAACTGCAATATCTCCTCAACCTCTGACGGCGTCGCCATCAGGCGCTCATAGGATGATCGCGCCGGCGCCAGTTCGTCATTTACCCGCTCAAACAGCTGCTTTTTCGCTTCTCCCCAGGCAATACCCTCTGCGAATGCAGCGCGCATTCGTTCACGCTCAGCTTCCTCCGCAAACGCGCACCAGATCTGAAACACGGTGGAATCGTCAGTATCTTTGGGATCGCCCGGCTCTAAAAGATTGGTTTTGATTTTGTTGATCGATTTCTGAAGTTGTTTCGGCGTGCCAAAAAGCGGGATGGTATTGCCGTAGCTTTTACTCATCTTCCGGCCGTCCAAGCCCTGCAACACGGCCACGTTGTCATCGGTTACCGCTTCCGGGAGCGTAAAAATAGTGCCGTAGTGATGATTGAATCGTTGCGCGATATCGCGCGCCATTTCGACGTGCTGGATCTGATCTCGACCAACCGGCACTTTATGCGCGTTGAATATGAGGATATCCGCGGCCATCAGTATGGGATAAGAAAACAAGCCCATCGTCACGCCAAAGTCCGGGTCTTCCCCGGCCAGTTCATTCGCCTGCACCGCCGCCTTGTAGGCGTGCGCTCGATTCATCAGACCCTTGGCGGCGGAGCAACTCAGTATCCAGCTCAGCTCTGCAATTTCGGGAATATCCGATTGTCGGTAAAAAAAAGTGTGCTCTGGATCGAGGCCGAGTGCCAACCACGTGGCGGCGATCTCCCGGCTCGACTGCGCCACCTGATCCGGGTCCTGATTCTTTATCAAGGCATGAAAATCAGCCAAAAACAAATAGGCCTCGGTATCAGGATCCCGCGAGGCCTCGATGGCAGGACGAATCGCGCCCACATAGTTTCCCAGATGCGGTGTACCCGTCGTCGTGATGCCAGTCAAAACCCGGACATTGCTCATAGTCATAACCTCTCGTAGTCCTAGGCCAACCGGCGATAAAACGCCTCGAGTAACGAGACGATTTGCGGCACGTCCGCGGCGCAGGCGAGCTCCCGCACTGAATGCATCGCCAAGGTAGGCACCCCGATATCGGTGGTCGCAATACCGGTCTCGGTCGCCGTAATCGGCCCAATCGTGCTGCCACAGGCCAAGTCGGAGCGCATAACGAAAGACTGCACGTTCACGCCGGCGCGCTCTGCTATCAAGCGCAGTCGGGCGGCGCCCTCGCTATTGGTGGCGTAGCGCTGATTGCGGTTGATTTTGATCACAGGGCCCGCCCCCAACTTGGGATTGTGCTGCTCATCGTGGCGATCCGCGTAATTGGGATGGACTGCGTGCGCGTTATCCACGGAAAGCATCCAAGATCGTGCGCGCAATTTTTGATTGTCCGCAACGTTGGGGGCGATTGCCGTCAGTGCGTCCATCAACATGGGGCCTTGCGCACCCACGGTAGAGGCACTGCCCACTTCCTCATGATCGGTCGCGACCAATACCGACCAGTGACTGTCATCGGCATTGATCAACGCTGTCACGGCTGCATAACAACTCAGCAAGTTATCGAGCCGCGCTGAAGTGATAAAGTCCTCTTCAATACCCACCAATCCCGGCCGTTGGGTGTCATAGAGGGATAACTCGTAATCCATCACGCGCGCACCTTGCCAACGCGGATCATCCTTTGCCAGAGCCTCTGCCAGCCATTGCCTGAAATCAAATTGCTGCGCCTCACCTAACATCGCTAACGGCACCACGTCTTTGTGTGCGTTCACGCTACGTTGCGTATTCGCTTCCCTGTCCAGGTGAATGGCGAGACTCGGGACAACCGCCACAGGACGTTTGCTGTCAAAAAGAACAGATTCAAGCTCACCATCGGTTGACAGCAACGCGACCCGACCAGCGACTCCCAGATCGCGGTCAAACCATGGGTTGAGTAAAGCGCCTCCGTACACATCGACACCCAATTGCACGCAGCCGTCACGGCCTTTTACCGGATTGGGTTTGACCGACAAATTGGGACTATCCGTGTGAGTTCCCACGAGCCGCAAGCCCGCGCCGAGTTCAGCGTCTCCTGCTCGCATCGCAATCAAAGAGCTGCCCTGGCGCACGGTGAAATAGCCCTGTCCCGGCGCCATCTGTACTGCATCAAACTGCTCAACTTCTTCGAAGCCCGCCGTCTTAAGCCGCCGGGTCATGGCCTCAACGGCGTGGAACGGCGTTACCGCCTCACCGAGAAATGTGAGTAGCTCTGTTGTTTCCGCCATTTGCGGGGTCCTCTTTCCCAAGGTCTACTGAAGTGCCCATACCAGTAATAACGTGCCCAAAATCAAGCGGTAAATCACGAAAGGCATCAAACCGACCCGCTCAACCAGCCTCATAAACAGCGCTATCGTGCCGTACGCAAATATCGCGGAGGCAATCAGTGACGGCAATATCTTACCGCCCGTCGATAAAAGATGCTCTTCTGGAGCCGACAGCAGCATCACTAACGACGCGCCCAAAATAACGGGGATACTCATTAAAAAGGAGAATCGCGTTGCTGTCTGGGCCGGGTAACCCAAGAACAGCGCTGCCGTTATCGTGACCCCGGATCGAGAGGTGCCCGGTATCAATGCGAAAATTTGGGCCAAACCGATTAACAGGGCATCGCGCATGCTAATCGTAATACAGCCGTTGTCTCTGTAACGCGACACACGGTCCGCCCAACCAAGCAAAAACCCGAAGAGGAGCGTCGTTACGGCAATCACCAGAATCCCTCGGGCATCGGTGGCGATAACGCCTTTCAACAAAACTCCGGCCACCACCACGGGCACTGTCGCCACGCAGAGCGACCACAGTTCCGAGCGATCAACGCCCTCGCCCGGCATCACGCTCAAACACAGATGTATTACGGTACCGCGAAAATAGTACAGCACCGCCAATAGAGTGCCCGCGTGGACACCCACATCGAACATCAGGCCCTGGTCAGGCCACCCGAACAACTGCGACGGCAGGATCAGGTGGGCGGAGGAGGACACGGGCAGAAATTCGGTCACCCCCTGCACAATAGCCAGTAGGATTGTTTGCCACCAATCAGTCATGACCGCCCTGCTCTGACAATTTTTTCCAGCCGATATCGCGCTGCACATACTGCGGAGTCAATCGATGGGCGGGCTGTAAATCGAGCGCCGTTGTCCCACTTGCGAGTCGGGTCGCCATAACCGCCGCGTCGGGCGTGATATCACCATACATCGCTGCGTTCAGCAGACGTGGGCTCGAAAATTGCTGCCGGTATTCGACGCCAGAACCGAGAATCACCGGCGATTCGCCTCCATCAGGCTCCGGTATCTTCTCGGGCACACAAATAAAAGGCGGGGCATTCACCACGATTTCGTTGCCACCCCAGACGCCCCACAAACCATACAGTTGGCCTATCTGCGCGTCGATGGTCGACAGGACAACGTTACCTTCGGCGAGCAAATTCTGCTCGGCGGCGGCATACACTTGAGCCCTCAGAGAACAAAACGCGTGTACGGGGAGCTGCTGAGACCAGGCCAACCCCTGAGCCACGCTCACCGCGACCCTCAATCCGGTAAATGACCCGGGGCCGACACCGCAGGCAATGACATCAACCGAATCAGCCAAGGTTTCTTCCTGCAGTACATCTGACAACATCTGCAAAATGTGCCGGTTGTGCGCCCTTGCCAGCATCTCGTGGCGGCGACGGAGGTCACCATTCGCTGAGAGCGCCAGCGAACAGGCTTGGGTGGCAGTATCGAGCGCCAGAATGCGCGGCGTAGACGGCATGGGATATAGTCAAACAGGTAAGTCACCATCATCCCATAGAGGCAGACGACTTTGAATGCGGCGCGAGACTTCAGCTTGGGTATTTTGGCGGGTGGTCTCGGTCAGCGATGGGGTGGCCGAGACAAAGGTCTGATTGCTTTTCGTGGCCGCCCGCTCCTAGCCAACGCCTGCGATCCGCGCCCCGCCAACGCGCGGGAGATTCTGATTTGCTGCAGGGACAACGCCCACTTTTACAGCCATTACGGTGATCGCGTGCTCTGTGAGATCACGCCGAGTCGCGGACCCTGCGCTGGCATCAGCGCCTTGCTATCGGCCACTGAAACCGAGAGCGTGATGATTCTGCCCACCGATCTCATGAACAACAGCCAACAGCTCATTGCCACACTGACTGAAACCTGGACTGGGAAGGATCGCGCTGTCGTGCTCACCGATCCGCACGGTCGCCATTCGCCCTGCATGCGCCTCGCAAAGGAGACGCTGGCGGATTGTTGCCGCTTTATCGACAAGGGCGGCAGGCAACTCAGTGAGCTGCTCGCAGTGCTGGGGGCCCGCGCGGTTTTGGTCGACGCCTCGGAGCTCAGGGACGCAGACTCACCTGCAGATTTTCTTGCTCACAGGGCGGACTGATAAGACTGCAGGGTAAAAAACAGCAGGTGCGCCAAAACCACTCCCGCGGTGAGGCGAAGACGCATGGCAGCGTACCAGTTTGGCAGCGCCTCTGAACCGCGCTCGTACCATAAAAGCGCCAAATAACCGGCCATCAATGCCAGCGCTGCGAGCCACGCCTGCGCCGTGAGGACGGAAAACACGGCGAACAAGACGATGCCATTGCTGACCAAAAGCCGCGTTATATTGGGGTTTTCGAGGCTCTGAACTCGCCCCCATAAGGTGCCGCCCAGAAAGCTCAAGATGCCGAGGGAATAGATGATAAAACCCTGTCGCGACAGGGCTGCCGGCCAGTCTGTGAGCCACCATGCGCCCAGACAGAAGCCGAAAAATGGGAGCAAGCCGGCATACCCCAAGGCCAACATTACGGTTCTGTTAGACATTTTTTAACCCTCAAAAAAAACCCCGGCCAGGGGCCGGGGCAACTAATCGCCACCTGGGGGAAGATGGCTCGACCGGGGAGTCGATCACCCGGTCGCAGGAAAATACGCCGCGCCAGACACCGCGGATCACTGCCCAAGATAAAAAAATAGGGGCTGTGAGCCGCGCCCCAGGCCGCAAACTTATTGGCTTATATCTATCGCGTCTGTGCAACCGTAGCTTTGAGAAGAATTTGTTTTTCGACATGGCATGAACCTCGGGTTACGGTTGGATCTTGGAGCCATTTCCCGGCTGTCAGCTGACCATACTCAGGCGCGATCAGAGAGCGAACCTCCGGTGCCTGCATCGCTAACCGTGCCACCCAAGGGCGCGCAGGCTGTTCGGCCCGTTTTCCCCATGCTACCGCCGGGTAGCAGAGCATTGATGCCCGCGCGCTCACTTGATGCCGGGCATCTGCAAACCTCAGAGGTGACAGGGAGCCGACACTATGAAGAGACCCAAACGAAACCGAATTCAACGCGCATTCGAAAAAGGCTATCAGCTGGGATTGGCCGGCCGATCCAAAGAAAATTGCCCCTTTTTAACCGGTAGCGCCCGCATTCGATGGCTGGAGGGTTGGCGCGAAGGCAGAAATGACTGGCGAGAAGGCCTCACAGAGGCCCTGACATGCTATAAATTGTCGGGTTTCTGAACCTCAGCCTAAAAAAATGATGCCCTAGCGGGGAAATCTGCGAACGTTTAGGCCTTGTAATGGTCAGAAATGACGCCATTTCTGAGACAGCGGTATAAAAGGCCTAAACCTGTGAACTATCAACTCCTCGCGCAACTGGAAACCTGGCTGGGCCAACAGATCGTTGGCCAGACAGACCTGATCCATAAACTGATGATATCTCTGCTGGCCGACGGCCATCTGCTCGTAGAGGGTGCCCCGGGTCTTGCCAAGACCCGCGCCATCAAGGAAATGGCTGAGGGCATCGAAGGCAGCTTTCATCGAATTCAGTTCACGCCCGACCTCCTACCCGGGGACATTACAGGAACAGACATTTTCAGACCCCAGACCGGGGCCTTCGAATTCCAACAAGGGCCTATCTTCAATAACCTGGTATTGGCTGACGAGATCAATCGAGCACCGGCGAAGGTGCAGTCCGCGCTACTCGAGGCCATGGCTGAGCGACAAGTGAGCATTGGCAGCCAAACCTATGAATTACCTAGATTATTTTTAGTCATGGCAACCCAGAATCCGATTGAGCAAGAGGGCACCTATCCATTGCCCGAGGCGCAATTGGACCGATTTCTGATGCATGTCCGCGTGTCCTATCCCGACGCGGCCGCAGAACAACAGATCCTCAGGCTGGCGCGCAATGAGGCAAGCGGGGAACGCGTCCGGCCCAGTGCGACCGTCTCTCAGGCCGATATTTTTGCTGCGCGTCAGGCAGTCTTGAATATTCATATGGCGCCCGCGGTAGAGGAGTACATCGTACAACTCATCGTGGGGACCCGTGAGGCTGGCCGATACGACAGCGAACTTGCGGAATGGCTGGAATTTGGTGCGAGCCCTAGGGCCACCATCGCGCTTGATCGATGTGCTCGCGCCAATGCCTGGATTGCCGGCCGCGATTACGTCAGTCCGGACGACGTTCAGGCGGTCGCGCACGATTGCCTGCGTCATCGCCTGATCGTGTCGTTTGAAGCTGAAGCGGCGGGTATTTCGAGTGACCAGATTATCGAAAGGCTTATCGAGCGCATCCCCGTTGCCTGAAGCACATCCCAAACTCGCGGCGAGCAGTGCCCGCGGGGCTACCGTGCGTGCTGAGGCGTTAATTACCAGCCGGTTTACAGCCCGTTTTATCGACGTCACGGGAAACACCCGGGCGCTCGCCAACCTCGCTGGCATGCGACGAGCGCGTCAACGGGGTCGCGGCGTGGAATTTGATGAGGTGAGAGCCTATGCAGCCGGTGACGACGTGCGCGCTATCGACTGGCGAGTCACAGCCCGCTCGGGTACACCCCATACCAAGCTCTTCCATGAGGATCGAGAACAACCCATTCTGGTCGCTATCGATCAACGCCCAGCCATGAAATTCGGTTCCCAGCGCTGCTTCAAATCCGTCATGGCGGCTCATATTGGATGCCTCGCGCTCTGGTCCGGTCTTCAGGCCGGAGAGCGTGTGGGAGGGGCGGTGCTCGGTGCCGTCGACATATCGGAGACGCGCCCGAGGCGGAGTCAGCATGCCGTGCTCAACGTCATTCGTGATCTGGTTCGCGAGGGAACGCCTCGATCGGACAATCTCGCCCCACACCCATCGATCGCAAACCTTGTAGAGCAACTAGAGCGCATTGCGCGTCCCGGCACTCGGCTTTTTATCATCAGCGATTTTCACGACCTGTTGGATGCAGACCACTTGGCCCCCCTCAGGCGCCTTACGCGTAAGACCCAAATTGTCGCCATCTCAATAACGGATGCACTCGAGGCAGAGCTGCCACGGGCCGGCTACTACGCCGTGACAGATGGCGATAATCACTCGCAGCTCGATACGGGCATTGCCGGCATCAGGGAATCCTACGCAGCCGATTATCAATCCCATCAGGCTCTGATATCTCGTCGTCTCAGGGAACTGCGTATTCCCCTGCTGACAGTGCGAACCGATGACGATCCTCTGAGACGTCTCCTTACGGTGTTCCCAGCAAGATGAATCCGGAGATGATGCTTGCGCAGCTGGCGCCCCTGAGAGTGCCCCCTGAGATTGGCTGGTGGCCACTGGCGCCCGGCTGGTGGGCGCTACTGGGGATTGTTCTCATTGCCATCGCACTCGCCTTACGCTGGTACTGGCGGCGTCACACCGCTCGCCGTTATCGGCGTGTCGCACTGAGCGAACTGCAGCTGCTGCGCGACAACCAGGGGAATGTAGATGCGCTAAACCGATTGCTCAAAGCGGCTGCGCTGCGTGCCTATCCGAACCAACCGGTGGCGGCCCTGCACGGCCAGTCTTGGCTGGAATTTCTCTGCCTCACCTGTCCAAAACTGGCTATCGAGGAACTACGCGACCTTGAGGCGCCCTACCAAATCGACACTCCATCGATCAGTGAAAAACTTTTTGGCGCCGCAGAGTGCTGGCTCAAACGCCACGAGGTTATGCATGCTTGAGTGGGCCTGGCCTTGGGTTTTTCTGTGCGCACCACTGCCGGTGCTGATCCATTTTTTCAGCCGCGGAGAATCGCTCCAGTCCTCCGCGGTACGCGCGCCCTTCGCTGCGAGATGGAAAAACCTGTCAGGCGCCGGACGAGGCGCCCAAGCGAGTCGCGGTTACTGGTGGCTTTTATGGCTTGCATGGATGATGCTGATTGCGGCCACGGCACGTCCACAATGGATTGGCGAACCGATTGAACTACCCAATACCGGCCGAGACCTGATGTTAGGTCTCGATCTGTCCGGCAGCATGCAAATCGAGGACATGCAGATAGGCAGTCGACTCGTGTCACGTATTACCGCGGTAAAGGCCATCGCCGCCGACTTCACCCAGCGCCGAAAAGGAGATCGCGTCGGCCTGATCCTGTTTGGCACACGGGCCTATCTACAAGCACCTCTCACCTTCGATTTAGCCACCGTCACCCAGTTTATAGAGGAAGCTCAGCTCGGCTTCGCCGGCGAAGATACCGCTATTGGTGACGCACTGGGGCTGGCCATTAAGCGACTTCGCGAGCGACCGGCAGCGTCAAGAATTTTCATTTTACTGACCGACGGGCAAGATACCGCGAGCACGGTGGATCCCATGGAGGCAGCCGCGCTGGCCGCACAACTGGATGTCAAAATTTACACCATTGGCATTAGTAGAAATCTGGGTCGATCGGGTAATGGCCGCGCTGAGGTCGATGAAGCCATGCTCAATGCGGTCGCAGAATCAACGGGCGGTCGCTATTTTCGCGCGACCTCCCCTGCCGAGCTCGAGGCGGTTTATGCACTCCTCGATGAACTCGAGCCGGTGGAGCAAGAAGCCAGCACCTTCCGACCAAAACGCGCGCTGAGCTGGATACCGCTGTTAGCGGCTCTCATGCTCGCCACACTCCTTGCAGTGATCCGCAGCCGCTGGCTCAACGTGTTTAAGGTAAGGCCTCACTATGGTTGACGGCTTTCATCTCCTCCGCCCTGAGTTGCTCTGGTTATTCGCTATCTGCCCGGTAGTCGCGCTGGCACTGTGGTACCGGCGCGCGCACCAGGGCGACTGGAGCCGGGTGATCGATGCGGACCTACTGCCATACCTGCTACCTGATCAAACCGCCGCTGCGAGACGCACCGGCGTATGGATTCCCCTGCTTCTGCTCAGTCTTGCAATTCTGGCCGCCGCGGGACCCAGCTTGCAGCGAGTTGAACTGCCCGTGATTAAGCGCGCGGACGCGCTGGTGATCGTGCTCGACATGAGTGCATCAATGTTGGCAGCTGACGTTCAACCCAGCCGCGTACACCGGGCAAGACAAAAAGTGTTAGACCTGCTTGATACGCGAAAAGAGGGCGTTACTGGACTGGTGGTGTTCGCCGGCGACGCGCACGTGGTCACACCCCTTACAGACGACACCCGAACCATTGCAAATCTGATGCCGGCACTGTCACCTGCGATGATGCCGCTTCCCGGCGCCAATGCCGGTAGCGCGATAGAAATGGCCGCAGAGCTATTGATTACTGCAGGCGCGCAGGGCGGCCAGATCTTACTGATGACTGATGGCCTCCCGGGCTTCGATGCCGACGCAGTGAAAGCGGCGCTGGAGAATAGCGGAGCCACGCTCTCTATTTTGGCCATTGGCACTCCGTCTGGCGCACCGATCCCCCTGCCAAACGGCGGCTTCCTTAAGGACGATGCGGGTGAAATTGTGATCCCCGCTCTGGATCGCGCCGCAATCAGTGCTATTGCTGCCGAAGTGAATGCGGCCTACGAGGAGATCACACTGGATGAAGCAGACATTGAGGCGCTGACCCAGCGCGATTTATTGGTCACTGAGGGTGAGCTTGACCTCGATCGTCAAACCGATGCCTGGCAGGATCAGGGGTACTGGTTGGCCGCGCTGGTGGCTCTCCTTCTGCTACCCGCCTTTCGCAGAGGAGCGATTGCCAGCATCGCCCTCCTCGTGGTGTTTCACGCTCAACCGCCAGAGGCAGCCGAGTGGCAGGATCTCTGGCTGACCCCAGATCAGCAAGGCGCACAAAAATTGGCCAATGGCCAGGCAGCGGATGCCGCCGCAACCTTTCGCGATCCGGCTTGGCGCGGTATTGCAGCCTACGAGGCTGGCACCTATGACCAGGCCGCTCGGAGCTTTGCCGGTGAACAAAACGCAAACAACCTTTACAACTTGGGCAATGCACTTGCCTTGCAGGGAGATTTGCGAGGCGCTCTAAGCGCTTACGAAAAAAGTCTGGCGGAGCTTCCAGATGCCGAGGACGCGATCGCCAACCGAGACTTTATTCAGTCACTATTAGATCAACAAGAGCAGGAATCGCAGGATCAACAAGGTGACGAGCAAAATCAGGACGATAGCGCCTCCGAAGATGACAGCGAATCCGAGAATGACCAACAGGAACAGTCAGAGTCGTCTGAATCTGAGGGCTCAGAGCAAAAGCCCGGGGACGATACCGAAAACGAGTCCGGTAGCGAGGAGCAACAACAATCGACCGACGAACAGCGCGAGCAGGACTCAGCACTTGCGGACGCACCCGAACGGGATCAAGAGGCGCTTGATGCCGCGACCGAAGAGCAAATGGCAAAGTTTGACGAGGCCCTGGAGGAACAACAGGCGCTGGAGCAGTGGCTCCGCCGAGTGCCCGATGATCCCGGCGGGCTGTTACGTCGAAAATTTCGCTATCAAACCATGCAACGTCTGAGAGAAGGCGAGGAGCTCGATGAATCGATTCGCTGGTAAAAATCGGTCAGTGCTTCTATCACTGCGCTACGGGCTTATTTTACTGCTGTCCCTGTCGCTACCCGCGATGGCGGATCTCTTTGCGTCGGTTGACCGGAGGGAAATCGCCCTCGGAGAGACGCTGAGATTGACCTTGACTGGCGATGCGGGGGAGCAACCGGCGGAAATCGATCTAACCCCGCTCAACCGGGATTGGGAGATACTCTCTCGCTCCAGCGCAACCAATGCGCGGTATATCAACGGTCAAAATCAGATCACTCGCACGCTGGAAATGGAGCTTGCCCCACTGCGCGAGGGGACGCTCGGCATTCCCTCTCTCAGCTCCGGCGGCCGCAGCACGACGCCCTTGTCAATCAGAGTCAATCCGGAACCCGTCATCTCCCCCGGTGACGCGCTGGTGCTGTTCGAGGCGAGCGTAGACCAGCCCGCCGTATACGTGCAGGCCGAACTGATGCTCACGGTTACATTGCAGCAAGCCATCAACCTCGACGGCGGTGAAATTTCTGCCTTTGATATTCCTGATGCCGTGGTCGAACCGTTAGAACGCAGATCATTTCAGCGACGTCTGGGCAATCGCACATGGCTGGTGACGGAGCTGCGTTTCGCCGTTTATCCGCAGAAAAGTGGCGCAATCAAAGTGCCCGCCATCGGTTTTACGGCGCGAGAGGTCCAACCCGGCAGATCCTTACTGGGGGCCCGGCTAGGTCGACGCTTGCGAATGGCGTCAGAGCCCATAGATGTCGAGGTTAAATCAGTCCCGGACGGTTTCCCCGGAGCGGTATGGCTTCCCGCGAGAAGTCTGACGCTGGAAGAAAATTGGTCAGTCGAGCCCGACGGGTTGTCCGTGGGAGATTCCACTACCCGAACCTTGACGGTAGTTGCTGACGGATTGCAGGGCAGCCAGCTCCCTCCGTTGAGTAGTCTTCAAGGTGCGTCAGACATTCCGGAGCTCAAATTTTATCCCGACCAGGAAGCCATCGATCAAACAGAGCTGGTGCGTGGCCTGCAGGGACGACGCGAACAAAGCGAAGCACTTGTAGCGAGAGCCAGTGGAGAATGGACGCTCCCTGAAATCCGCGTGCCCTGGTGGAATACCGAAACCGACACCCTTAGCTACGCGACCCTGCCCGCCCGCCAGGTCAGCGTGCGCTCTGCCGCCACGGCGGCCAGCGCCCCCGAGGCCGTGACACTCTCATCCAAAATCAGCGAAGACGTGTTGATCCCCTTTTGGCTCTGGGGTGTGGCGGGTTCCGGTTGGCTGGCTGCCGGACTGCTATTGTGGTTGTACCTCAGGGCGCGTGCTAATGCCGGATCTGCCGCGATCGAGCCTGCAGCAAAGGGCAGCGAGCCCAGTGTCAGGCAAGCTCTGGTGCGTATCCGGCAAGCGCTGGAGCAACAGGATCCGGGCGCCCTCAGGCGAGCGGTACTGCAATGGGGTGCGGGCCATCACGGAAGAACGTTTTCCTCACTCTCTGAACTCGCATCGGTGAGCAGCGAGCAACTGAGAGACCTCCTGAGAGACCTCGATCGAGCCCTCTACAGCGAAGCCGCCGAGAGCACCGCCTCCGAGGCATTGATCTCAGCATTACGAGAGGAGCCAGCCCTGAGGGACACATCATCGCGCAAAAACGCGTCACTGGCGCTGTATCCGACGGGCTGAATTGCTGGCACTTTGTGCCAGATCAGACGAACCGCGGTCAGTCGGGCGCTGCCAGAGACCGGCTAACCACCTCAAAGACATCCTTGGGCAACGGGTCTATCGCTGCGATACGCTCGAGTTCGGCTCTCATGAGATCCTGACCAACCGCGTAGCGGCGCCAGCGTGTCAGCGGCACCAACATGCGCGCCGCGATTTGCGGGTTAGACGCCTGAATACGGGTAATCACATCCCCCAGCAGCTGATAACCCGCGCCGTCGGCGCGGTGAAACGCAACCGGGTTGGCGCCAGCAAATGCCCCCACCAGCGCACGCAGTTTGTTGGGGTTGCGCCAGTCAAACGCACCGTGCAGCAGCAGCTCACGAACACTCTCCACGCAGGAGGTATCAGGCCGCGTCGCCTGCACGGTAAACCACTGATTCACGATCAGTGACTCCTGCTGCCAGCGATCGTAAAAAGCCGCTAGCGATTGCTCGCGCCGCGCCGCATCCGCGTACTGCGTGATCCATCGCAGTGCCGCCAAACGGTCAGTGAGATTGTCGGCACTGTGCAGCAGGTGCTCCGCGGTCTCCAGATCCTCGGCTTGCGCCGCCAGCAGGTAGTCCAGCGCCAAATGCCGCAACGATCGCAGACCTATGTCGGAAGCGCTGGCGCGGTAAGGACTCGCCGCGATCGCCGAGGAGGCCACTTGCCGCCACTGCACCTCGAGAGAGCGACCCAGCAGGCGCTTCGCGGCTTGCCTGCGCAAATGGATATCTGTCATATCTACCAGGCCGCGCTGTGCCGCCCTGTCCGCCAGATATTCCTCCGAAGGCAGACAGAGTGTCAGCGCCTTCATCGCGGCATCCATTGGGCCTGATAGCACGCGCGTCACGGCTTCCAGTAGTGCGCTGTCGAGATTAGCGGCGGGTTGCGTCAGGTCGAGGGTCTCAATCGCTTGAGCAAGGAGGGTTTGTGCCGCATCCCAGGCAACAAACGCATCGTCATCCGCGCTCATTAGGGTCAGCAAGTCAGCTTCGGAGTAATCGATGGTCAACCGAACGGGCGCAGAAAATCCGCGCAACAGCGACGGCACGGGGGGCGCGGTGACGCAGTCAAAGGTGAATGTTTGCTCGGGCTCGGTGAGCTCCAATATGCGCGTCGTACCGTTGTCCAGTGCTACAGGCTCGCCGTCAACAAGTAGTCCGGTCGCCACGGGTATCGCCAGCGGCGGCTTTTCAGTCTGCCCTGGCGTGGGTCGGTTCCGTTGCTTGAGTGTCAAATGGTATTGCTTTGCCTCGGCGTCAAACTGACCGCTGGCAATAAGCTCTGGCGTCCCCGCCTGCTCGTACCAACGACGAAACTGGGTCAGATCACGACCCGAGATCTCGGCCATACAATCGACAAAGTCATCGCAGGTTACCGCCTGTCCGTCAAATCGCTGAAAGTACAAACGAGCCCCTGCAATAAACTGCTCGTGCCCCAGCAGGGTATGCAGCATGCGCACCACTTCCGCACCCTTTTCATACACCGTCAGCGTGTAAAAGTTGGAGATGTCGACAAACGCATCGGGACGCACCGGGTGAGCCATGGGCCCGGCATCCTCGGCAAATTGGTGCGTGCGGAGAAATATGACATCCTCAACCCGCTTCACGCCGCGAGAATTCAGATCCGCGGAAAACTCGGAGTCGCGAAAAACGGTAAAGCCCTCTTTGAGGGTTAGCTGAAACCAATCGCGGCAGGTAACGCGATTGCCCGAGTAGTTATGAAAATATTCGTGGGCAACAACGCCCTCTACCCGCTGAAAGCCCGCATCCGTCGTGATATCCGGATGGGCCAGCACACATGACGTATTGAAGACGTTGAGACTCTTGTTTTCCATGGCCCCCATGTTGAAATCGTCAACCGCCACAATATTGTAGAGGTCGAGGTCATACTCAAGGCCGTAGACCTCCTCATCCCAACGCATGGCATTCTTCAGAGACTGCATCGCGTAATCGCAGTAATCAACGTCTTTTTCTTCAACCCAAATTCGCAAATCAACCGTCTTGCCGGAACAGGTCGTGAATGCATCGGATACGGGTTTAAGGTCCCCCGCCACCATGGCAAAGAGATGTGCGGGCTTGGGAAACGGGTCGTGCCAGGTGGCGCGATGTCTCCCTCCGGCTAACACCTCCTCGGAAATCAAGTTGCCATTACTCAGCAGAACCGGACAGGCGCTTTGATCTGCCTCAAGGGTAACCGTGTAAACAGCGAGCACATCCGGGCGATCGGGATAGAAGGTGATCTTTCGAAAACCCTCTGCTTCACATTGCGTGCAGTAGGCACTTTGCGAACGGTAAAAACCCTCTAGCGATGTATTTTCTTCAGGGCAGATCTCAACGCAGGTCCGCAAAATGCAGTGATTGGGCAAACCGTGTATCACAAGCTGATTTGCAATCAGCTCATACTGCGAATCCGACAGGCGCTGCCCGTCGATTTCAACCCACTGCAGCGCAAGCTGCTCGCCATCCAACCGGAGCGGCACATCCTCAGCGCTCTTGCGCTCGACAGTGAGCGCCGACACAACCTCGGTGCGCCCATCAAAAATGCTGACTTCGAGCTCGACGTGACTGACCCCAAAGTCGGGCGGTCGATAGTCAGCCCGGAGGATCGTCGCCGGTATCCCTTCTCGCAAGCCCATTATGCTGCCACCTTTATTTCCACTTCATACCCACCGAATTTTCTAATGTTGAGAACCCCGGTATCCAGCATCAGATATTGGCCTTTAATTCCCATCAGAGTCCCTTCAACCAGCGGTGCCTTGTCAAAATTATGCGCTTTCACTTTTTCCGGCCAACTGAGCACCGGATAATTAATCAGCGTCTCCGGCGCGTCCTCTATCAACTCAAAAGCAGCGGCACCGTGCTGCAACGTAAGATCGGCAATGCCGTTAGCGCACTGTGAAACGATACGCTGTCGTACGCTCTCAAGATCCTGGGGCTCACCGTTACCTTTCAGCATCGTCTGCCAAGCGGTTCTGTCTCCTACCTCTCTCGCAAAAAGCACCTCCAGCAGACCCGAATGGTAACGCGTCTGCACCCGTGCGATCGGCTTGGCCTGAGTAGCACCCTGATCAATCCAGCGTGTGGGAATCTGGGTCGACCGGGTGATGCCGACCTTGACACTAGAAGTGTTGGACAAATAGACGATATGCGGCACTTGGCAATGGGTCTCAGCCCAAAGGGGTTCCCGGCAGGTTCCCTCGGCCAAATGACATTTCTCAGGGCTCATAATGCAGCTGTCACAGGCTGCCAATTTGCGAAAACAAGGGTAGCAGTAGCCCTGATTAAAGCTCTTTTTAGTCGTCCTCTCACATTCGACGCAACGAATAACACCGGTAAAGGATAGCGATAGGCGCTGGCCCAAACAGTCGTTCAGGCATAGCGATGCTTGATCGGGAAACAGCGTATACCTGACGGTATCTGTCAGCTCCACCCGCATCTTGCGCAGGTCTCCCCGCCAATCACTCATGGTCGGATTCTCCCTCTAAACCCTGCCACTTAAGGGGGGCAGGCAGATCACAGTCTTCACCTGCTTTGGGACCTTTATCAATAAAACCGACCCGTTCCTCGGGCGGCAAATGCATTGCGCCCCAAGTAATGACAGCCTGCATGACATGCTGGCGCTGTGGCTCTGTCACTGGTCGGCCGTCGGGCCATCGGCCAGTTGCCAGCGACTCAAGTAACCGGTCGTAGACCGCTCTGTCCATTTGCTGAATCGATTGCAGATAGTCGGTTGCCATATCAACGTCCGCTGACGGCAAGGGGCAATACGCTCACGACGATACCCAACAACAGGCCAATTAGCAGGCCGCCCGCATGTGCTCCGTTAGCTATCGCACCTGCGCCAATAAAGTCCATGCTGCCGACCATGCCAACGAGCAGCCAGATCAGCATAAAGCCAAATACCGCCATGGGCGGCGGCACAATCCAACCGGGTCGTCGCCAGCTCAGCATCATAATGAAGCCCAGAAACGCATAGACCACGCCAGACATTCCACCGAAAATTGAAGGGCCTTCCCACAGATACTGACAGTAGTTACTAACCATCGCCGTTACGCCATACAGACCCAACACGTTGATCGCCCCGAGCCGGTGTTCGATGCGCTGCCCAAACTCCCACAGCCATAAACAATTGAATACCACATGGAGCCAGCCGAAATGGATGAAGGTTGGGGTGACGAGTCGCCACCATTCATCATTCATGTCGCCGAAGGCAACATAGCCGCCAGCAGAACGGAAAGGCACAAAATTAAACAGCTCCAGCATGCCAACCCACTGCGCCGGATAGAACAACAGAAAGCACACACTGGTCACGACAATGAGAAGAAAAGTCGCAGGCGCTCTCTTGACGGGTAGGGGCAGACTATTTAACGAGGGCATCTGACCAACGGAGCTTGTCCCGACAGCTGGCATAAAAGCTATAACCCGGGGGATGCAGTAAGGTCAGCTCTCGAGACTTCTTGCGAATCTTGACCGAATCGCCGGGCAGCGCCGTGATCGATATCTGACCATCACAGGTAATCGGTGGATGGATATCGTTGCGTGACACGACGTCAATTCGGATTTCGCTCTTACCGCTGACAACAATAGGACGACTCGTCAGCGAATGCGGGAACATCGGCACCAACACCAGCGCATCGAGGCCCGGATACATGATCGGTCCGCCCGCGGAGAGGCAGTAAGCTGTGGAGCCGGTTGGTGTCGCTACTAACAGACCATCAGCATTCAATCGGTATACGAACTCCCCGTCGATGCTGAGCTCAAACTCAACCATCTGCGCTGAAGCACCCGAGTTCACAACGATATCGTTCAATGCGTCGCCGCGCCCGATGACTTGATCACCCCGCCACACCTCAGCATCTAGCAGAAAACGGCGATCGCTAAGATATTCGCCATCCAACACGTTGCTGACCTGCTCGAGTAATTCGTCGGGACTCACGTCAGTGAGGAATCCCAATCGTCCGCGATTAATGCCGATGACAGGCGTGTCGTGTTTGACCAGGGTCCGAGCGGCACTCAACAAGCTGCCATCACCGCCGATAACAATCGCCAGATCTACCATGGCGCCGATCTTGTCCCGGGACTCCATCTCGCGTTTTTCAAAATGCGACAGGGTGGCCAACCGATCCTCAATAGTGACCTGTAACCCTCGGTCATCCAGTAAATTGAGCAATCCCGAGACGATCTCCTCGACCCCCGGGTGCTCTCTTCGACCCAGCAGGCCGACGTGATTAAAACTTGTACTCATGGCTTGCGGGTAGCGGCCGTCGTCATCGTCTCACTCCCTCCCCTCTCACTTTCATTCATACCTGTTGCTCGCCCACCCAGAGCTGAGCCTATCTGCGTTGCCCTGTGGCGTCCTGACCTGAGGCCGCAAATTTCTGCTCCCACCATCGCCGACTGCGAATCGCTGTGGGGCGTTTCGCTCTGGTCTATCCCGTACAGCGACAACGCGCAAGTTTACTACCGAGTAACGATAAAGTACTCAGCGCCAGCGAACTGCTGCGGCATTAGGCAGATCCGAGTCCAACGTTATTGTGCTCGAGCACGCGCTCGGCGCGATAGCTGGAGCGAACGAAAACCCCGGAAACCACCTCGAGGAATCCCCGCTCCAGTCCCCACTCCCGATACAAGGCGAATTCATCGGGGGTGACAAATCTTTCCACGGGCAGATGGTGTCGTGTGGGCTGCAGGTACTGGCCCAATGTCAGTACATCCACGGCATGGTTGCGCAGGTCGTCCATACAGGCCTTCAACTCATCCTCCCGCTCACCCAGCCCCAACATTAAGGAGGTCTTCGTGATGACTTCGGGTCGGTAAGCTTTCCCATGCGCCAAGACGTCCAGTGTCTGTTGGTACCCAGCCCGAGGATCACGCACCGGGTGAGTGAGTCGTGCCACTGTCTCAACATTTTGGGCAAATACCTCAATTCCCGAATCCAGCAGAATCTCGACCGCCCGAGGATCACCTAAAAAGTCGGGCGTGAGTGCCTCTACGGCGGTTTGCGGATTCATCGCCTTGGTGGCGCTAACTACTGCGGCATAGTGCCCCGCACCACCGTCTGGCAAATCATCACGATTCACGGATGTCAGCACAACGTATTTGAGGCCCATCAAGCGCACCGCTTCCGCCGTATTCGCGGGCTCGTCCGGATCCAGCCATCCCGCGGGATTTCCGGTATTCACTGAACAGAAGCGACAGGCCCGGGTACACACATCCCCCATGAGCATGATCGTCGCGGTCCCCGCGCTCCAACATTCGCTGATGTTTGGGCACTTGGCTTCCTCGCAAACGGTCGCTAGCCGATGCTCATGAACAATGGAGCGGACTGCCTCAAACTTGGGGCTATTCTGAACGCGCATTTTCAGCCAGTCCGGTTTCGGCTGCCGCGCCCCGTCCATACTAGACGCCTTGATGCCGTCTTTGATGACCCGCATTCCCCGATCATTGGTGAACTTTTCACCACTATCGATGTGGGCGACGGGTATCTGATCATTACTCATGGTTTCAATCCTTGTGGTCTCCCCGCGATCGAGCGCTTACAACCTAACCGATCTGACCCTAGGCAGCAGAGACACTGAGCTGAACCGGCACCCCATTCACCGCGGCGTTCCCAGAAAGTTGATCAACAAACTGCTCGTCCGTGATGTCATTACAGCTCACCCCCGCATGCACGTTGGCGATACTGCCGCGGGTGCCGCTGCGGCCATGTCCATATCCATGGGGCAGACTCACAACCCCCGGCATCATCTCATCAGACGCGGCGAGCTCTGCTTGAATATGCCCCACGCGACTGCTTACCGTTACCATCATACCGCTTTGCCATCCTTCACTCGCCACATCCTGTGGATGCATCAACAGTTGGCAACGCGGCTTACCTTTCATCAAGCGATGATGATTGTGCATCCACGAATTGTTATCTCGCACATGGCGTCTTCCAATCAACCGATATCCTTCAACAGGCGCGACTTCTCCAACCAACCGATCAATGTCGCGCAACACGTCAGGGACCGCGAGCCGAATGCGTTTTTCTGGCGTTTGTAAGCGATCGGGGCACGACGGCTGTAACGGACCAAAATCCATTCCCGACGGATGCTCCCTGAGTTTGTCGATGCTGACTTGCCACTCGGTGGCTTCGCCGTAAGGACCGGTGCGGAGTGCCCGGTCCACCAACTGATGCGGCGCATGACGCGGCATGGGCTCGAGATCCAACAATCGGCTCACTCGCTCCCCCAACTCGGCGAATATCTCCCAATCATGGAGGGCGCCCTCGGGCTTGTCGAAGACTGCTGGGTTGTACCGTGCCGTGTTTCTGATGGCCAGATTGTGAAACCCGATGTCGTAGTGATCGTGCTCCAGCGGAGAGGTCGGCGGCAAAATGACGTCGGCGTGACGCGTTGTTTCGTTGAGCGCTGGATCCAACGAAATCATGAATTCCAGAGTTTCCAGGGCCTCATCCAACGCCGCGCCGTTGGGCGTCGACAGGACCGGATTTCCCGCGCCCGTGAACATCAGTTTAATCTGGCCCTCTCCCGGCGTGCTGATCTCTTCAACCATCGCCGCCGCTGGTAGCTCGTAATTAAATTCGGGCAGACCTCTGCCCCGGCTAGAAAAACGGGCAAACCCGCCGGGGCTGGTGTTGCTGACTTGATCCATCGCGGGTAGCGTGAACAAGCTGCCGCCGGGTTTATCCAAATTCCCCGTCACGACATTAATGACTTGAATCGCCCACTGACAAAGCGCGCCATAGGCTTGCGTACTTACCCCCATCCTGCCATAACAAATACCTGCCCCGGCGTGGGCAAATTCGTGGGCAATGCGCTCGATGTCAGCAGCGCTAATTCCCGTTCGCTCAGCCGCCCATGCAGGCGTCAGATTGCCAACCGCCTGAGCGATCTCATCAACCCCGTCAGTAAACGCCTCGAGATTTCCAAGCGCTATCAAGTCATCGCGAAACAGCACGTGAATCAATGCGAGCAAAAAAGCAGCGTCCGAGCCGGGTCGGATAAATAGGTGCTCCGTCGCGCGTTCAGCCGTCTCCGTCCTTCGCGGATCAATCACAACCAGCTTGCCTCCGCGCGATTTGAGCGCTTTAAGCCGTCGACGCACGTCGGGCACTGTCCACATGCTGCCGTTCGAGGCGAGCGGATTAGCACCCAGCATCAAGAAATAATCAGTGCGATCCACATCGGGAACAGGCTGAAGCAACATGTGTCCATAACACCAGAGCGACACTAGGTGGTGCGGCAATTGATCGACCGACGTCGCTGAAAACCGATTGCGGGTGCGAATATGCCGGAATAGATTGCGTTGATGCGTCAGCATCCCGTAGTTGTGCACCGAGGGATTGCCAAAATACGCGCCAATGGCGTCGACACCATATTTCTGGATGGTCGACGCCATCGCCGTGGCTGCAGTCTCCAGGGCCTCATCCCACGTCACTTCAACGTGCTCAAATACTCCCGGCTCAGTGCGCACACGCTTCATCGGCTTTCGCAATCGATCCGGATCCTCATGAATATCTTTTAGAGAAACCGCCTTGGGGCAGACATGTCCGCGGCTCAGCGGATCATTTTGGTCGCCTCTAATGTCGATTATCTGGTTATCAGCCGTCTGGATCACGACACCACACATGGCCTCGCAAAGATGGCACACCCGGTGATGCGCTCTGATAGTGGGTTCGCTCATAGTGACCTCTGGTTCGGAGGCTCGCGGCAAGGACGGTGTCAAGCAGCGCGCGGCCGCGGCGCCCAGTGTAGCACTGTGTTATCAGGTATCAGGAAAACGAGGGCGCTCGACCCTCCATCTGGGCCATGACCGCTTCTACTTGATTGGGTCGACCCATAATCTGCTCCTGTTCGGCAGACTCGGCCAGCAAGATCGCCTCATCACTCGCATAAGTCAGCATATTCGACAGCCGCTTTGCTGCTCGAATGGCATCAGGATTTTTGTTTACGATGGTCTCTGCGAGCGCCATGGCGCGCTCCAGCGGCGCCTCCGATGTCTCCGTGGCAAACCCCATCGTGAAAGCATCAGCGCCGGTAAACTCTTCATTGGTAAAGACGAGCCGCCGTAACACGTCGTCCCGAACATTACCTCGCCACAAAGGGTAGCCCGCCATATCCGGCACCAGTCCCCAGCGCATCTCCATTACGCCGCAACGGGTATCGGGGTGAATAACGCGGATGTCCGCCCCCGACATGATATTCAAGCCACCACCAATGGCGACGCCATGGACCGCAGAGATCACGGGCATGGACAAGTGCCGCCAGCCCCATGCGACCTGCTGTACCTTATTAGCGATGCCATGGGTGCGAGGCATCAGTGCCATCGGTTCCGCCGCAGTATCAAAATTGGAGAGGTCCAGCCCGGCACAAAAGGCGCGGCCTTCCCCCGATACCACCACAGCCCGCACATCGGGTTCCGCCGCGACATGATCGATCGCCTCGCAGATCGCGCTGAACATAGCGGTATCAAGCGCGTTCATTTTGTCTGCCCGCGTCAGGGTTACGTGAGCAATATGAGCGGAAATCGAAATAGAGACTCTGTCGGACATAGCGGGCACCAAGTGATTGGGCGAAAAGTGAATTGCGATTGTGGCAGTGCAACTGCCAAATGAACAGGGCCGGTAGCGAACAAGCCCGCACGTAATGACATCGCGCGGCAGAGCAAAGCGAAGGCATCCCCGTCGATGGCCTTGATGTTACTGGCCTAACTACCGGACAATCCAAGGACCCACCACTCTCATCGAGGATCTCGACATGCGCCCTTATTATCTGACCAAGGCGACCTTACTTTCATTCTCTCTGCTGTTCTGGAGCGCGATCAGTTACTCGCAAACCGACCGCGAAGAGATTCTCGCGCTGTATCAGGGCTGGATAGCCGCCGTAGAGGGCAGCGACATCGACGCCTATGTGGGTGGTTTGCATCCCGAGGTGAGTCTCCGGCCACCGGGCGTACCGGGGCTTGATGGCCGTGAGAACTATCGGGTATTCCTGGGCCCAGTATTTGATACTGCGCGCTATGAGATTACGGTGGACGTGCCGCACAGCATCACCATGATGGGAGATGCCGCAGTGGTCGAGTATGACTACACCATACGACGGATTGTAGACACCTCTTCTGACGCCGACCTGCCCGAAGGTGCGCTGGAGGGAGACAGCACGACGTCACACTACATTGACGTGGTCGCTAAAGACGATAGCGGCGCCTGGAAAATTCGCTTACACAGCTGGTCAATGACACTTTGAGCTCTGACGCTATCAATCCGAGCGTCGAGAAACCGCGCTTCGCGCTGATCACCGGCGCGTCTGCCGGCCTCGGGGCAGAGTTCGCCCGACAACTGGCAGCCATGGGCAAATCATTGATTCTCGTGGCGCGACGGCGGGACCGACTCGAGGCGCTCGCGGAGAGGCTCCGTAAAGAGCATGGCATTCAGGTGGAAATTGTGACTGCAGATCTCAGCCTCGCCACGGCAGCTGAGGAGATTGCTACAGTCTGCGCGAGCGAGCGCTGGCAGGTTGACTGGCTCATCAATAATGCCGGTATCGCTGGTCCCGATCTACTAAAAGACCGTGACTGGCAGATGCAGCAACCATTTTTCCAGCTGATGATGCTGTCGGTCGCTGACTTGTGTCACCGTTTGATACCGGACATGGTCGATCGCGGTTATGGTCGTGTAATCAATGTCGCCTCAGTTGCAGCCCGGGTTCCCCGATCCGGGGGATGCAATTATGGTCCCGCCAAGGCCTACCTCGTGGCGCTCTCAGAAGAGCTACACCTGACCGTCTCCGGCTCTGGCGTCAATGTCTCGGCCCTCTGCCCCGGCTTCACCCACACCGACTTTCATGAAACCGCGGGACTGATGGAAATGAAGAATAAAATGGCCAAGTGGCTCTGGTACGACGCGGATGTGGTGGTGAAAGACGCAATCAACGGTGTGCAAAGCGGTAAACCCGTAGTGGTATCCGGGCGACTCTATCGCTGGCTCGATCCGATCTTTCAATCGGTATGGACGCGGCGGTTTCTGCGCATTAGGGCGCGTCCCGAGTGACGACGTTGACGGCGCTCGACACAACTCTCAGACAAACGGAAATACTGGCGTGACGGGTCTGAATCGCAGGGAACTGTTGGCGGCTACAGCCCTGATGCCACTGTGGCGCAGCGCTCTGGCCATCGGCAGCACTGCAACCCATTATGATGTGATCGTGATCGGTGGTGGCACCGCGGGTATACCCTGCGCACTCTTCGCGGCGATGGGAGGTGCGCGGGTATTATTGGTCGAAAAAAGTCCCGCTTTGGGAGGCACGCTGTTCTGGTCAACAGGACAAATCGCGGGCTCCGGTACCGTATTTCAGCAGCGCCTGGGCATCAGCGATACTCCGCAAGCGCATTTTGATGATTGCATGCGAATCAATCACGGGACCGCCGATCCCGCTCTCACTCGCCTGACGGTTGACCACGCAGGTGAAACCATTAACTGGCTTGCAGATCATGGCTTCGAGGTGATGGATGGGCACCCGGTTACCGGCATTGGCCACGATCACTTCACCGAGAGACGATATCAGCAGGGTGTTAAAAGCGGGCTTTCAATTCTTGATGCCTTTATTCCTTCGCTCAACGCGATGATCGCGACTGGCAAGATCACGTTATTGACTGGCACTGCCGCCGCCAATTTGATCCAGCATGCTGACGGACGTGTCACCGGGGTGACTGTGGCAGGACCTGCAGGTATCGAGGACATCTCTGGCGGGCATGTTGTGATTGCGGCGGGTGGCTGCGCCGCTAATGCGCGCCTTTTCGAGGAGTTGCACGGCGTGCCGCTCTATGCCAAAACCGCTTACCCAACCTCTCAAGGAGATGGATTACTACTTGGCCTATCGGCGGGAGGTACCATCGTGGGTGGCGAAAAATATGCCTGCCTGCCGGGGTTGGTGCCCGACGCTTTCCGGTATCCGTGCCAGATGTTTGCCTATGCCCCGCTGAATCCGGCAATCCGTTCCCCGTGGGAAATTCTAGTGAATGCACGGGGAGAGCGCTTTGTGCAGGAAGATCACTCCAGCGTTCACCATATTGAACGGGGAGTTTACCAACAGCCTGCGCATCGACATTGGGCCATCTTCGACGCCGCGATGCTTGAGAATTCGGACCCTATCATCCCGAAGTGGGACCGCGAACGCCTGGCACGGGAACACAAAACAAATGCGATGTTTCACAGCGCCATGTCGATCGAGGCACTTGCACTGACCGCCGGGCTTAACCCTGCGGCGCTACAAAATACCGTTGACGACTATAACCGTCGACTTAGATCAGGTGAGACTGACACATTTGGCCGCAGGGCGCGTCCCATACCCCTATCAACACCGCCCTATTACAGCATTGCCATGCAGGGCTGGACCTTGGTGTCATTTGCGGGGCTAAAAGTCAGTGCTGAATTGCAAGTCATGCGTGACGAAGGAAGCGTTATCCCAAACCTCTATGCAATTGGAGAAGTGATAGGAGCGGGCGCCACCTCCGGCGCTGCATACACCAACGGCATGTTAGTCACGCCCGCGATTACATTTGGTCGTCTATTGGGTACGAGACTCGCAAACACACCACCGCGACGCTGATACATCTTCTGCCAATTCGCACAGTTATGCGCTTAAGCATTAGCAAAAGGTGACAAGGTCCCGTTATTAATTGATGTCCCCTCGCCCGCTTGTTAGCGTGATTCTGAGTCTAACCAAGGAGATCTTATGAAACTCAAAGGTTTTGTGTCCTGCGCGAGTGCGCTCATGCTGTTGTCCCCGTTTGCTTCTGCAGGCAATCCGGTGCAAATGTGGAAATGCAATATTAACGGCGACGTCAACGAAGAGGCGGTGATTGCGCAGGCGAGCGAGTGGAAAAAAGCAGCGAGCGAACTACCCGGTGGTGAGGGCATGAATGTGTGGTCTCTGTATCCAGTGGCTGTGGGCGCAGATGGTGACGGCACCGATGTCATGTTGGTCGTCGGCTGGCAATCATTCGGCAGCTATGGCCAATGGTGGGATGCTTATCCCTCGTCTGATGTCGCTCAAATGGAGCGCGAGACCATGACCTGCCACGGCAGCGCGTTGTGGGAGAGTGAGGGGGGCTGAACGCCTGACTCGGTGATACTGGGGTCGCCGCGGGGCGGCCCTTTTTTGTTGTATCGGTCAAACTGTCTACCGACACTGGCCTTCCCCTTGCCATAAACGGATAGTAATCGATGTCTCAAGTCTGGAGTTGCAATGAGTGGGATCCTCTCGAGGAAGTCATTGTGGGAAATCCGCTGCGCGCTCGATTCCCTTTCGCCGACCCCAGCACACGACTGGCGGAGTACCCGGACCGCAACCTAGCAAACATCCCGCAGGGCGCCTTCCCTGACCAAATCATTGAGGAAACCGAGGAAGACCTGCAGGGCTTTGTCGACCAACTCGAAGCACGCGGTATCACCGTAAGGAGGCCCGATACCTGGCGCCATGATCACACCATCAGGACTGTCCAGTGGGAAACTCAGGGCTACTACAACTACTGTCCCCGCGATGTGTTGTTGGTGGTCGGCGATACGATTATCGAGACCCCGAACGTGATTCGCGGCCGCTCCCTAGAGACCGGGTCTTATCGACGCCTGCTCATGGAATACCATGAAGGAGGTGCCAAGTGGTTCAGCGCCCCCAAGCCACTGTTAGAAGATCGCCTATTTGAATTCGATCCCGCCGCGCCCACGCCGCAGAACTTCGAACCCGCTTTTGATGCTGCCAACATCCTGCGCTTCGGGCGCGATCTACTATATCTGGTCAGTGCCACGGGCAACGAATTGGGCGGCCAGTGGCTGCAGCGCATACTGGGGGACGATTTCCGCGTCCACTTCATGAAAAACGTCTATTTCGGCAGCCACATCGATTCGACGCTGGTCGCCCTGCGTCCCGGGCTTGTGCTGGCCAACCCCGAGCGCCTATCGATGGACACCATCCCGGAATTCCTGAAAGACTGGGAAATCATCTTCAGTCCGCCAATGGAAAATCAAGAGCGGCACAGTGCCCAGTATCTGCAGCAGGCCATTGGTAGCGAGTGGATCGATATGAATCTCTTTAGTTTAGGGCCTGATACCGTGGTAGTGGACAGTGACCAGACGGCGCTCATTGCTCAGCTGGAGTCCAAAGGCCTCGAGGTCATCCCACTTAAACTGCGGCATTCGCGCATGTTGGGAGGTGGCTTTCATTGCGTCACACTGGATACCCGTCGCCGGGGTACCATGGATTCCTATTTTTCCTGACGGACCCACCATGACCGACCGCGGCAGGCTTCGATGACGCTACTGTGGATCGCACTGCTACCGGCGGCCGTCACTGCGGCTTGGTTCCGCTATC
>VMBT01000145.1_pt1 | contig 46312 bp, 43 predicted proteins | sample 4404301 | NCBI WGS metagenome assembly VMBT01 (sample SAMN12238535, study PRJNA552566) | marine metagenome | isolation source: Coastal seawater | place: USA: coastal Georgia, Sapelo Island | collected 2008-08/2009-08 | reverse complement strand
AAGATTTTGAGTGTGCATGCGGTGGTCGAGTTGTAGTAATTGGGCTTACCTTAAGGCAATGGCGTGGCCTATTGAAAGCAACTGATAAAGCACAGGAAATTAAAAGCCTCGAACAAAAATTGGATCTTTCCTTGGATGATGAAGGACATCGTTGGGAAAATAGGCATGAAATAAATAACATTTTTAGATCTTGGTTTGCAGAGCGAAAGATTACTGACTTTGAGAACAAGTTTAATGAGCTTGGTCTTACCTGGTCACGTTTTAGAACGACGAAAGAAGCAGTTACTGAGGACACAGATACATTTTCTGATAATCCAATGTTTCAAACACTAAGTTTTGAAGGTATCGGCGAATATATGGTTCCTCGCTCGCCACTAGAATTTTCTAACTATGATAACTTACCTGCCCAAAAACCCCCAAAACTTGGTCAGCATACAGAGGAAATTTTAGCAGATGTAATGAGGTTAGGATCACGAGAAATTGGAGGGCTTTTTGATGCCGGCATTGTTGGTTCAGCTACTAAAAATTTGTGAAAACTCTGAAAGTAATTTTAATGACCAAAGATAATAGAAAAAAACCAAAATCAGATGCTAGAATAGCGGGGGAAGTGGCAACTTATGTTTTGCTCGGGCTCGGTATTTTTGTTTTTGTAATTGTTGCTTCGTCTTAAGCTTCCCGTTCAATAATTTTATTATGTTGCGGTAGATATAGACCAATCAAGAGAATTCCGGCCAGGCCCAATATAGACGCTGGAACCAAAGTTATCGATATCTGTAGAGAGTTCATAGCAGCTTCGGTTTGCTCAGTTATTCCCTCCGTTGTTTCTTTCCATCCATACAGACTCAAAATGAACCCTAACAGTAGTGGAGAAATTGCATTTGCTACTTTCTGACCAAAGAGCCAAACAGCAGAAAAAGCGCCCTCAATAGACTCACCTGTTTTTTCGCGAGTGACGTCCATTAGATCGGGATAAAGCGCCCATGGTATTTGTTGGTAAGATCCATTGGTCATTCCAGCCAAAATAAATAGTCCAGCCAGTAATGTGACATTGAAATTAGGCAAACAGAAAAATATTAAAACCAATAGAATTATATAGCATATAATGCCAATAAGTTGAGCGGTAACTTTTCCATATATATTTGATAGTTTTACCCACAACACCTGACTAATTATCGAGCCGATTACAAAAGCTGCGAACATGAGAGATAATGTTCCGAGGCCTTTTGCAATGCCTGAAAGTAGAGAATTTCCATCATCAAGTATCAGATACATTGCAGCGAAAGGTAATCCAGCCGTAATCAGCGCTATAGCTAGCGTCATAATACCATAAAGAACAACTAGGGTGATAAACGCTCTATTCGCAATGACTAATCCCAATACTTGTGAAAAGTTTTGTTGGGATGGTCGCAAAATACGAGGAGTATTTCGGGTAAAAAATACCGAAAACCAAATAGATAAAACTATAAGTGGTGCTACACAGATCGCGGCGAATGTATAACCGGATCTTGTGTCTCCTGCCAGTATTGGGATTAGGGCGCCGCCTATTAAAATACCAAGTGAGGCAAACGCCATGCGCCATGCGGTCATCGAAGATCTTTCTTTTTTATCCAAGGTCATTTCACCAGCCATAGCTCCATAAGGTATTGAAACCATTGTAAAACCTAGTGTTGCGATTAGAAAAAATATAGTAACCCAAATAAGGCTTTCATTGGCTCCAAAACCTTCTGGTACTGCAAATAATCCAATTATGGCGACCGCTAAAATAACCGCACCCAATAGCATCCAAGGTGCCCTTCTTCCAAGGCGAGATACTGTTTTATCACTAAAGTAGCCAATTATAGGATCTGAAATAATGTCAAAAACAAGAACAGCAGTTGTTATTGCCCCTGCAATAGCAATTGGAATTCCAAGAAAGCTATTCATAAAGGCTAAAATCAGTAGTTGTTTTACAATGACAAAAACAACAATCCCCATGTCTGCTAAACCCCAGCCTGCTTTTTGACCTGTTGTAAGTGACATATTATACCCCCGAGATTGGTTTCTTAATTTTAGCCATTTCTGATGAATGCTTATAGTGCAAATTTCAAACAGACAGAGAAATAAACATTTTTTACTTTATTAATCACAGCTATTTAAGCCATTCAGGAATTATATCTCTATCAATAATTTCCTTATAACTAGGTCTCTTGCGTATGATAGAAAATTTATCCTTATTGACCATTACTTCAGGAATTAATGGTCGAGTATTATACTCACTAGACATCACTGCACCGTAGGCGCCAGCAGATCTGAATGCCACCAGATCATTTTCAAAAAGCTCATTCATTCTTCGTTCTTTTGCGAAAGTGTCGCCAGTTTCGCACACAGGTCCCACCACATCATATACTTTCTCTGCCCGAGAGGCGTTTTGCTGTTCGATTGGTACAATGTCATGATATGCCTCATACATTGCTGGACGAATTAAATCATTCATAGCAGCGTCAAGTATAGCAAAATTTCTGTTTTCTCCACTTTTGATACATAGCACCGATGACACCAAAATTCCGGCATTACCAACAATCAGTCGGCCTGGTTCAATTTCGATTTCACAATCGAGGTGCCCCAAAACTTTTTTGACCATTTTCCCGTATTCTAAGGGTAGGGGAGGTGCAGATTGTTCACTGCCATAAGGTATACCTAAACCGCCTCCAAGGTCTAAACGTGTGATTTTATGGCCGTCTTGCTTAAGAATTTGTGTCAAATCAGCAAGTTTTTGATAGGCCTTTTCAAATGGCTCCAAGTTGGTCAACTGACTGCCAATATGAAGATCTATTCCCACAATATCAATTCCGGGCATTTTTGCGGCGTCAGCATAAACATCTCTTGCCCTCGATAACGGAATTCCAAATTTATTTTCAGCTTTACCAGTTGCAATTTTTTCATGAGTTTGGGCGTCTACATCCGGATTTATCCTAATAGCTATAGGAGCTAATGTATTCATGGATGATGCTACTGAAGATATGTGTTTAAGTTCTGACTCGCTTTCCACATTAAATTGGCGAATACCATTTTGAAGGACCAATTTAATTTCCTCTAAAGTTTTTCCCACACCTGAAAACACAATTTTTTCTGATGGTATACCTGCAGATATAGCCCGCCTATATTCCCCGCCAGATACCACATCCATGCCAGCCCCTAGGTTTCCCAGTGTTTTTAGAATAGCCTGATTAGAAGCAGCTTTCATTGCATAACATATGCAATGATCCAAACCATCAAGAGCATCATCAAAAAGTTTAAAATGGCGTACCAAAGTAGCTGTTGAATATACATAAAAAGGCGTTCCAACTGACGCTGCTATTTCAGCCACAGAAACATCCTCGGCATAAAGATGGCCGTTTCTATAATTGAAATGATCCATTAATTTTTTTGCTCCGCTTTCTTAAATGATGCTTCTATTTTAGAATTTTGTCTATTCGCTCAATAGCCCGTAATATATTGTCTTTGCTATTTGCGTATGAGAACCGCAAATATCCTTCTCCAAATTTGCCAAAACTAGTTCCAGCAATAGTGGCAACACCGGCTTCATCAAGGATCAAATCCTGAGCTTGAGATGAAGAAAGCCCAGTTTCTGATATATTTGGAAATGCATAAAAGGCGCCAGCTGAGTCAATGCAGCTTACTCCTTTTAAGTCATTTAGTGCAGAAACGATAACTTTACGTCTTTCATCAAATTGCGACACCATTTCGAGAACCGGATCTTTCGGTCCTGTTAATGCAGCTAATCCTGCATACTGTGCTGCAGCGTTGACGCAAGAGTGATCATTAATACACAACCGAGTGACTTGGTCTACCATTTGATCTGGCCATACTGCATATCCCATACGCCACCCCGTCATGGCATAGGTTTTTGACCAACCATCTAAAACAATTAGCCTGTCTCGAATTTCAGGATACTGTAACAAGCTGACATGTGTCCGCCCATCATATAGCATTTGACTGTATATTTCATCTGATAACAAGGCTACGTGAGGGTGGTTTTTTAATCCTTCCACTAATTTATCAACCTCAGATTTTGGTGTGACTCCACCTGTTGGGTTTGCTGGGCTATTAATTATAATAAGCCTTGTTTTACTGGTTATCTGAGATAAAACCGCCTCTGCTTCGAAAGCAAACCCGTTTTCCTCTTTCAAAGCAATGGGCACTGCTGTAGCGCCAGTGTAGTTTATTACTGACTCATAAATTGGAAAGCCCGGGTTAGGGTACATTATTTCGGCACCTTTTTGACCAAATAAAAGTACAGCAAAAAACATAGTTGGTTTTCCACCTGGAACGACGATTATATTTTGTGGATTAACATGGGTTTGGTGGCGAGTTTCTAAGTCCCTTGCAACAGCTTCCCTCAATTCAGGAATGCCGTTTGCAGGAGTATATCCATGGTGTCCATCTTGAAGAGCTTTTATTCCTGCCTGAACAATATGCTCAGGTGTTTTGAAGTCTGGCTGACCAATTCCCAGATTAATGATGTCTTTACCATTGGCAGCCAATTCATTTGCTTTCGCCAAAACTGTAAATGCTGACTCTGTTCCCAATCTAGAAATGCTGTCGGCGAATTGAAGTTGCGTCATTTAATTTTCCAAAAATTTATTTTATTTTGTTTCGTTACTTAAGGGTGGTTTTGGTGGGCCATCCACTCCGCAACCTGCTGTCAAACAGCAGAAAAGCAAAACGAGACTAATAATTCTCATTCTAACTCCTTTTTCCATCTATCTATTTGAAATTGCACTTGTTCAGGGCAAGTACCTCCGTAGGAAGATCGTGATTTAACTGAATTTTCAATAGATAGAACCGTAAAAACATCTTCCGTTATATCCGAATGAACTTTCTGCATTTCTTTGAGTTTTAATTCGGATAAATCGCACTCTAATTGCTCAGCAAGCCTCACTAATTCACCAGTAATGTGATGAGCTTCCCGAAAAGGAAGATTTAAAACTCTGACTAACCAATCCGCTAAGTCAGTTGCGGTCGAGAAGCCGGATTTCGCTGCTTTTTCTAGGCTTTCTTTGTTAGCAGTCAAATCTTTAATCATGCCTTCCATTGCGCATAAGGCCAGACTTAAATTATCCGCAGCATCAAAAACCTGCTCCTTATCTTCTTGCATGTCTTTTGAGTATGCTAAGGGCAGCCCTTTCATAACTGTCATTAAGCCTATATTTGCGCCTAAAATTCGTCCAATTTTTGCTCTTACTAATTCAGCTGCATCAGGGTTTTTCTTTTGGGGCATAATAGAAGAACCTGTTGAAAATCTGTCTGATAACTCAATAAATTTGAATTGCGCTGAAGACCATATTACCAGTTCTTCCGCTAATCGGCTTAAATGCATAGCACAAATAGAAGAAGAGGCTAAAAATTCTAAAGCAAAGTCGCGGTCACTCACTGCATCAAGAGAATTTGCCGTTGGTCTAGCAAATTTAAGCTTACTAGATGTATAGTTTCGATCTATTGGAAAAGAAGTTCCAGCTAATGCAGCGGAGCCTAATGGACACTCATTCATTCTCGCTCTAGCGTCTTTTAATCGAGAGCGATCCCGAGCAAACATTTCCACATATGCCATCATATGGTGACCCCAAGTTATTGGTTGGGCCGTTTGTAAATGCGTAAAGCCGGGCATAATCCAAGAAATGCCACTTTGCGCTTGATCGAGAAGGGCTTTGATTAAGTTTACTAAATTTTGGTCAATCAGATCTATTTGGCTTCTGACCCAAAGTCGAAAATCGGTTGCCACTTGGTCATTGCGGGATCTTGCAGTGTGAAGTCTGCCAGCAGGTTCACCAATCTTATCCTTCAGTCTTGACTCTATATTCATGTGTATGTCTTCAAGTGCAGTTGAAAATTCCAAGTCACCAGCTTCAAGCTCAGCTAGGATTTCCTCGAGGCCCTGCTTTATAGCATTAGCATCAGGAAGATTTATGATGCCTGTTTCAGCTAGCATTTCGGCGTGGGCTAAAGAACTTTCAATGTCTTCAGGTGCCAAACGCTTGTCAAATTCAATTGAGGCGTTAATTGCTTCCATAATGGCATCTGGTCCGGTAGAGAACCGACCACCCCACATTTTATTTGAGGATTTTTTTGACATGAAAACACCCTTTAAAGGATTAACAAATTTTTCAACTTTTGTTGTTCTTTATACGGCCTTTAGCTTGTGTGCAAATACTGTGCTTTCTGAAGTTAACAAATTTTCTATTTTAGAAGAATTTAAAGTTGGTGAAATGAAAAAGTTAATTTTGCACGAAACTCCAAAGGCATTGAGTGAAGAGGTATTTTATCAGCCAAACGGTGATCCAGTTATTTTGGAGTCTTTTTCAGAAAGTCTGACGCTAGTTAACTTTTGGGCAACTTGGTGCGCCCCATGTCTTAAGGAAATGCCTAGTTTGTCAAACCTTCAAAAAATTAAGGGTGGCAAAAACTTTAATGTTGTAACAATAGCTACAATGAGAAATTCACCAAAATCTGTGGATAAATTTTTTGAAAAAATGTCAATTGATAACCTAATAAAATACCAAGATCCTAAAGGGCAATTGGCCCGTTCTCTCAAAGTAGCAGGACTTCCATTAACAATTTTGATTAATAGGGATAGCGAAGAGGTTGCAAGGTTTATTGGTGATGCTGATTGGTCCAGCCCACAAGCTGTAAAATTAATTGAAAAGGCTATAGAAATAGAAATGCAAAATTGAAATTATTTTTGTATTTTAATTATTAAACAAAGCTATTTATCAAATAGATAGTTTTTCCCGCAAGCTTGTTTAGTTCTAACCTAATCCAGTCAATCAGTTGGACATATGCAATAATGTAGCTTTCAGCTTCGGGTAAAAGTAATGTCAATTCTGCATTAAAACTGTATACCAGAAAGGATGCGAGAACCACCAATAAGCCCAAAATGAAACCTGGAAACTGCGATCGCTTTTTTTCATCCAGAGCTTCTGCAATTATATCTTTAGATTGATGCTTTAAAATGGCATCCTTTGTTAGAATTTCTGGATTATTGTTTTCTAGACTTTTTTCTGTTTTTTTCTTTTTAGATGGATTGTTTTTATTGCTACGCTCTCGATCTCTAGCTTCGATTTCTCTTTTTGCCTCTTCTTTAAGTATTTTTATAACAGAAGGGTCAATTTTTCGTTGAGCAGACGCGTTGTTTTCTAATTCAATATTATTTTCTTCGCTGCTTTTGGAGTCAAGCTGAGTAGGCTTTGCGTCTGTTGTCTTTTTTGTTCTGGTTTGAAACCATTTATGACCGCAACTCGCACATTGTACTTCTCTGCCTCCAATTGGCACTGCAGTACGAGGAACCTCGTAATTTGCTTTGCAAGATGGACAAACTAAACGCATTTGCTCTCTTTTTAATAAATGTCTACATCAGACTTTATGCCAGATAAAAAAATATATACAGCCGTAAAAGTACATGCTTTTAATTGTTGAACAACCGTTTATTACAGTATGGTAATTGTATTTATGAATAAAAAATTAACTGGGGGACGATTTAGCTGTGATTGAGATGAAAAGCGCCGCATACTCTTACGGTGATGAACTTTTGTCAGAGCTAAATATATCTATATCTCAGGGTTCTTTTTACTTTCTTACTGGGCCGTCAGGATCTGGTAAAACAACTTTTCTTAAAATGTGTTATGGCTCTCTCGTTCCTACGTCCGGAGCCCTTACGATCTTTGGTAAAGAGTCTTCAGAGTTAACCCGCGATGAAATGGCTTATTTAAGGAGAAAAATTGGCGTTGTCCATCAGGATTGTCAATTTTTGGATCACTTAAACGTGAATGATAATATAGCACTACCGATAATGGTTTCGGGTCAGAATTCTTTGTCAGATAATGTAAATTTGAAAGAGCTTTTGAACTGGGTTGGCCTGTCCCATAGATCAAAAGCTCTGCCACCTGAACTTTCTGGTGGCGAAAGACAAAGAGCGGCATTGGCTCGCGCTATCATTATGTCTCCAGATGTCATATTGGCTGATGAGCCTACGGGTAATATCGATTGGGAAATGTCTCAAAGACTAATTCGTTTATTGATCGAATTAAACCATATGGGTAAGACAATCGTGATTGCTACTCATGATTTAAACTTGATAAGATTTACAAAAGCTAGTGTGCAGGCGCGTGTTTTACGGATAAGCAACAAAAGAGTGCAACTTGCTGGAAGTGATTTGTAATGTCCGGCATTAAAAAAGTCTTTTTATCAGATAGATATGTAAATCAAATTGTTCCAAAAAATGGTTTCACTACACTTTTGACATTTTTTACTTCTGCATCAATGGCGTTCTTGATTGTATTTTCAGTAGCTCTCTCATCTGCAGCCGATCGTTTAGCTCAAAATTGGTCTGACTCATTAAAAAATTCCGCAACATTGCGAGTATCTGCACCTTCAATAGACTTGGAGGCACAAACAGAAGCGGCCTTGAGCGTATTGTCTACCACGAGAGGAATTGCCTCCTTTCGTGTGTTAAAGCCAGAAGAACAACAAGCACTACTCGAGCCTTGGTTTGGTCCGAAAGTTCCCATAAAAAATTTACCCATGCCCCGTCTTATCAGTATTGAAGAAGATGAAAATGGTTATGATAGAGTAGGACTACGGTTAAGGCTGGCAGCCGAAGTCCCCGCAGCAGTATTGGACGATCACACAAGGTGGCGCGAACCTCTGATTAAAGCAGCTGATCGCATTTGGTTTTTGGGTTGGTTTTCTATAGGTTTAATCTTGTTGATAGTCGTTGCGATGATGACACTGGTGACCCGTGCGGCATTATCTTCAAACAAAAAAATCATTGAGGTTTTGAGATTGGTTGGAGCAACGGATCAATATATTGCTTCGGCTTTCGTTCGAAAACTTGCAAACCAAGCTTTCTTTGGCTCTTTATTAGGATCATCCTTAGCATCTTTAACTTTATTTCTCCTACCATCTGAGTCTGATCAAGCTGCGATTTTAACAGGGCTACGATTAGAGGGGATGGAATGGATTTGGTTAGGCATAGTACCCCTGTCTTTTTCTTTTTTAACATTTTTAACAACACGTATTTCTTCACTGAGTATCCTTAGGACCCTGACCTAATGGCTTATGCTATTCAATATACACGCTCTCTTTTTTTCCTTATCCAGATGTATCTCATGATGGTAGTTTTTGGTTTATTGTTCTGTCCATTAGTCAGCCTAAATAGAAAGTATTCATATTTGGCTGTTCATGTTTGGTGCCGATGGGTTCGCTGGACAGCTTCTTGGATGGTAGGTCTTAAATCTGAAGTTAGGGGTGTAATTCCAGATCACGAATTCATTATAGCGGCAAAACACCAAAGCTTTTTTGATATAATTTTGATCGTAAGTGAAACGCCAAGGCCAAAATTTATAATGAAATCCTCATTACGTTGGGCGCCTGTCTTGGGTTGGTATGCAAAAAAAATTGGATGTGTTGCAGTTGAAAGAGGAAAAAGAACCGAAGCCATTCAAAAAATGATGTCTTCGGTTGCATCAGGTACAGCTCCGCCTGGTCAGCTTATTATTTATCCTCAGGGAACCCGAGTTGCTCCAGGAGATTTTAAACCATATAAAATAGGCGTAGCAGCGCTTTATCAGCAAACTGGTCAAGAATGTTTACCTGTGGCTTGTAACGTTGGCCTTTTCTGGCCCAAGTATGGGGTTATGCGAAAGCCCGGATTGGCAGTTGTTGAGTGTTTGCCCGTAATTCCTAAAGGTTTAGAAAACTCAGATCTTATGAATGAACTTGAGAATGTTATTGAAAAAAGAACAAATGAGTTACTTGCTGAGTCAACCTTGAAATAGGGTCTAATTTAGTATGCTCATATTTTTGCGACATCTGGCCGCAAGTGGTCTGGTAAATGTCGGAAATGCAAAATTACAATTTTACTTAAGCTTTATACGATTTAGAGACGTTTATCATTGTATAGGGGACACCTAGATGAGCTATAAAACCGATATTGAAATAGCGCGTAGCGCCGAAAAAAAGCCAATTCAAGAAGTTGGAGCTCACCTTGGAATTCCTGCAGAACATTTGTTACCTTTTGGTCATGATAAAGCAAAGGTATCTCAAGAATTTATAGATAGTGTTCAGGATAGAAATAACGGGAAACTAATTCTTGTAACGGCTATCAATCCCACACCGGCTGGAGAAGGTAAAACAACAACAACTGTTGGTCTAGGTGATGGGCTCAACAAAATTGGAAAAAATGCAACGATCTGCATAAGGGAAGCATCTCTTGGGCCAAATTTTGGTATGAAAGGCGGGGCTGCTGGCGGTGGTTATTCACAAGTTATTCCAATGGAGGATATGAACCTACACTTTACAGGGGACTTTCATGCAATAACATCGGCGCATTCGCTACTCTCAGCCATGATCGATAATCATATCTATTGGGGTAATGACCTAGGTATTGATACTAGAAGGGTAGTTTGGCGTAGAGTTGTTGATATGAATGATAGGGCCTTGCGTCAAATTACGGCCTCTCTAGGGGGTGTTTCAAATGGATTTCCTAGAGAAGCAGGGTTTGACATTACGGTTGCCTCAGAAGTTATGGCAATTTTGTGCCTAGCAAAAGATCTCAACGATTTACAGACGAAATTAGGTAATATGATCGTTGCCTACAGACGTGACCGTAGCCCAGTATTTTGCCGAGATATACAGGCGGATGGGGCTATGACAGTTTTGCTGAAAGACGCGATCAAACCCAATTTGGTGCAAACTTTGGAGAATAACCCAGCATTTGTACATGGTGGACCATTCGCCAATATTGCACATGGATGTAATTCATTAATCGCTACTCAAACAGCGCTTAAATTATCTGATTATGTTGTGACAGAAGCTGGCTTCGGTGCAGATTTGGGTGCTGAAAAGTTTTTAAATATAAAATGCCGTAAAGCTGGCTTGTCTCCATCTGTCATAGTGCTTGTTGCAACCATTCGTGCAATGAAGATGAATGGTGGTGTGGCAAAGGAAGACTTAGGCCAAGAAAATGTGAGTGCTGTTAAGTCTGGCTGTGCAAATTTGGGCTGCCATATAGAGAATTTGAAAAGTTTTGGTGTGCCGGTGATTGTGGCAATTAATCATTTTGTTAAAGACACTCAAAATGAGATAAATGCTGTCATGGAATTTGTTACCAGCCAGGGCGCGGAAGCTATTGTATCAAAACATTGGGAGTTTGGATCAGAGGGTTCAGTAGATTTGGCAAAACGAGTAGCAGAAATTGCTGACTCAGACATATCTGATTTCGCTCCAATCTATCCTGACAACATGCCACTAGCTGAAAAAATACAAACAATTTGTAAAAGAATTTACAGGGCTGACGAAGCGCTTATGGATAAGAGGATACGTGATCAGTTGAGGCAATGGGAAGATCAAGGATACGGTGATTTGCCAATTTGTATGGCTAAGACACAATACAGTTTTTCAACTGATCCCAACTTACGAGGTGCACCGACTGGCCATAGTGTGCCAGTTCGTGAAGTCAGGATTAGTGCAGGGGCGGGCTTTATTGTTGTTGTATGTGGTGAAATTATGACAATGCCAGGTTTGCCTCGAGTACCTGCAGCAGAATCCATTTATCTCAATCGCTTTGGTGAAATAGAAGGGTTGTTCTAAACTTGAATTTAATGTTTTACGTAATAAAACTTTGAGTTCAGGAGATCGCAATGACAGAACTTACAAAACCGGATGATTGTAAAAGTATGGAAGAATTGCGTCATCAAATTGATAAGTTGGATATCAAAATAGTTGAACTTTTAGCCACGCGTTCAAAGTTCATAGATCGAGCAACTGATTTGAAAAGTATAAACGGGATGCCTGCAAGAATTCCTGATAGAATTGAAAGTGTTGTTTCAAATGCGCGGGAGGCTGCGCAAGAACTAGATCTTGACTCAGATTTGGTTGAAAAAATCTGGAGAATTCTGATTGAGTGGTCGATTCAAAGAGAAGCAGAAATTATTCGCGAAGAATAAATTTATTTCCTCTAACTTTAAGGGATACTGACGATGGTAGCGCAAATAATAGACGGTAAGCTTTTCTCGCAAAGACTCAGAGATAAAGTTGCTCTGAACGTGGCAGATTTAAAAAATAACCACAAAATCACACCAGGTCTCGCAGTGGTGCTAGTGGGCGAGGATCCAGCAAGCCAAGTTTATGTTAAGTCGAAAGGTAAGCAAACAAAAGAAGCAGGCATGAATTCTTACGAATATAAACTGAAAGAAGATACGTTGGAACTGGATCTTCTAAAGTTGGTATACGATTTAAATAATGATGACGCTGTACATGGAATTTTAGTTCAATTGCCTTTACCACCGCATATCAATGAAGAGGCTGTAATAAACGCAATTGATCCTGCCAAAGACGTCGATGGTTTCCATATTTCTAACGTTGGTCTACTTGCCACAGGTCAATCTTCCATGGTCCCGTGCACACCACTAGGTTGTTTGCTGATGCTAAAAGAATTTCATGGATCTTTATCAGGTATGGATGCAGTAGTTGTTGGTCGCTCCAATATAGTCGGCAAACCAATGGCGCAACTTTTGTTAAATGAGAGTTGCACCGTTACCATTACGCATTCCAGAACTAAAAACTTAGAACAAGTTGTTGGACGGGCTGATATTGTTGTAGCAGCAGTGGGTAAAGCAGAAATAGTCAAGGGTAATTGGATCAAGCCTGGAGCCACGCTTATCGACGTTGGTATCAATAGAGTTGAGGGAAGCGATGGAAGTAAACGGCTAGTGGGAGATGCCGAATTCTCAAGTTGCTCCGAAGTTGCTGGTGCTATCACCCCGGTTCCTGGTGGTGTCGGTCCAATGACTATCGCTTGCTTATTGGTAAATACTCTAGTTGCTTGTTGCCGCAAACATGGTCTCTCTGAGCCTGACATTAAATTAAGCTAATTAGCTTTAGAAATTGGGACTGGATAAACCTCCTCTCCGATCATTATAGCGATGGCTTTTGTTTGCATAATCGAACTTAGTGGTTCGCGATTGCAATACAGGCCTCCAGTGTACGTTCCATAGGCTGGCATTATTACGCGATTATCGTCAATTAAAAAACAAGCTTTTGTAAAAGTTTGGCCTTTAAGCCTTAACTTTATTTTGGGATGATAATGGCCAGATATCTCGTAACTTTCTTTTGTATTTGCAATATGTTGAAAATTAATTTTTCCAATCTCTATAGACTGTACGAAACTCCCCCCTAAAGCTTTAGGTGATGGGTCATGGTTCCCAGAAATCCATATCCATTCTTTACCCTCTTGCATCTTTTGCATCCAAAGGATTTCATCTTTTGGAAGGAACCTATCTCCTTCGTTATCGTCAAAACTGTCACCAAGACAAATAATCATTCTTGCCTTTGTAGTTTTAAGATCTTTTTCTAGTCTTAACAGTGTGTCTTGGTTTTCATAAGGAGGGATCCAAGATTGTCCCTTTCTAGCTAATCTATTCGACTTACCGAAATGAAGATCTGAAACACATAGCAAGGATTGGGATGGCCACCAGAGAGCCCCAGAGGGCAAGGCCACCAATTCATTTTCTGAAATAGAAAACTTAAAACTATCCATTTTTTTTAATTATTCCCAATGTAAAAATAATTTTTTCTACAGTCCGGCTTCTTTCATAAGCGAATTTGCCTCATTTTTTAATAATAGTTCTCTAGCCTGGCCCTCAATAGGTATAGTCCCTACCTCCAGTAACATTGGTGCAGCTAAGGGCGAAACATGTGGAAGATTTTTGTGGATAATATTATCGTCTACCCTTTTGAACATTTCTTCAATTCGGCTGAAATCAATTAACCCTTTCATGGCTTCGTCTTTTGTAATTTTTAAAAGCAGGTGAGTTGGATCGTATTTGACTAGAGTGTCGTATAATATATCTGAAGAAAAAGTTGTCTGGCGTCCAGATTTTCTAAGACCTGGTAAATTCCGATCAATTAAGCCAGATACTGAAGCCACAGCTTTAAATGTTCTTTTCATTAAAGCGTTACCTGAAAACCATTTATCTAGCCCTAATTCAATTTCGCTGAATTTGAATAATTGGATTGGGTTTTCTACTTTTTCTAATCCCCATATCAGCGTTGCATAATCATTAGCCACAAAGCCTAGTGGGGCGAGGTTTAGCTCTTCTAATTTTTTTGATAGAATTAATCCTAATGTTTGGTTGGCATTTCTCCCAGCAAACCCATAAACGACTAGATAGTGACGTGACTTTCTAAAAAACGTCTCAATTAATAAACTATTTCGAACCGGCAGTTGAGAAAATTCTTTTTGTTTGTTTAGCCAATTTACTGTGTCTGCTGGTAAATCTTTCCAACTTTGGTTTTCAAAGCTGTCTAAAATTCTATCGCTTAGTTTTGTACTTGTTGCAAATTTAGTCCCCATAAAAGTTGCAATTTTTGGCTGTTTATTTGCATTATGAGTCACCTCTACTATCATTTCGCGTAAGCTTTCGAAACGAACTATTTTACCGCCTATTAAAAAAGTATCACCTTTCGTCAAAGAGGCCGCAAACGCTTCTTCAATTTCTCCAAGAGGTTTTCCGCCACTTCGACGATGTGTTCGTACTTTCAGCGTTTCAGTATCTTGAATGGTTCCGACATTCATTCTTATTTTATTTGCAATTCTTGGATCACGTAAAATTAAATTTCCTGAGTGGTCTAATTTTAGTCTATGCCATTGTTCATATCGCTTAAGGGCATAACCTCCATCGATACAAAACCCCATGCATTCTTTAAATTCTTCGTGAGTTAAATTTTTATACGCACCAATTTGTTTTATTTCCTCAAATAATTTGGCTGGCAAAATTTTTCCCGAACAAGCCACGAGTAAAATATGTTGACATAATACGTCCAAGGATCCTGACGCTATTGGCTCGCCATCTAAATCCTTATCTCTAACGGCTTCTAGCGCTGCTTGGCATTCAACAATTTCGAATTTATTTGCTGGTACAATTATGGCTTTGGAGGGAGTATTGTAAGTATGGTTTGCCCGCCCAATTCTCTGCACAAGTCTTTTTATGTTTTTTGGCGCGCCGACTTGCATGACAAGGTCAACTTCATTCCAGTCTATCCCTAAGTCTAGTGTGCCAGTACAAACAACTGCTCTCAATTCACCTTCCGTTATAGCTGCCTCAACGCGTTTGCGTTGCGCCAAATCCAGACTTCCATGGTGGATAGCTACAGGCAAGTTGTCTTGATTATTTAGCCAAAGATTATGAAAAAAGATTTCAGCCTGAGCGCGTGTGTTATGAAAAATAAGTGTTGTTTTGTGTTTCGATATTTGTTCCAAGACATCTGGAACAGCATATGTCGCTCCGGCCCCTGACCAGGGAGGTGAAGCGGTTGTCTGTAGCATAGAAATATTTGGATCAGGCCCAGGTTCAGCAAATATTATTGGGCAATTATTGTCATTTTCTGATATGAAACCTGCTATTTCTTGCGGACGATCAACTGTTGCCGACAAAGCCAGTTTGCGAAGGTTTTTTGAGATTGATTGCAAGCGAGAGATTGCTAGCAATAGCTGATGACCCCGTTTATTTTCAACGAGTGCATGTATCTCGTCAATTATTATTCTTTCTAAATTTGCGAAAAGTGCGTTGGCCTCTGGAAAAGAGATTAATAATGCCAGGCTCTCAGGAGTGGTTAATAGGATTTGGGGAGGATCAATTCGTTGCCGCCGTTTTGTTTTGGCGGTTGTATCGCCTGTTCTATCCTCCACTTTTATATTAAGACCCATTTCTTCAATTGGGATCATTAAATTTCTTTTGATATCGGCTGCTAAAGCCTTCAAAGGGGAAACGTAAACCGTATGAAGGCCAGAGAAATTCACTCGATCTAGCTCAATTAATGTTGGAAGGAAGCCAGACAAAGTTTTTCCAGAACCAGTTGGGGCGATTAGAAGTTGTGATTTCCTATCTGAATTGGTTAGAACGTCTATTTGATGAGTGTGCAAACCCCAGTTTCTTTTGTTTATCCAATTTTGAAACTTTTGGGGTAAAGCGAATGTACTCATTAAAAATTTTAAGAAAAATTAATTTACTATTTTGGCTATTGTAGCACTTCGAATTTCTTCTTCAGAAACTCCAGTGGCGCATTCAATGATTTCTAAACCTCCCGGCACCACATCCAAAACTCCTAAATTTGTAATTATTCTGTTCACAACACCTTTGCCTGTAAGTGGTAAGGTGCACTCTTTTAATACTTTAGAGTCTCCATGTTTGTTAGTATGATCCATAACTACCACAACGCGTCCGACACCAGATACTAAATCCATAGCGCCCCCCATTCCTTTAACGAGTTTTCCAGGTATCATCCAATTAGCTAAGTCGCCATTTTCAGCCACTTCCATTGCTCCCAATATGGCCATCGCTATTTTACCTCCTCGGATCATTCCAAAAGAAGTTGCACTATCAAAGTATGCGGTTTGTGGAAGCTCTGTAATCGTTTGCTTCCCGGCATTTATCAAATCAGGGTCTTCTTCACCTTCAAATGGAAATGGTCCCATACCAAGCATGCCATTTTCTGACTGAAGTGTTACGCTTATTCCTTCTGGAATATAGTTTGATACCAATGTTGGAATTCCAATACCGAGGTTTACATACATTCCGTCTTCAAGTTCCATTGCTGCTCGGGCAGCCATCTGATTTCGATCCCACATTTGTCTATCCTTTAGGCTGCTGCACGCGTTGTTCGCTGCTCAATTCGCTTCTCATGTTTTCCTTGAATAATTTTATGAACATAAATTCCTGGAAGATGGATCAAATCTGGGTCAAGCGAACCTGTAGGCACAATCTCTTCCACCTCTACCACACAAACTTTACCACACATGGCGGCCGGAGGATTAAAATTTCTCGCTGTTTTTCTAAATATTAGGTTTCCTGTTTCATCTGCTTTCCAGGCTTTAACAATTGAAAGATCTGCAAAAAGGCTCTCTTCCAATATATATGTTTCCCCATTGAAATTTTTATGCTCTTTTCCATCAGCGATGACGGTTCCAACACCTGTTTTTGTGTAAAAACCAGGTATCCCACAACCTGCTGCTCGCATTCTCTCGGCTAGTGTTCCTTGAGGATTAAATTCTAGTTCGAGTTCTCCTGCGAGGTATTGCCTCATAAACTCGGCATTTTCGCCCACATAAGAAGATATCATCTTTTTTACTTGCCGCGATTGGAGCAATATTCCAATTCCAAAATCGTCAACGCCGGCATTATTTGAAGCAAAAGTTAAATCTTTGGTTCCAGCATTTTTAATTGCTTCCAGTAACAATTCTGGAATTCCACATAGCCCAAAACCTCCAGCGGCAATAAACATTCCATCGAAAAGCAAACCATCAAGAGCTTCCTCAGCTGTGTTGTAAACTTTTTGCATTGAAGTATCTCCTTTCTAAGATTTGGAACGCTGAAATAAACTTACCAAAATTTATTTTTTCTTTCCCTTCTTTTTTCCTTTCGCAGCTTTTTCAGAAATAAGAATTAAAGCTTGTTCCATCGTAATTTTTTCTGGGTCTTGGTCTTTTGGTATTGTGGCATTGATTTTTGCAAATTTTACGTAGGGGCCATAGCGTCCATCCATAACATTCACAGGTCCACCACCATCGGGATGGTCTCCAAGCTCTTTAAGAGCCTTTGAAGTGCCCCCACGACCGCTATTAGCGGATGCTTTTTTTGCTAGTTCTTCGACGGCTCTATTCATTCCTATAGTAAAAACATCCTCAGGTTCTTTTAAATTTGCATAGATTCTTCCATGACGAACAAAAGGTCCGTATCTCCCAATGCCTGCCTCTATAATTTGGCCGTCTTCAGGATGCGGGCCAATTTCCCTCGGTAGGTTCAGAAGTTTTATAGCTTTTTCGATTTCCATTTCTGATGCTAACCACCCTTTTGGCAAACTTGCTCTCGGAGGCTTTTTATTGTCTTCTGAAGTTTCACCACGTTGGATATAAGGTCCATACCGACCGTTTTTTAAGAATATTTGATCTCCATCATATTCACCAAGCAGACGGTCAGCGGCTTCTTCTATATCGCCTGATATTGGTCGGGTGTACTTGCATTCAGGATAATTTCCACACCCAACAAATCCACCGGTTCGTGATGATTTCAAATGAAGTTGGCCATTTCCACATTTGGGGCATTTTCTTGGGTCGACTCCGTCTTCTTTTACTGGGTAAAGTTGTGGAGCTAATGCATCATCAAGAACATCTAAAACTTCTGTAATCCGAAGATCCGAAGTTTCAGCAATAGCCTGCGAAAAGTCATCCCAAAAACGGCCTAGAAGCTCTTTATAATTGCCCTTACCTGCGCTCACAGCGTCGAGTTGATTTTCTAAACTCGCCGTAAAATCGAATTCTACGTAGCGTTTGAAAAAATTTAAAAGGAAAATTGTGACTATTCGTCCTTTATCCTCAGGAAGCAATCTATTTTTTTCTTTTCTAACGTATTCTCTATCCTGGATCGTTGTGACGATATTAGCATAAGTTGAAGGCCTACCTATGCCTAGCTCCTCCATTTTTTTAACAAGGCTGGCTTCTGTATATCGTGGCGGCGGTTGGGTGAAGTGCTGCTCAGGGTCTATGCTTATCTTTTCAATATTCTCACCCTGTGTCATTTGGGGAAGACGGCTGTCGTCTTCTGATTGTTCTGCATCATCGCGGCTTTCTTCATACACTTTGAGAAAGCCCTCAAACAGCACAACTTGCCCATTGGCTCTCAGCGTAACTTCTTTATCAGCGCTTTGAATATCTACCGAGGTTCTTTCTAATTTTGCAGTTGCCATCTGACACGATATCGTTCTTTTCCAAATTAAGTCGTATAATTTGAACTGATCTTGATCTGTAAGTTTCAGTTGTTTGGCATCTTTAGAAATAGAAGTAGGACGGATACATTCATGCGCTTCCTGCGCATTTTTTGCTTTATTTTTGTAGAATCTAGGCGATGAAGGAAGGAACTTTTCCCCGTACCTTTCCTTGATGGCTTCACGTGTAGAAGTAACTGCCTCAGGCGCCATGTCGATACCGTCTGTCCTCATATAGGTTATATGTCCAGCTTCATATAATCTCTGAGCGGCTTGCATCGTCTGTCTAGCACCCATTCCGTATTTCCTACTAGCCTCTTGTTGCAATGTTGAGGTCATAAACGGGGCATAAGGATTTCTGCTGACAGGTTTGCTTTCAACAGATGAAACTAGGAGTTCGCGGGTTGCTATCGCTTGCGCGGCTAATTCTGCTTCCGAACCACTTTTTAAATCATATTTGTCTAATTTAGTTCCCGCTAAATTTATTAGCTTTCCTTCAAACAATTGACCTCTTGGGGTCTTCAGAGAGGCTTTTACTGACCAATATTCCTTTGGTTTAAAAGCTTCAATTTCGATTTCTCGTTCTACTATCAACCTCAAGCAAACGGACTGAACTCTTCCCGCTGATTTTGCACCGGGTAATTTACGCCACAAAACTGGCGATAAATTAAAACCAACAAGATAATCGAGCGCTCTTCTGGCCAGATAAGCGTGCACTAAAGGTGCATCTATTTCTCTGGGGTTCTCCATTGCTTCTGAAACTGCTGATTTGGTAATGGCGTTAAAAACGACCCTACTTACGGGTGTGTCGCTAGTGATGACTCGTTTATTTCGTAGCGTTTCTTCTAGATGCCAGCTTATAGCTTCACCTTCACGATCAGGGTCGGTGGCTAATATTAATTCGTTATCATGTTTGAGAGCATCAGCAATGGCTTTTACATGTTTTTTGCTATCCGCGCCAATTTCCCATTTCATATCAAATCCGTTATCAGGATTAACTGAACCATCTTTTGGTGGTAAGTCTCTCACATGCCCATAAGATGCTAAAACGGTGTAATCAGAGCCCAAATATTTATTTATGGTTTTGGCTTTTGCTGGTGACTCTACAACAACTACTGGCATCAAAAATCCTTTCGACTCACGGATGTGACTTAGCGCGGGAACATGGCGATAGCTGGGTAGGTTTGTCAATCCTGCTTGTAAAAAATTAATTTTAAAAACAAAATAGATGATGTTGATTTACAAAAAATCAAAAACAAACCTAGTTAGAAACTCCTCCAACCGTGAGGCCGCTGATGTAAAGGCTTGGCTGCCCGACCCCAACAGGAACCCATTGTCCAGCTTTACCACAATTTCCAATTCCGGGATCTAGGCTTAGGTCGTTTCCTATACCTTTAATTTTTTTGAGTGCGGAGGCACCATCTCCTATTAAAGTTGCGCCTTTAACTGCCTCGGCAATTTTACCATCTCTGACTCTGTAGGCTTCTGTACAAGAGAAAACAAATTTTCCATTTGTTATATCTACTTGCCCACCACCAAACCCAACGGCGTATAAGCCGTTTTTTAAATTTTGGACTAAATTTTTTGGATCTTCATTTCCGGCCTGCATGTATGTGTTGGTCATCCTTGGCATGGGAGCATGCGCATAGCTTTGTCGGCGCCCGTTACCTGTAGATTTTAGACCCATTAATCTTGAGTTTTGACGGTCATGCATGTAGCCAACTAATTTTCCGTCATCGATGAGCTTAGTCTTTTGACTTGGCGTCCCCTCATCATCAATTGTTATTGAACCGCGTCGATTTGGAATAGTACCGTCATCGAAAACTGTTACTCCGGGGGCAGCGATACGTTTTCCCATCAATTCACTGAAAGCGCTTGTTTTTTTTCTGTTAAAGTCTGCTTCAAGCCCATGACCGATAGCTTCATGTAACAAAATGCCTGGCCATCCTGGACCTAAAACTAAATCCATAACGCCTGCTGGTGCTGGCCTTGCTTCGAGATTGACCTTTGCTATCCTCAATGCCTCCGAGGCTGCACTTTTCCAAGTTTCTGGTTTTAGAAAGCTTAGCAATTTACTACGGCCACCAATACCGGTGTATCCATTTTCCCTTCGGCCATTTTTTTCAACTAAAAGTGATATATTAAACCGTACCATAGGCCTTATGTCAGAAAAAGAAGCGCCATCGGGTCTTAAGATAAGAATTTTTTGGGTAGAAGCAGAAATGGTGGCCGTTACTTGTTTGATACGTGGATCAAGATTGCGACTAAAATCGTCAATTTCCTGCAGTAATTTTACTTTTTCTGAAAAGGGTAATTCGGAAATTGGTTCAAGCGGATCATACAATTTTTTATTTTGTCTTAATGGTGAATCTGCAAAGTTAGACACTTCTCCTTGTGAAGCATGTTGAACAGTTGGTACCATTTTCAAGAGCGCGGAGTGCGATAATTCAGTTGAGTGCGCATATCCAGTTATTTCACCATAAACTGAACGCAGGCCCATTCCTTCTGAAGTATCAAAGTTTGCAGATTTTACTCTTCCGTCGTCAAAGGTTATTGTTTCTGTTTGCCTCTGTTCAAAAAATAACTCGCCATCATCTGAATTTAATGTAGCTAACTTCAAGGAGTTTAAGGCGTCGTCCTGAGAAAGATTTGTTCCAAATGGGTTAAATTCGCAAGTTTTCATATTCGTTCCTACCTAAGCTCTAACTGCAATATTTTTAAATAAAAAAAAGCGTCCGTTTGCCGCAAGTATTCTTCTTTATCTCTTTGTCAAAATATGATTTTAAACGACATTGAATACAATAGGATTCCATCTATATGTAATTTGTTGTTTTCAATTTGACACGAACACTGAAAAATCAGGGTGAAAAATGCGAATAAAATCAATATTAACCGGTGCGATCTCTGGCTTCGTTGCGTTGCCTGTGTGTGCTGAAGAAGGCCTCGAAATAATTGGTCAACCTGTAGCCGATGGTATTGGCTTTCAGCCGGCTGCCACAAAACTGGCTCGAGATCTACAATGGTTGGATGGGATGGTTTTAATAATCATCACTGCAATTACGGTTTTTGTTCTAGGCCTATTAGCATATGTAATAGTGCGGTATAACCGAAAGGCCAACCCAACTCCTAGTACATTTACACACAATTCACCCGTCGAAGTCGCATGGACCGTTATCCCAATTGTAATTTTAGTGTTCATCGGAGCATTTTCTCTGCCGGTATTGTTTGATCAACAAAAAATACCAGAGGGTGAAGTAAATATTAAAGTTACAGGGTATCAATGGTATTGGGGATATGAATACGTAGATGAAGGCTTTGAATTTGAAAGCTTTCTGATTGGCGACGGGAAGGTACTTACACCAGAAGTCGAGCTCGAGTTGCAAGAAGCAGGGTATACTCGCGACCAATTTTTACTCGCTACCGATACTGCCGTAGTTGTTCCAGTAGACAAAACAGTTGTAATGCAAGTCACTGGTGCTGACGTTATTCACAGCTGGACTATACCCGCTTTTGGCGTAAAGCAGGATGCGGTACCTGGAAGGTTAGGCCAACTTTGGTTTAAGGCTGAGAAAGAGGGCATATACTTTGGGCAGTGTTCTGAGTTGTGTGGGAAAGATCACGCTTACATGCCGATCACAGTAAAAGTGGTTAGTCAGGATGCTTATGCGACATGGTTGTCTGCAGCGAAAGCGGAGTATGCTGGCGTTGTTCAGTCTTACAATGTTGCGGAAGCATCTCAGTAGTAGGATGTAGCCTCTACGTTAATACACCATTGCAAAAAGGTTAGCCATGGCAGAAGCAAGTATAGATAAACTTTACTCATACGAACCTGAGTTTGGAGATTTCTTTGCTTTACTTAAGCCTAGAGTGATGTCGCTGGTTGTATTTACAGCAATAGCTGGAGTTTTAGCGGCTCCTGGCGTAATCCATCCATTTGTAGCGTTTGTATCAATTTTATTTATCGCGCTGGGTGGTGGTGCTTCTGGTGCTTTAAATATGTGGTATGACGCTGATATCGATGGAGTGATGGCGCGAACCAAACGACGACCAGTTCCGTCTGGAAAAATTTCCGCAAATGAAGCAAAGGATTTCGGCCTTGCTTTGTCGGCGCTTTCAGTCGTTATGCTTGGACTTGCGTCCAATTGGTTGGCGGCCTTTTTACTTGCTTTCACTATATTCTTTTACGTGGTCGTTTATACTATGTGGTTAAAAAGGTTAACGCCACAAAATATTGTCATTGGTGGAGCTGCTGGAGCATTTCCGCCAATAATAGGTTGGGCTGTTGTGACAGGCAATATTGGCTTTGAAAGTCTTTTAATGTTTGCCCTTATTTTTGTTTGGACACCTCCTCATTTTTGGTCGCTGGCACTTTTTATGAAAGATGACTACGACAATGCTAATGTTCCAATGCTGACCGTAACTAACGGCAGACGGTCCACAAGAAATCACATTTTTGTTTATTCATTAGCTTTAGCTGTCGTCTCTTTAGCTATATATTTTTCCTCTCTAGGAGGGCCTATTTATTTCGTAATGGCCATGTTGCTAAATTTGAAACTCGTTTTTGCGGCTTTTAAATTGTGGTTGCGCTCTGAAACTCAGTGCATTGTGGATAATTCTATCTTGGAAAGAAAGTTTTTTAAATTTTCCCTTATTTATCTTTTCATTCATTTTGGAGTTATTATTTTAGAAGCGAAAATTAATATTCCTTGGCCAGGAGTTTAAAAATGAGCTTTGGACGGGAACATGATTTACATAAACGCCGCAAGGGCAGAAATGTTGGTCTCGGCCTTGTTTTAATTGGTTTTGTTGCAGTTATATTTGGTTTAACGGTTGTTAAAGTAACTGAAGGTGAGTTTGCTGAGGCTTTATCGGGAGTGGCCCGTGGTGAGTAAGAAAGCAAAAAACAAAACACTCATCCAAACGGTAAGCGTAGTTATTTTTATGGGTGCTATGGCTTGGGCGTCCGTACCATTTTACGATTGGTTTTGCAGAGTAACTGGATTTGGGGGCATTACCCAAGTGGCGGAAAGCGGATCAGATACGGTGCTCAGCGAAACAATGAAAGTGCGATTTGATGCCTCACTGGAGAGGAATATGCCTTGGGAGTTCAAGCCAGCTCAAAGGGAAATGGAGATCCAAATTGGTGCAACCGGTTTGGCATTTTATGAAGCTTATAATCCTACTGATCGACCGGTGGCGGGAACAGCAAGTTATAATGTAACTCCATATGAAGCAGGAGGTTTTTTCAGTAAGATTGACTGTTTTTGTTTTGAGGAACAGATTTTAATGCCAGGTGAACGCGTGCAGATGCCTGTAACTTTCTTTGTAGACCCGGAAATAGTAGATGACCGTGACGCAAAATACACCAAAGTGATCACACTTTCATATACTTTTTATGAAAAAGACTTACCGCTGGAACAGGAAAACGCCAGCTTAAATAGAAAAATTAACTTCAACCAACTCCTAAGTGAGGGGAACCCAAATGGCACATGAAAAAAACCACGATTACCACATACTAAACCCATCTATATGGCCGTTCATTGGCTCAATTGCAGCCTTTGTAATGCTTTTTGGGGCAGTTGTCTTTTTTCATAGTGAAAATCCCTGGATGTTTATCGCAGGCTTTGTAGGTGTGTTGTTTGTGATGTATGTCTGGTGGGCTGACACAGTAAAAGAAAACCAAGTTGGCGATCACACGCCAGTGGTTTTGATTGGACTCAGATACGGCTTCATTTTGTTTATAATGTCGGAAGTTATGTTTTTTTTGGCTTGGTTCTGGAGTTTTTTTAAACATGCTATGTATCCCATGGGGGAGATGAGCCCCCTGCAAGATGGTCAGTTCCCCCCAGCAGGAATAGAAGTTTTTGACCCTTGGCATTTGCCCCTGATAAATACCCTAATTTTATTATGCTCCGGTGCGGCAGCAACTTGGGCACACCATGCAATTGCCCACGATGAAGACAGAAAATCGATGATACAAGGTCTTGCCGTTGCTGTAGGGTTGGGCGTTCTGTTTACAGTTTTTCAAGCATATGAATATCAACATGCTGCGTTTGGCTTCTCAGGAAATATCTATGGAGCAAACTTTTTCATGGCTACTGGTTTTCATGGATTTCATGTGATTGTTGGTACAATATTTTTAGCCATATGCATGTTGCGTGCTATGCGGGGTCATTTTACTAAAGATCAACATCTCGGGTTTGAAGCTGCCGCATGGTATTGGCACTTTGTTGACGTAGTATGGCTGTTTTTGTTTGCCGCTATTTACGTGTGGGGAAGCGTTGGCGCAACAATTCACTAAAATGTCGTTGAGATATTTTGATTTACTAATTTAGAAAAAATATAAATAAAAAGCGCGCAAATCTTCGCGCGCTTTTTTTTGAGTTAAATTTTATGCCACACAAGTTTTTTGCAGGATTTTTTATTATTCTTGGGACTGCTGTTTTGCTTTATCTAGGTCAATGGCAACTTGATCGTCTCGGGTGGAAACAGTCTATTTTAAAAGATATTGAGAGTAAAATTTCTGGCACACCGCAGTCCCTGCCAGATTCTATAAATGAGATTGAGCACAAGTATTTACCGGTAGTAGTTTCTGGGAAGCTTGATGATAATTTTATAAAAATAATGGTAAGCCAAAAATTTATTGGAGCTGGTTACCGAATAATTGCTCCATTAAAGACAATAAACAGTCTTACCATTTTGGTAGATTTAGGCTTTGTCCGCCATGATTTTGTATCAAAGATTAAATTAATCGAGAATGTAGATATAGTTGGTAATTTGCATTGGCCAAAAGAAATTGATTTTTTTACTCCCGAACCAGATAAAACAAACAACATTTGGTATGCTAGGGATGTAGATGAATTATCAAAACATTTAGGCTCAGAGCCGATTTTGGTAATTGCTAAAAGTTTCAGTCCTCAAATTGAATATATAGACCCGCTTCCTATAAATACATTGAATATCCCTAACAATCACAAACAGTATGCAATCACCTGGTTTTCGCTGGCATTTATTTGGCTTGGGATGGGAGCGTTTTTCATTTATAGAACGAGCGCCAGCAGAGGTCAGAAAACATGAAATATATATCTACCCGTGGGAAAGCCCCGGTTTTGAATTTTGAGGAAGCGATGCTAACTGGGCTTGCAAGAGACGGTGGTCTTTACGTACCTGAGACTATTCCAAGCTTTTCTGATGACGAAATCCAATCAATGGTGGACCTTAGTTATGAAGAAATAGCTTTCAAAGTTATTGCACCTTTCGTAGGGGATTGCTTTTCTGACAGAGAAATTATGGAGATTATAAATCGAGCCTACGCTGGCTTTGGACATTCTGAGCGGGCTCCTCTAGTTGAATTGGAGAACAACCATTTCCTTTTAGAGCTATTTCATGGCCCAACCCTAGCTTTCAAAGATTTCGCTATGCAGCTCATTGGTCAGTTCTTTCAATTTTCATTAGAGCGGCGACAATCAAGGGTAACAATTGTTGGAGCTACGAGTGGAGATACTGGTAGCGCTGCAATTGAAGCATTTCGAGGTTTAGCTGCGGTTGATGTTTTTATTTTATATCCTGATGGCAGAGTTTCTGACGTTCAGAGAAAGCAAATGACTACCCCTTCAGAAAAAAATGTACATGCATTGGCTATCAATGGTCACTTTGACGACTGTCAAGCTCGTTTGAAAGATATGTTTAACGATTTTGAATTTAGAGATGGTGTGAACTTGGCTGGTGTGAACTCAATAAACTGGGCCAGAGTTCTGGCTCAAGTTGTATATTATTTCTCATCAGCAGTTAAGCTAGGAGCTCCAAATAAAAAAATTAGTTTCAGTGTGCCAACAGGGAATTTTGGAGATATATTTGCAGGTTTTATAGCAAAAAAAATGGGCCTTTCAATTGATCGTTTGGTCGTAGCTACAAATCAAAATGATATACTTCACAGGTGTCTCACTTCTGGAGTTTATAAAACAGATAAAGTTTTGCCTAGTATCAGCCCATCCATGGATATTCAGGTAAGTTCGAATTTTGAGCGAGCACTTTTCTATGCTGCCGATTGTGATGGTAAAAAAGTTTCGGCTTTAATGGATGAACTTAAAAATACTGGCCAGTTCAAGGTTTCTGAAAGCATATTGGAGAAGTTACAAGAGTGTTTTGTCAGTGGAAGAGTTTCTGAAGAGGAAACTCTTTCTGAGATCGCTTATAGTTATCAAAAATATTCTGAAATATTGTGTCCTCACTCGGCAGTTGGGGTGTTTGTAGGACGAAAACAGAGCGATGCAGACGTTCCTATGGTAACACTTGCTACAGCTCATCCAGCTAAGTTTCCAAAAGCTGTTGAAAAAGCGACTTCAATATATCCTAAGTTGCCGTCACGAATGGCTGATCTATTTGATCTTAAGGAAAGAATAACAATTGTGGAAAACAACCTTCAGTCTATAGAATCTGTTGTCAGGGAGCGGATCCAAACATGAGCATAAAACATCATAAGTTAAGTAACGGTTTTCAGGTAATCACTGAGAATATGCCAGGTTTGAAATCCGCATCTCTTGGAATTTGGATTTCTGCCGGTGGACGCCACGAAAGGCGCGAACAAAACGGCATTGCTCATTTTTTGGAGCATATGGCATTCAAGGGTACAAAAACAAAATCTGCTCTGGATATAGCTGAAGCTATTGAGAATGTAGGTGGATATATCAACGCTTATACTTCTAGAGAAACGACCGCTTATTTTGTTCGTGTTTTGAACGAGGATGTTGAAATGGCAGCTAATATTCTGGCGGATATACTGCGAAACTCTGTTTTTGACCAGCGGGAGGTCGATGTAGAAAGAGGGGTCATACTGCAAGAAATTGGTCAAACTTTAGATACCCCAGACGATATAGTTTTTGATTGGTTACAAGAGACGGCTTATCCAGAACAATCTTTAGGACGATCTATTCTTGGCCCAAGTGAAAACATTTCCAGGTTTTCTAGAGAAGATTTGTCTACCTTTGTTGGTGAGCACTACAGCCCCGACCGAATGATTCTTTCTGCTGCAGGTGGGGTTGACCATGAAAAGCTGTGCGTATTGGCCGAAAATGCCTTTGGTGATCTTAAAAAACCACAATCAACTTACCGGTCAAAGTCGGCAGCTTTTTCAGGAGGTGAGTTTCGAAAGGATAAAAGTCTTGAGCAAGCGCATTTTGCTTTAGCTTTTGAAAGCCCAAGTTACAAAAGCCCTGATATCTATACAGCGCAGGTTTATTCTATTGCGTTGGGTGGAGGCATGTCGTCAAGATTATTTCAACAAATCAGAGAAAAGCGTGGCCTTTGTTATTCTATTTTTGCACAGGCGGGAGCTTTTTCTGATACTGGTTTGACGACTATCTATGCAGGCACATCAGGGGAACAAATACCTGATTTATCAAAATTAACGGTTAATGAATTAAAAAGAGTGGCAACGGATCTTTCAGAAGTTGAAGTAACAAGGGCCAGATCTCAAATGAAAGCTGGTCTGCTTATGGGTTTGGAAAGTCCTTCGAGTAGAGCCGAAAGACTTGCTAGGATGATTCAAATCTGGGGTAAAGTTCCTAGTTTGGACGAGACCATCGAAAAGATTGATGCTGTAAACCTGGATAAAGTTAGAACTTATGCTGAAAATGTGGTCACTCAAGCTCAGTTTGCAATGGCGCTTTATGGCCCAATTTCCTCAGCACCATCGTTACAAGAATTGGATGCGCTTAGAGCAGCTTAATGTTTTCATTCAGGCCAAAAATTAGGATCACTACAGATCGGTTAATACTAAGACCGCCTATGCATCTTGATTTTAAGAATTGGAAAGAAGTTCGCCATTTAAGTAGAGATTTTTTAACGCCTTGGGAACCCAAGTGGGCCGAAGATCACCTAACACGTAAGTCGTTTTCAAACAGGGTTTATTGGTCTAGGCGAGCAATTAACCAAGGTACTGGGCTGCCATTATTGCTTTTTGATAATGATACAGAACAATTATATGGAGCTATTACTTTAGATAATATTAGAAGAGGCCCCACCCAATGTGGGACATTAGGATATTGGATTGGCGAAGAATACGCCCGACGCGGTTTTATGACCGAAGCAATAAATGCAGTTGTTCAGTACGCGTTTATTGACCTTGATCTTAGTAGGATAGAAAGTGCCTGCTTGGCGGACAACAAGCCTTCTCGTGGCGTTCTTGAAAAATGTGGATTTAAATATGAAGGTGTTGCTCAAGCATATATTCAAATAAATGGCCGCTGGAGAACACATGTTTTATATTCTGCCCTTCGCTATGACCGAAGGGGTAAAACCCATGCTGGTATTGAGTAAATAATGATTGAGGAACGCAAGTGTCTTTAAAGCCAGTCACGGAAAAATTTATCAATAAGCTGAAAAAAGATTTATCCCCTGGAGTGGTTTCAACCGTTCCAGATCAATATTTGTCAGAGCCTCGCTCGAGGTGGCGAGGGATAAGTCCAATTCTTATGTCACCTGCTAACGTGAAAGAAGTATCGACTATACTAAGTTCTGCCAATTCAGAAAATATTCCTATTATCCCTTATGGTGGAGGTACTGGCCTGGTAGGTGGCCAGATACAAGACAGGGGTCCTGCGGGAATTCTATTGTCATTAGAACGAATGAATAAGATCCGATATTTAAATTCAGAGGAAAATGTAATCACGGTAGAGGCTGGCGTTATATTGTCGGATTTAAGAGGTGCAGCTGAAAAAGAAGAAAGAGTATTTCCACTCTCTTTAGCCTCTGAAGGAACCGCTCAGATAGGTGGAAATTTAGCTACAAACGCTGGCGGTTTAAACGTCCTTAGATATGGGAGTACTAGAAGCCTATGCTTGGGACTAGAAGTGGTTTTTGCGGATGGTTCGATTTGGAATGGATTATCACGTCTTCATAAAGACAATACCGGATATGATCTCAAAAACTTAGTAATAGGTTCAGAGGGCACTTTAGGGATCATAACCGCAGCAACGATGAAGCTTTTTTCAAAGCCTAAGGATAGAAGCGTGGCTTTAATTGCTGTTGGATCTCCAAAAGATGCGCTTAGATTATTATCAGAGGCAAAAGATTATTTTGGAGAAACGATTTCAGCATTCGAATTAATTAATAAGATGGGTATACAATTTCTAAAGGAAACAGGGCTGAATTTTAAATTTCCTTTAAGTGCTATTCCAGAATGGATGGTTCTGTTGGAAATTGGACACCCGGTTCGATTTGGTACAGAAAAAAACATAAACGATTTTTTCGAAAATATTTTGAGTAGTAGTCTCGCATTAGATGGTGCTCTTGCAGAAAATATGCGCCAACAAAACGATTTATGGGCAATACGTGAGAATATACCCGAAGCAAATCGGAGGATAGGATCGGTGTCGAGCCATGATATCTCCTTACCACTGTCAGAAGTGAGCGACTTTGTAGAACAAGCTAGGATTGAAATTTCAAAGCTGGGTCAATTTAGAATAAACTGTTTCGGTCATTTAGGAGACGGTAATCTTCACTTCAATATCTTCCCAGAAAAGGGCAATAACAGAGAAATTTATAATGATATCAGACCAACAGTTAAAACAGTCATCCATGATCTAGTTCATAAGTATGGAGGTTCTGTCAGTGCAGAGCATGGAATTGGCAGATTGAAAACTAATGATCTCATAAAATATTCTGATCCCATTAAACTTAAATTTAATAATTCGATTAAAAAAGCCATGGACCCAAATGGAATATTGAACCCAGGCGTAATTTTTGAGACCAACTATTGATCAATGTAAGTAGCCAAATATCTCTTATTTGTGCTGGTTTAAATAAACTTAAGTTTGTTTGGCTTTCTTTGCTTGGCGTCTTAAGTGGGATTTATAGAGTATTGGAGCCAGTATTTTGTCATAGGTAAAAGTCGCTATTTCCTTAATAACGGGAATGTTCGTTACTATTGCTAATAATTTATACCTAGGCATAAGCGTCCAAATAGCTCTAAAGGCTGGCAGACCGTGTAGTATTTTTCCGTCTGAAATTACATGTAATCGTTTTGCAGCCTGATCTTTATTGACACCATAAACGGAGAGATCTGCTTTACCTAACTGATCAAAATAAATTTCAATATCATTTGCTTCTGCATATTTTTGATAGTGACAAATTTCTGCATTACAAATGGGACAGTCTTCGTTAAAAAGAATTCTCGTTGTCATAAAAGTTAGTTAGATTTATAAATTGAGATAGCAAGTTATCAAACTTCGATTTAATTCCACTATTTTTGATCTTTTGAAATTGTTCCCCAAAGGTCATAGTCGCTTGCTGCTGTCACATGTACTTTCAGAATATCGCCCACAGAAATCTTGTCAAAATTTTCCTCAATAAAGAGATTTCCATCAATTTCAGGGGCATCAGCTTTGGTTCGGCAGACTGCCCCCTCATCATCAATTTCATCCACAATAACTTCGATCTCGTTACCGATTTTCCGAGCAAGTTTTTCTGTAGAAATTTTTCTTGCTGTTTCCATAAAAATTTCCCATCGATGTTGTTTAATATCTTCTGAAATTTGGTTTGCTAGTAAATTGGATCGAGCGCCGTCAACATTTTCATACTTAAAGCACCCAACACGATCCAATTGTGCTTCATCTAACCAATCAATAAGCGTGTTAAATTCGTCCTCTGTTTCGCCTGGATAGCCTACTATAAATGTTGACCGCAGTGTGATTTCAGGACAGATGGAACGCCATTTTTTTATTTCCTCCAAGGTTTCTACTGAGGCAGCAGGTCGTGCCATTCGCCTTAAAACATCTGGATGAGCGTGTTGGAAAGGAATATCAAGATAAGGTAATATCAATCCATCTGCCATCAAAGGTATGAGATCTCGAACATGTGGATATGGATAGACATAGTGCAAGCGCACCCAAGCCCCTAATGCGCCCAAATCCTCAGCTAAGTTTTTGATATGAGACCTATGACTCTGTTCGGTTTTATATTTAAGGTCTAGACCGTACGCACTTGTGTCCTGAGATATCACAAGTATTTCTTTTACTCCGCTATCAACTAATTTTGTAGCTTCTCTGATTATTGCGTGTGCTGGTCTTGACTGCAAACGCCCCCTCATATCAGGAATTATGCAAAACTTACATTTGTGATTACAGCCCTCTGAAATCTTTAAATAGCTAAAGTGGCGCGGTGTTAACTTAATTCCAGTTTCAGGGAGCAAATCAATAAAAGGATCTGGCTTTGGTGGTACTACCTGATGGACTGCATCTAAAACGCTTTCATACTGATGCGGTCCAGTCACAGCGAGAACGCGTGGATGTGCACCGGTAATAAATTCTGGTTCGGCTCCTAAACAACCAGTAACAATGACCCTTCCATTTTCGTCAATGGCCTCACCAATTGCTTCTAGACTTTCAGCTTTTGCACTATCTAAAAAACCACAAGTGTTTACTATAACAGCATCTGCTCCTTCATAATTGGGTGAAATGCCATATCCTTCGGCGCGCAACTTTGTTAGTATTCTTTCACTATCAACGAGAGCCTTGGGACACCCTAACGAAACCATACCAATGTTTGGTTGCTCTGAATTTCTCTCAGTTTTGAAAGACACTTTTGCTTGATCAGGTCTGATTGATGAAGGATTATTGCTCATTGTATTTGTACTACCAGATATTTTTAAGAGTAAAAGCCCAGAAGTTATTCTAATTTTTTGATTGCTTAAATCTTACCTGAACTAATGATACTCTTTCAAATTGGGTCGAAAAGTTCTGTTTTTTGTCGCTCGTTGATCTTGATTTTGTGCCTTTAAATTGCTCAAGTTACAAGTGTCACAACTGGAGTAAAGAATGCGATTTTCTGGATTGAAAATTCTTAGAGAAGGTTTAACCGGAAATAAAGGTTGGACAAAGCATTGGAGAGATCCAGAGCCAAAGAAAGAATATGACATTTTAATTATAGGCGGTGGCGGTCACGGTTTGTCCACTGCTTACTATTTAGCAAAAAATCATGGCCTCAGAAATATAGCAGTTTTAGAAAAAGGTTATCTTGGTGGAGGAAACGTTGGCCGAAATACGACAATAGTACGAGCGAATTACTTTTTGCCAGGTAATTCAGAGTTTTACTCACACTCTTTGAAATTATGGGAAAACCTGGAGAATGATTTAAACTACAATGTCATGCATTCTCAGAGAGGATTAATTAATTTGTTTCACTCAGATGGACAAAGAGATGCCTTTGCACGGCGGGGTAATGCAATGATTAATCAAGGTGATGATGCTATCTTATTAGATACGGAAGGTGTTCGTGATTTAATTCCTTATCTAGACTTTGAACAGGTACGGTTTCCCATTTACGGCGGTTTGTATCACCCTAGAGGTGGATCTGCTAGGCACGATGCTGTTGCCTGGGGCTACGCGCGTGGCGCAGATACTAGAGGTGTTGATCTTATTCAAAACTGTGAAGTTACAGGAATAGATATTTCTCAAGGTCGTGTCACAGGCGTTCAAACAACTCGCGGTCAAATTAATGCTAAAAAAGTTGGCATTGTGGTAGCGGGTCGTTCCGGGCAGGTGGCGGCCATGGCAGGCATGCGTTTACCGATCGAAAGCCATGTTTTGCAGGCTTTTGTTACTGAGGGTCTGAAGCCGTGCATTGATCATGTGATCAGTTTTGGCATGGGTCACTTTTACATAAGTCAGTCAGACAAAGGTGGGCTGGTTTTTGGCGGCGATTTAGATTTTTATGCCTCTTACGCTCAGCGAGGCAACTTGCCGATGAAAGAACATGTTATGGAAGCGGGTATGACATTGATGCCAATGATAGGAAAAGCCCGTGTTTTGCGTTCTTGGGGTGGGATTATGGATATGACGCCGGATGGTTCTCCTATAATCGATAAGACAGATATAGAAGGTTTATATATTGACTGTGGTTGGTGTTATGGTGGGTTTAAAGCCGTACCTGCTTCTGGCTATTGCTTCGCCCATTTGCTTGCCACCGATAACCATCACGAATTTGCAAGTGGTTTTAGGTTGGACAGATTTAAAACTGGCTATGGTTTGATTGATGAAGAGGGTACCGGCTCTCAACATAATCTTCACTAAGGAAGGAATTTTATGAGAATCCCTTGTCCAACATGCGGAGATAGAGATCGCCGAGAATTTTATTACGTAGGCGATGCGCAGATAATAAATAGACCGTCTCCCGAGGCGTCAGAAGACATATGGGATGATTACCTGCATAATCGTGATAATCCAGCCGGAGTAACAAAAGATTTATGGTACCATGAAAATGGGTGTAATTCATGGTTGGTGGTAACGCGGAACACTACAACTCACGAAGTACAGCATGCTGAATTGGTGACCAAGTTGAAGGGTGATGGATCGTGAGAGTTTCGGGTAAAGGCCTTATAAACCGTCAGAATACCGTGAATTTTAAGTTTGATGGAGTTAATTATACTGGTTACGAGGGTGACAGCGTTGCTTCAGCACTTTTAGCTTCAGGTAAAAAACTATTTGGTCGGTCATTTAAATATCATAGGCCGAGGGGAGTGCTAACTGCTGGGAGTGAAGAGCCAAATGCTCTTATCACAGTAGGTGAAGGTTCATTTCAAGATCCAAATGTAAGAGCGACAACCCAAGAAATTTTTGAAGGTTTGGTCACTAGAAGCCAAAATAACTGGCCAAATTTGAGTTACGATGTTCTTTCTATCAACGATCTTTTTTCTCATTTTTTGGGGGCTGGATTCTATTACAAAACTTTTATGTGGCCAAAAAGTTTTTGGGAAAAAATCTATGAACCATTTATCAGGCGAGCAGCAGGGCTGGGCTCTTTAAGTGGACTACATAATTCAGATACTTACGAAAAAGCCTACGCATTTTGTGACTTGCTAGTCATAGGTGGAGGGCCTTCGGGATTACTGGCAGCAAAGTTGGCTGCTGAGGCCGGCCTCGATGTAATCATAGCAGAACAAGAACCTATTTTTGGTGGACGCTTAAATAGTGAAACAGAACAGGTCGATGGTATGCCTGGTAGTACATGGGCAGCTAAAACCACAGAAAGCCTGAAGTTAATGGATAACGTACGCCTGTTTTCACGAACGACTGTTACAGGTGTCTATGACCAGGGAACTTTTGCCGCTGTCGAGCGTGTGGGACATCACTTATCTAAAAGAGGAGGGGACCTGCCACTTGAATGCTTTTGGCGAATTATCGCCAAGAATAGTGTATTAGCAGCGGGAGCAATTGAAAGAACAATTGCTTTTCCAAATAATGATCGGCCGGGAATTATGACTGCCAGTGCGGTACGTACCTATCTTAACCGCTATGGGGTTTCCACAGGTAAATCTGTTGCAATTTTCTGTAATAATAATGCTGCTCATAAAACGGCGAGTGATTTGCTGGAAAGCGGAGTAAATGTTGCTGCCATAATTGACAGTCGTAAAGATAGTGAAACGGCTTTGGATGTCCCATTTTATAACGGAGCTGAGGTTTCAAATACATTTGGGCGCCAGGGTCTTAAATCAATCAACATTAAAAAGAATAATGTGGAAACAAAAATAGAAGTTGATTGTTTGGCTGTTTCTGGAGGCTGGAACCCGACAGTGCATTTAACCTGTCACATGAATGGTCGGCCAACTTGGAATGATGAAATTTTAAGTTTTGTTCCAGAAATTGGCGCAATTCCAAATATGGCTGTTGTGGGGTCAGCCAACGGTCACATGGATACTGGGAAGTGCTTTGAGTCGGCGCAAAAAGAGATTAATTCTTTACTTAAAACTTTTGGAAAATCATCAAAAACAAAGAAAATACCAAAGGTAGAGGCAACAAAATTTGAAATTTCTCCAAAGTGGGCTGTGGAAGGAAAAGGACGAGCATGGCTTGATTATCAAAATGACGTTACTGTCAAAGATGTTCGTCAATCTGTTCAGGAAAACTTTAAATCAGTTGAGCATATGAAACGCTATACGACACAAGGTATGGCTATTGACCAAGGTAAAAACTCAAATGTGGCTGCATTAGCTATATTGGCAGACGCAACGGGTAGAGGAATTCCTGAAACAGGAACAACTACTTTTCGCCCCCCTTTTGTTCCAGTTTCAATTGCTTCCATGGGTAAAAATGCGCAAGGCTCGGGGTTTGCTCCTCAGCGTTTTACTACTTCCCACGCGGCATCAGTTGACCGTGGGTCCCCTATGATTGAAGCAGGCCTTTGGTATCGGCCAAGTTATTTTCCACAAGTGGGTGAAACGAATTGGCGTCAGTCATGTGATCGAGAAGTTGAAATGGTTCGAACCAATGTAGGCGTTTGTGATGTTTCAACGCTTGGTAAAATAGATATTCAAGGACCTGATGCGCACAAGTTATTGGATTTTGTTTACACCAATATGTTTAGCACGTTGAAAGTTGGCAAAGTGCGTTATGGATTGATGTTGAGGGAAGATGGACATGTGATGGATGATGGTACAACTGCATGCCTAGCTCCAGACCATTATTTGATGACGACTACTACCGCAGCAGCAGGCCAAGTAATGCGACATTTGGACTTTGTCCATCAATGCTTACACCCTGAATGGGACTTAAGTTTTATTTCAGTTACGGAACAATGGGCGCAATTTTCGATAGCTGGTCCAAGGTCTCAAGAATTGGTTAATGCCGTACTTGACCAACCAATCAGTTCGGAAAACTTTCCTTATATGAGTTGCGGATTGGTGGATGTTTTAGGCGTTCCCAGTCGATTATTCCGAATCTCTTTTAGTGGAGAACATGCTTATGAGCTCGCTGTTCCATCCAGGTATGGAGATAGTCTTTTTCGTCTACTAGCTTCTCGTGCAGAGGAGATGGGAGGAGGGCCGTACGGTATGGAAGCTCTTAATGTCTTAAGATTAGAGAAAGGCTTTATAACTCATGCTGAAATTCACGGGAGGGTCACCGCTTTCGATATAGGAATGCAAAGAATGATCTCTGAAAAAAAAGACTGTATAGGGAAAACATCAGCTGCACGACCAGGATTACTTGATAGTAACCGAGAACAAATGGTTGCAATTAAGCCCTTAGGAGCGGTTAAGCAACTTGTTGCTGGTGCTCACCTTTTCGAAACTAATGATGAACCAATTAGAGAAAACGATCAGGGCTATGTCACTTCAGTTGGATTTTCTCCTACTTTTGGATATTTTATAGGACTAGCCTTTTTGAAAAATGGTCGTGGTAGGTTGGGAGATCAAATTAAAATGGTGGATCATCTTAGAGGTATTGAAACTGAGTGTGAAGTTATAAACACCGTTTCCTTTGATCCCAAAGGAGATAGGCTTCGTGATTAAGTTGTTAGAGAAATCAGCTGCTGAAGGTTTGCTTCCCATCAAAGTGTCGAACACTTCTATTGTGGAAGTTGATGGTTTAATTCTTACTTCAATCTCGCCATTAAAAAACAAAGCTGAAAAATTAGCTGATCATTTAAAAAAATCCCATGGATTATCTCTTCCGAATAAGGGGCGTTCAACTGGAAAGGAAGGCATGCGAGCATTGTGGTTTGGGCAGCATACCCTTTTAGTGGGTCCACAGCCCGACGGAAAACTCTCAAAATTTGGAGTTTTAACAGACCAAAGTGACGCTTGGGTTACTCTGAGAATGAGTGGTGATCTAATTGAGGATGCCCTTATGGGGCTATGCCCTGTCGATCTAAGAATGAAAGAATTTAAACGAGGTAACGTGGTTCGCACTAGCCTGCAGCATGTGAATGTAACTCTTCACAGGATAGGACCTAATACAATCGACTTATATGGGTTTCGTTCAATGGCGCAAACGATTTGTCATGAATTGAAAAGCTCTCTAACAACATTAAACGCCCGAATTAACCATAATATTTAATTACTGATAGATTAATATAGACTGGACTCTAACTTAATCTGACATGATATTTGTGTTATGAGTTTGCCACCCGGTTTTTTAGATGAGTTGCGTGCACGAGTGAGTGTGACCCAAGTTGTTGGTCGCAAAGTGACTTGGGACCATAAAAAATCAAACCAGAATAAAGGTGATATGTGGGCCCCTTGCCCTTTCCATCAAGAAAAAACTGCCTCGTTTCACGTCGATGATCAAAAAGGTTTCTATTATTGCTTTGGGTGTCATGCGAAGGGTGATGCTATTTCTTTTGTAAAAGAAACTGAAAATGTCAATTTTATTGAAGCAGTTGAAATACTGGCAAAAGAAGCTGGTCTTCAAATGCCAGAACAAGATCCGTTAGCAAAAGAAAAGTCAAACTACCGGGATGAACTTTTTAAAGTTATGGAGCTTTCTGTGAGATTTTATCAGCGCTCACTTAATTCTGCGCAAGGTTTGAAGGCTCGAGAATATATTGATAGTCGAAAATTATCATCATCCATTGTTAATGAATTTGAGTTAGGTTTTGCCTCAAATAATAGAACAGATCTATTCGATTATTTGCGTAGTAAAGAAATTCCGGAACAGCATATCATTGATACTGGGATGTGTTTGCGTTCTGATGAGGGTGGTGCAGTATATGATCGCTTTCGGGATCGTATTATGTATCCAATACGAGATTCTAAGGGCCGATATATTGCCTTTGGTGGTCGAGCTATGTCCCAGAATGCTCGAGCTAAATATCTCAATTCACCAGAAACCAAATTGTTTGATAAGGGTCGAAGCTTATATAATTTTGGGTCTGCTAGATCTGCTCTTAGCAACCAGTCATCATTGATCGTTGCAGAAGGCTATATGGATGTCATTGCGCTTTCTCAGGCAAATTTTAAAGCTTCAGTTGCTCCATTAGGAACAGCTATAACAAAAGAGCAGCTGGGATTAATCTGGAGAATAAGCCCCAACCCAGTAGTTGCACTTGATGGTGATAGAGCCGGAATAAACGCTGCCTACCGCTTAATCGACGTCGCTCTTCCTTTAATTGAAACGGGTAAAACCATTACATTTGCAATACTTCCCGAAGGATATGATCCTGATGATCTTATAAAAGAAAGAGGTAGGGACGCGATGCAACTTTTAGTTGAGGAGGCAATTACGTTAGCTGATCTTATATGGAAAAGAGAAACGGAGGGTTTGTCCTTCAACAGCCCAGACTCAAGAGCAGCCCTCGATAAAAAATTAAATCAAACCCTCTCTAACGTGCGTGATAGCCAGCTAAAATATCATTATCAGCAATATTTTAAAGAATTGAAGTGGCAGACATTTGTTAAAAAGTCTGGGAAGAAATTATCTGATTTCAATAATAAAAGTTCCGCTGGAAAAAATGTTAAAGACTCATTTATTGCAAATTCAGAAAAGAAAAATTTCATCTCATTAAAGGAAAATGTGATCCTTGCTATATTAATCAAATACCCAAGTTTGATTGATCTTAATAAAGAAAAGTTGATCACGATGCATTGGAGTTCTGATGACCATAGCCTTCTGCTAGAAGAAGTTATGGAAATGGGGCACCTAAACACTGAAGATATTACTCAAAGTTTAGAAAGTAAATTTGGTGATAAAATTTCAGGGAAGATTTTTAACCAAAAACATGTAACTATTATTCCTTGTCTTGGTGGAAAAAACGACATGAACCAGGCTGCTCTGATCTTATCTGACGAGATTAATAAATTACAAATTCAGAGAGGTTTGGATGTGGAGCTAGCAGAAGTGGTTAATTCTTCGAACGAAGAATTGGATGAAACGGCGTTTTGGAGACTTGGCCAAGCAACCCAAATAAAAATGAAAGCTAATAAATCTGAAAATGATGGTGCGATGAATTTTGAAATTGCTCCAAATGGAGCAAAATTAAATAAAGATGAAAAAAGTCAGTTTGACGCACTTTTAGAAGAAATTTCTACAGATACCTTTAATAAATCTAAAAATCGTGAAAATTAAACGTAATTATTAAGTTATATGGGTGTGCGAATCAAAAGTTCACGCTATTGATTCGTAATTACGAATCACTCCACATGCCTCAGGAGCTAAATATGGCTGCAAAAGACACTGAAGATCGAAAAACTGATGAGCAAGATGCTGACTTATCGTTAGATATGAGTCAGGCTGCTGTTAAGAAAATGATCGCTGAGGCTAGAGAGCGTGGCTATATAACGTACGATCAGCTAAATAATGTTTTGCCTCCAGATCAAGTTTCTTCCGAACAGATCGAGGATGTTATGTCTATGTTATCTGAAATGGGTATTAATATCATTGAAGATGAGGATGTTGAGGAAGAAGAAGGCAAGGTAACAGACTTAGTTACTGTCAACCAAACCAAAGATGTTGCTGTTTCTACTGGCGATACTGAAAAGCTCGACAGAACAGATGATCCCGTTCGCATGTATTTACGTGAAATGGGCTCTGTTGAATTACTCAGCAGAGAAGGTGAAATTGCTATAGCTAAGCGCATAGAAGCTGGCCGCAATACAATGATCTTAGGTTTATGTGAAAGTCCCCTGACTTTTCAGGCTATTACAATCTGGAGAGATGAACTCCTTAACGAGGATATCTTGCTGAGAGATGTTATCGACCTTGAGGCAACATTTGGCAATCAAATGGGCGAAGAAGTCGATGGTCAGCCTGTTATAGATCCATCCAATGTAAATGCTGCGCCAGCAAAGCAGGCTGAGTCAGAACTTGACGCAGACGGGAACCCTATCATTAGCGATGATGACGATGACGACGACGATCAGTCTAATATGTCTCTAGCAGCGATGGAGGCAGCACTTAAACCGCGTGTTTTAGAGATTTTAGATCGTATTGCAGAAGATTATTCTCAGTTGTCAGAAATGCAAGATGATCGAATATCTGCAACTTTAAATGATGGAAGTGATTTTTCTGACTCGCAAGAAAAGCATTATCAGGATTTACGGTCTGAAATCGTAGAACTGGTGAATGAATTACACCTACACAATAATAGAATTGAGGCTCTAATAGACCAACTATATGGGATCAACAGAAGAATAATGCAGATTGATGGTTCCATAGTGAAATTGGCTGATCAGGCCAGAATTAATCGCAGAGATTTCATTGAAGAGTATCGTGGTTATGAACTAGATCCTAATTGGCTTGACCGTATGGCAGAGAAAACAGGCCGTGGTTGGCAAATGTTTATTGAGAAATCACGAGAAAAAGCCGAAGAGCTAAGAGCAGATATGGCACAAGTTGGACAGTATGTCGGTCTTGATATCTCAGAATTTAGAAGAATTGTTTCACAGGTTCAGAAAGGCGAAAAAGAGGCCCGCCAAGCTAAAAAGGAAATGGTTGAAGCCAATCTGAGGTTGGTGATTTCTATAGCTAAAAAGTACACTAATCGTGGCTTGCAATTTCTAGATTTGATCCAAGAGGGCAATATTGGCCTCATGAAGGCGGTTGATAAGTTTGAATATCGCCGAGGCTATAAGTTCTCAACCTATGCAACCTGGTGGATACGGCAGGCTATAACACGTTCCATAGCAGACCAAGCAAGAACTATAAGAATTCCGGTGCACATGATCGAAACGATTAATAAGCTTGTTCGTACAGGTAGACAAATGCTGCATGAAATTGGAAGAGAGCCTACGCCTGAAGAACTGGCTGCGAAACTTCAGATGCCACTCGAAAAAGTTCGTAAGGTTATGAAGATTGCTAAAGAACCGATTTCCTTAGAAACTCCAATTGGAGATGAAGAAGACTCTCAACTAGGTGATTTTATTGAGGATAAAAATGCCGTTCTTCCATTGGACAGTGCAATTCAAGAAAATCTCAAAGAAACAACTACCCGTGTACTATCCTCTCTTACGCCAAGAGAAGAGCGTGTTTTAAGAATGAGATTTGGTATTGGTATGAATACTGACCACACTCTTGAGGAAGTTGGGCAACAATTTAGCGTTACTAGAGAACGAATTAGACAAATCGAAGCCAAAGCTTTGAGGAAGTTGAAGCATCCTAGTAGAAGCAGGAAATTACGCAGCTTCCTAGATCAATAATAAATATTTATAAAACTTTCAGCCTGCTATTTGGGTGTAATCAAATATGAAATTAGAGAGGTTTTTTGTATCAACAAATGGACCTGGGCTTTACGAGATTACAACTGAGGTTGAAAAATGGGTTGAGGGCAATGGGCTTCTCACTCTCCTGATCAAACATACTTCAGCTAGTCTTTTAATCCAAGAAAACGCTGACCCAGAAGTAAAGTTTGACTTCGTTCAATATCTTGAAAGGTTAGTACCTCCTAGTTCATCTCCAGAAATGTCATATTTAACTCATACCTATGAGGGACCGGACGATATGCCTGCTCATATAAAATCTGGATTGCTTCCTTCAACTTTATCTATTCCAATTGAAAATGGACGGATGATGCTTGGTACTTGGCAAGGAATTTATGTGGTTGAACATCGTTTACGGCCACGTAAGAGGGAAATTGTGGGGTCACTTTTGTTATCCTAGTCTACTTTATGTAGACAGAAAAAATTCAAACTACACAATTTATTGTTTATTTTTTATGGTAACTGTGGATAAGTGTGCGCAAGATCCATGCTGAGAGAATACAAAATGAGGTTTAGTAATGCGTTGTCCGTTTTGCGGTAATATTGATACACAGGTGAAAGACTCTAGACCTGCGGAAGATCATGTATCTATTAGAAGACGAAGATTTTGCGTTGCTTGTGGTGGGCGGTTCACAACTTATGAGCGCGTTCAACTAAGAGATTTGGTGGTAATAAAATCAAACGGTAGGCGTGAAGATTTTGATAGAGATAAATTGGAACGATCCATACGTATTGCTTTGCAAAAAAGACCTGTGGAGCATGAAAGAATGGAGCAAATGATTTCTGGTATCGTGCGGCGTCTTGAAAGTTTAGGTGAGACCGACATCAATTCAAATAAAATTGGTGAAATTGTTATGGAAGCCTTGGCTCGAATTGACACTGTAGCCTATGTTCGATTTGCCAGTGTTTACAAAAATTTTCAGGCGGCTGATGATTTTGACAAGTTCGTTTCCGAACTCAGACCACCAGATACAGAAGACAAAGCATAAATTCTGTGACCGACGAACGCTACATGGCATTAGCGATATCGCTAGGTCGTCGTAACTTAGGTCAAACTTCTCCAAACCCAAGTGTTGGATGTGTAATTGTAAAAAATGGCGTAATAGTTGGTAGAGGATGCACAGCGCAAACTGGTCGCCCTCATGCTGAAACTCAAGCGTTAAATCAGGCTGGCTCAAAGGCAAAAGGAGCAACTGCTTATATTACTTTAGAACCTTGTTCTCATGAGGGCAAAACTCCTCCATGTGCTCATGCTCTTGTTGAAGCAGGTATTAAGCGCACCGTTATTGCAGTTCTAGACCCAGATGAAAGAGTAAATGGTCAGGGAATATCTATTCTTGAAGCTGCTGGGATAGAAGTTCAAGTTGGTGTTTTAGAGGAGCAGGCGTCTCTGGATCACTCTGGATTTTTTTTCACCCAAATTAAAAGTCGACCCTTTGTCACTTTGAAATTAGCTGCAAGTATTGATGGTAAAATTGCAACTAAAGAAGGTGATAGCAAATGGATCACTGGTGCATCAGCTCGTCATTTTGTTCACAATATGAGGCGTCAACATGATGCAATTATGGTGGGAAGTGGAACAGTAATATCTGATGATCCAAGCCTGAATGTAAGAGATCTGGGGGAATGTTTGCAGCCAGCAAGAGTTATACTAAGTTCCAAGTTGCAAATTCCTGAAAAGAGTAATTTAGGTAAAACGGTTCATGAACAACCTGTTTGGATATTTCATTCAATTGATGCACCTGAAGAGCGCAAAAAAAGTTGGTTAAAAAAAGGGGCCCAATTATTTGAGTGCCCGGTTGATAATTTTGGCATTTCGATAAAGGATGTTTTGCAAAAGTTAGCGTCTAAAGGAATAACAAGACTATTTTGTGAAGGTGGCGGTAAACTTGCAGCATCTCTTATTCGATCAAACTATGTTGACCAAATCGTAACCTTTCATGGAGGTTTAACGATAGGCGCTGATGGCTTGCCGAGCATTCATGATTTAGGAATTTCGTCATTGACTGAAGCAAAACGCTGGCGACTTGATCATACACATTCTTTTGGTGCTGAAGTTTTAAATATTTGGCATTCAGTTGAAAAAAACTCTGAAAACTAGTTTATTTTTTAGTAGCATACTTTTGCTCACAATTTTTATGAGTTACCTTAGTCTCAATTTACAATGATTTTTGGAGTTTAATCTCAAATGTTTACTGGAATAGTTACAGATCTTGGTGAGATTTTAGAGCTGGAACAGAAGGGCGATCTTCGTGCACGTATTAAGACTAATTATGATACGGCAGGAATTACATTTGGGGCATCCATAGCTTGTGACGGTATTTGTCTAACAGCTGTAGATTTTGGGGATGACTGGTTTGATGTTGAAATTAGTTCTGAAACTGTTTCCAAAACAATAATAGGGTCGGGTCTATGGAAAGTTGGACATACTGTTAACTTAGAACGCTCACTGAAAGTTGGAGATGAATTAGGCGGACATATTGTTTCCGGTCACGTAGATGGAATTGCAAAAGTTACATCTATTAAAGATGAAGGCGATAGTACCAGATTTGTGTTTGAAGCCCCTAGTGAATTAGCACGTTATATTGCTCCGAAAGGTTCTGTAGCTTTGAATGGAACCTCTTTGACTGTAAATGAGGTGGATAGTAATACATTTGGCGTAAACTTAGTCCCACATACTAAAAAGGTTACTTCTTGGGGTAAAACACAGGTAAATGATCCTATAAATTTAGAAATTGATACTCTTGCAAGATATGTTGCGCGGCTAGCAGAATATTAAAATTATTCAGCTGGCTGGAAGCCTTCAATTAGTTGTTTCAATCCTAGTCTTGCGCCAATGTATATTGCAATTACGGTTACAGGAGCAGAGAACGATAGCACACTGAAGGCTGTGAGTCCCTGACCAACGGAACATCCAAGTGCTATGACGGCGCCCGCACCCATTATTGTTGCCCCGATTATTTGCCGACGCAGCTCGCGAGGATCTTCACATGCTTCCCAGCGAAAATGTCCTTTAATAATTGAGCCAATAAAGGCTCCTATCAGAACCCCAAAAACAGACCCTATTCCAAAACTAAGGCCGATGGCGCTTCCGTTCATAGAGTACATAATAGTTTCACCAACTGGTGCGGCAAAGGTGTGAGAATTTAATGCCCAAGGTTCAAATCCATGAGTTCTCATCCAATAAGTTCCATACCACCCTGAAACTATGGCAATCGCGACAACTGCAGACCAGAATATAGCGTTTATTTCCTTATGCAGTTGAGATTTGTAGAAAGACAGAAAAAGAATAATAACACCAACAAATATTCCAAAAACTCCACCTGAAATCCCAGTAAATTCATTGAATAAGTAGCTAAAGCCGGAATACCTTCCAGGATCCGTTAAATCCATATTAAACAACGCAAGTCGAAAGCCAGCAATCGGTCCTGAAAGAAAAAAGTAAGTTGATATTCCCAAGACCAAAACAATAACAAATGCACGAAGGTCCCCTCCGCCCAATCTTGCTAGTGCCCCGTATCCGCAGTTCCCACAAATTGCCATGCCGTAGCCAAAAAGCAAACCACCTATAATTGAGGCTAAGGGGTTCCATTGAAGTGTAAGAAAGCGACTGGCAGTGAGATCGACAAGCCCTAACTGGCTCAAAGTAAAAGTTCCAACTATCGAAAAGCCAATTGCTAAAGACCACATCCGCAATCTGATATTACTACTGCTATATAGATGATCCTCGATTGCTCCTAGCGTACAAAATCTTCCAAGGCGAGCGGCTAAACCGAGCAAAATTCCACCGAACGCGCCAGCTAAAGCAATTAGGATTTCTTCACTGAAAATTGTGATCATGTTAGTTCTCCACCCTTAGAAGAACATTAATTTCATTATTGAAAGAAAATCAAATTTTTATTTGAAAAATTTTAAGATTTGCAGAAGAGATCGTATACCAACTCGAGCACACGCTTAGCTTTTTCATCAGCCAATCGATAATAAATGGTTTTGCCTTCCCGCCTTGGAACCACTAAGCCTTCTGTCCTCAAACGAGAAAGTTGTTGTGATACAGCTGCTTGCCTGGCTGAAATTAGATCTTCAAGTTCTGTGACGGATTTTTCCCCAGATGTGAGATGGCACAAGATCATAAGACGACCTTCATGGCTAATAGCCTTTAAAAAATTTGAAGCAGTGGTCGCTTTTTCTACAACCGCGTCAAGCTCACTAGCGGTGGTATCTTTTGTTATAACTGGTAGGTTCATTCGTATTATCTTTCAAGAAACTTATTACTTTATATAATAATTTTTTCAATATTTTGTTTATTCAGCGTTTGTCGTTGCTTTAAAATTGGTCTCTTTTTCAAGCATTTTTTCCAATAAAGCCCAGAAAAAATCCTCTCCCGGATACCCTTCCAACCGAGCAAGTTCATTCTCTTTTTCGAATAGAATAAACGTTGGGGTAAAAACGACATCGCGTTGTAACCCTGCAATTTCGTCGACTTCTGTGATATCTACAAATTTTATGGGAGCAAATTTACCTTCCTGAGTTTTTGGGTAAATAGGGCCAATT
>VMBT01000144.1_pt1 | contig 46343 bp, 35 predicted proteins | sample 4404301 | NCBI WGS metagenome assembly VMBT01 (sample SAMN12238535, study PRJNA552566) | marine metagenome | isolation source: Coastal seawater | place: USA: coastal Georgia, Sapelo Island | collected 2008-08/2009-08 | reverse complement strand
CAGCAACACGTGGTCACACTGATATTCAGCTGCGCGAGCGCGGTACGAATAAGGTGCATATGTTCACAGGCTCGACCGCTATGGTCCCTAAGCCTGCGAATGGCCCAGCCTGGCTTCCTGACAAGATCAAGAAGGCCAACGTGAAGAAGAACGGTATCAAACACCTCTGATTAACTCAGAGTGTGTAGATTCCGGGATTTCTACGCTGATTTACGTAAACCCGTCCGTGATACCAAGTTGGTGTACGGACGGGTGATTTCAATTATTTCTTCAATCCCAGTTTTCGAGCAATCATTGCCAGCGGATCGTAATATTCCGTTACAACTCTCTCTTTCAGAGGGATTATTGCATTGTCTGTAATATTAATTCCAGCAGGACACACCTCAGTACAGCACTTTGTGATATTACAATACCCTATACCGAAGTCTTCCTTAATTTCAGGAATACGATTTTCAGTATCCAAAGGATGCATTTCTAGACCAGCCAATCTAACGAAGAATCTTGGGCCTGCGAATTCGTCAAACTTCTGATGTTCACGAAGAACGTGACATGTGTTGACACAAAGCATACACTCGATACATGCTCTGAATTCCTGAATGCGATCAGCTTCTTGTTGGTTAAATTCCCAATCAAGTTCTTCTGGCCCATTAACTGGAACCATTTTCTTATTCATTTCATATGCCCATGAAATATCTGTTACGAGATCTTTCGTAATTGGAAAAGCCTGCATGGGCTTGACAATCACAGGCTCTCCCTCCGGAGTTTCTTCGATGATATCTTCCATTCTTGTCATACACATCAATCGAGATTTTCCATTTACTTCTGCGCTACAAGACCCACATTTTCCAGCTTTGCAGTTCCATCTGCATGAAAGGTCAGGAGCATGCTCTGCCTGGATACGGTGTATGACGTCTAACACGACCATACCTTCGTCCATTTCGACGGTATAGTCAACCATCTTTCCTAGAGCCTCACCACTTTCATCTCCAACTCCTCGGAATACTCTGAAGGTTACTTCCTGTGACATCCTCAAGCCTCCTCCTCGTGTAGGTCGTCTGCATCAAGTAGTGCTTTGAATTCTTCATCTATTGGTGGGTAACTTCTGTGCTCAATTTTCATTGAACCATCGCCGGATAAAGAAATCACGCTATTCACTTTACCCCAGTGACTGTGATCGGGAATAGGGAAATCATCTCGAGTGTGTCCTCCTCGGGATTCTTCACGTTCTAGTGCGGCCAGTGCGCACATACGAGAAACATCAATCATAGCACCTAATTCCAAGGCTTGATGCCATCCAGGATTGTAAATCCTTGATCCACCAGGACAGGTAAGCGCTGCACGAGTCTCAAGTTCGTCTAAATCTTTGAGTGCTTCTTGCAACAGTTTTCCGGTTCTAATTATTCCGACTTTTTCTTGCATCATCTCCCGCAGGTCTTCCACTACGGCAGCAGGATTTTCACCACCCTCGCGTGATAACGGGGCTAAAGTTTCAGAAATCGCAGATGCGATTTCTTCTTCTGGTATGTCTGTGAATCCATCCATTCCAGCGGCTCTTGAAGCTGCGCTCTCGCCGGCAATCTTTCCGAATACTATAAGGTCGCTTAGCGAATTTCCTCCGAGTCGGTTTGCGCCATGAAGACCGGTTGCTGCTTCTCCAGCGGCAAACAAGCCAGAAATAGTAGATTCTTGGGTTTCAGGATTAACCTTGACTCCTCCCATGACATAGTGAGCGGTTGGTCCGACTTCCATCTTGGTTGTAGTAATATCAACCGCTGCTAATTCCTTGAATTGATGATACATCCCTGGAAGTTTCTTCTTGATATCTTCAGGGCTTCTCCATGAGATATCGAGGTAAGCACCACCATGCTCGCTCGCTCTACCTGCATAACGCTCTGAGTTGATTGCTTTAGCAACAACATCTCTAGTCAGTAGCTCTGGAGGTCTTCTCTTTGTTGCCAACTTTCCGGAAATAACTTCGTCGACCCATTCTAGCGCCTCCTTTTCGGTATCTGCAAACTCTTCTGCGTACATATCAGGAACGTAATCGAACATGAATCTCTTTCCTTCAGAATTGGTTAACATCCCGCCTTCTCCACGTACACCTTCTGTGACTAAGATTCCTTTCACACTAGGTGGCCAAATCATGCCTGTTGGATGAAACTGAACAAATTCCATATCTCCGATTTCTGCTCCTGCCCAATATGCTAGAGCATGTCCTTCTCCCGTGTATTCCCAAGAGCCCGAGCAAACCGCCCAGCAACGCGTAATTCCACCAGTTGCCAGAACAATCGATTTGGCTTTGAACAAGTGGAGCGATCCATCATTCCTGTCGTAGGCAAAGCAGCCTGTAATTTCCCCCTCATTAGTGAATAATCTTCGAACTGTAAATTCCATGAAAACATCCATTCCCATATGGACGCCCTTCTCTTGTAAGGTGCGAATTAGCTCCAATCCTGTAGCATCACCAATGTGAGCTAGTCTAGGATAAGTGTGGCCACCGAAGTTTCTCTGACTTGTCAAGCCCTTTGGAGTTCTATCGAATACAGCACCCCAGGTCTCGAGTTCACGTATTCTATCAGGTGCTTGCTGAGCATGTACTACAGCCATTCTCCAATCATTGAGGTATTTACCCCCCTTCATGGTGTCTCGGAAGTGTACTTTCCAGGAATCGCGCTTATCCTTGTTGGCCAGCGCAGCGGCTGCACCGCCTTCTGCCATTACAGTGTGAGCCTTTCCAAGCATAGATTTCGAAATTATTGCAACTTTAGCACCTGAAGAGCTCGCTTCTATAGCGGCTCTCAGCCCCGCTCCTCCGGCTCCTATTACCAACACATCATACTCGTGAACAGAGTAATCTTCTAACATCCTTACCACTCCAAAAGTATCCTATCGCTGATGATGTTTTCAGATACTGCAATTACGAATAAATCGCCGAGGAAAACCATTGCTAGGCTGGTCCAGAACCAAAATGAATGATGAACATTGACCTTACTTACAGATCTGTAAATAGAACCAAACACACCAGAGATACCGCCTCTCCATCTATCCATTCCTCCTCCGAATATGTGTCTGAATGAGTGACAAGATGACACATACATGAATAACAGGAATGATTCGATGCCTAGAATCAAGGTACCAATTGATATTCCTCTTGTTCCTCCACCGAAATCAGTTGTCAATACCACATCATAGAATTTTATTGACAGAATAATTATTGCTAGGTAGAGCATATATCGATGAATGTTATTGATTATGAATAGTCCTCTCTCGCCTTTGTAACCAATAGAATAATTCAATTCTGGTTTTGCCACCATACATCCTGTTGGATTTTGGAAGAAGGTTCTGTGGTAAACTCTCCTCATGTAATAGCAAGTCCCTCGAAAACCGAATGGAATCCAAAGAATCAACATTGCAGAATTCATCCATCCAGGATGATTACTGATGTGTAGCATGTGTAGTATATCAGGAGAAAATATTGGTGAAGTGACTCTATGATCATCATAATGGATTCCACCGTCCCAAACCAAGACTCTCAGGGCAGTGTAAACCATTGCCAATGCCAAAGCAGTTGCCATCCAGAAAGGTTCAATCCACCACTTATCGACTCTATCTGTTGCTCCAAATCCCTTCTTCATAGGGAGTGGTAAAGTGATGCCCTGACTCATCTCCGCACCTGATGTTCAATACGGGCTGTCGGACAGCAATAAGTAATTGCATCCACCCAACTCAAGAGTCCAACTCGATTATTGAAAATCCGTAGGTTCAATACATCCCCCCTTGCTGGTAAATTGAGGGGTGTCAGCCAGATGATTGACGATCTAACCAGTTCTATTTGTCTCAACTGTGGATACATGCCTGGGGCATTCATGCCAGGACTACCTTGTCCAGAATGTGGAGAGATAATATTTCCTTAGTTCACCAAGGGTATTTCCAAACCCAAAGTATTCCATCATTGATTATCACTTGGATTGCAAGCATTGAGGCTCCAACAAATGGTAGGATTGAACTTCCTGATGCATCGCTCTGCCAAGCACTCCAACTAAAAGACATCAGTAGCAGGTTTCCAGTTACTACAAGCCAAAGACAACCAATAACTAACCACTGCGACCAAATTGCATCCGTTCGGATGTGAAGTGAAGTCAATTCAAGCCAAAACATAGATGGAATCAGTACTAGTAAGAATGCGATTAACAGTCTCTGATGTCCACCATCAGAAACCTCTCCGCTCCATGGCCAGCCTACACCTTCAACAACGGAGGATTCCCATCCGAACAGAAGTTGTTGGAAAACCATAAGGAATCCAATAGCGGATATGAACATACAGGTGACGTTTAGGGTTCTCCAAGATTCAGGAATACCGCCCCATAATGCCATTGGGTCATCAGCGCGACGCAATCCTACGACGTAGGATGCAAGTACCATTGGTCCGAGAACAAAGACAACCGTCCGGACAAATTCTCTCGAAATTTCCAACAGAATTACCTCCATTCAAGCAAGGGAGCCGTAATCTGCGTCAGCCTCTTCCATCTCGATTTCGTCAACATCCATTTGAGCTAGTTGTAACTTTCCAGATAACTCATCGTTTACTGCATGCCAGTACGAGTATGCTTCGATTACCCAAATTCCGGACTCACGAGTTCCATTTCCACTACCCTTGACTCCTCCGAATGGTAGGTGGGCTTCTGCTCCCGTCGTCGAGTTGTTAATTCCAGTCATACCGGCCTTGATGCCTGTTTTGTATCGATAGGCCTCGAGTCTATCATTGGTGTAAATTGCAGAGGACAACCCATAGGGTGAAGCATTTGCAAGATGCAATGCATGATCGAAATCTCGGGCCTTGACAATAGTTACCAGTGGCCCGAAAATCTCTTCATGGAAACATTCCATATCTTCTGTGACATCTACATAGACATGAGGCCACATGTAAATGCCTTCGCTCGCATCTCCATGGAAAGTATCTGGCTTGTTGTCATTTGTAATTCTGCCTTCTCCCCAAATTTTCTTTGCACCGCTATTTTCACACATGTCGACACCTTTCATGAAATCAACTGCATATCTTTCGGATAGCATTGGGCCATACAGTACTCCATCATGTCGCATTGAATCACCAATCGAAGTGGATTTCACCTTCTCCATTAATCGTTCAACAAATTCATCATAGATATCTTCGTGAATAATCAAATTTCCTAGGCTAGTACAACGCTGTCCCGCAGTTCCAAATCCTGCCCAATAAGCACCTTCAACAGCATTTTCCATATTTGCTGAAGGCATTATCACAAGCGGATTCTTCCCTCCCAATTCTAGGGAAGCGCTAACGAGATTACGACCGCAAGTTTCTCCGATCATCTTTCCGACCGCAGTACTACCCGTGAATGAGATTTTGTCTACCATCCCTAAATCGGCTGAATCAACCAATGCTTGACCTGCTCCACTACCGTTACCATGTACTAGGTTAATCACGCCATCAGGCAATCCTGCTTCATGCATTACACGCGCTAGGGCGAAGGAAAGGAGGGGCGAGTCTTGAGGGGACTTCCAAACGCAGGTGTTGCCGCACATGATTGCTGGAATCATCTTCCAGAAAGGGACCGCTGAAGGGAAGTTGCAAGAATTGATTATTCCACAAACCCCCAATGGTCTACGGTAGGTGAACAATTCTTTGTTCGGTAACTCAGAGTTGACTGTCTGGCCATAGAGTCTGCGACCCTCTGATTGGAAGAATAGACATGTGTCAATTGCTTCCTGAATTTCACCGCCACATTCTTTCAATGTTTTACCAATTTCACGAGCCTGTAAACGAACAAGGTCGTCTTTATGTTCCATCAACAATCTACCCATGTTTCCAATTACCTGTCCACGAGTAGGAGCAGGGGTTGCAGCCCAATCGGGGAATGCAGAACGAGCTGCTCTCAGAGCATCATGCACATCTTCTTTGGTTGAGAGAGGAAACTCTCCGAGGCAATCATCTAACCATGCAGGATTTGTGCTCTCGTAAGTCGCACCGTCACTAGCCAGAGTTAGTTTACCGTTGATAATATTGTAACCTCTTATCTTAGGAGATCCATTTGGGTTATTTGCTTCCATGTATTCGAATCCAGTCTCGAGAACGTGGGTCATGCTTCGTGCGAATCGAGTAATAGCAATGAAACCACCGCATCGCTATTCGTGATTCCGATAATTGAATTGCCAGATTTGACAATTCTCAATTGGGGGGTTTAACTACCTCCGATGTTGACACGGTGCTACAAGGAGGGGTAATATGGCAGAGGAATCTGACAAAGAATTGAAACTTAGAGTAGCCAAAGCAATCCCAAGCGACGTCGGTCATGGCAGAGCAAGAGTGCCATTTGATAACGAATTGAACCTTAAGCCTGGGGACATAATCGAGATAGAAGGCGAACGCTCAACCGCTGCGATTGTCTGGAGGTGCCGACCAGAAGACGCGAACCTTGGAGTGATTCGAATTGACGGAATTATCCGAAAAAATGCAAGTGTTTCTCTCGGCGATCGAGTCACAGTAAGGAAAGTCGAAGCTCAGCCATGTACGCGACTCGTACTGAGTCCAGTTATGGCTAAGCAACAGAAGGTTAGATTTGGACCTGGAATTGAAGGTTTTGCCCGCCGCGGACTAAACAAGAGACCAGTGGTTTCAGGTGATAGAATATTCATACCTGGGATGACTCTGTTTGCCGAAGCATTACCTTTCCAGATTGTTCAAACAAGCCCAAAGGGAACAGTTCAGGTTTTGCCAGACACTGAGATAATCATCAAGGAAGAAGCAGTCGATGAGGATGAAGATGCCGAAATATCAAGTATCACTTACGAGGATATCGGAGGTATTGGAGATCAATTGCAAAAAGTTCGTGAGATGATCGAACTTCCATTGAAACACCCAGTTCTGTTCCGCAGACTTGGAATTGATCCTCCGAGAGGCGTTCTATTACACGGCCCACCCGGTACCGGGAAGACCTTGATTGCCAAAGCAGTAGCATCTGAAACACAGGCACATTTTACCTCAATAAATGGGCCTGAAATCATCTCGAAATATTATGGTGAGAGTGAAAAACAACTCCGAGAAATATTCGACGAAGCCACAGCTAATGCTCCTGCAATCATATTTATCGATGAATTGGATTCAATCGCTCCAAAGCGGGAAGATGTGTCAGGTGAAGTAGAGCGCAGAGTTGTCGCACAACTTCTCACACTACTCGATGGAATGCAGGGCCGTGACAACGTCGTTGTAATCGGCGCAACAAATCGACGCGATGCAATAGATCCTGCTCTAAGGCGTCCGGGCCGATTCGACAGGGAATTGGAAATTGGTGTTCCTGACAAAAATGGTAGAGAGGAAATAATCAATATCCATACCAGAGGTATGCCAATAAGTGATGATTTCGATATGGATTGGCTGTTGGATAATTCCTACGGATTCGTCGGGGCAGATATCTCAGCCTTGGTTCGAGAAGCAGCCATGAAGGCTCTGCGCCGTTACTTGCCAGAAATAGATCTAGACGAAGAGCAGATTCCTGCCGAAGTTCTAGAAAAAATGGAAGTAAAAATGATTGATTTCCGTGAAGCCATAAAGGAAATTGAACCAAGCGCTCTTCGTGAAATCTACGTAGAGGTGCCTGAGGTGTCTTGGGAACAAGTTGGAGGTTTAGACGAGGTCAAGGAGCGCTTGAAAGAAAGTATCGAATGGCCGCTAACTCAGCCCGAGATGTTCGAACATTTCGGAATCAATCCACCTCGTGGAATCGTGCTGTTTGGAGCCCCTGGTACCGGAAAAACATTGATTGCAAAGGCTATTGCCAATGAAGCAAAAGCCAATTTCATATCAATCAAAGGTCCCGAAATGGTATCCAAATGGGTCGGAGAATCGGAAAGAGCCGTCCGCGAGGTATTCAAGAAGGCCAAACAATCCAGCCCTTCGATTATTTTCCTTGATGAATTTGAGAGTATAGCAGGAGTCAGGCGTAACATGTCTGGTGAAGGCTCAGACGTGATGAATAGGGTCGTCAATCAATTACTATCCAGCATGGACGGCGTAGAAACAATGGAGGGTGTCATTGTAGTTGCTGCGACAAACCGACCAGAAATGATTGACCCTGCTCTTCTCAGAAGTGGGCGCTTCGAGAGGGTGTTACACATTCCACCACCAGATGCGGATTCACGAAAGGAAATTCTCAGAATTCATACCAAAGATATGCCATTGGGCAAATTCTCTCTTGATGACTTAGTCGGCCAACTTGATAATTACACTGGCGCCGATATTGAATCTATTTGTCGCGAGGCAGCACTAATTTCCATGCGAGCTGGAAAGAAATCAGTTTCGAAGAAATCCTTTGAGGAGGCAATTGCTAGAGTTAGGCCTACAATTACCGATGAGATGATGGAGTACTACGGCCGCATGGAAGGTATGCTAACCAGTGGTCTCGAATCGGTACGTCGCCGACCAGATACACTTTCTGGAATTGAAGCAGTTTGAGGTGAGAAAATACCGACGACTTTCGGCCGAGAAATTCTTGGACGCAATGTCGTCGATCAAGCATCCGATCAGCTTGGTGTCCTTGCGGATTTTACAATAGATATGTCTAGTGGGAGAATTACCGCTCTGCTGGTGGCTCTGGAAAATGATTTGGATCCAGCGATGCTCCCCTGGCCAACAATAGAAGGCTTACTGTCAGTTCCAGTTGAAGAGATTGCAGAGGTCGGAGTGAATATCCAACTTACCCGCTGACTCGATGCAAGCCCCGTTCAGCGGTGAATAACGGTCTTAAGTCGTAGTTGAGGCTCGTCAGATGTTCCGTAGGAACGGTGGCTTGCAGCATGGCGGATTCCCGGGTTTGGATGAGAAGGCTAACGTCGAGGCAAACTCGGCGTCTTGCAATCACCACCTCATTCTGGTTAATGTTGGGAATTCTCCTCTTTTCAATTCTGCAAACCTACATCATTACAGGTGAAAAACAGCAGTCTGCGTACGGCGACGATTGGAATGATTTGAATGGATTCAGAGATGAGGTATCGAATCTAGGAATCGAAACAACTGCATTAATTTCAAGCCCTCTACTACTAACCGAAATAGATCAACCTGAACAGGCGATTTTTGTCATTTCAGGGGTTGAAAGAGATACGATTTCCTTACCCAAATTTACAGGAGATGAGAGTATTGTTGATTTCCGAGAGGCTGATGGATATACCAGTTCAGAAATCTCTGCAATTAGTGATTTTGTCGACTCAGGCGGCACTCTTCTATTGATGGATGATTTTGGTTACTCTGCGAGTCTTGCTGATGAATACGGCTTGACTTATTCTGGTCATCACCTTTACGATGGTGAAGCATGGGCTAGAGAACTTGACTTCAATTTCGTTTGGGTAAACGAAACCTCTGCATTCAACTTCACTTCAACTTCTGGTTCGGTCGCTGCATCTATGCATCCATGTTTACGGGATGTAGATCTTGATGGAGTAATCGATTTACTTGACGATGAGCCATATGACCCGAACGTAGGTGGTGTAATCACGGAGCAAAATGTCGGCCTTTGTTCCCATAGATGGGATCAAGAGACGGGTGAATGGGACTTCAGTGAAAGCTACAACCTTCTTACAAACTCACCTTCAGCATTTGAGAAAGAGGGAGCATTCAATCCCGCTGAGAATCGTTACGCCATTAGTGCAAGCACACTTGATTCATACTTGGATACCAACGATGACGGAAACCTAACAGTTGGCTTCGAGGCAGCAGGGATTGCCGGGGACGAACAAGGTCCCTTCGCTGTTTATGTCAGATATTGTGTAGATAGAATGTGTCTAGATTCTGATTCAGGACGAATTCACTTCGTCAGCGATGGTTCGGTTCTAATCAATTCACTTTACAGAGCAGGACCGGATAGCCCGTACGCTGACTCAGTCCCGATAAACGATAATCGCAAATGGGCTTTGGATATCATTGCGGAGGCTCTACTTTTAGGAAATACAAGTACAAATGCTGGTGAAGAAGCCATCATAATTTTCGATGAATCAAGGCACCAGCAAGAAACCCCTATGGGTGATACCTACAATCTACTCTACTACATTCTAGTCTACTTTACCAACGATTGGATGGCCATGCTCATTCTTTTCCTAACACTCTTCATCGTACTAGAAGCGGTGCTAATTCGAAAGGACGATCCAGAGGACTGGCGTCATGTATTCCGGATTATTTACTACGGATTTGGCGATGCTCGGAGGTATGATTACTATCAGAGACCTCAGAAAATTCGGCAGGTCTTATTGACTAGGGTGCGTAATCTCAATACTATGTCTAGAGAGGAATTCGATGCATTACCTGCCGCTGAGTTACAACGTATAGTCGATGATCCAGTACTAGTTCAATTCATCTTCGAGGATAGAAGATACAAGCCAGACGAGTTGGTTGGAATAATCAAACGAATCAAGGCATGGGGTCAAACAGAGGAGAGTGGTGCCTAATGTGGACACGAAAGGCAGCGATTATGCTGACTAGTGGAATTTCTCTGATTTTGATTGGAATGATGATTTCTCATTTCCAACTGATGATCATTGGTCTTACATTCATCGCTTTCTTAGTTATCAACGGATGGGTAACAGGCCACTCAGACCTTGAGATTACTCGCAATATTTCAGCTCAAAATGTCTACAAGGGTGATGATATATTAGTCGAAGTTAGCGTCACCAATAACTCCTATCGTCGAACTCAATTACTTGAGGTATTCGACAATGTCCCTCATGAAATGAAAATGAGGAGAGGAATCAATCAGATGAGAATGAATCTTGGTCCTGGCCAATCTGCAACAATGCGATACACGGTTCGTTGCCCATTGCGTGGTCATTACACAGTTGGGCCAGTTTCTGTCCGTCATCGAAATGCATTCAACCTCTTCGTCAATGAATCAAAAGTTGATGACCGAACAGACATTACCGTATTCCCCCAGGTTCGTGAAGTTGAGGAAGCTCTCCTTCGGTCCAATGTGCCAAAAATGTATACTGGTGCAACAACACTGAAAACTCCCGGTCAGGGAATGGAATTCTATTCTCTGCGTGAATACCTACCTGGAGATGCATTCCGAATGATCAATTGGAAAGCGTTCGCTAGAACTGGAGACCTGATGGTGAATGAAAAAACTCGTGACGCTGTTACTGACGTGTTCATCATTCTCGATACTAGAGATGTTGCAAGAATAGGAACTGTCCTCAAAAATCCATTAGAGATGGGAACTGTTGCTGCTGCTTCGATTGCAAATTATTTCCTTCGCCGCCGTGATTCGGTTTCGATAGTTACCTATGGAGATAGGATGAATTATCTTCCACCCGAAACAGGTGACAAGCAGTATTACAAGACTCTGAGTATGCTAGCAGGTGTAACTTCCAAAGGTAGCATGCCATTGCAAGCAGTGACTAACGCGCTGAGTTCTAGAATCAGCCGTGGCTCTCCTGTATTCATTATCAGTAGCCTAGAAGGAGACGGGACAACACTCCCAGCAATTCGAAACCTTGCAGGTAAAGGTCACGAGGTTATTGTCCTGTCACCATCCAGTATTGACCTTGAGAGGTTAGTAAGCCGGATACCTAGAATGTCTTATGAGGTACTCAAGTTAGAGAGACAGAACAGATTAACGGCAATTTCAGGATATGGAGCGAAGGTCATCGATTGGATGCCAGATATTGAGTTATCACAGGCTTTGCTACAGGTTAAGTCGGCTTAAGGAGGTGAAAATATGGCTATGGAAACTGTACCACCCAACCAGACGCTACACCTTCCTCGTTTGCGCCGTCGTTGGCAAATCCTATTCCTTCAGATAATCTCTACTGCATCTTTGATTGGGTTATTTTTCAGGATGACAGAAGTTTACGGCCCCTGTGACGATGGATTCCTAGAAGACGGTAACACATGGTGTCCCTCTTACGAACACACTAGGGGTCTGATGTGGGTTAATGATCAACCTTCATTCCAAAATAACCTATTCTCGGGTAGCGATGGCTTGATTTTACCTCGGGTACTTACAGGAATCGACTCAACTGGATTTGCTAGCCAGGTTGTTCCTCTTGCCATGTGCTTCCTAATCGCAGGATTGTGGATGCTGTATCAAGCCAGAAATGAAAAAGTAAAGCTATGGACTCGTAGAGGTTTTACCGGAGTCATTGTTCTATGGGCTCTTGTACCATTCATCCTAGATTGGTTTGATGAGATTGGGGCTATCGGTTTTCATCTTCCATTGCAACACTTAGGCTCCCTATTCCAACCTCTTCAATTAGCAATTGAGTTATTCTTTGTTGGAATTGTCTTCGCCCCTATATTGGCTGGATTGATAGGTATCTGGAGCCTATCCCGAAGGGCACTCACCTGGTCGGTAGGTTTCTTCCTGATGATTATTGGAGTTCATGCATTACTTACCTTCCAGGGTATAACGGATACAGTAGCCGGCATTGGTCTAAAGCCGCTACCAGCGCAAATTGGTGAAGCAACCCTGTATGGTGGGCTAATTTCCCCATTAGCTCTTGATTTACTCGGGATTGCAATTCTCGTACTGCTATTCCATGAGGCTGGAAATGCCGTTATTGGTCACCTCGAGTATGCGGTGATGTTACCAGATGCTAGTAAGTCAGATCCGGAATATGTACGTCAATTCAACAATGTAGTGAATAGTCATGTTTTGCACACTGTTGGAATTATTGGCGGTGTCGCAATTACTACTGCATTGGCACTCGAGTTTGATGCATTAATGTTGGATATAGTGGCTGTAATGGAAGGCGGACAGTGGAGCGGACAAGTTTCCGAATCTTTAGAGTTGCAATTGACGTACGGGAAAGTCATCTCGGCCGGATTATTTCTGTTAGCTGTGGCTGGAATGAGATATGTGGTTCCATGGCAGAGAGTTAGCGGTATAATTGAAGCAGGAATTGTTAGTTTACGCGGTACAAGATAAGATTCCTAATCGCTTCGTCTTATTTTGAGTATTTTCTCAAAAATTAGGACTATTTGGCTAGAAATATAGAGGGTGGCTAATCCAAGGATAATCACAGCAACTGGATTAGCCCACCAACCCAGTTGAGGCTCCATGGAGGAAATCACCTCGTTACTGATTTCCCAAGCCCCGAATATACAGGCAAAGAGTACGAATCTATCCATCCAGGGCGAGGTCTTCTTCCCGGCTGAATTCGCCCTATTTGGCAGGTTCCCAACCTCGCTCATGGTGATGTTGTGACAAATATCGCCAATATATGCACCGATTGGCCTGATTGCCTTTCTACATGCACAATCAGTTGGGTTCAAGCGACAGAGCTCAGCCCATAGGTCATGGCAGCAGGTATCGACATAGAGACTTGCAGTCGTTGTGATAAGCCAGCTATATTGCATCAGGAATACAGTGGTCAACACTTCTGCGCCTATCACCTTAGACAATCGATAAGAAAGCGAGTGTCCAAGGATTTGCGTAGTCAATTGGTCTTACCCAAAAATGCCAATCATGATGATGGCCGGCCATTCACAGTACTAGCTTGCGTCTCCGGAGGGAAGGATTCAGCAGTACTATTGGATATGCTGGTAGATATTATCGGAAAGCGAAGAGACGTGCAAATTATTGCTGGTTGTGTTGATGAGGGAATAGATGGATACAGATCCCCTTCGTTGGAATGTGCAAGGCAACTAGCGGAATCCTTGTCAATTGAATTTGTTACTTTATCTTACGAGGAGATGGGTTACGAAAGAATGGACGAAGTTGTACGAAGAATGCCAATCATTGCTGACAACCATGATGAGGCAAAGGGAATGATGCCTTGTTCATATTGCGGTGTTTTCCGGAGGCAGAGTCTCAACGCCCTTGCCGAAAAGGTGCAGGCAGATGTTATGGCACTTGGACATAACCTCGACGATATGGCTCAATCAATATTGATGAATTTGCAGAAGGGTGAGATAGAGCGAAGTGTTAGACTCGCCCCTCACACAGACACTCCAATCGAAGGATTAGTACCTCGTATTGTTCCACTACGTTGGGTGCCGGAACAAGAAATTCATGCTTATGCTTTCTCCAAAGGTCTTCCAATTCATCACGGAGATTGTCCTCATGCACCCGGAGCAATGAGACAACAAAGCCGTGCAATTGTCGCCTCATTGGAGGCTCAAAGTCCGGGCGCTCGGCACGGATTATTGCATGCGTTGGAGCAGATTCGGGAATTATACCGAGAGGCAAGGGGGAGCCATCAGTCGGATGTTACAAACTGTCAACAATGTGGGGAAATTACAAGTCGTCCAATCTGCCAATCTTGCATAATGAAACAATGGTTGACTGAATCCTCTCAGTGATTATTCAACTGTGAAATCGATGTGGGCTAGATACGTGATTTATTCCTGCAGTGGAATCCATGACGCCTCTTTCGATAGAATGCAGATCAGATAACGCCTGATTGATTGAATTTACCGGCGAGCATGGAATACCATCGAGTAAAGTCTCTAATTCGATAGATTTTAATTGACTTACGGATTTTGAAATCAATTCATCTACTAATATTCTATCCACAACTCGTTGAGAGTTTTTTGACCAATCTGAGCCTTGTGGAATTTCTAATTGCAATGCTTTGACTAATTTCGTCCATTGATTATCTGAGCCGACTGCAATAACAAATTCACCGTCCAAAGTGGCATATGCCCGATAGGGTACTAGGTTTGGATGAGAGGTCCCCATCGTTGTTGGACTATTTCCCGAAATTATTGTGTTCTGAGCTTGATTGACCAACAAATCTAGAGCACAATCCCAGAGTGATAAGCTAAGTTTAGCCCCAATCCCGTCTCTTTCTCTTCTGTAAAGTGCAGATAGAATTGCAGAACTAGCATGTAGCCCGGTTGCAACATCAATTACCGCTACTCCAACTTTAGCGGTATTGCCTTTTTCGTCGCCTGTAATCGACATCAATCCACTACGTGCCTGCATAACGATGTCATAGCCTCCTTCTCTAGATCTAGGCCCGTCTTTTCCGTAGGCACTTATGTTGCAAACAATCGCATTTTCAGGCCACGAACCAAACCATTGTTCCGATTTACCCGGGCGGAAATTTTCGATAATAATGTCAGAATCAGAAATCAGTTTCTTAACATCTCGCAAATCACTTTCTTTGTTGAGATTTTTTCTAATAACCGATTTTCCTAAATTTACTGAAGTCCAATATGCCGCAACTTGTTCATTTTCAATCTCTGTAAATGGAGGTCCCCATCCCCTAGTATCATCACCCCAAGGAGCCTCTACTCTGAGAACAGTTGCTCCCAAATCCATAAGCAACTTTGCGGTATAAGGTCCTGCTAAAACTCTGGATAAATCGAGGACCCTTACGCCCTCTAAAGGTCTAAACATATATTCCGCTTGATGAGAAAGTGCATCAATAGTTGTATATTGATGGTTCGAGAAAACCTAATTTTTCAGAGGAATTTGACTTCCACATCCATCTCTTGACTAACCGATTTATGAACAGGACAAGCCAAACCTCGCTTAATCAACCACTCTCGTTCCTCACTATTCAGGTCTGCGGGCAAGGAAATTTCAACCTCCAACTTCGACACCCTACGCGGGCCTGAAGCCATATGCTTCTCTACTGAACCACTCATTCCCCCAACGTCTATTTCTCTAGAATCTGCGGCTATAGCAATAATCGTCATCATACAATTCAACATAGATGTAGCCAAGAGGTCAGTTGGAGAAAATGACTGACCCTTTCCCATGTTATCAACAGGGGCATCAGTTACCAATTTTTGACCTGAAGGGATGTGTGTTGCAGAGCATCTCAGATTGTCGTCATAGACCGCTTCTATTCTGACCATCTAGAGGCCTCAAATTATGGATTCAGCCAATTCTTCAATCGACTGAGAACGACCGCAATATGAGCATCTTAGATCTAAGGGGTCAGCAGACATTACACGCAACTTGTGTGGCAGTGGCTCTCGTGAGTTTTGGGTTATACAATTCCAGAATGAACATCGAGCAATATTTACCAATTCTGAACCTAGTTCGATTTGGCGTTTTTCAGCCACGCTGTAATTTCGGATAATCGCTACTGAAGCATTTGGAGCGATTAGTGCGAGCCGATCCAATTCTTCCTGAGTTAATTCTCGGTCTTCGATTTTCAATACATCCTTTCGACCAGCCTTTCCACTTGGGACGTTCATTACTAAGCTAATTGGATTAGATCGGCCAATGTCGACTCTCAGCATCTGCATTACCTGCAGTGCCTTTCCTGCTGGAATGTGATCAACTACAGTTCCATTGCATATTGCAGTGACACGTCTCATCTCACTCATTCGCCAACCTCCTTTGGAACTTCAATACCCAGACTTCTGCAAAGAAGAGCCATTCTTGTTGGAACACCATTGAAGGCTTGCTGGAAATATCTCGCATGTTGTGTCGAGTCGACACTTGGATCTATTTCATCGACTCGAGGAAGCGGGTGCATGACAATCATTCCTGCTTTAGCTACAGCCAAGTCATCCGCAGTCATTTTGTAGATTCCAGCGACCTTGGTATATTCATCTTCATCCGGGAATCTCTCCTTTTGGATTCGAGTCATGTAGATGACATCTGCATCCGCAATCGATCCGGCGAAATTCTCAGTTTCTGCTACATCTGCACCGTGAGATTGCAAATCGCTGACGATTTCATTTGGCATCCTCAGACTATCTGGAGAGACTAGGGTTAACTTGGCTCCGAATCTAACTAATGCATGCGATAAGGAGTGAGTAGTTCTTCCATAGCGAAGGTCACCGACAAGCACGACATTCAGACCTTCCAGAGTTCCGTGGGCTTGTCGAATTGTGAATAAGTCAAGCATAGTCTGGGTCGGATGGTTCCCTGCCCCATCACCCGCATTTAGTACAGGTATTCCAATCGCGTCTGCACTATACTGTGCAGCACCTTGTCGAGGATGTCGAATCACTGCTATGTCAGAGTAACCATCCACCATTTGCATAGTGTCGTATAGCGTCTCTCCCTTCGCGACACTGGAGCCTACAGAACTAAGGTTTACCACCTCACCTCCGAGCCTCTTCATTGCTGATTCGAAAGACATTCGAGTTCTGGTTGAATTCTCAAAGAACAAGTTGCCCAGTACCTTTCCCTGTAGCAGTGGAGCGTAAACATCTCCATTTGCAACTGGTAACAATCTTTCAGCCGCATCGAGTATCTCTAAGATCTCGTCATTACTCAGATCATCCATGGTAATCAGGTCGCTCATACCTTGTCCTCCGACGAATCCCAACGCCGCCATTTCATAGCCCTTACCCTTGGGAAAATTAGCCCAAACTGTTCTCCGTTGTCTTGAAGTCGGATGCTCACGCCGAATAGTCGATGATTATCTCGCGTACGCCAGTACGGGTATCCTTCTGCGGAGGTGGAACCGATCTTGATTGGTTTGCTAATTCAGAGCAAAACGGTGGACGTGTCACCTCTTTAGCCTTAAACCGCTATATCCATGTAATCGTAAACTCCAGGTTTGATAATATGGTCCGAGTTTCCTATTCAAAGATGGAATTAGTTGATAATTTCGAGGAAATTGAACATGAATTAGTCAGGGAAGCCATGAGAATAACAGGAGTTACCTCTGGAGTTGAGATTACAACCATTGCCGACATACCATCTCGTGGAACAGGTTTAGGCTCATCATCGACTGTTACCGTGGGTCTTCTAAATGCCCTGCACAATTTTGCAGGAAGAGAAGTTTCTGCGAAGCAATTAGCAGAAGAAGCTTGTAAAATTGAGATTGATATTCTAGGTCAACCAATAGGTCGCCAAGACCAGTATGCAGCAGCTTTTGGTGGTGTCAATTCGATTTCATTCGGGACAGATGGAGTTGTTGTCAATCCACTTGATTTGTCAGACGATATTCTTGATCGACTTGAATCCGAATTCACCCTTGTTTTCACTGGTATGAGTCGCCGGGCAAGTACGGTACTATCGGAGTCGCCAGAAGATGAGGCAGATCGACTTTCGAGACTGCGCGCTATTCGCGCACAGGCCGACCAGGCTCAAGCCCTCCTTGAATCAGGAGATTTGGCAGGGCTTGGTGCGCTCCTCGAGAGTGCATGGCAGGCCAAGCGCGGCATTACTGCCAGCGTTTCAAATCAGGAACTTGATACTCTACATGACCGAATCCTCGCACTTGGTGCCAGTGGAGCAAAGCTCCTAGGAGCAGGCGGAGGAGGCTTCTTTCTGGCTCATGGAGACGCTGGATTAAGATCCCAACTCAGCACCGAATTCGGGGACATCCATCGAATAATTCCACTCGCCATCGACTTCGATGGGTCAAAAATCATCCATCCTGGAAGTGAATGAATGAATCGGACCACCCTCGCACTCCTGTTGACGACGTTGATGTTGACCCCTCTTATTCCAATAGCTGGGGCCGACGCTCATGGTATTCCAGATGACCTCGATCCATACGATGGTTGGGCGACACTGGAAATCCACGACCCAATCGTGGCAAACTCAAACATCACAGCCACTTGGACACTAAACTTCTCCATATCTGATTATCATGGCACCGAACATTTGATTCATCCAACTCTAGGTATTCGAAAACAAATCGACTTTTACCTCGGGAATGGAGATGACTATCTCAATCAGAGTGAAATTGACCTATTCACTCCATATTTGCAAAATCGTGTATGGAATAATTCCGAGCGGGCGGGATGTTGCATGCTTGACCATGAAGCATTCGAACCGACCAATATTACAATCATCGCTAACCCACCAAGTCCAGGTCCAGTGATGTCCCGAAACGGCTCTTGGGGATGGACGGAGATAGTGGAACTCACAGGAACAACTGATGGTCGTAGTACTCGCCTTCTAGACCTCCCCCGTACAGGTGCCGGAGTCGAAGAAGTCCCGCTGACAATAATCCTGCCGAGCCCTTACGAATACCGCTACTCTGCCATGTCAGAAGTAATCGAGGGTTCGCCCGGAGAGTTCACCGTCAATCGCTCCGCGGTTCCAGTAGCAAGCGATATCCGAATCAGTTTGGGCGAAAACTCGCCACCGAATATCCTTGCAAATCGTTTGACTAGTAGTACTCAACTCGCACTTGACAGATCTACAACATATGAGGTAAATTGTGTTGATAGCCATTTAGATGATACTGAGATTTATTGGACATTCAGCAACAATGGTTCAGTAGTCTCAAGCAGTGACCAGCCATTTGTTTCGATAACTCCATCTGAACATAATTTCACTCATGGAGATGTTCTGAGCACAGTAGTACGGTGCACAGATGAGTTTGGAGCATCTAGTGAGTGGTTCGAAAACATCGTAATTGATGGAGAATCTCCAACATGGGAGGCTTCCTTCGTTGCTCAATCTACAGAGAACGGAGACGCTCCAATCGATGTAACTGATGGAATCATCGAAATCGGAAGTGAAGATATTTTGCAGATTAACATCTCTGCATCAGACGAATCAGGATTGGACACATCTATCGAGATAACCAGTAATCGAAGTAGTGAATGGCGGCACATAGATTGGAATCAGATGTTTGCTCAAAGCCGCTTCCCTCAGGGTGATAATGTCAACAACATGAATCTAGAGATAGATAATCGTCACCAATCAAAACCTGCAACAACTTACTCTCTTTATCTGAAGGTTGTAGATGATGCAGGGAACTCCGTACATCATGATTGGGTAATCTTAGTCCAGGACGGCGCTGGTCCAACAATTCTACCAGATATTTACTCAAATGATGTTTTGATTTCTGCAGAACACCCAGTCAGGGCTGACGAACCAATATTGGTCAATCTAAGCAATTCTTACGACGACTTGGATGCTATTGAGGACACTAGATGGACATTCATATTGAACCAAGAAGCACAATTCGAAAACCAATCATTTGCAGACATAGAAACCTTCGAAATTGAACCTTTGGAAGCAGGTAGTCATTGGTTTATCTTGATGTCTTGGGATTCAAAAGACAACATGAATATGCTTTCATTTTCTATAGCGGTACAGCCAGCACCGGGTGTTAACATTAGCATTTGGAACGTAAGTTACGATGGCACCCCGACAATTGGAGAAACTATCGAATTATATGCTGTGGTTCAGAATATTGGAGGGGACTCTGCAGTAGGTAGACTGTGTAGTGGAGCAATATGTTCAGATTATACAAACATACCATGGGCTACTTCCATAGGTCCTGGAGTGGTTGGAATTTCATTGGTGATTCCACTAGAAAGGGCCGGAGAATTACCTCTTAGATTAGAATGGGAAGATAGCGAACAAAAGAACCAATCAATCGTTATTGATTCGGACATTATGGTCAACCCCGACTCAGGGCCTCTTCAAGTGATTCTGGGTGTTTTCCTAGTTCTCGCAGGATTAGCCATAGGTGCCCGAATGTTGTGGGGCCCACAACGTTTTGAAGACTAAATTAACCTCAAAGTAGCATTTCCTTCAGGTACAAACAACCGCTCGACTCTTGACCTATACGCTTTGGTGTAGGGTTATGGTTCTACCACCCGACCACGCTGATCGGGTAATCGCCCAGCACCGTTCAAGGGTTGAAAAGGTAGCAATGGCAGGTACTTTGTTGCTAATTACCTCAGCCGGTTGGTGGTTATTTCCAGCAATGGATGGAAGCGTAGAACTCTTGCCTAGAATGGGTCCAGTAATTGCTATGTTCGTCGCTGCTCTAATGCTGATGGATCTAATTGACCATGGACCCGTGGAGCGCTCTAGAATTGCCATAGCAAGTGGAATCGCTTGGCCGATGGTTGTTGCCATGGCAATTGATTCATTTGGAAATGGAGACAGAGCTCTTGCTTCTGTATTATTGATTCTTGTAGCAACAAGTCTTCTGCTACATTGGCGAAGCGCCCTAGGCAGTTCTCTTTCTACGAGGAGATTACGAGCATTTTCAGGCTTAGCAGGAACTGCCTTGGGAATTGCAATTGTTATTTCTCTAAATATTGATTTGACGATTGCAGGCGTATTTGCATTTGCTTGTATTTCAGCCGTCTTACCGGACTTAATGGCAAAAGATGATCTCCACGATGAAAGGAAAAAATTCGTCAATGAATTAGAACAAGCCGAAGCGAGAATGCTTGAGTTACGCTCAAAGAATTCTGGCTTAGAACAAGCCTCCTCATTGATTCAACAGGCCCGTGATGAGGGTTGGAAAAACCCAGCGAGAGGAATGGTACTAATCGAAGAGGCAGATAGAGAAGCCAAGCGAGTCATGGAAATGGCAGTAGATATCGATGCAATTCGCAGCGATTCACTTTCAGCAGTAGAGCAGGCAGAAAAGATAGCCCCTGTAGTCCAAGGTCCTCGAAAGGCCTTCGAAATGGGGGATAGAGAGGCAGGACACGGTTCACTCAGAGAGGCAGAGATCCTATATCGCTTGGCAAAAACAAAAGCTACAGCGATAGTAGAATATTGGCAAGCAGCTGAGAATTCCATAGCTACCGCAGAGAAGGCTGTTGCGACTAAATCTGGTTTTGGTTCTGACGCTGTTAGAGGAATTCTTAGAGCCGCAAAAGAAGCTATGGATGCGGAGGAACCCGCCGAGGCACTACATATTGCAAATTCGATCCCAGCTCATATCGACAGTCTTGAGTCCTCCAGTGATGAGGCCGAGATTGCAATCAGAGATGCAGAAGCTGCTTTAAATTCGGCAGAAGGTGAATTGGCCCTAACCAATGCAAAAAGGCTAGAAGAAGCGAAAGAAGCCTTCGCTAAGGGTGATGCACCTCTAGCAAAGGGTTTGGCAGATAGTCTCGCACGTGAGGTTAGAGAGACTTCTGATGCGATGCAAGAAGTCCAACGAGCATTACGACAGAAGAAACAAATTTCGGATAGATTTCCTACAGGTCAAGCCAGTCAAGTTTGGCAGTCAAGACTCGAAGAAGTGCAGACTGCTGCCTCTTCTGGTGAATGGGTTTTAGCCTCACAATCTCTAACCTCGTTGACTAATGATTTAGCATCATATGAATCAGAGGCGAGTGAAGCCAAAGAATTGTTGGATTTTGTACAATCTGAATGGTCTGAACTTCGACGTCGTCTAGATTCGAGTTCTATTGGCCCTACTGATGAGTCTCGTAGGGATACCGAGGCGGCTGTGAAGGAAGCGGCTGAAGCTTTGGATTCCGGAGAAATCCAAGAATGTTTGACAGCTTTAGGAAAAGCAGACGAGTTACTTGAGAACCTACGTCGAAGGATAATCTGAGATTACTCCGAGGTTGGAACTAGCCCCAATTCCCTCTCTCTATTTGTGATTTCCGCGAATAAGTCAGAGACGAATTGTTCAACCGGAACTCCGTTACACTGGTCACCATTTCGTGCTCGAATCGAGACGGTTTGATTCGCCGCTTCATCTTCACCAAGAATCAACATGTAAGCGGGTCGCATTTTTCTGTGCATTCGGATTTTCTTACCAATGGTAGCATCAGAATCGTCAACTTTTACACGAACTCCAGCAGATTCCAAAGCGGTTTTTACTTCTGCAGCATATTCAATTTGCTTTTCTGAAATAGTAATTACCTGAACCTGTATTGGTGATAACCAAGTAGGGAAATTACCAATCCAATGCTCAGTCAAGAAAGCAACAAAGCGCTCGTGAGTCGATAGAGGTGCCCTATGAATTACGAAGACCTCACCATTTTCCTCGCCCTTTTCATCCTTGTAACTCAACTCGAAGCGGTCTTTCGCTGCGAAATCCAGTTGTATCGTCGACATCGACTCCTCACGCCCAAGAGCGGTCGTAAATTGAATATCGATTTTGGGACCGTAGAAAGCCGCCTCACCAACCTCCTCGACGAAAGGTACACCCATGTCGACTAGAATCGATCGCAAGTGTTCCTGAGTCGCCTCCCAAATTTTTGCATCGCCGATATACTTCTCAGTATTCTCAGGGTCCCACAAGGATAGACGCAAGTGGAAGTTCTCGAACCCGAAGGTTCGGTAGTAATCGTTGACCATCTGAACGTTCGCACGCACCTCATCACCTACCTGGTCCAGTGTACAGTAGATGTGAGCGTCATTCATCGAAAGCATACGAACTCGAAGTAATCCAGCAAGAGTTCCGGATAATTCGTTGCGATAGACTGTACCATACTCGGCAATGCGAATAGGAAGTTCTCGGTAACTCCTCTTCTTATTTCTGAAAACAAGGTGGTGCATTGGACAGTTCATCGCCTTGAGATAATATGTCCCATCATCCATTTCCATTGGTGGATACATACCATCCGCATAATGAGGAAGATGACCACTGCATTCGAACAATTCTTCCTTCGCCAAAACTGGAGTCGTAACTCTTTGATACCCATAAGCTTCCTCAGTCTCGATGGCATAACGCTCGATTTCTGATTTGAGAATCTCTCCATGAGGCAACCATACCGGTAGCCCCTTTCCAATCATTTCATCGATCATATAGAGTTCCATTTCTTTACCAATTTTCTTGTGGTCTCGTTTTTCTGCTTCCTGAATTTGTCTTTGACGTTCTTTCAGCCCCTCTTTGCTAGCGTAACACATTCCGTAGATTCTGACAAGTGATTCTCGCTTACTATCAGCACGCCAATATGCCGTACTTGTGCTAGTGAGTTTGAACCAACGCAGATGAGAAGTCGAAGGGACGTGAGGGCCTCGACATAAGTCTACAAAGTCACCCTGTCGATAGACTGAGGAGCCAACATCATGGCCTACTTTATCATCCATTATTTCGATTTTGAATTTATTTTCTGAGAACATTTCTCTTAGAGTTTGATTGTCATATTCCTCACGAATCATGGCGTGATTTGCTCGAATGTGTTGATTCATTTTTTTCTCGATTGCCTTTAGTTCCTCATCACCAATCGGGTTCATATGGAAATCGTAGTAGAAACCATGGTCGATTGGCGGACCAATCGTCGGCTTAGCATCAGGGAACATCTCGACAACCGCTTGCGCCAGAAGGTGAGCGCAAGAATGGCGCAAAATGTACAATCCTTCCTCGCTCTCACCGTTTATTGGCTCGAGGCTACAATCAGAATCTAGAATGTGAGAAAAGTCGCGCTCGACACCGTCGATTAGTGCCGCCACGGCTCCAGAGCGCTTTCCATGAACGTTGAGAATAACCTCTCCTGCAGTGATTCCAGAGGCATATTCGTGGGTTCCATCTTCACCCAACTCTACCGTAATCATGCTCATGGCGTGTCTCTCCGTCGGCTACGCCGACGAATCGCCTCTATGAAGGGGTTGGCTTAATTTCCTGATATCAAAGCGCAAATTAACTACAGAACCGTTAGTCAAGAAAGCTGCCGATAACGGCAGAATCCAGCAATTTCAGAATCAAATTATTTATCCCCCGAATTGATTTAGTGAGGATATGGATGAGGATGATGGCCACTATGGTAGCATTGTCCTAGGTATCTCTGATGCTCTCATCGAAATGACCGGAGTTTTAGCTGGACTAACTTTTGCTTTGAAGGATCTGAAACTAGTAGCATTATCCGGACTTGTGACTGGTATTGCTGCCTCACTTAGTATGGGGGCATCTGAATTTCTCTCTAAGAGGGCTGAATCTCGGGATAGTTTACCGATTAAGGCGGCATTTTACACCTTGGCTTCTTACTTGTTTGTAGTTATTCTACTGATATCCCCCTATCTTCTAATTGAGCAAGGAAGATTTGGTCTTGAACCACAAATCTTGTCGCTGAGTTTGACTTTATGCATGGGGGTATTTGTCGTTGCAGGATTCAATAAATGGATTTCAGCAAAGCAAAATCAACCTTTCTTTAGTCGTTTTTTAGAAATGCTTGGAATCCTGGCAATCGTCACAGCGGTGTCCTATGCGATAGGAATGGGTCTTGCATCTGTTATCGATGTTTGATTCACTTTTCAATTACAAATTGGGTTCCAGCACTTCCCACTACCATAGCTGGTAAATCTGCTAAAGCTCCAATCACTGCTCGCTGGCCAGTTCTTCTGACAAAGTCGCAAGCAGCCTCTACTTTCGGTCCCATAGAGCCAGCCTCAAATTGATGTGTCTCAATTTCATCTGGAGTGGTAGTGGATATTTTCTCAGCAGAATCAGTCCCCCAATTCAGGTAGACTCCATCAGCATCGGTGGCCATGATTAGCAAATCAGCTTCTAGTTCGAATGCGAGCAGAGAACTTGCTCTATCCTTGTCAATCACTACTTCAACTCCCTCTAGATTTCCTTCGCTATTGAAAATTGTAGGGATGCCGCCTCCGCCCGCGCAGATGACTATTGTTCCCTTTTCCAATAACCAGTGAATAGGTCTCATTTCGAAAATTCTGTGTGGTTCGGGAGAAGGCACTACTCTTCGCCAATATTCTCCATCAGGCTTCATTACCCATCCCTTTTCTGTCTCCAGAAGTTTCGCATCTTCATGTGTGTAAATTGGTCCAATTGGTTTTGTTGGATTTTGGAAGGCTGGGTCTTCTGGATCAACCTCAACCATTGTAAGAATTGTAGCGAATGGTACTTCGATTGGAAGCAAGTTTCCAAGCTCTTGCTCAATCATGTAACCAATCATTCCCTCCGTCTGTGCACCCAGCACATCCAAGGGGTAAGCCTCCACTTCTTCGTAGGCTGCGGATTGTAGTGCGAGAAGTCCAACTTGTGGCCCATTTCCATGACTTATGACCAGCTGATTACCTTCAGTAATTGGTTCGAGAGCCTTGGCTGCAATTCGAACATTTTCTCTCTGATTTTCAGCAGTCATCGGTTGCCCTCGCCTGAGCAGAGCATTACCCCCTAGTGCCACAACGATTCGCATTTCAGTAATCGCTGATACTGTGGAGATATTAACGCCTGCCTGCTGCGCGAGGTATGACGCGCATTGGGCTACTTGTCAACCCTGATGCAGGGCTTGGAGGAAGACTGGGTCTAAAGGGTTCAGACGGGCAGGCGGAGTACGCCCGTTCACAGGGTGCAGAAGACAGAGCAGGGCCTAGGATCAAGGATGCTCTGGCACATTTTGCCAGGTTAAGAAAAGACACCTCAGGTTTGCAATGGGTAACTAGTGATGGTCGAATGGGTTCAGACTGGCTAGAATCAGATATCGGTAGTATATCCACAATACATCAGTCATCTGGATTAACTTCCGCTGAAGACACTGCAGGCCTAGTACAGAACTTGCTAGACGCTGAAATCGAATTACTGGTCTATGGCGGAGGAGATGGAACTACTCGAGATATTGTAGCAGCCTTAGAAAAAGCAGGACGGGGTAAATTACCACTGATTGGAGTTCCTTGTGGAGTTAAGATGCATTCTGGATGTTTCGCGGCTTCACCTAAGGCAGCAGCCGAAGTTCTCTCCGCATGGCTGGATGGGGAGTTATTGGTGGCAAATACCGAAGTTCTAGATCTCGATGAAGAAATCTACCGTGAAGGACGTTGGGTTGTGCGAATGTTTGCAGAGGCGATGACCCCTGCAAGCCCTCGATGGATGCAGGGAACCAAGCAACGTGTGGAAGCATCCGGTGAAGATGAAATCGTTGAAGGTCTGGCAGACCATATTCGTGAAATTCTCATGGACGACAATCGCTTACTCATCTGGGGTTCAGGTGGAACACTTCGAACGATAGGAGAAATGGTTGGGATTAAGCCCACCGTTCTTGGAATAGACGCTAGTATTGGTAGTGAGCAAATTGGAACAGATTTGAATGAATCAGATTTATTCAAATTGCTTTCTGAACATGATGGTGATGTGACCATTCTTCTTTCTCCAATGGGCGGACAAGGCTTCCTAATTGGTAGAGGGAATTTACAACTCTCACCTGATGTTTTGAGAACTGCAGGAATAGATTCAGTATTGGGAATTTGTACTCCGGCTAAGTTACTAACAGTACGTAGACTACGAATAGAAACCGGAGATTCAGATCTGGATGCGGAATTTGCTGCAAAGCGCTACATGAAAGTATTACAGGGATATCGTACCACTAGAGTTCTACCTGTATCAGTTGATTGAATCATAGGGTACCCTTTGATTCGCCTTTTTTTTTCAATTTCCGGAATAAGTTTCATTTTTGAATCAGCGAACGAAGTAACATGCTCGAAACTTCTGTTGAAGGCTTCTCAATCGAAAATCAATCGGCAACTCAGTCAAAAAATTCACAATCTCCATTCGAAATTCTCTTTGGAATAATTTGTCTAGTTCTACTGATTCCTGCAACATTCGTTGCTTTTGGGGAATTTAGAGACATTATCGATTATTTCGAATACGGCGGCGACATGAGTGATGTACGAAGTTGGATTTTGTATTCTACAACAATTCTTTCGATATTGTTAATCTCAGGATTGCACTTTATCGGAATGATCAAATCAACTTCTTGGAAAATAGTTTCTGGAGGATTTATTATCGCAATTTCAATCATGAATCTATTCTCTAGATTTTCTGATTTCGGTAAGGAAAGAAGAGAATGGGGTATCGATGAATTTTGGTTAGATTTTCTTTATTGGCCGAGTACACATGAAAGATTAGAATTGGTATTCCTTGGAATTATCATAGGATTTTTTGTTATCAAAAAATAGTAACCCCTTATCTCATATTCTTGGTGATTGACCAAATCCCCAATGCAGCAGCGGCAAACCAAGCAACCTCGAGAATGAAGAATGCCCACTCATCGATCAAGTATGCTCTGACTGCAAGAAGTCCCGAACCTAGTGCCATAAGGACTAGATATGGCCATTCTTTACTGTTCAAAATATCTCTAGTTTCAAGGAAAAAAGCACTTAGAATCAGCATCATTCCTGCATATGCTACAATTTCATTATGAGCTAAGTCAACGATTTGCTCCCACATCTAATCGCCTCTTGAGAAATCATATTTCTTGTCCAACAGCCGCCTTTAGCAGACCTAGAAAAGGAGGACTAGGGCGGTTTGGTCTTGACTTGAACTCTGGGTGATATTGAGTTCCAACGTAATATGGATGATTCTCCAATTCCATGATTTCACACCTCTGTCCAGTCTCATCTTTACCAACATAAACCAGACCTTCGGCTTCGATCCTATCAATCAAATCGGGATTGACCTCGTAGCGATGTCGATGCCTTTCATCGACGTGTTCAGTACCTCCATACAGTCGCTTCATTTTGCAATCATCGACTAGGAATGGAGTCGGTTTTGTTCCAAGTCTCATAGTTCCACCCATATGGGTCTTGGAAATTTCCGGCATGAAGACAACTGCTGGATTCGGTGTATTCTCATCAAACTCTGTAGAGTTTGCATTCTCGAGACCCAATACATTGCGACAGAACTCTATTGTTGCAATTTGCAAACCAAGACAGACTCCTAGGTAAGGTACGTTGTTTATCCGGGCATAATTCGCTGCAGCGATTTTTCCTTCAACTCCGCGATTACCAAATCCACCAGGAACCAGAATTCCATCTGCTGCTTTTAGTAAATCCCAAGCCTCATCATGCTTTTCAGTAACATCATGAGGGTCTAAGTCAGTAGACTCAATCCAGTCAATTACCAGTTTCCTATCAACTGCATATGCGCTGTGTTGTAAGGCCTTGATAACAGAAAGATAAGAGTCAGAGAGGCCGGTGTATTTGCCGACCATAGCGATATGAACTTCCTCCTCTAATCGGTCCACCTTATCGGCCATTTCCTTCCAATCATCAAGCATTGGTAGAGTATCTGGAACCTCAAATCCAAGATGGTCCGATACTTTGCTCAATACTGATTGTTCGTAAAGAGAAATTGGAATTTGATAAAGATTTGAAACATCGTGCGCGGAAACAACAGCGTCTGTACCAACATGGCAGAATGCCGCAAGTTTTGCCCTGGTCTCATCTTCTAGTGGCACTTCGGATCTACAAACTAGAATGTCTGGTATGATTCCCAAACCACGTAGTTCTTTGACAGTGTGTTGTGTAGGCTTTGTCTTCTGTTCTCCAACAGGCCCCATCACGGGTACAAGGCTAACATGTACGAAGCAAACATTCTCTTTTCCAACTCTAAATTGGAATTGTCTCAATGCTTCGATGAATGGAGCACTCTCGATGTCTCCTACAGTTCCTCCCAGCTCGATTACACAAGCATCAGGAATTTCTCCAGTTCCATCTGCACTGACGTGTGCTACACGTTCAATCCAATCTTGAATCTCATTAGTTATGTGAGGGACAACTTGAACGGTCTTTCCAAGATAATCTCCTCTGCGTTCTTTCTCAATGACATTTGCATATACCTTACCGGTTGTGATATTATTCTCTCTAGTTAGAGCGACGTCGAGAAATCTTTCATAGTTACCAAGATCAAGATCGACCTCTCCACCATCATCCAATACGAATACTTCTCCGTGTTCGAACGGAGACATGGTCCCAGCATCGCTATTTAGATACGGATCTATCTTTACTGAAGTTAGGCGCAGTCCTGCGGATTTCAATAAAACTCCGATGCTTGACGCTGTGATTCCTTTACCTAGTCCAGATAGGACCCCGCCCGTGACTACGACATACTTCATGCAATCAACGGGGTTTGAAGCCGACATGTCTCGCATATCAACATTGGCTCTGTGGATTACAAAATTACTCGCTAAAGTGCCAGTCTCGCAAGTCTAAGTATCGTCTGACTCCCGAAGAGTCATGGCCGGTGCCGCCAACTCGAGGATTTTAGTTACCGGCGCACTTGGTCAAATTGGTACTGAATTGGTTGAAGCATTGCGCACTAGATATGGTGCCGATGCTGTTGTGGCTAGTGATGTGCGAGATATTCCTGACCATCCATGTGTCGTTGGAGGCCCTTACAGGCATCTGAGTGTAATTGACGCTGATGCCTTTGATGAGGTAGTAACCGAGGAGTCTATTGGAACCGTATATCACTTGGCTGCTATCCTAAGTGCAACGGGAGAAAAGAATCCCGAATTGTGTGAAAGAATCAATGTGGGAGGGACAGTTACTGTTTTGGAAACTGCTCGAAAACATGGATTGAGAGTTTATGCCCCATCATCAATTGCAGTTTTTGGTCCAGATGCTCCAAAACATGCACCTCAAGTTTGTCCACTCAATCCTACAACCATGTATGGTAAAACCAAGGTAACTGGGGAACGTTTGGCAATGAATTATTGGAAGCAATATGGTGTTGATGTTCGAGGGATCAGATATCCCGGTTTGATTTCCTACAAGGCCCCTGCCGGTGGAGGTACAACCGATTATGCAGTAGATATCTTTCATGCCGCGCTTGAAAATGGTCACTACGATTGCTTCGTTCGGGCAGATACTCGCCTTCCAATGATGTACATGGAGGATGCAATACGTGCTACTATCGCTCTGATGGATGCTCCAGTAGAATCAATCGGCGACTCACGAGGAGGATACAATCTCTCGGGTTGTTCCTTTACAGCCGCTGAAATCGCAGATGAGGTTGCGGCAAGAGTCCCTGGATTCACTTGTGATTTCAAGCCGGATGTTAGGCAAGAGTATGCTGATTCATGGCCTGATTCGGTTGACGATTCTGCAGCCAAGCAAGATTGGGGATGGAAGGCCGAGTATGATTTAGGCGCGCTTTGCGATGCGATGATTTCGGGTATTCAATCTTCATCAATCTGATTCGACCAATCAGGAGTACTAGGTTCGACATTCGCCCATAGAACATCATCTATCCTCAGTACTGTGATAGCCGCTTCCGTTGCACCAGTCAAGGCCTGACGAGCTACGAAAAGAGGGTCATGGATTCCTAATTCAGCCATGTCTGCCTTTTCTCCACTCATCGCATCTAGTCCGAACCATGAACCATGTTCTACTTGTGCTGCTGAAAGCGCCAATATCTCGTCGATTGGATCAAGTCCTGCATTTTCTGCAAGTACACGAGGGATTACTTCAAGGGCGTCTGCAAAGCCCTCAATTGCCAATTGCTCCCTACCTTTCTGAGTGGTAGCATAGGAACGTAAGTGGCGAGCCAAGTGAGTTTGAGTCCCTCCTCCACCAGGAAGTACCTTCGGCTCGCGAACTAATCTGAACGCTACACCAAGTGCATCATCGAAGGCTCTGCTAACCTCCTCCCGCATGGTGGATGTAGTTCCGCGAAGAAGAGCAGTCATAGCACGACCTTCTCCATCAATTCTAACATACCAAGCATCGTCTATCTTTTCCGAAGCATGCTTGGTGTAGGTTCCAATATCTTTGGTAGAAATTCGATTTGCATCTCGAACCATCTTTGCTCCTGTTAGAATCGATAATCTTTCCACATCTTCCCTCTCGAATCTTCGATAGGCAGTAATTCCAGCATCCTTCAACAGCGAAACCGCCTCATCGGCTATTCCATCTCTGACACAAAGTAGGTCGATACCCAGTGAAGAAAGAATGGCAACCTGTTCGGCTATCTTGGCTCTCTTCCTCTCTTGGAATCCGGAAAGCACCCCAGTGCTTCGAATCTCAATTTGTGCATCCAACTCTAATTTCCGATTTTCAAAATCTCCATCAATTATGGCGATTTTTCCACCATCAGAATGAGTTTCTGTAGTGAAATCAAGTCGTTGTTTCTTCAGCATTAAGCCGTGAATGATTTCAGATTCTGCAGATCCTCCCCCAGTCATCTCCAAGCGCTTAACTCGAATCCTCTCAAGGTCATCGCCGCCTTCTTCATTTTCCAATGCATGGGCGGCTTCTAGCGCTAAACTTGTCATTTTCTTGGCCAAAACTGTATCGATCTTTCCAGCCATTGTAGTCGATGTGGTAGCAATCAAATCATCATCTGAGGCATCTCTGCATATTTCTTCAAGTTGAGAAAGTGATTCTTCTACCGCAATACGATATCCATTCACGATTATGGTTGGATGAACTCCGATTCTGGATAATTCCAGTGCGTTGCGCAATAATTCTGCTGTAAGGAGGACTGAAGTTGTAGTTCCATCTCTGGCAATTCTATCTTGAGCTGAACTGGTAGCGATGAGAAGATTAGCGGTCGGGTGCTCAACCTTTGCAGTCTCAAGAACGGTTACTCCATCGTTGGTGACGACAATCTCACCATTCTCATCGACCAGCATCTTGTCTGAGCCTCTTGGCCCTAAAGTTGACCTCACAGCACCTGCAAGGGCGAGAGCCGCGTTGGTGTTGTTTACCAGAGCCGAGCGCCCTTCTATGCGGTCGGTATCCTCCAAAGCAACATCCTGCTCTGACTCAACCATGCACATAGCGAATCAAAGCCCCGCTTTCAATGCGATGTTGTGTGTAAATCGCGATGTACCCCCACGTTACCCATGCACTTGCTAGCACACAGGCGAGTGTACTATTCACCGTTTGATTCAAATAAGGCAGAATAGTCGGACTATACAACCTCAGGTTGAGTAGTGGTATAATGAGCACATCTGAAAGAGACGAATTCGAGGAGAAAATGCTCGAACAAATGGCCAAAATGTTCGCGGACATGGGTATGCCGATTGACGTCGAATTACTTCAGAATATGATGCGCCAAGTCCGCGACCAATTTGAGGAGATGGGACTCGATCCTGATCGAATGGCCTCCACTGAAATAAAGATGGGGACAGATGTAGATCCGGAAGAGTTCCGCAAGCAGATGGAATCCATGCTCAACGGCCCAGGCGGAATGGGCGAGATGTTCCGAAATATGGGCATAAAGGTACAATTTGAAGGCAATAACCCTGCCGAGGTACCAGAGATTGAGGTTGAGGAAGAAGTAACGGAAGAGCCAGATAATGATCTTCCATTAGAAGACGTATTCATCCATGAAGACAGGATGTGCATTACAGTAGACATATCAAGATTCACAGATCTCAATCAAGAAGAGGTCGAGCTTAACTTAACCAGCGGTGGTGAAATTCTGCAATTGATGAAAACCACACAAATGCGCCCTTTGAAGCGCTACACACTTCCACATTCGGCGGAGAATATTGTCGAATGGGATCTAAACAACGGAATTCTTGATGTCAAATTCGACATCAACTCGGAAGCTACAACAGCTGACGAAAACGAATGAAATGAAAATGGAGTGAAATAAATGAGCACCGCAGTAATTGGAATAGACCTTGGAACGACAAATAGTTGTGTTGCTACCTTAGAGGGTGGCAAGGCCACAGTAATACCGAACTCAGAAGGAAGCCGAACTACTCCTTCGGTAGTGGCTTTCACAAAGGACGGAGACCGCCTTGTTGGAATCACCGCAAAGAGACAAGCGGTTACCAACTCAGAACGCACAATCATGTCCGTAAAGAGAGAAATGGGTACCGATTGGAAGCAAACAATTGGTGAAGAGGAGTACACTCCTCAAGAGATTTCAGCATTCGTACTACAGAAGCTAAAAGCAGATGCTGAGGCATACCTTGGACAAGAGGTAACACAAGCAGTAATTACATGTCCAGCATACTTTACCGATGCTCAAAGAAAAGCAACTCGTGACGCGGGTAGAATTGCAGGTTTGGAGGTACTAAGAATAATCAACGAACCTACTGCTGCGGCATTGGCTTACGGTGTCGACAAGGAAGATGACCAGACTATTTTGGTATACGACCTTGGTGGCGGTACATTCGATGTCTCAATTCTAGAAATTTACCTAGTTGACGACCAACCTCAGATCGAAGTTAAGGCAACTAGCGGAGATAATCGATTGGGTGGTGACGATTTCGATGAGGTAGTCATCGAGTGGATTCTATCAGAATTCAAGAAGACTACTGGAATAGATTTGTCTGGCGATATGCAGGCCATGAGTCGTTTACGAGAGGCTGCTGAAAAGGCAAAGATTGAGTTATCAGGAACTGGAACAACACAGATCAATTTGCCATTCATCACAATGAGTGATGGACAACCGGAGCATCTTGACCTATCTCTTTCAAGGGCGAAATTCGAGGAATTAATCGCCGATTTAATTGAGCGAACAATGGCTCCTACTCGTCAGGCGATGAAGGATGCAGGCGTCTCAAAGGGAGAGGTCGACAAGGTCATTCTAGTCGGTGGATCAACACGCGTTCCTGCAGTACAAACTGCGATTGAAAAGGAAGTAGGTAAGGCTCCATTCAAGGGCATCAACCCCGATGAGGCGGTTGCAGTAGGAGCTGCACTTCAGGCAGGAATTATTGTCGGAGACGAAGGAGTAACCGATGTATTACTTCTCGATGTCACTCCACTTACTCTTGGAATTGAGACCTTGGGTGGTGTGACCACAATGATGATTGAGCGAAATACTACAATCCCGAGTCGTCGCTCAGAAGTATTCTCTACTGCATCTGATAACCAGCCAGCTGTAGAAGTGCATGTATTGCAAGGAGAGCGGGAGTTCTCCAAAGACAACACCACGCTGGGAAGATTCCACCTCATGGGAATTCCACCGGCACCTCGTGGAATCCCACAGATTGAGGTAACCTTCGATATTGATGCAAATGGAATCGTGAACGTATCGGCTAAGGATCTTGGAACAGGGACTGAACAGTCGATTAAGATTGAAAGTCAAACTTCTCTATCTGAAGATGAGATTCAATCAAAGATTGCAGAGGCCGAAGAATTTGCTGAAGAAGACAAGCGCCGTAAGGCCAGAGTGGACCTACGCAACCAGGCAGATAGTATCGTTTACCAGACTCGAAAGATGATGGAAGATTCAGGAGACAAGTTGTCTGATGATGATAAGGCTCCGGTGAATGAGAAGTTGGACGAACTTGAAGGACTCATTATGAATGAAGGTGAGCCTATTGATTTCGAAGAACTTGACGAGGCCGCAATCCAAGCAAAGATGGGAGAATTGGAAGAAGTTATGCACGGTGTCTCGACCAAACTATACGAGGCTGCTGCAGCAGAAATGGCTGAGCAACAGGCTGCTAACGAAGCAGGTGCCGACGGCGACGGTGTCGTCGAAGCAGACTTCGAAGTGGTCGATGGCGACGATGGTGACGAGTAAATCATCCCTGAGTAATCAAGTGATGTAAGGTTCGTACGTGAACCCCCGTTCCCCCGTGAGCGACGCATGCGTTTGTGTCCACATTCCAAGCGGTTCCCGCTATGTCTAGATGAGCCCATGGAATTTCTGACTTATCGCCATTTTCATCCTCTCGGTCCTGAATGAATTGCTTGAGGAAAGCGGCTGCGGTATTGGCACCACCATAGCGTCCCTTACCGCCATTTCTGACATCTGCAAATTTGGAACTGGTCATTTCCTTCTCAAAGGCGGGCAGAAGTGGCATGGGCCAAGCCAATTCGTCTACTGAATTACCGGCTTGGCGAATACTTTCCCTCAACTTATCATCATTTGACCAAAGTCCAGAAGCTTCCTGCCCCAAAGCAACAACACAAGCCCCAGTTAAGGTGGCAAGATCGATAATGTATGAGGGATTTAGTTCGGCAGCCTTCCAAAGTCCATCAGAAAGCACATTTCGGCCTTCTGCATCCGTACTGAAAATTTCAATGGTCTTTCCTGAATAAGAATCGATAACATCTCCTGGCCTGTAGGCTTCTGCGCTTGGCATATTTTCCGCCATACATGTGATTCCATCTACTCGGCCTTCGTATCCTGTAGCCCAAAGTGCTTGAAAAAGTCCGAAAACGGTTGCTGATCCATGCATATCATATTTCATGTCCCACATGCCTTGACTGGGTTTAATGGAGATTCCACCTGTGTCAAAGGTGATTCCTTTACCGACTATACAAGGTACTTGTTCGTCAGATTGTACGTTTGGATTTAATCGGAAGAATACCATACAGGGTTTGCGAATACTACCTTTTCCAACAGCAATTACAGCATGCATTCCTTCTTTCTGCAGTCGTGCATAATCCCATACCTCAACCTCGACATTATCCTTACCTTCAGCCCATTCAATGGCTCTGCGACCGAACTCTTCAGGGTATAATCGGTTTGCTGGTTCATTTGCTAGGTCACGACTCAGATGAACACCAGTTGTAACAAGACTTGCTTTCTCGATTGATTCACTCAGCACTTCGAGATGGCGGTCGTGTGCTTGACATTCTAATGTCCAACCATCGTGGTCGTTTTCTTCGTCCTTTTTCTGATACTTATCAAACTGATAATCTCGCAGCATCATACCCTCAGCAAAAGCGGTCATATTTTCAGTAGACCATCCCGAGGTAAATCGAATTACGATATTATTTCCGAGGTCTTTAGATAGACTGGCAAGACACTTAGCGCCAGTATCTCGAGCGACTTTATGAGAGAGTTTTCCTTTCTCTCCGACACCAATGAAAATAACCGTACAGCCCTTGGTCCAAACACTAAGTGATTCACCTACCTTTCCTGAAATTGAATCACTTGCAGCTGCAGCCTTAACTGCAATACTTGGCCCTCGGCCGAGGCCAACTGTGGTATTGTTTGGGGCCTTATCAAAGTCCTTGAATACAGGAATAATCATTATGTCCCCAGTTCGGTCAAAATTAGCACAACTCACCTTCATAGCGAAGGGGAAAAAGTTCCAATATACAAAGAATTTCAAAAGAAATTCTTAATTTCAATAGTTAAAACTAAAATTTAAACATGCCTTACGTTAGAAAATCGTTGATTTTTCTCATTTAAGATGCGACTATTTCTGCTTCGATAATACCCCTTGAGTGTGTTGATTTTGGTTTAGAAATGTCATTTTCATTTGCTGTACCATCAATTCTAGACATTATCGGATGTTTTCTGAAACGCATACATGGTCTCTCTACCGTGATATACAGAATAGCAGCTGAGAGTAGAGTAAGCAGAATGGCTACGGCTGTGTTTAAGACGAAAGCAAAATTAGGCGTCAACCCAATCGTTTCAATGAAGAACTCACTTGACATTGGGAACATCCAGATCATTACCATCTCATGCATTAGATATGCAGAATAGGAAAGTTGAGCGATTGGATACAGTATCTTAGCAGAAAGTATTCGACGCAAACCTCCTGCAATAGGGTCGGCGGAATGAAGAGCGGACATAATCAAAATCGCTAGACTTAGCGCGAAAATATCCCTTTCCATTGCGTACCAAGTTAGTCTAATTATGTAAGGTGAATCAACTAAATGTCTTTGATCCAAGAATGTTGCGAATAGGAAGAAACTTAGAGCAATAAATGAAAGAATTAGAGGAGTCAATTTACTGCCGTTGAAAAATTCTTTAATTTCTGATTTACAATTTACATGAATCCATGCCGCAATAACCCCAATTAGTAATCCTCCAAATCTAGTGTAGAAATTATCGTAAGTGTGGTCGAACCTTCCAACCCATGTTTCGGATCCAAGATCTCTAGCGTCCCAAAATACGGATAAATCATGGTATTCTAATGCAAAGATTCGAAGAGCCCATCCGAGAATCACAAGAGCGACACTCCATTGAAGGAAATAATCAGATTTCCTCATAATTAACAAGAAAAATGGAGCAATGAGGTAGAACTGTTCTTCAATTGCAAGAGACCAACACCATCCCATGAACTGATCATCTATGCTCAGGAAGTTATTGACATAGAGAAGATTGGCCCAAGCATTTTCTGCGTTATGGCCGTCTAGGAAGAAAATCGCTGCCATCATTGCAACGACATATACTGGCATGAGTCTGAGGAATCTCCTGGCATAGAATCTACGCATATTCAGGCCATCTGAGCGGTTGATTTCTCTTAAAATAATGGCGCCAATTAAGAATCCACTAATTACAAAGAACATATCGACTCCTAAACCTCCTTGGACAAGCCAGAGGAACATTGGGTTATCGAATACCGAGTCGTACCAAGGAATGACGTGGCCATTAGTCCACTCGGGATTCTGGAAGAACCAAGCGTGGAAAATTAACACCCAAAGAACAGCGATAGCCCGAACCCCATCGACCACCGGTTCGTGAAATGAGGGACGGTGGAATAGATCTCGAATACTGGCTTGAGTGTCGAAGATACGATCATTGTCACTAATTCGGAATGCTGAATCAAATCTCGATTGAATTGACTCATCCGTTAGTGATGATTGCTCTCTACCTAGCCAAGCGGCGATTCCAGCCATTAGGAATACAGCCAATAAGAAAACCAATCCAACATTACCTGAGAAGGCACCAGTTGAACTTCCTTGGGATCTCAAGACCAAAATGTCAGTCGGTACATCTTCAGTGACCCACATAGATGAATCGATTACTCTCTTTTGATAGTGTAAAACGAACTTCCCATTACTTGAAATTTCAATATCTCCGAAATCGAAGGTAACTTGTGTACTATTAGTAGCGTTAATTTGGAATCCGCATCCTGTAAGTGAGTAATTGAACTGTGAGTCCATCTTACATGGCTCGTTGTTCTGAGAAACACTTGGTTCAAATTCGATTCCGTTCTCGTCGATGTATAATAGTGTGGCATTAGTTGTCGAAGCCCTACCGAGGTTAGAAACTGATAACTCAACTTGAGATCCATCTGTAGTCAATGAATCCACGACCAATCGAGCCCGCCAATACCAGACATTCTCGATTAGATAATTCATGACATCGAGTTCTTCACCGAGTCTTTGTGACAATGGCTCAACGGTTCCAAGGAGGAATTGCTCATCGTCGGTCTCGAAGGTGAAGGTTGGATAACCCATCACTCCATATCCATAATCACGACTGGTTCCACAATTTGGGTAAAGTCCTTGGTTAGCGTTACGAATTGGTATATCTGAAATGTTGGAATTTACTTCATCTCTGATGTGGTGATACATCTCCCAATCCGATGGCTGTTCTGGCCATTTACCCCATGGATAGAGCATGATCCAAACACCCGTGTGCATGGTGATGTAGAGGTCAGCATGAGGCACAACTTCGTTCATGTAAATCGAATTTGCCAAAGTTTCAGATTCACTGAAAGCACTACTTCCAGGTTGTGTAGTAGGGCATGTATTCCAGTAATGGTCGTAATTTCTGTTTAGATCAACTTGATTGATATTCCATCTTGTATCGAAGTCATTACCATCCGCGTTTAACATAATCAAAATGTGTAATTCAGTTGTCGCTAAAACTTCCAGAACTTCTTGTTGTCCGCTAGCCCAACCTTCAATGTAATACTCAGCAACTAGGAAAGCAAGCTCAGTTCCGAGATGTTCGTTGCCATGATGTCCCCCATCGATGTAAACTACATCTTTTTCAGTTCCATCAGGTTTGGTTTCTTGACTCCAATCAGAGATTTGTAACATCCAAAGATTCCTTCCCATCTCTGTTTGACCAACGACTAGAAGATTGACGATTTCGGGGTAGTCATCCGCCCACTCGTTTACGTCTAGGGTTAGAGTTGCGTAGGAATGATACCAATGCTCTTGGATAATGTCTGGCTGACCAATTTGTGCTGTAGCCGCAGGTGAGGTTGATACAGCGAGCATCGATGCTACAATCAATACTGTAAGCCAGCGGCGCATACGCCGCTGTCGGAGTCATCGCATAGAATCATTTCCATGATAAATTTACAAAATTTGAATCAATTTTGATTGGCAATATGTGCGGCAATAATCTTAGTTGTGATTAATGCTGCATTAAATTGTGTTATTCGATCATCGCCGGGAGCAATTTCATTCACATCGGCTCCAATTATCTCAGCGCTGCTGGCAAATAGCCCTTCGATAATTTCCACCGCACCCCAATGAGTCAGACCCCCGGGAACTGGTGTGCCTGTATCGGGAACCAATGAACCATCTAATCCATCGATATCAAAAGTCAGCCAAATAGGTCCACTCAAATTACTAATTCTTTCAATAAGAGAATTCCATACAGTCATTCCAGCAGACGGACTGAAGAGATCTTGAGCGTAAAATGTCTCAATTCGATTATCTGTTTCTGCGAACTTTGCTTCATCCAATGAATATGCGCGAATTCCAATCTGCATAAGACCGCCGATTCCATAATCCAAAGCACGCCTGGCAGCAGTACCATGACTGAATCGCTCACCATTGAGAGAATCTCGTAAGTCTGCATGAGCATCGACCTGAACTATCGTTAGTTTAGACAAATCACCAGCGATAGCGGGGTGATTCTGTAGAGCTTCCACTACCGGTGGTAATAGCCCATGTTCTCCACCTAAAACGATTGGAAATTGTTCTGAGTTAAACCACGGGACAAGATAATCCCGAATCGAATCTAATTGTTCCCTTAGAGTGCCTGCCTCAGAACTCCAAGGCTTGGCGGTGTGAAATGATAGCCCACAAGGTAACTCATCTTCCAGTAATGGGTCGTACAATTCGACCTGCGAACTTACCTCAATCGCAGCCGCAGGTCCATGTTCTGTCCCCTCTCCCCAACTAGTCGTCATTTCAAAAGGAATGGGAAGAATGACCAAGTCCCATGGTCCTTCTTCAGACTCTTTGAGGCCAAGGAAGGTTGGGCGTGCCTCACCGTCCATGCGTTGTGCTGAGTCATTATTCGATTAACCACTTCGGGTCTAATCCACATGAATCGTGGACTCGATGTGCGATTATTGATAAAGAACGGGCTTCCATATTCTACTATAGGAGGGGCATGCGATGGGTATGACGCTAGCAGAGTTAACTCAGGCAATCCGTCGTAAAGTCGATTCGGAAATGGAAGTTATCGTCGCCGAATCGATTGCTGAACACGCTTTGGGTTTCTTCGGTTTTTCCAATCGAATTATCGACAATGCTCTAGAACCTACAGATCGTAACCTATTCTATCAATTGCAAGACTATGACTTGCTTACTACAGAATCCGAAGAAACCACACTTTGGGACGGTAGGGAATGGAGAATTCACTATTGGAAATTCAAGCCCGATGCCAGAGAGTTTGCCAGGAGGGCAATGTCCGAGGCTGAAAACAAGGAAGACGAAGACCCCTATGCTGGGATTTACGATGACGTTCCAACCTCTCTTTGGCGAGAAAGGATGACCGATGAAGACGAAGAAGACGATTGGGAAGAACCTCTATTCTGATTCAAATAGCCCAATCGTGACGGGCAAATGTACAAACAATATCACTGAAGGGTGTAAACGTGGACAACCGATTCCAGAGCGCCTTGTTGCTGACGTTATTGCTTCTTGTACCAATAGCTGGCATTGCTGGGGCTGACGAAGTTGAGCCCGATCAATCATGCGAAATTCTCGTAGATTGGGATTATGATTGGGCTCTCGATGAAAACGGAACATGGCAAGAAATAGTAATTCATCGTTACAGAACCACCTACGAACCAGCTTTTCAGAATGGTACTTCACCAAGCGGCGTAACAATCGATGTTCAACACATCAGAGAGGGTCAAATCATCGCTACTGAGGCTGACTCTAGTTACGTCGTAGCGGGTGGCGAAATCGATATTGTGCTATCCGATGAGCCGGCTTTCCTTGATCAGGTATTTATCGAAGTCAGTTCGACTGAAGCAACTTGTTCGCGTTCCTTGGATATGACAATGTGGAACCAACCTTCTGCCGATCACGAAATCACACGTGAAACCACTTGGGAGTTGCAGAATGAGGCAGAAGGAGGCTCAAGCCTGTATTTCGAGGGAAGAGGTTGGCAGAAGAGAACCGGTGACAATCTGAGTTCGAGTGAACTTGGAAACGGGTCATTAATTCTCGATTTGGATACTGGAAGTGACCAACTGTATCTGACTCTTGATTTGCACAATGTATGGTTGAATGAAACGTATGATGGAACAGAAATCACACGTCAAATATTCGAGATGCGCGGATCAGGTGGCCTAGAATTCGTAAGTAATTCAGAAGATTCTCTAATCGATGTAGAAGCCAATGTGTACCAAGCATACATACTCAGAGATTGGGAAGATGGAGTATTGACGGAACGCCTAACCTTGGAAGCAAATGGGGACATCTCTTACAATGGTGGCTCAAACAACAGTACCGAAGGTGGATATGGAGAACTATCCGTATTCTACATCGAAACCTGGGACGAAGATGGCGTTCGTCGTTTATCAGATACTCAAATCGAGGCTAACTTAAGTATTCGCCTCCAGACCCAAGAAGAAGCATTTTCAATCGAACTGGATGAATTCCGAACGAGAGAAAAGTGGCTTGATGGCGTTCGCGAAGAACAGTTGTTGAAAATCAAAGGGTCTGGAGAATTTGGTTTCCTAATTGAAGATAGTCAATTCGAAGTTCAGGTCAATGGCACAGTCCCAGACATTCACTACGAGGTGGTTGGTGGAGAGGTCGTACAGGATCGCATAATTGTCGATGGCCAATACTCTGGTGAAGCAAGTGGTTCGTTTGGATATGTTCGCCAAATAGACAAATCCTTGGTTCAAGCCAATGCTACTGGAGAAGAATTCGAAGTTGATGTTATTCAGAATGAATTATGGTTCAATATTTCGGGGACTCCTATCGGTCCAATCGGACAAGAAATTGAAGCTGAACATAATTTGACCTATGAATACACGGTTCCTCAAACAGATTGGGCTAACCGGACAGTTCGCTACCTATATGTCGAAGATAATGGAACTACTAGTAATGAATATCCAGAAAATTCTCCAGTTATTATGGAACCTGAGAGACCCCAATATGATGGCGACATGAACGTTACGGGTTTCAGAGAAACTGGTATTGTACCCGATAAATTCGTGATTGGAGATAGTTTCCCTACGTCAAGTGATGGTATTGGTCAAAGGATAGAAATCATCGGTATTAGTATGGGTATGGCCGATGGTCATGAGGTGGAATTGGCTGAGTGGCAAGATACAGAATCCCTAGACGACTTTACTGCCTACGGTACGGTGATCAACCAGGGATTGCTAGCTGGTATGCTACACGAAGCCCATCGGATAATCGACATTGGTCTGCCGATTGGTGGAGAAAATGGTAACGAATCAGAAGCTGTTAGAGTAGTCGAACATCAGACACTCGAGAGGGTTCTGTATCCTTCAATAATCACCGCCGCGGAGAATACACCTCCTGCATTGCTTGACTTGAGATTTAGAGAAGGTGTTCTATTCACCGAAGGTGGTTCAGCCCATATTGAAGCAGTAATCGAAGATGTCGATACCGATGTAGTTGGGGTGATGGTTGATTTGAGTGAGTTTGGTTTAGGAATAATCACTCTTTCTGATTCTGGGCTAAACGGAGACGAGATAATCCAAGACTCAATTTGGACAGCGAAGATAAATCACGAAGGATTAGAGTTTGGAAACTTATCCGTTTCAGTAAAGATGGATGATCTCTGGACGGATGTTCAAACAACCGCGTATGTTGAAATTTCAAATCTTGCACCTCGAATAACTTCACGTGTCTATACCCCTGAATTTGCTTATCGAGGCGAAGTTATTTCTGCGAATCTGAGGGTAGAGGACGATCACGGTGTGAAATCTGTCGTGATCGATTTACTCAGCGCTGGTGGAGAACTTACTCCACTGTCCCTAGACTCCACCACTGGTCGATGGACCGGCCAGTTTGCTCTACCTGATTCTCTAGCCCCTGGGTTGCGAACGATTCCTATTCAGGTCGAAGATAACCAAGGTGCTACTGCCCTCATAGATGGCGGTTCGGTAATTCAAGTCTTGAACGAAGCACCAGAAATAACCAATGTATCTTTCTTTGATCAGGGAGAATGGGTATCGATAATCGAAATTCCAAAATCTGGCGATAAAACATACACTATCGAAGTATCAATCTCTGATCCAGACGGAGTATCATCTGCCCAAGCGAAAATTGGGCGTCTTGCCCCTATTGGTAAATCTGAAACCTGGCTATTGTTGAAGGATGATGGTCAAGATGGTGACAGCGTCGCGGGAGATGGTATATTTTCTATGCAAATCGATGTTCGCTCAAGTTTATCTGAGGGGGAGATGAATTATCTAATTCGAGCATCGGATATATTCCAATCAATTACACCAACAGAGTCTCAGACATATACAATCGAATTAGTTGATGAGAAATCGTCATCAGGAGGTGGGGCAAATTGGATAACGGAAAATTCCACCACTCTTGTGCTAATTGGCTTGCTTATGCTACTGGCATTAGGCGCTACCGCCATACTCGTGACAATGCGAAATGCGGATTTTGACTAAACACAACCTGCCGGGCGAACCTCCTTATCTCACCTTACACTCTCCGCTGATGTGTATAGAACCTCAGCGGTCATCCTATCTGCCATCGCTTTGAGCGCCTTATCCTTACCAATAATTGCTGCATCATCTCCAGATGAGTCCACTACTAGCACACCTCGTTCGATTAGTGTTGACCTAGATTTTACTCCGATGAACGGAGATTATGTCAAACTAGATGGACAACAATTTTCAGTATATTTCAAAGATCTAATTGAGAGTGATTCATTTTGGGATAGAGTGGTAATTCATTCTGTAAGAAGCGATATGGGTTATTGGACTCAAGCGGATGAATCGTGTACAATAGGCACCTTTACCGGACAGTGTAATGTCAGAGATACTCGTCAAGGAATGCATTTCACAGCATACAACGATGTCTATGGAATCTCAATTGAGAGCGATTGGACCTATGACGAAACAACATATTCTGCAATCGGAGCCGGTTGGTATGAGAGCGATTCAGTTTACTTCGATGATTATTACATAGATTACGGAACTTTAGGATTGGATGACGAGGCTGGAAGGCTTTGGGAAAATATCACAGTTGAGGTATCAGAGAGTAGTAGGCCGTCTTCAATGACTGTTGGTACAATATTCACAATTACTTCGGAGAATTGGGAAGATTGGTCTTTGGTTGATCTCAGTGATAACGGAAGTCGAACCGAGGATTCGGGTTCAGAATATTGGTTGGAGGATACTTCATACGAAGGCATTCAAGAATTATCAATAGATTTCCAAGGTTTCAATGAGGCTGACTCTTCAGGTACATCTCCTACAACACTTTCAGTGTTACAAGTTGAACTTAGAAACGTATCTGATGGAGGAGAGATTCTTGATTTGGTATTATTTACTGAGTGGGGTGGCTTTGCGGGATTCTATTTCGATGCTGAAAATGCTACAGATTTAGTTCCAATGACAATGTGGAATAACCAAGCAGGAGGATTTCCAGATGCTGATGGAGACGGTTGTGCTGATGAAGAGGACGCATTCCCAGATGATGCTTCCGAGTGTAGTGATTTCGATTCTGATGGAGTGGGAGATAACGCCGATTCAGATGATGACAACGACGGCTGGGATGATATAGACGAATCATCTTGTGGTACCGATCGATTCGATTCTAGCTCATATCCTTCAGATATAGATTCCGACGGATTATGCAATGGTCTAGACCCCGATGATGATAATGACGGTTACAATGATCCAATCGATGATTTTCCCGAAAATCCCTATGAATGGAATGATAACGATAATGATGAGATTGGAGACAATGCAGACTTAGACGATGATAATGATGGATTTTCTGATATTACTGAGCAAGATTGCGGTTCTGACCCAATGAGTTTATTCTCCCAACCACTGGATACAGATGCCGATGGAGAATGTGATGAATTGGATTCTGATGATGATAATGATGGTTGGGAAGATGACCGTGATAGCTTCCCGAGAGACCCTATGGAGTGGTTGGATACTGATTCGGACAGTGTTGGTAATAACGCCGACACAGATGATGATAATGATGGTTGGATTGACACAAAGGAAGTTGAATGTGGCACTGGGCCTTTAGATTCAGTAAGTTTCCCACAAGACTTCGATGGGGACTCGCTTTGTGATGCAGTAGATACTGATGATGATGGTGACAAGTGGTCCGATACTGTCGACGTTTTCCCACTCGATCCGTCAGAATGGTTCGATACGGATGGAGATGGTATAGGCAATAATGCAGATACTGATGATGATGGAGATGGTTGGTCGGATGTTGCTGAGGAAACCTGTGATGGCGACAAGGATGATTCTTCTATTGAACCAACTGATTCTGATGGCGACGGACTTTGTGATGGAATGGATCCAGACAGAGATGGAGACGGTACACTCAATGACGATGACGCATTCCCTGACGACCCAAGTGAGAATCTAGATTCGGACGGTGATGGTGTCGGCAACAATGCCGATTTGGATGATGATGGAGATGGCTTGTCGGATCTTGATGAAATTCTAGCCGGCACTGACCCTTTGAACAGCGATACTGATTCAGATGGTTGGAATGATGGAATTGATGCCTTCCCGTTGAATAGTGCCGAGTGGAAAGATACGGATGGCGATGGAGTGGGTGATAAATCAGATGTTTACCCGAATTTTTCTCTTTGGCAGACCACTAGTGATATGATATTGAGCGTGTTAGTCCTTGCGTTATTCATCGGATTAATTGCAGGTGGAGCAATTTTTGTTTCAGTATCCCGAAAGAAACCCGAGGCTGTACAATTTGCCCAGGACTATTCACGTCAAGTAAGCCCTCCAAGTCCAATTTCAATGTATACCGATGAGGAGTTGCGACAAGCCGGTTGGAGCGACCAACAAATAGCCGAACAACGCGGCAAGTAAAGCGGTAAATTTTGGTACGAGTGCCGGGATTTGAACCCGGGTTCAGGCGTTGGCAACGCCCGGT
>VMBT01000143.1_pt1 | contig 46400 bp, 37 predicted proteins | sample 4404301 | NCBI WGS metagenome assembly VMBT01 (sample SAMN12238535, study PRJNA552566) | marine metagenome | isolation source: Coastal seawater | place: USA: coastal Georgia, Sapelo Island | collected 2008-08/2009-08 | reverse complement strand
CCGCTAGCGCGCAACTCACCATCGAAGCCGACGTGATCTACGGGCGAAAGGACGGGATGGCTCTGACCTATGATGTCCTCAAGCCTGACAATGCCAACGGTGCTGCGATCATTTTCATGATGAGCGGGGGCTGGTACTCCTCATGGTCACCACCGGAAAGAGTTGCTCGCCAATTTGCCGACCTGCTGGACGCGGGATTTACAGTGATACCGCTTTACCACGGGAGTGCCCCACGATACAAAATCCCAGATGCTGTGAACGATGTGAATCTGGCGACGATGCATATAAAGAGCAACGCAGCCGACTATGGGGTGGATCCCGATCGTATCGGTGTTACCGGCGGCAGTGCGGGAGGCCACCTTGCCCTGATGGTCGGCCTGGCGACCGAGCAGGTTCAGGCGAGTGCGGTAGCGGACGATGAAGCACTCGATGTGTCGCTTGCGGCGATAGTCGCTTATTTCCCTCCCGTGGATTTCAGACAGGAAGAAACAGCTGTATCTGGGATTATTAGTGAGGTGAGCCAAGATGAACTATATTCTCGGTTTCCGGCTCTTACTTTTGAAGAGGAACTTATTCCTGCGATGTCTCCCATAACACATGTCGATTCCATGGATCCTCCGACTTTGCTAATTCATGGAGACGCAGACCCATTGGTTCACATCAGTCACTCTATCGTCATGAGTGAAAAATTTAAGGCGACTGGCGTGGAGAGTGACTTTATTACCATAGAGGGTGGAAAACACGGCTTCTCGGGAGAGAATGCGTCAAGAGCGAACCAAGCTAGATTGGAGTGGTTTCAGAAGCATTTATTGCATTGACTGAAGTGCTCGCTTACTGTTGATAGAAGAAAAAACGGTAATTCCACTTTTTTGGAGGACACACAGAGATGATACTGGTAAATCTGCAACTTAAAATTAAACCAGAGCTGCGCGAAGAGTTTATCGAATGGTTTTATTCCATTTTGCCGGACACGCGAGCGTATGAAGGCTGTTCTGAACTTATCGCATGCTCGTTGGAGGGTGACCCTGATGCAGTCGAGGCAGTATCTAAGTGGGAAACAAAGGCTCACTATGAAAAATATCTGGCTTGGCGTGAAGAAGATGGCACACTGGGCAAGCTTGGTGCTTACCTCGCTGCAGATCCAGTTTTCAGGTTTCTAGAGGCCGATCTCCAGATTTAGATTTTGCACTTGATGATCGCGGGGTCCGGCCTTATGTCTGGCGATAGAGATGTCAGCCATTTATTAGGCGTGCAAATGTACTATACACGCTCGATCTTTATCTTTCGGGTGTTCACTTAAATTGTTGCGTTGCTGTGGTAACAGCAGCAGAGTAAGGAGAGATAACTTATGCTTCGTTTTATTAATAAGCTGGCGGGCATTGTCCTGACAGCCTCTTTATCAACCGGGGCGCTTTCGCAGGAAGTATATCAAAGCGCCCACCACGATTATCGGGTGGTGCCGGTAGCGGAAGGTCTGGTGCACCCCTGGTCAATGGCGTGGTTGCCGAACGGCGATATGCTGATCACGGAAAAGCCGGGACGCCTGCGTCTGGTCCGTGACGGTCAGCTGCTGCCCGAAGCCATACCCGGCACACCTGAGGTCTTCTACGAGGGCCAGGGCGGGCTGTTTGATGTAGTTCCGCATCCCAATTACAGCGACAATCAGTGGGTATATCTGACTTTCGCTAAGCCGGTAGCTGACGGCTCGACGACGGCAATCGTCCGCGGGCGGCTGGAGAACGATCGCTTGACCAACGTGGTCGAACTGTTTGCCGCGCAGGCAGTTGGCTTCGGTCATTACGGCGGCAAGCTGGTCTTTGATGACGAGGGCCACATGTTCCTGACCCTGGGTGATCGCATGGCGCCACCGGTGGGAGATCGTGACGCCTTGATGGCGCATCCTGCTCAGGATCGGAGTAACCATCAGGGTGTTGTTGTGCGCCTGAACGATGACGGCACTGTCCCCGATGACAATCCGTTTGTCGGTGAAACGGGCATCCTGCCCGAAATCTGGAGCTATGGCCACCGCAGCCCACAGGGGCTGGCCATTCATCCGATCACCGGAGATCTCTGGGAATCCGAGCATGGGCCTCAGGGCGGTGACGAAATTAACCTGATCGAACCCGGCAACAACTACGGCTGGCCTGTGGTCGGTCGTGGCGCTAACTATGGGGCCTTCGGTCGGCCAATTCATGTCGGCATCAGCGAAGAGGGCATGACTAACCCGACCAATTTCTGGGTGCCTTCCATTGCGACATCTGGCCTGATGATCTACAGCGGAGACAAGTTTCCCATGTGGGTCGGAGACATCTTCTCCGGAGCGCTGGCCGGCGAGCAGCTGGCAAGAGTGCATCTTGACGACGAGTATCGCAGCGTTGTTCTGGAAGAGACCCTGGCCTACGACATGGGTCGTATTCGCGACGTGAGACAGGGTCCTGACGGCTATATCTATCTGGCGATTTCAGATCGGCAGGCCGGCCCGACCCCCATTGTCAGGCTGGAACCTGCAGACTAGCACGAGTCTGAGAGTTGAACGGCCCGGGTGGCGTTCAAATTGTGAAAGGGGCTCGTCAGAGCCCCTTTTTTGTGCTTTTTTTTGGGCATCGCGCAGCGGCCGAGGGAATCTATGAACCTCAAGAAGTTAAAACAGGCAGAGGCGGCCTTTCTTGCCAGTTACCCTCAGGGGTTTGAAGACCCTGAAATACGGGTGATCGGAAAGAAGCACAACATGCCTCGCCTGGTGGCTCAAGTTCAGGACAGCTTTGCCAAAGCCAGATTCAAACACTCCGAGGCGATTGTGGACGACATGGTGCGCTACATTGGTCGCTCGTCAATGATCTCCCTGTTCGAGAAACCAAAATTCCGCGATCTGGTCAGGTCTCTCAATTCGGCCGAGCGCGAAGCTCTGGCGGCGGGGTTCAGTAATCTGCTGCATGGCAAACAGCAGATGGGTTTTGAATTGGTGCTGTCGATCTTGCAGAGCCGGAAGCTGGCGAAGTGGTCACTGCTTACGATTCTGCCGGTTTATTTCCATCCTCAGCATGAGGTTTTTGTAAAGCCCACCACTGCCAAAGGGGTGATCGAATATTTTGAGCTGCCTGATCTGAACTACCGGCCGCAGCCAAGCTGGGAATTCTACGAGGCCTATCGCAGACAGATTCTTGACATGAAATCGCATGTCAGCCCTTCCTTGTCGCCTAACAATGCCGCGTTTACCGGTTTTCTCATGATGTCGCTGCGGGCGCTCAAGCCTTAGCTGGCTAAACTTCATATTTTTCATACGCTTAAAACCCCTTCGAAGCGAACGGCAGAGTCGTCGGGATTAGACACTTTGACAGGGCTGTGCCACACTCGCGAAAGCCAACCGAGCGAGCGCTCGCCGTGCAGAATCGCGGTGAGCGACTTAACTAATGATGTACTGACAGGAAGAGAATCCATGACTTTTCGAGCACTTGGTCTAGCAGGTTTGACTCTGGCGCTTGCCTTGCCGGCTTCGGCCCAAACAGCAGATTACGGCGCCGCGATCGATGCGGAGCGATTAACCGGCGCGGACACTGAAAATGAATCCTGGTTGAGTTACGGGCGCACTTACGACGAGCAGCGCTACAGTCCACTGGACCAGATTAACCGCGACTCTGTGGACCAGCTGGGACTGAGTTGGTATGCGGACATGACAACCAGCCGTGGCCAGGAAGCCACTCCGGTTGTTGTTGATGGCGCGCTGTACATTTCTACTGCCTGGAGCCTGGTGCATGCCTTTGACGTGCGCACCGGCGAGCGCCTATGGACTTATGACCCGCAGGTGGCGAGAGAGAAGGGCCTCGATGCCTGTTGTGATGTGGTTAACCGCGGCGTTGCAGCCTGGGGCGGGCGCATATTCGTCGGCACAATTGACGGCCGGCTGGTGGCTCTGGACTCTGCTTCCGGTGAAGTGGACTGGGAAGTCATGACGGTTGACGAGTCATTGCCTTACACCATCACCGGTGCGCCAAGGGTGGTCAAAGGCAAGGTGCTTATTGGTAACGGCGGTGCGGAATATGGCGTGCGGGGTTATGTGACCGCTTATGATGCAGAAAGCGGCGAACAGGCCTGGCGCTTTTATACGGTTCCGGGAAATCCCGCAGACGGCTACGAAAGTGACGTGATGACGGCGGCCGCAGATACCTGGACCGGGGCCTGGTGGAATCTGGGTGGCGGCGGTACCGTGTGGGACGCGATGGCGTATGATTCTGACCTCGATCTGCTCTATATCGGTGTCGGTAACGGGTCTCCATGGAACCAGGCGCTGAGAAGCCCGGCCGGTGGTGACAATCTGTTCCTGTCTTCGATTGTGGCGCTCAATCCCGATGACGGGACCTACCGATGGCACTACCAGACAGTGCCCGGAGAAACCTGGGACTACACCGCTACACAGCACATCATGCTGGCTGACCTCGAGATAGACGGCGACATGCGCCGGGTGGTAATGCAGGCCCCCAAGAACGGGTTCTTTTATGTTCTGGATGCTGAGAACGGCGAGCTGATCTCCGCCGAAAACTACACGCCCGTCAACTGGGCAACGCACATCGATCTGCAAACCGGGCGGCCCGTCGAGGTTGCCGATGCGCGCTACGAGAAGTCCAACAACCCGGCCATCGTTTTGCCGGGGCCGCTGGGCGGTCACAACTGGTATCCCATGGCCTTCAGTCAGGATACCGGACTGGTTTATATACCGGTCACAGAAAATTTCATGGGCTACGTTGCCGACAATGAATTTGTAACAGACCCCGACGGCTGGAATACCGGTGTGGATTTTGGGCGAGGTTTTCAACTGATCATGAGCCAGCCGGAAATCCCGACCAACGCCTCGCTGCTGAAGGCGTGGAACCCTGTGACTCAGGAAGAGGTGTGGCGCGTTCAGCATCCCATCGGTGAAGGGAATGCCGGGGTTCTGGCAACAGCCGGCGGCCTGGTTTTTCAGGGTACCCGCTCCGGTGAATTTGTTGCGTATAACGACGAAACGGGCGAAGCCTTATGGACCGATTACGTTCAGGCCGGCGTCATGGCTGCTCCCGCAACCTTCACCGTCGACGGGCAGCAACATCTGGCTTTGCTGGTTGGCTCTCCGGCGCTGCCGAAAGAAGGGCCCGGTGCTGCGGAACCGACGACCGTTGCGTCACGGAATAATTCCAGACTGCTGATTTACCGAATCGGTGGTGAGGCCCAGTTGCCGTCTAATCCGGTCACCACGTCTGCAGAGTCGGAATTTGAAATACCGCAGATCGAGGCCACCAATGAATTGATCGCTCAGGGCGAGACGGGCTACAACAGAAACTGTGCGGTTTGTCACGGGCCGATGGGCATTTCGACGCGTCCCGATACCTATCCGGATCTGCGGCTCAGCAGACGGATGGCCACCGAAGCATCCTGGGCGGCGGTCGTTTTAGATGGCGAACTGGCTGATGCCGGCATGGTGTCATTTGCCGATAATTTGGGTGACGGAGACGCGGAAGCTATCCGGACCTATATCATCAACCAGGCAAACCTGACGCTGCAGTAGTTCGGTTTGTCTGTTCAGTTGAAAAAGGGGGCAGGCAGCCCCCTTTTTTGATTGATGAACCTGAGGCGACCTGGATAGGAGTGGGAGGCAGCAGCTTTGAAGCGTTTTTTTTATGATTTTGCGCGCTCAGTGTCACACTGTGTTCGGTGCCTTGTGCTCTGGCTGATCGCGATCAGCAGCCCTGTTGTGCTTCAGGCTCAATCAGAACCTGTCGCTCATGGTGTGCGCAACGATTTGCCGCGTCCGTTCGAGACTTACCGGGACTGGGGCGAGTTGCCCGACAATACAGGGTCCTGGGCGGCGGTGACAGCAGTTGAGCCCGCTCCTGACGGTCAAACAATTTATGTGGTGCATCGATGCTTTGAAAATTCCTGTGAAGGACGTTCAGAAGATCCGATTCTCAAATTTGACACTTCCGGCAGATTGCTGGCGAGCTTTGGTCAGGGGCTTTTCCTGTTTCCCCATGGAGCAACGGTTGATCACGAAGGAAACCTCTGGGTGACTGATGCACGTTCCAGTGAGGTGCTGGGAAATCGGGTCATCAAATTCAGTCCCGACGGTGAAATTTTGATGACGCTGACTCACACCGGTAGTGAATCGGAACCTCTGCACTGGCCGAATGACGTTGTGGTTGATCCGGGCGACGGTGATATTTTCGTTGCGGAAAGTCATCGTGGTGGCCGTAACAACCGGATTGTACATTTCGACCGTCAGGGGCACTTTATCAAAACCATCGGCTCAGCCGGCTCGGCTCCCGGGCAACTCAGTGAGCCCCATTCGCTGGCGCTTGATTCGAGGGGCAGGCTGTTTGTGGGCGACCGTGAAAATAACCGAATTCAAATCTTCTCCCAGAGCGGGGAGCTACTTGATGTCTGGACCCAATTCGGTCGTCCCAGCGGCTTGTTCATCACTCAGGACGACAGGCTTTATGTAGCAGATTCCGAATCGGGCCCGGAAACCGGCGCCGGAGAGCTGACCGGCATCATGAAAGGGATTCGAATCGGTTCTGCCATTGATGGCACTGTCCACAGCTTCATCGAAGACCTGGAACCACTCAGAGATGACCATTCCGGAGCCGAAGGGGTTGGTGTCGACAGTGCAGGTAATGTTTATGGCGCGGTTGTCCGGCGACGCATGTTGGAACGGCACGTTCTCAGGCCGTGAAATGCCGGAGGCTGACACCATGACATTTCGTCACAGGCTGGCGACACAGCAGGATATTCCCGCAATTATCGACCTGATGAAGCTCTCCATCGAAGAGAACATGAAAACGCTGCTGTCTCGCGAGGAGATTGAGGCCGCAAAGGAGACCATGGGTGTCGATCAGACGCTGATTGATGACAGCACCTACTTTGTTATCGAAGAGGACACACACGAGCGGACGCTGGTCGGCTGCGGGGGCTGGGGAAAGCGGCGGACCTTGTACGGCGGCAATCACACCAGGGGCAGGGATGACTCTCTCAGTGACCCTTCCCGGGAGGCGGCCCGGATCAGGGCAATGTATACGCATCCGCAATGGGTGCGTCGGGGTATTGGGAGTCTACTTATCCAGTTGGGAGAGGAAGCGGCCAGAGCAGCCGGTTTTACGCGGATTGCGTTGGGTTCAACGCTTGCCGGTGAGCCGCTCTATCTGGCCCATGGTTATGCAGAGGTGAGACGGGAGACCTTCCGGGGAGAAAACGGTGCTGACAACCTGGTCATCACCATGGAAAAGAATTTATAAATAAGCCGCCCGCTCAGGGGGGCTGAGTTTCGACAGCATCGCAAGATGATGGACAGTTAAGCGCTATGAGAACACTGATATTCGTCCTGATTGGCATGACCCTGGGCGCCTGTTTGTCGCTAATGATGGCGGCAGCTGCGATCTTTGTGCTCCCGATGATCATGGCAGACGCGGAGCAGCTGCCTGATATCGTGGGGACCCTGCTGGTGGCGATTACGGCGCCGCTATTGGGGCTGGCAGGTGCCGCAATCGGTTTTCGAAAGGCGCAAGAATGAACTGAATGACTGTCGGATATCGGCATGTGCCGGGCGCGCAGGCAGGGGGTCAGAAGGTCGTGCGGACTCTGAGTGCCAGCTCCATGCCGCCACCATTACAGTAGTCTTCGAACTCTTCCATGATGCCATTGGCCGTCGGGCCGACGAACCGGGTGCGTTTGCGGCACCACTGGGCATCGGTCATGTTGCTGGATTCGAGACGAAACATCAGATTTCCGAAAGCGCGCTTTTCCACGTATGCAGAGAGGCGGGGCGCCTCGATGAACTCTTCGATGTCATCGATGTCGATGGCGAGACGGCCGGTGCTGCCGTTGGAGTTGTTGGAATAATTGAGGCCATAGGTCAGTCCATGAGCTGAGACATCGTGACGGAAACCGACATTGGCCTGCCATCGGCCATTGCCGCGTTGACGTCGCTTGATCCCCAGAAACGGATCAATATATTCAGAATCGCGCAGGCGCACTGCGGTTGTGAGCAGTGCGTTCTGAAGACCGAGATTGTCGAGTTTGGTGCTGAGATCCAGATTCAACCCGTAGCGTTTTCCATCACCGATGTTGCCGCGGGCAGAAGCCAGAGTGCCTTCACTGCTTGAGACATCGATCCGGTCAATGTGGTCGGTAACGTCGCGATACCAGAACTGTGAATTGACCACGCCCAGGTCATTTGGCAAGCGCATTTCGAGGTTCAACTCATAACGCCAGGATTGCTCCTGACGGATCTCAGGGTTTCCGGCGAGCGTGTCTCTGTCCTCGTCTCCCCCATCCACTGAAGCGCTGAAGTCGGAAAAGCTGAGCTGCTCAACGTCTTTTCTCAGCCCTGCGCGCAGCTGCAGGCTGGGCGTGATGTCAAAACGGTAGTCAATACGAGGCCGGAAAAACTGGAAGTCGCGGGCGTTGCTGACGTCTCCGCTCTGCTCAATCGTAGAGGTCTCGACAATCACGGCACTTTCCAGCGACATCCTGTCATTAATCTGCCAGTTGTGGTTCGCGAATGTTTCGTAGCGCATTTCCTGCACGGTTGAATTGCCATTTGGCACGACCACCGGCACCAGATTGGCCCAGGCGGGATCAGGTGTGCCGTCGATAGCGCGCCCGAGCATGAGGTTTGAGTCTCTGATGGTCTGAGCGCCCTCAACACCCAGTTCCAAACCCTGCAGATCGCTGAAATCGAAGGTGTAAGAGGTTCGGGCAATGCGTTCCCGGTCCCTCCCGGCATTCCGGATGAAGAGGTCCTGAGTGCTCAGACCATCGGTTTGCTGAAAACGGTTGCGGTCATTGATCGAATCACGGTCGTTGACGATGAAGAGAAAGCGATAGGTGCCCGCGTCATTGAAATCGTATTCAAAGTCACCGCCTAATTCCCAGGCATCGCGTGTGGCGAGGTTTGACTCGGTTTCAATGCGTGAAGAATTATCTGTGAGCTGTGTGATGGTGCGGTAGCGTTCATCCGGGACTTCACCCAGCGTTTCGTAGAGGGCGTTAAACTGCAGCACGCTTTGTGGGAAGGTATAGCCAAGATTCATACTGGCCTGCAACTGGGTTTCGTCCCGGGTGCGCGATTCCCTGCGCACTTCGGTCAGTTCTCCGTCCGGTGTGAAGCTGAACTCCCGGCTTTCCCAGGCCCGATAGCGCGGGTCTGCCTCCAGATTGAACAGGTAATTCAGATCGCCATTCTGGCCGCTGCGGGAGATCTGGCCGCCGGGGTCAAAAGTGCCGTCCTGTATGACATCGGAGCGCAGCTGGACGGTGGTGCTGGAGCGACTGGGTTCGTCCAGCAGCACTACGTTGACAATCTGACCGCCCCCTCTGATATCAAGTTCTGTCGAAGTGCCACGGATGATTTCGATATGTTCCACCTGGTCTGCTGAAATCCGCGCCAGCGCGCTGCGGCCTCCGTTGTTCTTGCCGGTAATACGCTGGCCGTTAATCAGGATTTCTCCAGCTCCCGATCCCAGGCCTCTGCCGCCACGACCGCCGCGCAGTGCCAGATCGATGCCGGGAATGCGACTGAGCATGTCATTGGCCGACACGGGAAAGAATTGGTTGAAATAATCGGCGGGATAGACGACCGTTGAATCGTCATCACCGGATGTCGGGTTGGTGGAGGGTATCTCTGACAGCACTGGATTCATCAGGGCAAACAGCGCCAGCAGCAATGCGATCTGCCGGCCCGGTCTGAACGTGTTTGCTGATTTCATGTCCATGGTACTTGTCTGGTGGAAACCTTGTCCGTAATTAGCGCGGCTAACCGGGCCCATGACCGGATGTGTCGGCCTTTCCTTGGATCCCTTAACACGCGGTAAAGTATAATGATTCGTCACGACAGACTTTGTGACAATTTGTAGAGATCCGGTGTTCAATCGGGGGTAATTGTGGCAAGACTGTGGCAAGTCATGCTGATTGACGCACCACTGGCGGCAGCGGTGAATATGCTGTCCATGACCACTGCGGGATTCATTGATATCTGATCTGTTTTGGTGACGCAGGCAGTGATCGAATTGCCCGACACCGACACCCAGGAGTGATCCTTGATAAACGGAATCCAGAACAGCGCTGAGGAAACACCGATTTTGCTGTTTCCTACCCACTATCTGGGCAATTTTGTCCTCGGGCTTCCGTGGGTACTGAAAGTGCTCTCTGTCAGGCCGCAAGCGCCCGTGGTTCTGGATGCCCGTTTTGGTCCGCTGGCCAGACTGATCTTGCCTGAGCACAGTCGGCTGATTCTCTATCCCCGCCAGGCAATGGCGGCCGGTCAGCCCTTTTTCAGTCGACTGTTGCACTATTGGAGGTTTCTGACGGCGCTGAGAGGCACAGGCTCGCAGGTAATACTGGATCTTGAGGGAGAGCGCTTTACCGGCATACTGGCCCGCCTGAGTGGTTGCCCGGTCCGGATCGGCCCGGTGATGAAGAGGGCAGAACGTTTTTACACCGAGATTCGTGACCTGAACTATCAGAATCATCGATTTAACGCGTTCGGAGAAATCGTGGCGGATTTTGTGGACGCTGACCTGCCTGCCTCCCGACTGCCTTTCCGGGTCGACCAGGCTGCGCTTGATGTGCTTGGCACGCTGATGCCGGACTGGCAGAGCAAAACGCTCGTGGCCATTCATCCGGGTGCAAGCGTGCCCTACAAGCTCTGGTCACAGGCTTATTTTGCCCGGTTGGTCAGTCAGCTACAGGACTCCGGTTATCAGGTGGTCTGGGTGGGTGCCGGTGAGATGGACGCGCAGATCATCCGCGCGATCACCGGGCAGATCGAGACAGACGAAACGGTCAATTTGTGCAATCGTCTGTCCTTTTCAGAGCTGATGGCGCTGTATGAGCACTGTCGGTTCTTTGTCGGCAGTGACAGTGGTCCCATGCATTTGGCTGCTGCAAGCGGTGCTCCGGTGTTTGCCCTGTTCGGGCCAAGTGATGAGGCGATTTGGGCTCCGCTGGGTGAGCACAGCCATCTTCTGCGCGGGACCTTGTGCTGTGCCGAGGATTGTGACGCCTTTCACTGTCGATTGGATTACCGTTGCATGGCATCCTTACAGCCTGAGGCGGTGATGGAAGCCATCAATAATAAGCTTCCATCCCTGAGTGTTGAGACACAGTGAGTCGGCGTCCCAATAAATTCCTGTCTGCATGGGCTCCACAAATGTTTCAGAAAATTCCAGTAAGCGCTTACATCATCACCCTGAATGAAGCACGCAACATCGGTGCCTGTCTTGACCGGCTGGTAGAGTTCGATGAGGTCATCCTCGTAGACAGCGGCAGCACTGACGGTACCGTTGAATTAGCCGGGCAGTATGAAAATGTTCAGGCCAGCTATCATGCATGGAACGGATTCAGTGAACAGAAAGCACACGCCTTGAGCCTTTGTCGCAATGATTGGGTGCTCAACATCGATGCCGATGAAATCGTGACGGACGCCTATCTGGATGAAATCATGCGGGTGGTTTCGGAGGACGAAGCTGATGCTCTGGAATCCACCCGGACCCTGTATCGCTGGGGAAGGCGCCCTCGTCACTTTGGCAGTGACGACCGGCTGATCAGGCTTTTTCGCAAAAGTGCCGGCCACTATGAGCCCCGACGTGTTCATGAAAGTATCACGATTACCGGCAAGATCGCGCAGACCGCGGCTACCATCAACCACCATGAGAATCTGACTTATTCCAAACGGGTGGATAAATCTAATAAGTACAGTCAGGCCAAGGCTGAGGATAAGTTCGAGAAGCGTAATCGCGTGTCTTTATTCACGCTTGTTTTTATATTCCCCGTGTCCTTTATTCAGGTCTACTTTTTCAAAGGGCATTTTCTGGACGGCGTGGACGGCCTTCTGACCAGCATGAATTTTGCTTTTTACAACTTCATGAAATACGCGAAACTCTGGGAGCTGAATCGCGGCAGGGACGATCGGGCCTAGCGTGTGCCGGTCCGCGTGGCCTTGAGCCCGGTGGGCTGAAAACGTGGGTATCCTGAGAGCGCAGCGCTTAGGCAGAGTGCACGATAAAGCACGGCAGTCAGGGTAAAAAAAGCGAAACGTACAAGTTTCGCCTTTTTTGTCCTGCCTGGGCTGACGGCTTACTCCGTCAGGAAGAGAGTCAGCTCCGCGCCCGCATCGTCAAGCGCTTGCAGATGGTTTCTGCCATCCAGATTGTCTTTGAGGAAAGCCAGAACGAAACGCCCCAGAGCCGCTTTCTGCTGGCCACTGTTAGACACAAACATGTGGTCACCGCTGGCAAACTCGACATAGGTCTTGCTGCCGCCGATGGAGTCATAGAGCAGTTTGGCGTGATCAGCCGGTGGCGCGACCTCGTCTTCGGCGCTGGCGATAATCATGGCAGGTACCGTCAGGCTGCTGTAATCACCGCTGAAAGACTGGCCGGGTTCACAGCAATACAGTGCCAGTGGGATGACTGCCTTGATGTCGTCTCCCATCTGCGTAGCGGCCACCAGAGAGGCGCCGCCACCCATGGAATGACCCATTATCGCGATTTTTTCCGGATCAATTTTATTCGCCACGGGCGCGTCAGGGTTCTGGTTTTCTGACTTGATAAAGTCCACCGCTGCGATCAGTGCATCAGCCCGGGCAGCGAGTGCGTCAGTCGGCGTGTTGGTCTCGAGTATGAAGACTGTATAACCCAGAGATGCCAGGGCAGGTCCCCACCATTCGTAGACAGAGGCAGGTGCTCTGAAGCCGGGAACAAAGGCCACAGCGCCGTTAGGCGGATCGAAGCTCAGGGTTAACGGGTAGAAGACCATCGCTCCGGCGAATGCTTCGCTACTGACCTCGGGCTCGTAGGTCCGTACTTCGTAGAGTCTTTCATCGAATTCCCGGCCGATCGCCAGACCGACTTGTCTGCCTTCTGGGCGGTAGCGGCCCTGGCTGTTGTCCTGTGCCAGCAGGCTGAGGGGAGTAATCAGCAGGCCGACAATCAGGGTGGCGATACCTGCGCTTCGCAGGGCTTTTTCTGGTAGCAGGACCATAGTGGATTACCTCGCTGTTATTGTTCTTGATCAGGCCTCGGGCTGTCCTTATTGCGAAGGCATATAGGTTGAATTTCCGTGCCCGACGGCGTTGCTTCAATGCCTGTACGGCCTGAATATAACAAACCCGATTTTGTTTCGAAACCTGAGCGGAATTGCCGCTTTGCGGGCTTTGGTCCATATAGACCTGCTCGCGGCTAGGTTATATGCTTAAACGCAGTTTACTCGCATTATAGGTATCCATATGAGCAAGCAAATCAGGGGTCTTCGCCGGTCGAGGATCCGACTATTCTCAGTTATCGTGACGCTGACCGCGTTGCCCTGCCTGAGTCAGGCACAGGAGATAGGGGACCATCAATACACGTCCGAAGCCATTCAGGCGGGTCTGCGGGTCTATTCAAGGGAATGTGCACTGTGTCATGGTCCGCAGGGTGATCTCGTCAGCGGGATCAATCTGGCCCGGGGAGAGTTTCGCTCAGCGCAGTCAGACGATGATCTGAGAAGCGTGATCACGGAAGGTCGGGCGCAGGGGCAGATGCCGGCATTTGATTTGCGAGAGTCCGAGTTGAGCGGGGTGATCGCTTATATCAGGGCCGGGCTCGATCCTGACGGAATTGCCATTCGCATCGGAGATGCGGTGCGCGGTCTGGCGCTTTTTCAGGGAAAGGGGGAATGCGCGAGTTGCCATCGGGTAAACGGAGTGGGCCCACGAACAGCCCCTGATCTGAGCGCGATTGGTGTTGAGCGCTCACCCGCCAACCTGCAGTTAAATCTGGTCGATCCGGCTGCGGCGATTCTGCCCATCAACCGTCCGGTCAGAATTGTGACCCGTAATGAAGAAACCATTATCGGACGGCGGCTGAATGAGGATACTTACACGGTTCAGCTTATCGACTCGAATGAACGCTTGCGTTCACTGATTAAGGCCGATCTGGTGACTTACGAGATCAGCGAAGCGCCAAGCAAGGGGCCGACGAATCTGACTCCGGCAGAAGTGGCCGACGTCATTGCTTATTTGCTCACTTTGGATGGGGAGAGCTAGGGATGAATACTTTGAATACGGGAATAGCTAAACTCGTCAAATCTGCTTTAAAAGGATGCCTGGCTCTCTTGTTGGCGGGGCAATCCCTTTATCTTGCCAATGCTCAGGTCCCTTATGACCGCATTCTTAACGCTGCCGACGAGCCGCAGAATTGGCTGACCTACAACGGCGGCTACATGAGCCAGCGCTACAGCCTGCTTGATCAGATCAATCAGGATAATGTGGGCGATCTTGAACTTAAGTGGGTGCTGCAGAATCAGGTGTTCGGTGCGTGGCAATCGAACCCTATTGTGGTTGACGGCATCATGTATGTGACCGAGCGTCCGAACAGCGTTATGGCGGTTGATGCGATCACCGGCAGGGTGTTCTGGAAATACGTGCACACGCCTGATGAGAGAGCCCGGGTGTGTTGTGGCGCAAATAATCGGGGGGTCGCGGTCCTGGATGATCGGGTGTTTATGGGTACCCTTGATGCTCGGCTGATTGCGCTCGATCGGATAAACGGTGAAGTGTTATGGGACGCTGAAGTGGGTGACGTGGCACTGGCTAATTCAGTGACTATGGCGCCCCTGGCGGTAAAAGACAAAGTGCTCGTTGGTATTGGTGGCGGGGAATTCGGAATACGAGGCTACGTCGCAGCTTACTATGCAGACACCGGGGAGCAGGCCTGGAAAACCTATACTATTCCGGGCCCGGGCGAGCCCGGCCACGATTCCTGGCAGGACGATGACTGGATGCATGGCGGAGCACCCGTATGGATAACCGGCTCATTCGATGCAGAACAGAATCAGGTTTACTGGGGGGTCGGTAATCCCGGGCCTGACTGGAACAACGAGCAGCGCCCAGGTGACAATCTTTACTCTGACTCGGTTATCGCGCTGGATGTCGATACGGGCGAGCTGGAATGGTATTTCCAGTTCACGCCGAATGACCCTTACGACTATGACGCTGTTCAGGTGCCGGTGCTCGCGGATCTGAATTGGAACGGTATGCCCAAGAAGGTGATGATGTGGGCGAATCGTAACGGCTATTTCTATGTCCTCGACCGGACATCCGGTGAATGTCTGGTTGCCAAGCCCTATGTGCGGGTGAACTGGTCCAGTGGTCTGGATGAAAACTGCCGGCCGATCATCACGCCGCAGCCAGACGGTATGCCAACCTATCCGGGAAATCAGGGCGGGACAAACTGGTACCCGCCTTCTTTCAGTCCACGTACTGGTCTCTTTTATTTCAGTGCCTGGGAGGATTACGCAACGATTTATCGCTCAGAAGAGCAGGAATATACCCCGGGCAGGGCCTTTCTCGGAGGTGGGTTCAGTGTGCTGGCGCCGGCGCCGGATGCACCGACGATCGGCATTGGCCGTACCAACCCGGTAAACAACTGGACGGATGAAGTCGGGCATGCCTCGCTCAAGGCGATGGATCCGAATACCGGGGAAGAAGTCTGGGAGTTCGAACAGTATGACGTCAGCGACAGTGGCATGCTGACCACAGTGACTGATCTGCTGATCACCGGCGGCCGGGAAGGGTACTTCCACGTGCTCGACGCAAAAAGTGGCGAATTGCTCTATCACAAGAATCTGGGTGGGCAGATCGTCATGGCACCTGTGACCTATATGGTGGATGGCGTGCAATATGTCTCTATCATTTCGGGTAACAGTCTGTTTACTTTCGCGCTGAAAGGCTGATTGCCGGGTACCGGTGATGGGGGCTTCAGCGCTGTGGTGATCGGGGCCTGTGGGCCCCGCCAGCACCGCGCCTGCTCTTTAACCTGGGGGGTCTGTATGTCAGAAGCACTTTGGGACAGAACCCACCCCTTTGTCATTCCGGTCACTGCGAGTGCCCGGCATGTCGATGGATATGGTCATGTGTCCACTCACAATTATGTGCAGTGGATGATCGATTGCGCGTTTGCGCATTCGGCTTCTCTGGGGTTGGATGAAGTGACCTGTAAAACAATGGCCCGCGGTATGGCCGCGATCAGTTTCGACGTACAGCTTTTGGGCTCAGCCTATCAAGGCGATGCGCTTGAAGTGGCGACCTGGATCGTCGATCCCGATGGGCGCGTCAGACTGGCCCGGCAGTTTCAGATACGCCATCCGGAATCTGGCCGGACGCTGGCACGCGGCCATTTCAAATTCGTCTGTACCAACCTCGATACGGGCAAGGCCGTACGCATGCCGCAAATCTTCAAAGAGACTTACGTGATGGTCAGTGAGCCGGTGATTTCGGAGTGAGACAAACTTTGTTGCTTTTCAGGGAGTTGAGGCGCTTGGAATCCCGTTCAAAAGCCGGATAATCCGGAGGTTCAGGCGAGTTCGCTGAAGAATTCGTCGCCGGAGCCCGCTGCCGGGTGCACCGGATTATTTAACTGAAGGAGAAATCCATGCAAGCTATTGATTTAAGAAAGGTTTTGCTCACCTTTCTTATGCTTATGAGTCCGGGGCTGACCTCAGCTCAAGACGCTGACCAATGGTTCACGCTTGGCAATGACTTTGCGCACACGCGCTACACCACTGCTGACGAGTTGTCGCCGGAGAATTTCGGGGATCTGGAAGTGGCCTGGGAGTGGGATGGTGCCAGCTTCGGGGCGGTAAGCGGCCGTTCCACGCCGTCTTTGATCGACGGTCTGCTCTATACAGTGGCCGGCTATAACCGCCATGTCATCGCCATCGATCCGAAGACCGGTGAAACCGTCTGGTCCTATCGCGAGCCAAAAACCCCGCGCGCGGAATATTCCATGCGGGCCGACTATGGTAAAGGCGTGGCCTTTGGCTACATTGATGGACGGGGCGTGGTGCTGATTGTGTCTCCGGGCTTTTTCCTGACGGCGCTTGATGCCAAGACCGGGGTGCCGCTCGATGATTGGGGTGCGCCGGTTGGCGTGGACGGATTCCCGGAAAGCGGTGTCGTGGACATGCTGAAAGATCTGGGTCATCCCTACGACCCCTATGAAGGCATCCCGCTTGAGACCGGATACATCACGTCGTCTTCTCCGCCCATCGTGGTGAACGACACAATCGTGGTGGGTAACTCTGCGGAACAGGGCTACCACCAGGCGCGCATAGAAAATGTACCCGGCGACATCCTCGCCTATGACCTGCGCACCGGCGATTTCAAATGGAAATTCAATGTCATTCCCAAGCCCGGAGAATACGGCCACGAAACCTGGGAAAACGATGCCTGGGAATGGACCGGAGACGTGTCTTCCTGGGCGCCCCTCTCGGCTGATCCGGAGAACGACCTGGTCTACATTCCGACCAACAGCGCGACCATCGATTACTACGGGGGCTTTCGCCCGGGCGATAATCTCTACGGAGCGAGCATCATAGCGCTCAACGCCAGTACCGGTGAGCGTGCGTGGCACTTTCAGTTCGTCCATCACGAAATCTGGAACTTTGATACGCCGACAGCGCCTGTGCTGATGGATCTCAGCGTGGACGGGCAGGAGATTCCTGCTGTGGTGCAGGCGACCAAGCAGGGCTGGTTGTATACCTTCAACCGCCTCACCGGTGAGCCGGTCTGGCCGATTGAGGAACGTGCGGTTCCGGCATCAATCGTGCCGGGAGAGGTCCTTTCTCCTACGCAGCCCCATGTGACCTGGCCGGAACCCTATTCCATGCAGGGAATCGGTGAGGAGGATCTGCTGGATTTCACGCCTGAGCTGAAGGCGCAGTCACTGGCTACCATGGAAGACTATGTGATGGGGGGACTATTTAATCCACCGATCCACGCTGACAATCCCATGGGTAAGTATGCGGCCATGAACTGTCCCGGCGGGGCGGGTGGCGTGAACATCACTTCACCACCGGTGGCTGACCCGGTGAACAATGTCTTTTACCTTTCAGAGCACACCGCGTGTTTTGCCTTGCGGCTGATTCCGGGCGAGGAGGCTGATCTGCTGTTCCCGAACTCGACCGGCACAACCACCGCGCAGTATGCGAATGGCGTGCCCGGCGCGACCGCGCGGCCGCCGCGTCATCCGAGCGGTCTGCCAATCTGGAAACCGCCCTACAGCACGATCGTCGCCTATGACATGGACACCGGTGAGAAGAAATTCACTGTACCTACCGGGGAAACGCCGCAGCGTTATAAGGACGCCTTCGAACGCGCGGGGGTCTCGGAATCAGTCTACGGTAATACCGGTACCGGTGCTCTGGTGCCAATGGTCGTAACGCCTACCATGCTGGTGTATTCCGACCAGGCCTCCGACGGTACCCCTATGCTGTGGGCTCTGGACAAAGATACCGGGGAGATTGCGGCCGAGATGGAAGCGCCTGCCCGCTCAAGCTATGGCATGAGCAGCTGGGTGCACGATGGGCATCAGTACATCATGCTGCAGACCAGCTCCAAGCTGACCGCGCTGGCTCTGCCTGCTGCTCAGGCGGAAAGCGGGGCGCACTGATTTGTCCCGGCGATAAAAAAGGCGGCCAGTGGCCGCCTTTTTTTTGCCTTCACGCCTCCCGCGCAAGGGTTTGCTGCACTCGTCAGACCTGAGGGCCAGCTGCAACCAGTGCCGCCGCAGACGGGTCGTCGGTGAATTTTTCGAAATTCCGGATGAACAGAGTGGCCAACTTTCTCGCTCTTGAGTCCCACTCAGCGGGCTCGTCAAAGCTCTTACGTGGATCCAGAAGCGCTGCATCCACGCCGGCTACCGAGAGCGGCACGGCGAGATCGAAATAGGGTAACTGCTCGGTATCTGCTTCATCGATGCTGCCATTAAGGATGGCATTGATGATATGACGTGTCGCCCCGATCGAGATCCGCTTGCCGGTACCATTCCAGCCGGTGTTGACCAGATAGGCTCGTGACCCTGCGGCCTGCATGCGTTCTACCAGGACTTCTGCATAGCGGCTGGGATGAAGAGACAGAAAAGCCGCACCAAAACAGCTGGAGAAAGTCGGAGTGGGTTCAGTCACCCCGCGCTCGGTCCCTGCCAGTTTGGCGGTAAATCCTGAGAGGAAATGATACTTGGTCTGCGCATCGGTTAATCTCGAGACTGGCGGGAGAACGCCGAAGGCATCCGCCGTCAGAAAGATGACCTGCTTGGCGTGACCTCCCACGGACGCCGGCTTCACGATATTTTGAATGTGGTAAATCGGGTAGGACACCCGGGTATTTTCAGTCCGGGAGCTGTCGCTGTAGTCAATCCGTCCTGTTTCATCCACGGCGACATTCTCCAGCAGGGCGTCGCGTCTGATCGCCTGATAGATGTCCGGCTCATGCTCTGGACTCAGATTGATTGTTTTCGCATAACAGCCGCCTTCGAAATTGAAGACGCCCTGTTCGTCCCAGCCATGCTCATCATCCCCGATTAAGGCCCGATCGGGGTCGGTAGAGAGGGTGGTTTTTCCTGTCCCGGACAGCCCGAAAAAAATCGCGGTAGAGCCGTCTTTGCCGACATTGGCTGAACAGTGCATTGAGGCGATACCCTGCAGCGGCAACAGATAGTTCATGACTGAGAACATGCCTTTTTTCATTTCGCCGCCATACCAGGTGCCGCCAATGAGCTGAATTCTTTCGGTCAGGTTGAAGGCAATGAAGTTCTCCGAGTTCAGGCCCTGCTTCTCCCAGTTGGGGTTCGTGCATTTGGCTCCGTTCATGACCACAAAATCTGGTTCAAAATCTGCCAGCTGCTCGGGGGTCGGTCGGATAAACATGTTTTTAACGAAGTGTGCCTGCCAGGCGACCTCGGTGATAAAGCGCACGCGAAGACGGGTTTTCGGTTCTGCCCCGCAGAATGCGTCAACAACGTAGAGCGCTTTACCGCTCAGCTGTTCGGTAACCAGATTCTTCAGATCACACCAGACCACTTCGCCGATGGCCTTGTTGTCGTTAACACCTTGATCAGACCACCACACCGTGTCGCGGGTTGTGTCATCCTTCACCAGATATTTGTCCTTGGGAGAACGGCCGGTAAATTCTCCGGTATTTACCGATACGGCTCCTGATTCTGTGACGGTGGCGCGCTCATGGCCGCTCAGTGAGGGGGCTGTTTCATGCGCGAACAGGAGTTCATAACTGGGGTTGTAGTAAATTTCCGCGACGTCATGGATGTTGTATTGACTGAGGTCAGGGAGGATTTCGATTTCTTCAGATTGAACAATAGCTTGCACAGATATGCACTCCGTCTGCATGAGTTAGAAAAGTAGTATTACTACAGGATTAAGAGAGGCTGGGGTGTCGCGTAAGAAGCCCGCGATGGCAAAGGTGTGGCCAGAAAGGCCAACAAACGCATGTTTAGTGCTGTTGTCTACCTTCATTCACAATGATAGCGACCGCTGAGTCGCCGACATTAGTTATTTGATACGCTGAACCCGGCTCCCGCCAGGCCCACTCGCCGGCGTAGGCCAATTCCCGGGCCAGACCATCTTCACGACTGACCCGAACGGTGCCTTCACTGCCCAGGATCACGAAACTCGGATTGATGTGCTGCTGCATGGCGGTTGTTTCACCGGGCGCCAGTTCATAGCGGTAGGACCGGAACCAGGCGTTTTCAATCTCAGGCGCGATTTCCATTCCGCCCGGTTCGTCGCTGTCACTGATCAGTTCCCCGGAGCCATCGTGGACAAGGGCCATGATGTGAAACAGACCCGGCCCGTCGTTGCTGACCTTGTGAGTGAGCGGGTCTGAGGCATAGTCGATGTTGACCCCGACACGTCCATTCTGCGGACCGCCGGCGAGGCTGATATAGGTGAGCAGAATGGCCTGATCATGAACGTGGGCGAAGGATTCATCACCGGGTTTCAGACGCACGTCGAGCAGATAAAGCTGACCGTGCTGGCGAACGGGACGATGGCGCGGCTCGTCGAGTAAATGCACAACGCGCTCGCCGTCGGATGCATTCTGCTGTGCCAAGGCGTTTTGCCAGAGTGGCAGACACAGCGCAAGCATGAGGCAGCTGGCCTTAAAGGAGATACATCGTATGTTCAGGATGTGTAGCATAGCGACAGGACTACCGGACAGCGCTGCTTCGGATGCAGCGTATTATCCAGATCAATCGCTGCGTGTCACGCAGATTTTCAGAGGACAAACCCCGTTGGTCGGGATTTGTCCTCTGACAGAGGGCTAATGGGCAGCACTACCGGGGGCTGCTGCCGGAAGGGCAACCGCAGTGAGCTTCGCGCCAGTCTGTAGCATGAGGTATTGATGTCCATCATGTACCCAGGAGCTCATTCCGTAGCGGCTTTGTGCTGGCACTTCAATCCGTCCCAGCTCGTCTCCGCTCTGCTTGTCAATCGCATACAGCAGGGCCGTCTCACCATCGTGATCTACGTCCGAGTAGACCAGCAGATTTTTGGTAACGACCATCGAGACGACATTACCTGTGCCGGTATCGCCGATATCAACGCCCGCAAGCGCAGGGTTGTTGCGAATCCGGTCCGGCGTTTCCCCGGTGGGAATCTGGAAGAGGTGCTCTCCGGTGTTCATGTCGATTGCGGTGATTCGGCTGTAGGGTGGCTTGACGTAAGGGATTCCCGAACGCATCCGCGGCCGGCGACCACCACGGTCGTTGGCATAGCGGGAGAAGGTTACACCGGTGGGCTCAGGGATGCGGGCGTCCGCCTCTTCGCCGGGAATCACTCGTAAACTCTCGCAATTATTCATTGAGGAGATATACAGGATGTTGGAAACCGGATCTGCAACTGGCGGGCCATAAATGTTGGCGCCACCGCCACCGCCGGGGCACATCATGCCACCAATCTTGCCGCGCTCGTTGGTATCGTGGACCGGTGGCGTGAACAGGGGACCCATGTCGTAATCGGCCAGTGCCGCAATGGCTTCCTGTCGCAGTTCCGGGGTGAAATCGACCAGATCATCGATGCCGATACCCTGCATCTCGAACGGTGCGGGTCTCGTCGGGAAAGGCTGCACAGCCGAAAGTTGTTCTCCCGGTACTTCAGATTGCGGGACTTCTCTCATTTCAAACGGCCAGACCGGCTCGCCGGTGTAGCGATTGAAGGTATACACAAACCCCTGTTTGGTCACCTGAGCGACAGCCGGTACCTGGCCCTGACCGGGGACATCTAGATCCAGCAGCACAGGAGCTGTGGGCGTGTCGTAGTTCCAGATATCGTGCTTCACCAGCTGATAATGCCATTCCCGCTCGCCGGTGGAGGCGTTGAGCGCGATGATGCTGGTGCCGTACAGATTGTCTCCGGGGTGAAAACCGCCGTAATAGTCGATCGTGGCTCCGTTAGTCGGGATGTAGACCAGATCATGCTCCGGATCCGCAGAAAGCGGAGCCCAGGAGGAGACGTCTCCGGTCCATTCCCAGGCGTCGTTTTCCCAGGTTTCATGGCCATATTCGCCGGGGCGGGGGATGATGTTGAATTTCCACTTAAATTCGCCCGTCTCCCGGTCGTAGGCAAGCAGGTCGCCCGGCACGTTTTCGATCCGGGACTGCAGGTAACCCTGTTCCGCAGAGTTACCCACCACAATCGTGTCGTTTACCACGATGGGAGGAGAAGACGTGGTGATATAGCCCACTTCCAGCGGGATGCCTTCGTAAGGGTCATAGGGCTGTCCGAGATCGGCCAGCATATCGACTACGCCGGTTTCGGGAAAGCCTTCGATCGGCACCTGGGTGCCCCAGTCTGCCAGTGGCTTGCCAGTGTCTGCATCCAGCGCCACCAGGAAAAAACCGGGGGTCGAAACAATGATTACGCCCTTGCCGTCTATCTCGGTGTAGGTGATGCCCTTGCCGTAGGAGGCGCGCATCGAGTATTCCCAGCGACGCGTCGTGGGCAGGCGGAACGACCAGAGCGTTTCGCCCGTTTTGGGATCAATGGCGACAACGTGGCGGCGCGGCCCGGATACGGTATACAGGCGCCCGTTGATATAGCTCGGAGTCGAGCGACCGCTATAGCCTTCAAAACTGGAGCCATCCCATTCCCAGACCACTTCCAGTTCATTGAAGTTATCTGCGCTGATTTCCTCTGCAGGTGTGTAGCGCGTATGGGCGTAATCATTGCCCAGCGTGTACCACTCGACCGAGTCTTGCGCGGTGGCGGTCAATCCAGTCAGCAAAGTGGCGGCAGCGGTAAGAAGCAAGGTTGTTCTTGTCATGATTCTCTCCCAATGGTCTGTTTTCCGAGCATAGCATGTCAGGGTTGCCCAGCAATATGGCGGGCTGGCTGTCAGTCGCTCATGCGCTGAAAGCACGCTCCCAGGGAATCCGTTGTTCCGGTGATTCTGACGGCGATGTTAACGCTAGCGGGGAACTGTCACATCCCAGTTCAGTGCCTGGTGCTTTTCGAGTATACGGATCAGCTCGTCATAGGGCACCGCCCGTAGCTCGCCACGAGCGCTACTGACCGTGGTGGCTTTGAAGATGGCATTGTAGATCGCTTCTTCAGTGGCTTCTGACGCCGCCGCAAACAGAGGTGACATCGAGGCATTGACCAGTTCTTCGATAGCCACAGGTGATTCGCTGACGCGGGGCTTGCGTACAGCAGGATGGGTGGAAAATGAAATTACGTAATCTCCTGAACCGTTGCTGGCATAGGATCCGGTGCGGCCAAGTCCCATCAGCGCCCGAAAACCGAGCCGATCCAGACTGCGCGAACTGAGGGGGGCATCTGTTGCAACGACGAGCATGATGGAACCGTCGTCCAGATCACCATCATCAGTCGGGGCGAGCTGATCCCGGTAGGGGTAGGTGCCCAGTTCTCTGCCAACCGGCGCCCCATTGATTGTCATGTATCCGCCATAATTGGTTTGCACCAGTACCCCGACGGTATAGCCTCCGAGTGACTCCGGCAGAACTCTGGAACTGGTGCCGATCCCTCCTTTCCAGCCGAATGCTTGAGTGCCCGTTCCGGCGCCGACACTGCCTTCAGCAACAACGCCACTGCTGGCTTTCGCCAGCGCGCTGAAAACCTGTTGTCGCTGGACAGGGTCAGCCCACATATTGTTGACGCGACCGTCGTTCGTTTCGCCGACGACAGGATTGACGGTGTGCTCCCCCATGCCCGGTTGGGTGTAGACCCACTCTTTCAGGGCGTTGGCGGCGCTCCAGACACACAGCGTACAGGTAAGCAGAATCGGAGTTTCCAGTTCACCGAACTCCCTGATCTGGGTTTCCCCGATCATTTTGCCATAGCCGTTCCCGACAGTGACCCAGGCAGGAATCGGATGAGTATACAGATTACCCGGCGCCGGAATGATGGCGGTCACGCCGGTCCGGATGTCGTCCCCTTCAATAACTGTTTCGTGTCCCACCAGGACGCCATCTACGTCTGTTATGGCATTATAGACTCCTGGTTCAAAAACTCCGACAACCAGGCCGGCCTCGCGTGCCCGAAGGCGATTTTCGGATTGCTCGGCTGCTTGCGCAGAGTTGACCTGGGCGAGCAGGAGGCTTGTTATCAATAGCTGTTTAATCATGGTGCGCTCTGTTCTGGGGGATCGGGATGACGTTTCTGAATCATACACCGTTCCGCTGACAAGCGCTTGACCAAAGCCGTTCAGTGCAGTCGGCTCCCGGCTGCACGGCAGCTTTCAGATCGGCTGCAGCAGTGTAAATATCGGGCGCTCTTGTGCGTTTACTCCGGGCGGATAAATTGTGTACGATACCGGATTCAGTGCGCATCAAAGAATAATAATGTTGTCTCTAAAACAAGCGCTTCGCGGTTATTGCGATCATTCCCCGAAACCCACTTCGCAATCAGGCAGGCTGGTGTCTGCGCTTGGTCTGTTTGCCCTCATGACTGTCGCCCACGGGCAGGCACCGATTGCCGTCAACGAGGAAGTCCTGAAATCGGTCATGCGTGACGCCGATTCTTTCTCCCTGAAGGAAGGAAATCCTCCCGTCTACAGGGGTTACAAGGGTGAAGCTGGCAGCACAGACGCGGAATTGGTCGGTTATCTTTTTGAAACACCGGATTATCCACCTGAAGAAGTAGGCTACAGTGCCCCCATCGACGTCCTTGTCGGAATTGACCTCCAGGGTACGCTGACCGGCATCGAAGTGCTGCACTACATCGAGTCTTATAAAAGTATCCGCGGTGATTTCATCAACAGCGAATATTTTCCTCAACAGTTTTCCCGCAAGAACATTACCGAAGACTTTCGGGTCGGCAGAGACATTGACGGAATCTCCCGCGCAACGATTACCAGTTGGGCAGTAGCGCGGGGCGTGAGGGATTCTGCCCGTAAAATGGCCCACAGCTATCTTCCGGATTCTGATTATGTGGCGGCTACCAGCGGAGATGCAGTGGCACTGCGCGTGTACGAGGATCAGAGCTGGGATGACATGATCGAAAGTGGTCTGGTGAAGGAAATGCTGGTGATCCAGCCAGATTTCACTGAGCTTCATCTGTCACTCGCATTTATCGGACATGACGGCCTCGGAGAGCTGATGCTGGGAATCGATGATTATTCCCGTGCGGACCGCGATGCCAGCAACCGGTCGCGGGAAGGTAAAATGCTGCTGGTAGGGATTGATGGCAATTCATCTCAGCCGTTCAGACAGGAGCGTCTGGCAATCAAGCAGGGGGATGAAGTCTATCCGGTTGAAAGGCGCCGGTTTGTCTACGCGGGTAGTGCAGACGCCGGCAAGATTAAAGACCGTACCCGCTTTGCGGGCGCTATTGTACTGATGCCTGAGCTGGATCTGGCGGAGCCATTCTCAATCCTCTACACCACTGAGGGAGTGGTCGGAGAGTTCGGCGGTATTCATGAAATGGCCTATCAGGTGCCTGAACTCGCCCTCGCGCTCTCCGAGGGAGGGCCCATTGCTCCCGAGCTGATTCCTCCCTCAGAGAATGACGCAGAGAGGTTTCAATTTCCGGAAGAAACGGTTTGGACTGAGCTGCTTGACAGCGCACCTCTGTCAGAGGTGTTTGCCGTGCTTTTTATCTGTGCTCTGGTGATGACGGCATTTGTCATGAAAAAGGAAATGCTGCGATGGGCAGCGCTGACGGTGACTCTGATCTACCTGGGCTGGATGGACGGTGGATTTGTCTCAGTTTCCCATATCACCAATGGCATCAAATTAGGTCCTTCGCTATTTCTGAATGATTTGCCTTTGCTGATCGTCATTGTGTTCACCGTGGTGACCGCTCTGCTGTGGGGTCGAATTTTCTGCTCTTCGCTATGCCCATTCGGTGCGCTGCAGGATTTCATCACACGAATCGTTCCCAAACAGTTTCGCTATCAGGTGCCTCAGGCCGTTCACGATCTGGCTATCTACTTAAAATACGCCGTTCTGGCTTTCCTGGTCCTGATGGCACTCGCCTATTCGGATTTGAGCCTCTTTCAATACTTTGAGCCATTCGGAACGGTATTCTACATTTCCCGCTCAATGGTGCTTTGGGTTATTGCCGCAGGCTTTCTGCTCGGCGCTGTGTTCATCCCACGGTTTTATTGCCGTTATGCCTGTCCGCTCGGAGCCTCCCTTGGCGTGGTTTCGCTGGTGTCGCCGTTCAGAATCAAACGGGTGCAGCAGTGTGATGTGTGCAAGGTGTGTGAACATGCCTGTCCGACCGGAGCAATCAGAGGTCCGGCGATTGATTTTAAGGAATGTGTCCGCTGCGACATTTGTGATTACAAGCTCATCGCAAAAGCCGGCGTATGTAAACATGACATCGAAACTGTCAAAGTCCGGGTAAAGCACTGGGACGAAGCTACCGCCTAGTCAGCCCGGTCGGTGTTCTTTCGTAACGGAAATTCTCTGACACTCCGAAGACAGACCGAGTCGCCGGCAGGCCGTTGAGTTGACCGGCTTGAGTTCACCCGGCAGAACGCTCTGGCGTCATTGCGCATCAGCCCTGAATTCGCTAGCTTAGGCCTCGCCCAATCAGTCCGAGAAGGAAGATATGCCCGAGATAAAACGCGGTAAGAAACTGAAGAACAGTGAGCAGCCCTGCCAGGCAGAGCTGGCAGACAAATTTGTCTGTTATCAACATTCAGTGCAGGAGCCGGATCATGAGGTTCGTGTTTTCGATCAGGTTTATCGGGACGCCTTTAACACCAAGCCACTGACTCTGAGAGAGGATTTTTGTGGCACCTTTGCGGTGTCCTGCGAATGGGCTAAGTCAGACAAGAATCGCCAGGCGGTCGGGCTTGATATCTGCCCTGAAACGCTCGACTGGGGTATTGAAAACAATCTCGGCAAGTTGAAAGCCAAAGTGGCAGAGCGAGTTGAAGTTCTCGAGCAGGACGTGCGTTCAAGAACCGTACCGCAAGTTGATGTGCTGGCTGCCCAGAATTTTTCGTTCTGGTGCTTCAAAACCCGGGCAGAGGTCGTGAACTATTTCAAGATAGCCTATGAGAATCTGGGAGAAAAAGGTGTCATGGTCATGGACATGATGGGAGGCAAGGAATGCTATGCCTCGGACGTGACCGACAAGCGCACAATCATCAAGGGCAAAGACGGCTTCAAATACCACTGGGAGCAGGCCTATTTCAATCCCGTCACTGCCGACTGCTCGTTCTTTATCCATTTCAAATTCGGTGACGGCAGCATGATCAAAAAGGCATTCGAATACCACTGGCGGTTCTGGACTATCCCTGAGGTTCGCGAAATGCTGGCTGAAGCAGGATTCAGCATGAGTAAAGTGTACTGGGATATCGCCGACGAGGACGAAGATGCGGATTGGCAGGCGGTGGACGAAGCACCTAACGATGACAGCTGGCTTTGCTACGTAGTGGGTGTCAAGCAGGCGCAGTAAAGAACAGCAACCAAAAGTAAAGCAGAGCAGAGCGAACAACGTTAAAGACTGCTGGTAAACATTAAGGAAACCTAGGGAAAATTGAAGAAACTCGGGGAAAATTAAAGCAACCCAGAGAAAGCTCAGGAAAGCTCAGGAAAGCTCAGGAAAATCCCTCACAGACAAACAACGCCGACAAGGCCGGATCGTCTCAGTACGGATGGCGTGTCGGTCAGGGGAGAAGTTCAGAGGCTGGCTCCGCCCCATTGCTTGGCGGCAAACGAGGGAGGGGAAGTCGGGTCAGTGTCGAGCCCGTCTTTTGTGCTCAATTGAGTCTGTCCGCGTCGCCCGGTTGCAGCGCATAGGCTTCGCCACCGATCAGCACTTCCAGGGTGTTGTCTGACTTCTCTTCCGAAAGTCCGATCATTTCATCATAAGGGCTTTGATGCCGGAGCACCATTTCACCAACGGTCATATCCTTAAACTTGCTCTGCAAAGAAAGCTTGTTGAATGATTTCAGGAAGCTGCCCCGCTCGTCAGTGACGTAGCGTTCCTCTTTGTCCATTTGCACAGAGACCAGATAAAGACTCTGGTCATGACAATGCAGGATGACTTTTTCGATGAAGTTAAGTCGGCGCAGTTCGGAGAGTTTAATTGTCATCGCAGATTCCCCCGTTAGATCACTGACAGTCAGTACGCAGCGCGCGCAGGCTTGGCTCAGTGCGCCGCGTCAATTCTTTCCGGATGCCGGGAGTAAAGGCGCTGTTGAGCGGGCTTTCCGCTTCGTGATTGCTTCAGCAGCACTCGGAGGATCCGATTCATATTGCTCGCTTTTATGGGGACAAGCTCGCAGCTCGTGGCATGGCGTCTGACAGTAGCGGCAGTATGGAGCTTGGTTATCGATCGATCCCGCCCATGGAATGAAATTTCGTTTCAAGAAAATCTGCAATACCTTCTGCTCCTCCTTCGGAGCCAATCCCCGATTGCTTCCACCCCCCGAACGGGGCAACTTCTGTTGAAAACACACCGGAATTAGAGCAAACGATGCCGTACTCCAGCGCTTCTGCAATACGCATAACCCGGCCTACGTCCCGAGAGAAAAAATAAGCAGCCAGGCCATAGTCGGTTGCATTGGCTTTATTGATGACTTCATTTTCGCTCGTAAAGGTCTGAACAGCCGCGATTGGGCCAAAGATTTCTCCGGTAACCAGAGCCATCGTATCGTCTACTGATTGCAGCAGGGTGGGCTGGAAAAATAAGCCCCCGAGCTCATGCCGGGCGCCTCCGAGAATCAGCTCTGCCCCTTTCGCGACGGCATCGCTGATCAGTTGCTCCATCTTGGCTATGGCCTGTTCATTGATCATCGGCCCAATTTCGGTGCCGGTGGCAAAGCCATCAGCGACTCTCAGCGACCGAATGCCGTCCTGCAGTTTTTGAGTGAATGCTTCAGCCACAGTTTCCTGAACAAAAATCCGGTTCGTGCAGACGCAGGTCTGGCCGCAATTGCGGAACTTTGTGGCAAGGCAGTGGCTGACCGCTTCCTCGAGATCGGCATCCTCGAAGACAATGAAAGGCGCGTTGCCACCAAGTTCAAGAGAGATTTTTTTCACTGTGCTGGCGCACTGCTTCATCAGCAGTTTGCCAACGGCAGTGGAGCCGGTAAACGTAAATTTGGCAATCCTGGGGTGCTGCGTGAGAATCTCTCCGATTCCTTGACTGTCACTGCCCGCGACCACATTGAGAACGCCAGCCGGAAGGCCGGCACGCTGCGCCAGTTCACAGAGAGCGAGAGCTGACAGCGGTGTGGCGGGATCAGGTTTTATGACGATGGTGCACCCCGCCGCCAGCGCCGGGGCAGCTTTGCGGGTGATCATGGCATTAGGAAAATTCCAGGGCGTGATTGCACCGACAACGCCAACGGCTTGTTTGTAGGTTTGCAATCGGCGTTCCGGGGCAATGGTCGGGATTGTGGCTCCAAAGATTCGCTTGGCCTCTTCGGCATAATATTCGATGAATCCGGCGCCGTATTTGATCTCAGTGAGACTTTCAGCGAGCGGTTTTCCTTGCTCCCAGGTCATCAGCGCGGCAAGGTCTTCGGCATTTTCCAGAATCAGGTCATGCCAGCGTCGCAGGACAGAGCTTCTTTCCTTGGCGCTCATTCTGCTCCAGCTGGCAAAGCTGCGATGAGCGGCCTCAACAGCCAGTTCGGCCTGCTCTTTCGGTCCGTCTGCAACTTCAGCAACAGTTTCTCCTGTTGCCGGATTGGTGACAGGGATTGACTGAGCAGAGCTGACCCAATTGCCATCGATGAAATTATCGCAGCAGAGAAGGTCTTGATCCTTGAATGTGGGCATGTGGAGCTTCCTGATTAACGTGCCAGTGTTTCAGAGCCTCTGTCCGGAGCTCATACGTCGAGGTGCGACATGGTCAGAAAGTGGCGGTTTTGGTTTGCATGACTTATCCGAAGAGCCGGTAATACAGATAAATAGCCATCAGCAGGAAAAGGCTGATGATACTGACAAGGCTCCAGATGCGGATCAGTTGCCCGGGCTGTTTTTCTTCCGGGATTTCATCGCTGTAGATCGCCTGATGATTAAGCAGCGCGAGAAACGGGCCGATGATGAAAACGATCACCGACGTCATATCCATGAACGCAGAAAAAGACTGCAGCAGCAGCCAAATAACTGTCGTGGCTGAAAGACACAGGATGATCAGTACAATATTGTAAGGTCGATTTGTCTGCCAGTATGCGCCCGGAAGCGATTCAGCGCCAATAGCCAGCGCCATGCGCGTCATCCCGTCGGTTACAGTGAGTGCCGTTGAGAGCATGACGCAAAGCGCTGTGACCGCAATGATGGAATAGCTCCAGTCGCCGATAATTGAGGTATAAACCTCGAGAAGACGCCTTGCAAATCCGGCGTTATCCGGTGGCATTTCCACGCCACTGCCAAACAAGACCGCCGTTCCCAGAAAAAGAAAAAAGACGGCCAGTACGCAGCTGGTGAGGTAGCCTACATTGAAGTCGAAACGCGACTCTTCTTTTGTCGCCAGACGGCCGTCAGTCTCCGCCCGAGCCACAGTCCAAAGAGACTGCAGGATAGAGGCATCAGTCGGAGACGGCATGAAACCAACCAGGGCAACAATAAAAAGAACAGTGGGCGCATCGAACGCGGGAAAAGCCAGCGCTGACCACGACCAGTCCAGCCGGTCGACCACCAGCAACATGCAGAGGGTGGTCAGTACAGTAAAGCCGATGACGATGGTTTTGGTGACTCTCTCCAGCGCTTTGTAGTGCCCGCTCATTAACAATATGGCAACCAGCGTCAGCATCAGGAATACGCTCATCACGGGGCCGGTTTGAAAGCCCAGTGCGACCTGCAGCAGGCCGGAAGAAAACAGGGCAACCGCTGCGATAATAAACACCATGCTGAACAGCTGACTGACAGAAAACAGGCTGAAAATAACCAGGCCGCGCTCGCGGTAATTGACCACGAGGTTCTTGCCGGTTGCAGCGGCATATTCACCCCCGAAGCGCAGGCCCGGGTATTTCACCAGACAGGCGAAGATCACAATGAGGGCCATGGCAAGACCGTAATCCGCGCCGGCCCGGGTAGCCTGAACCAGGTGGGAGACGCCAACAGCGACTGCCGCATACAGTAAGCCGGGACCGAGTGAGGCAATAGCCTGCTTAAAGTGGAGTTTATTCAAAGTCTGAACTGGTACTGCGCGTGGACGCTTATTATTGGATTATTGTTGTCAGGAGAGAGAGGGGCCGACGTAGCGATGATGTTAATTTGGGTGCAGAACAGGGTCAAGCTACACATTAACAGCTTGCTTTAGCCGGAAGATTTGGGCAACTTTTCGTCGTGGTGATGCGGGGACGCGATATCCCGCGCAGGAGTGCAACTATGGCTATTTCACAGGCAGAGGCGGAAGCCGTCGCACAGCAGCTGGATCATGCAGAGCGCAATCAGCGCCAGATCGGCCACGTGTCGCGGAAATTTCCAGACATGGACATCGCGGATGCCTATGCGATTCAGCGGGCCTGGGTGTCGCTGAAGATCGCGTCCGGGCAAAAGCTGGTTGGTTGGAAAATTGGCCTGACTTCGCGCGCGATGCAGCGATCTGCGGGGATTTCCGAGCCCGACTACGGGCAGCTCCTCGACAGCATGGTTGTGCATTCAGGCGCGCGGCTGGATACCGCAGCCTATATTGTGCCGAGACTCGAGACCGAGCTGGCGTTTTATCTTAACGCGCCTCTGGAAGGGCCCGGCTGCGGTATCACAGATGTGTTATCCGCGACTGACTGGGTTGTCCCCGCCCTTGAGCTTATTGATGCCCGCATTGAAATAGAGGACGCTGCCACCGGCGAGCGACGCAGGGTGCTTGATACGATCTCTGACAATGCCGCCAATGCAGCGGTTATTCTGGGAGGCCGGCCGGTTCGTCCGGACGCCGTAGATCTGGCCCGGGTCAGTGCTACCCTCAGCCGGAACGAAGTCATTGAAGACTCTGGCGTGGCGGCGGCTGTCTTGGGACATCCGGCTCAGGGCGTCGCCTGGTTGGTCAATAAGATAGCCGCACACGGAGAGCGTCTGGAGTCCGGGGCACTGGTGCTCAGCGGTTCGTTTACCAGCCCTGTGGCAGCCAGAGCCGGGGATACTTTTTATGCCGATTACGGTGAGCTCGGTGTGATAAGTGTTGGCTTCGACTGATGAGTAATCCGATCCTGAATAAGGCTCTCATGATTCCGGCTACAGATCAGGCCAGCTTGATTGGCGCCTGGCTCACTCTGGCTTCTCCTTTAGTGGCGGAAGCGGTTGCGGCCATCGGCTATGACTGGCTTCTGATTGATGCTGAGCATGGGCCTAATGACATACCTTCTGTCCTGGCGCAGCTGCAGGCAGTGGCCGCTTACTCTGCCATTCCCGTCGTGCGATTGCCGAATCACGATGCCTCACTGATCAAGCGCTACCTCGACATGGGTGCCAGTAACTTGTTAGTTCCGATGGTAGACAATCCAGCACAGGCGGAGGCCATTGTCAGCGCCACGCGTTATCCGATGACCGGTATTCGTGGTGTGGGGGCCGGCCTGGCCCGGGCGTCGCGCTGGTCCCTGAACGGGGAGTATCTGACTTCGGCCAACACGGAGATCAGGGTAATTGTGCAAATCGAAACTGAAACCGGTTTGTCCAACCTTTCTGACATTCTGTCGGTACCGGGGATTGATGCTGTATTTTTCGGGCCGGCTGATATCGCCGCTTCTTTCGGTAGCTTGGGTAAGTCGACCGACGAGGCAATTCAGGAAGCGGTAATCAGAGGCATTGAGCAGGCGGCCGCGGCCGGCATGTCGAGCGGGGTGTTTGCTGGCGATCAGGCATTTCTGAGGCGCTGTGAGCGCGCTGGTGCTCGGTTACTGGGAGTGACATCAGATGCCGGCATTTTGATCGCCGGCGGCAAACAGGTGCTTGCCGGGTTCAAAGGCTGACCGGCCGCACCGCGATTTCTCAATCGGGTCAGCCCTGCGCGTCAGTTCTGCCAGTGCGTGCTGCACTGAAGACCCGCATCAATCCGAGCAGGTCATCCAGCGCAGGTGTCGCGATACCGGCAAGCTGCGCGATCTCCCGAGGTGCTTCCAGTAAAGCTCCGATTTCCAGCGGGCGTCCGGCTTCAGCATCCTGCAGCATGGAAGTTTTGAAAGCACCGAGCTGTCGGGTGATGTCGTGTCTGTCATCGGGGGACTGCGTAATCGGACAGCCGATGGCCGCACCAACGGCGGCGGCCTCATCCATGATGGCGGAAGCGAACGCCCGCGCATCCGGATCATCCAGAATCAGATCACAGCTGGCACCGGTCAAGGCTGAAATCGGATTCATGGTCATGTTGCCCCACAGTTTGTACCAGATGTCATACCGGATATCCTCAGCGTGGCTTGCGTCAAATCCTGCAGTCGCCAGAACATTCTGCACCCCGGTAACTGCTGTCGCCCCAAGGCCACCGGCGGCTCCGATGATGATGCCGTTGCCCATCACGTGGCGCACGACGCCGGGTCTCTCAACGGAACATGAAGCATGCACCACGCCGCCAATGACCCGCTCTGTGGGAAGCGCTTTTTCACACTTGCCATCGGGGTCGACTGAGCGTAAGGGTTGGGCTGCGAGGTTGCCTTTGGCTGATTTCAAAAACCACCAGGGCACTCCGTTCATGGCCGGCAGCAGCAGGGTAGACGGACCGATCATGGGCTGAGCGGCTTCAGCCGCGTTTGGCAGGTCCTGTCCTTTGACGGCAAAGATCACCAGATCCTGATGTTCAAAATCAGCCGGGCGGTCACTGGCAGAAACCCCGGCGCTGCGCGTTCCCTCTGCGGTAATGACTGTCACGCCGGACTGGACGAGGGTCTTCAGTGTCTCGCCTCTGGCCAGCACAGAAATGGTGCTGCCGGCACTGGCAAGTCGACCTGCCAGCCAGAGTCCGATTGACCCGGCGCCAACAATTCCGATTTTCATGAGGTCTCTTCCTTCTGCAATGATCTTGATGCTCGCCGGTAATTGTCTTTGAAACGGTCTGGCACTCGATCGTCGTTACCCAGCGCTACGCGCCTGACTTCATCGCTGTTGGTGGGCTGATGTCCTGCTTTCGCCCTCGGACTCGGCCGGCTTGCGACGGTGCAGGACAACCTTCCCAGTTTCGTAATTTCAACTTCGATGGTGTCACCGATCTCCAGAGAACGGGAATGGCAGGGGGTGCCTGTCAGCACAATGTCACCCGGCATTAAGGTGATGTGACGAGCAAGGTCTGCAATCATGTAATCCGGTCCCCAGAGCAGTTCTTCTCCGATATTGGCTTCCTGGACTAACTCGCCATTACGATAGGTTCTCAGTGTCTGCTCCCTGGGGTCGACACCTGAAACAATCCCTGGCCCGATCGGGCACATGCCGTCGCTTCCCTTGACACGCAGCATAGAGCCCGAATCGGTGTCGCGAAAGTCGTGAATACCCATATCAAGCGCAGGAGCGAAGCCGGCAATGTGATCCCAGGCTTCCTCGGGCGTAATATCTCGGGTTTCTCTGCCGATGATTGCGGCGAACTCGCCTTCGTAGTTGAGATACTGGCAGTCTGCCGGCCTGAAAATTTCACCTTGGTGATGATTCAACGCCGTAATGGGTTTCATAAAATAGGTCGGCTCTGGCGTAGGCTGCGGTTTGTTGCGGGATTCTATCCCCCGCGACCGATAGGTGAGGTGGGGACAGAGTATCTTTGTAGGCAGACATGGCGCCAAATGAGTTGCTTGTTCTGCCGGGATTTCCGTGCCGTTTTCAAGCTGTAGCGTGTCCGAATCCAAAGCAGTCACCCACACGGGCTGGCCCTGCAGTCTGATCAGGCGTTTTTCCAGGCGTGGTCCATCCAATACCGACATCGAGTGCTCCTGCTTTACGAATCGCGCTGTGACACGTCGAACCAGATATGAATGTTACCGGTTCCGTGGGCATTCTCATATTCTGACAGGGCTGTGCCTTTGGCGGTGCAGTCAGAACCTCCTAGAGCGCCGATCATCTGCAGATAATGGGCGCCCCAGGCCTCCCAGGGGAGTCGCCGGTATTCCTGGTCGAACTGCCTGAGAATGTCTTTGTGCCTGCCCTGCTCAAGCAGGGCTATAGCCCGGTAGTCGCTTTCCCGGTTGAAATCGGAGGAAACGTTGTCAGGATGGTAGATTCTCGGGTGTGGCGGTACCGCATTGATGTTGCGGAACTTGTGACTCAGGGCGCCTGACGCGAGCAGGACCACCTTGCGGCCGCTGCGTTTTATGGCTTCGCCAATGACCGCCCCCATTTCGAGATAATTTTCAGTCGCAGCGGTCTGGCACGAGCCCACCGACATGACCTGCTCCGCGCGAACCAAGGCATTAACGACGTTAATGGTTGCGTAGTGGCGCGGTAAAGTCGGCTCGTCAATGGCGCGCGCAACCACTTCCCGTTCTGAAGCCACCTCTGCGCAGATGTGTGCGAGTACCGGATCACCGTCATAACGGTACTTCTGGCCATGCAAGTACCAGGGCATTTCGTCCGAAATGAAAACCCCTTCATAGTGCGCACCGGCGTCCACCAGATGGCAGCCTGTAGTAAACCAGTGCGTATCAAACAGGACGAGAGTTTCAGCACCACTGACATCGATTTTTTCTCTGAGCCGCCTGAACCCGGCAATCAGATCCGAATCACGCCCGTCTCCGGCGGCAATGCGGAACTCCTCTGTCTGAAACAGACCGGGATGGTGCGAAACAATCGCGGCTCCAACAATTTCTCCTTGCGACACGAGCGATCCTCCTAGCGCTGGGCAAAGCTCGGAACGAACGGTTTCTTGGGTACAATGACGTCTTTCACATCACAGAAGAATTCAAAACTCCATTCGCCTCCTTCACGACCGATACCTGATTGCTTGCAGCCGCCAAAGGGCGCTGCCAGGTCGCGAATGCCAAATGAGTTAATCCAGATGAACCCTGTTTTAACCTGATTCGAAACTGCTTGTGCATGGTGCTCTTCGCCAAAGCAGACGCCACCGAGACCATAGACGCTGTCATTCGCCAGCGCGATAGCTTGGGCATCTGAAGCAAATGATTGCATGACCAGCACGGGGCCGAAGACTTCTTCCTGCACAATTTCAGCATCCTGACTGACATTGCTCAGCATGGTCGGCTGAAAGTAGAGGTCGCCTGCCTGATGGCCTGCGCCCCCCCAGAGCACGTCGGCACCCGCCAGTATGGCGCGCTGCACGAAGGCTTCGACTTTTTTCAGCTGACGGGGATGGATCAGCGGGCCGACCTCGGTGTCGGGCAGCTGCGGATCCCCGACCTTAAGAGAGGCAACGTGCTTGGCCATTTTCTCGGTGAATTCAGCGCGAACTTTTTCGTGAATGAGAAAGCGCGTGCCGGCAAGACACACCTGAGTAGCGTTACGGTACATCAGGGCGCCAGTGCGTGCAGCCAGCTCCAGATCCGCATCTTCAAGCACGATAAAGGGCGACTTGCCGCCCAATTCCAGGCTGCACGGCACCAGATTGCGCGCGGCTTCCGCTGCGATTTCTCTGGCTGTCGGTACGGATCCGGTGAATGAAATTCTGGCAAGCCGCGGGTCCGAGATCAGGGCAGCTCCGGTTGGACGTCCTTCACCGTGTACCATATTGAGCACGCCGGGCGGCAACTCTGCCGCATCAGCAGCTTCCATGAGTAGCGCGCTGGAAAGGGGCGCCCATTCCGGCGGTTTTATGACGCAGGTATTGCCGGAGGCCAGAGCAGGCCCAAGTTTCCAGGTCGTGAGCATCAGCGGTGCGTTCCAGGGTGTTATTATCGCGCACACCCCGGCCGGGTCATGTCGCACATAATGGTTTGCCTGGGCTGTTTCGATGATCCGGTCCTGCAGTGTGAGTGCTGCTTCTGCGAACCAGGTAATGTTGAGCATGGAACGGGGAATAATGCCGTGCTGCAGTCGTGAGAGCAGAATGCCAGCGTCAGCTGATTCGACTTCGCACAACGCTTCTGCGCGTTTGCCAATTTCCTCGGCGAAACGTTTCAGGATGGGCAATCTGCCTTCGGCACCCAGTGCAGCCCAGGCAGGAAAGGCAGAGTGTGCGCTGGCGACTGCCGCCTGAACCTCCGCCTCTGTGCCCGCTGGCATCTCACCGAGTATCTCGCCGTTTATGGGTGAAAAGACTGCATAGCTGCCGTCTCCGTCAATCCAGCTGCCGTTGATATAATGGCCTTGTGGAACGGCATGTCCTTTTACATCCAACATGTCTGCTTACTCTTCTGTGTTGCGCGATATCGCGATAAGTCGCTACCGCGGAGCGGATCTGTAGGCTTCAATCTGATCAGCATAGCGCGCGTAGCCAACTTCGTCTTGCAGAATCACGACGCCGTTTGCGGCTGCGAACTCATCAAAAATTTCGATCATTTCGGCTTTTTCATTCGGGTGCTGATTGCTCAGCTCAGTGGTCTCTCCGGGGTCAGAGGCGAGATCGTACAGCTGCCAGTCCCGTTCTTGCCAGTTCCACAAGAGCTTCAAGGTTCCCTTCCAGACTGCCTTATTGCCATAAGTTTCCATGGCCAGATGCGGGCGTACGGGCACGTCTGTCAGGTTCAGTAATTGTCTTGCTGCCGATTGCCCCTGCATGGTGAATCGCGGGTTAGCCGCGACCTCGCCGAAACTCATGAGGGTGGGGGCGATGTCCATCATGGACATCAGCGATCCCAGTCGATGGTTATCGCGAATCTGTCCGGGATAGCTGAAAATGGCCGGGACACGTACTCCGCCTTCGCCCAGAAAGCTTTTGTACTGATTGAGCGCGCCCGCGCTCACATGGGCCCAGCCCCTGCTGAAAGTAACATAGGAATTGGGCCTTCCCATATTAGCTAAAGACTGGTCGAACCGGTCCGGTAACCATTCCCGGTTATCGGCGAGACCGAACTCAATGTTGTTGCCTTCCGGTCCATTGTCAGAGAGGAACACGATCAGTGTATTGTCATATTGATTGGATGCCTTCAGATACTCGACCAGCCGCCCGACCTGCTCATCCAGGTAGGCAATCATCGCCGCATACAATTCCATTCGTCGTGCTTCCCGCTCCTGCTGCTCGGGACTCAGATCTGACCATGCCCCCAGAGCGTGAGGAAAGGGCGGTATATCCGCATCGGAGGGTATTAAGCCTTTTGCTTTTGCGGCCTCTATCCGTGCGTTCCGGATAACTTCCCAGCCTGCATCATAGTGTCCGGCAAATCGGTGTAGCCATTCGTCTGGAACCTGAAGCGGCCAGTGGGGGGCAGTGAAGGCAAGATAGCCGAAGAACGGTCTGTCATCGTCTGCCGGCTGCTGTTCGAGAAAATCGAGGATTTTGCTGACGTAAAACTGGCTGGAATAGAAGTCAGCGGGCAGGGCACTGAGTGGTTCCCCATCCTCAAAGTAGCTGGCAACCGGTGCGGCCGACGTTTGCCCGGCTGCGTCGGCGAAGTGGCTGGCGCCGCCTTCCAGTAAATAGAAGGCCTTCTGGAAACCACGGGCCAGCGGATTAGCTTCTTGGCCTCCGCCCTGATGCCATTTGCCTGCCATGAAGGTGTAGTAGTCAGCATCGGAAAACTGATTGACGAATGAATTAATCGGGGCCGGCCAGTTTCCACTGTAGCCGGGCTCTCCGGTCAATACCGGCAAGCGTCTGGCCGCTGAGGGGTTGAATCCGTATCCGACCGCGTGACTGTCCATGCCTGATAAGAGCATGGAGCGCGAGGGTGCGCAGGTCGCATTGGCATAGAAGTTTGTCAGCAGTGTGCCCGAGGCAGCCAGCGCATCGATATTGGGGGTGGGAATTTCACTTCCGTAGATCCCCAGATCGCTGAAGCCCAGATCATCTGCCAGAATCACAAGTACGTTGGGTCGGGGCGGACTTGTTCGATCTTGCTGGCCACTGTCGCCACAAGACACTGACAGTGCACTCAAGAGGAGCGTGAACAGTTTAGTGACCGCAGAGTTCGTGAAGATCCTGATCAATAGTTTCTCTCGTTTTGCAGATGCCATTCAGCGTTTACAGATAGCCGCGCTGTCTGTCCGCGTTGGATAGCAAGCTGATCGGATAAGCTTAAATCCCTTGGTGTCGAATTTCGGGGCAGCTGCTACCCGCAGAATCTGGGTTGTCAGTCGGTAGCAGCCAGAGCAGCGCCGGCTAACGGCGGCGCTGCTGTGACGACTGTTGCAGGAGAAGGACAGGCTGCTGCGTCAGCCGCAGCCTCATTTTGAAAGCGACTAGTCCTGGCTGTCCTGTTCGAGCCAGGAAAAGTCGTCCTCGCTCTGCACCAGCAGGCTGGCATTGTCTCGCCGGCGCTGCTCTTCTTCCTGAGCCCGTTTCAGGACGTCAGGAGGCAGGTCACGGCCGACCACGATCCCGCGGGGAGTCGTCGGCGCGTAATAGATCCGGGCATTGGCCATTTCATCGGTTGTTTCCGGTCCGTAAACCACATCTTGCGTGGGGTCCGGATTCCAGCGATTGCCTTCTGAGTTGTCAAACCACCAGCTCATATGCAGGGTCGAGCCCGCCGGGATGAATTTGGGGGTCTCATACTCGTAGAGAAACTGCCAGTTGAAGTCATATTTGGGAACCCACAGCAGCACTTCGCGCTCACCGTCGGGGTACTCGAGTTCGTAGCGCATGGCCTTGCCGCGATAATGCATGTGGGGTCCCATGGACAGCAGATAAATGTCTTCTTCCACCTCATGGGTGTTAGTGACTTCGAAGTTAGGGTCACCAGCGGGAATCGTCCAGCCGCGATGCGGTAACAGGTTTGTCTCTACCACGTAGTCGATCACATCACCGTCTTCGTAGAATTTGAAACCCGCGCGGGTGTCGTCAACGACGCCGGTGCCTTCGCCGGTGTCTTTGTGATAATGCATGTTAACGGTAATGAACGGGTCTTCAGGTAACAGAACCCCCCATCCCTCCGGATAGGTAAACGGACCTCGGCCGGGAACCCCGACGCCCATATGGCTGGAGACGATATGGTGGACCCAGGGGCCTCCGGGATCCAATTCGGCCATTGAAATCCACTTGGGGTTCTCATGGGCACCTTCTGGTACAGGCATCTGCACAGTCGGTTGCCAGTCTTCCACGTCATCGCCGACGTAAACGGACTTTTCAAAACCGACGACGAGATCCGGTTCACCGATCCACCAGCCCGATTCAGGCATGGCAGTCCCCACGCTGGTCGAACTCAGCGCGTCATTCGACGCCGCAGGATCACCCTCCAAGGCTCCGCCATCCACCCAGGCGATCAGCAGATCTCTGTCCGCTTTGTCCATATAGCGTTCGCCTTTGAACTCTCCGCGATGGCGTTCATGGGCTCCCCAGGGCGGCATATAGCCTGTGGCCACAGCATTTTTGATCAGCGGGGCCCAAATCTTTGCCTGTTCGTAATCCATGAGGGACATCGGCGCGCTGATTCCCCCAACGTCAGGCGGATTGTCCTGATGGCAGGCGGCGCAGTTGTTCATGAAAACCGGCAGGGCATCCTGATAGAAAGTCGGCGCGTCTTGAGCGGCCGCGGTGGTGGCAAGGCCCAGAGACATCAGGGAGCACAGTGAAAGAGCGGAGAATTTCATGGCGATACCTTTATTGATGAGGCTTCTTATTGAACTGGGGTTTAGCGTAATCCTAACCGGCGGATTTGTCCACTTCGGAGCCGGGGGTAATTGCCACTGTAAAATTCTTAAGTTATTGATATTGTGAATTATATTTTGGCGTCGGCGAGTAATTTATGGTCTACCGCCCTGAAAACTTCGAATGTGGCCGCTTTTTCTCGTCAAAGCCGCTCACACCCGGCGGGCAGCGGCGGGTCACAGCTGTTCAATGGTCTTCAGGTAATGCTCAGCCTGATCAAGAACAGCACGCTGGGTCTCGTCACCCATTTTATTCCAGGTGCCGTACAGCATACGCATGCGATGGTTGCTCTGGAATCGATCTTTGTGCTGTGCCATGAAATGCCAGTACAGGGAGTTCAGGGGGCAGGCGCCTTCGCCGGTCCGCTGCTTCACGCTGTAGTGACAGCTCTCGCAGTAGTCGCCCATTTTTTTGATGTAGTTTCCGCCTGCTGCATAAGGCTTGGAGCCAACGAGCCCGCCGTCGGCGTAGAGCGCCATACCCCGTGTATTGGGGAGTTCGACCCACTGCAGTGCATCCAGATAAATACCAAGATACCAGTCATCCACTGCGGCCGGATCGATCCCGGCAAGCAAACAGAAATTACCGGTAACCATCAACCGCTGAATGTGGTGAGCATAGCTGTGGTCGAGGGAATTGGTGATGGCTTTCTCCAGGCAGCGCATGCGCGTTTTCCCGGTCCAGAAATACTCCGGTAACTGTCGTGTCGCGCTCAGCGCATTATGGACGGCATACTCGGGCATATTGCTCCAGTAGATGCCTCTGATAAATTCGCGCCAGCCAATGATCTGGCGGACAAAGCCCTCTACCTGTGCCAGATTCACCTCGGGGTCATTCCGATAGGCAGCAATCGCAGCATTGACTACCGACAGCGGATGCAGGATTTTGGCGTTCAGCGCGAAGGAAAGCCTGGAGTGGTAGAGGGACCAGTCACTCTCGCTGTTCGCGGTCATGGCATCCTGGTAGGTACCAAAATTTGACAGACACACCTGGCAGAAAAATTGCAGCAGGGCGTCAGCCTGTTCCCGGTTGACCGGCCAGGGTAAAACGTTTTGCTCGCGACCAATACAGGCAATCTGATGTCGCTTAAGCCGCTGCAGAATGTCGCTGACGTCATTGCTGAACAGCAGAGGCTTCGGCAACTCGGCGACGGCCGCCGGGCTGAGCTTCTTACGGTTTTCCTGATCAAAGTTCCAGCGCCCCCCTTCCGGTTCATCGTCGTCCATGAGCAGGTTCAGCCGTCGTCGCATGCTGCGGTAGAAGGTCTCCATCCGAGCCGGTTTGCCCGTCGTAAAATGTCGATCGATTTCAGTCAGTGGTAACAGGAAATGTTCAGAATCAACCGACTGCTTTTGCACCTCTGCCGGAAGGGCAAGCTCCCGAAGTTGCTTGCTGACCCGATATTCATCAGGCTGGAGATAGTCAAAATACTCGACCTCGAAGCGCATGCACAGCGCGGTCAGGAAAGTCTCCAGAGAGTCGTATTCCGCGGTGTCATCTAAAGTTTGATACAGCACGTGGTGGCCCTGCTGCTGCAGGGCCTGGGCAAACTGCTCCATGGCTGCGAAGAATGCACAGACTTTCTGCACATGATGCCGGACATAACTGGCCTCCTGCTTCAACTCGGCAACCACGATCAAAACCGATGCATCCGGTTCGCCAAACCATGAGTGCTCGAGGTTGAGCTGATCGCCGAGGATCAGGCGAAGACGCCGGTACTGATGATTGAGAGCTTGCTGCATGGCATGGGATACGCTGCGGCTGCTGATTCAGACCTGACTGAAGAACTGCGGGTGATGTTTGAGCGTATTTTAGGCGTACTTTCCGGTTGTTATGCCGAGCATGAAACATTCGCGCGTGATCAATTCTTTGGGCTATGCCGGTTTGCTGCCGTTCCTTGCCGCAGTCTGGGCTGCTTATGCCCAGCTGTCTTTCTGGGAATGGCCAGCATCGCAATTGTTCCTGAGTTACAGTGTGATCATCCTGAGTTTTCTGGCCGGTGCGCTATGGGGTAAGGCAAAAGAGCTGGAGGAATCCGAAGTCAGTTGTTTGCTGCTGATTGGCAGTAATGGGTTTGCCCTGACCGGATGGCTGGCTGTCCTGCTGGGAAAAGACTACCTGCCGGCAGGACTCGCGGTCTCAATGACTGGCTTTATTCTGGTGTATCTGGTTGAGCACAAAACACAGGGGCTGCTGCTGCAGGGGATGGGCTCAGCCTATCTCAAATTCCGGCTGACGCTGACCTGTGTCGTGTGTCTCGCTCACCTGTTAATTCTGTTCCTGATACTGTGAATCTCTATGAAAGATAGCGCATTAACCATTTTTTATGACGGTCGCTGCCCGCTTTGTGCAGCGGAGATGAAGCAGTTACGCCAACATGACGGTGCCGGAAAGCTGTGTCTTGAAGATATTAATCAGCCAGATTTCGAGCAGCGGTTTCCAAACATAGATCCGGTTGAAGCCGATCGTATGCTTCACGGGCAGTGGGCCGACGGGACACTGATCTACGGGCTGGATGTCACTGCGCAGGCATGGGCTCTGGTCGGTCGACACCAATGGCTGAAGCTGTTGCGTCTGCCGCTGGTGCGCTGGTTCGCCGATTTGGGTTACCTGTTTTTTGCCAGATATCGACGTCAGATTTCGCGCCTGCTCACCGGCTCTTCCCGGTGCGATGCGCAGGCCTGTCACAAGATTCCCGCCAGCGTCTCTGCCGAAACATCGCAGATCAAGGAAATTCGCTGAAATCATGCAGCAACTGATAATAGGTGCAGGCAGTGCAATCGCGCAGGCTCTGATTCAGCAGAGCCTGCAACAGGGGGATGCGATCGTCGCAGTGAGTCGCCAGACGAGCAGCTATGAGGAATTCCCGGCGGGCAGTCGCCTGCGATGGCTGCAATGCGACTACACCGAGTCATCGATCGAGGCGGTCTGCGCTGAACTGCGGGAATCTGGCATCGCCTTTGATCGGGTGACGATCTGTAATGGCATACTGCATCACGAGAGCCTGTCACCGGAGAAAAGGCTGGAAAATGCCGCACTCGAGCGTTTGGAGACGGTGATGCGGATTAATGCTTTCGTCCCACTGCTCTGGGTAAAAGCGCTTAAACCCCTGCTTAAGGTGAACAGAAAACCCTGCGTGATCACCGCGCTCAGCGCTCGCGTCGGCAGCATTGGCGATAATGAGAGAGGGGGTTGGTATGCCTACCGCGCGTCCAAGGCGGCTCTGAACATGCTGCTGAAAACGGCGGCTTTGGAATATCAGCGGGAAGCAAAGCTGGTTCAGTTTCTCTTGTTTCACCCGGGTACTACAGACTCGCCGCTGTCCAAACCCTTTCAGAAAAATATCAGCCCCGAAAAGCTGTTTTCCCCTCAGTTCGTCGCCAGCCAGTTAATGAGACTTCAGGGTGAGCTGACGCCTGACCTGCCGATTCATTTTCTTGACTGGCAGGGCAAGCGGGTTGAGTGGTAGGCCAGCCCTTTTATGTGCAGAGCAGACAAGGGGGCTCGCGAACCCCCTGTCCGCTTTCCTGAGCGGTCTTGTCAGTTATTTTTTGGGTGAGCCAGCAGCCACTCAACGATTTGTGCGGCAAATGTCTCAGACAAAACAGGGACGTGCGTACCCGCAGAAATGGTCCAAAGCTCGGCAGACCCTCCCGCTTTACAACCTACTTCGAATTTCAGGACTCCGGATTCGTGGCCCGGCAGGCTTGCTTCCAGATCACGCAGCTCGCGCCCGACGCCGTTCTGGCTGCATCCGTTGTAGTCCGCCCAGCGCCGGACAGAATTCAGTGCGCCCGGGTAGCGATTGTTCATGATGTCGCCGCCCTGGTAGCCGATGGTTTCATCATTTGTGCCGTGAATCTGCAGCACGTGCACGGGATTGGGCGGCGCCTCGCGTTCTTCAAGATGATTGGCACCGGCAAGACTGGCGATCGCCGCCACGCTGTCTGAATGCTCATAGGCCATGCGGAATGACATGAAACCGCCATTGGAGTGGCCGATCAGGTAAACGCGATTACTGTCGACGTTAAAGCGCTGTTTCATCTCGTCAATGATTGAACGGATGTACGCGCTGTCATCGACCTCGGCGCTGAAGAAGTTGCAGCAGGCATCCGAGGCATTCCAGAACCGGTTTTGGGCACCGCCGGTTTCCTGCATACCGTCAGGAGCGACGAACAGAAAGCCGTAGTCATCTGCCAGGTCGCTCACCTTGAAATAGCTGTCCTGGTTCTGACCGCTGGAAGTGTAACCGTGTAGCAGAATGATCAACGGAGTCGCTTCCGAAGCCTCATAGGAGGCGGGGACTTTTACCAATACCTCGCCACGACCGAAATCAATGTTTTGGGCCAGGCTGGTCGCGCTCAGCGTCAGACCTAACCACGCGGTAAGCAGCAGGGTTTTTCGCAAGGGGTTCTTCATGATGTAGGCTGTCCTTTTCTTTTGATAAATGCGTTCAGGGTCTGAGAATGACCTTTCCGGTGGTTTCTCGGCCTTCCAGTGCCCGGTGGGCAGACTGTGCTTCTGCCAGCGGATAAAAATGTTCCACTCTCAACTGCAGTATTCCATCGCTGATCCAGTTGAATACATCGCCGCTGCGCCATTCAAGGTCTTCACGGGACGCCAGATAATCAAACAGGGTGGGGCGGGTCAGAAACAGTGACCCTTTCGGGCCCAGAGTGGCGGGATTAAATTCAGTGACCGGCCCGCTGGCGTTGCCGTACAGGACCATGTGACCAAACCTTGCAAGACAATCAACACTCTTGGCAAAGGTTGCCGCGCCTACTGAATCATAGGCGACATTGACACCCGCGCCATCGGTCAGTCGCATTACTTCTGAGTGGAAATCCTGCTCAGTGTAGAGAATCACTTCGTCTGCGCCGGCGTCTCGGGCGAGTTCGGCTTTTGCTTCGGTGGAGACCGTGCCAATGACAGTGCCGCCAAGCATTTTCACCATCTGAATCAGTAGCAGGCCTACCCCTCCAGCAGCTGCATGGATGAGACAGCGGTCTCCTGCTTTAACCGGGTAAGTCGACATGCACAGATAATGCGCTGTGCAACCCTGGAGCATGGCGGCGGCGCCCTGGTCAAAACTGACTCCTTCGGGAATCGGGACCAGTTTGTCCGCCGGCACGGCTGCAAACTCTGCGTAGGCGCCAGCCACATTGGTGTAGGCTACTCTGTCGCCGATGTTCAATCCGGTGACGTTTGTGTCTGCCTCGACCACTGTCCCGGCGGCCTCAAGGCCCAGGGTCGATGGGAGAGGAATCTGGTAGAGACCACTGCGCTGATAGGTGTCGATGAAATTGATGCCGGCCGACTCGACTTTCACCAGCACTTCACCCTCACCAATGCGGGGCATGTCGACATCCTCGAACGCCAGTACCTCGGGTCCGCCGTGTTCATTTACTCTGATCGCTTTCATACCGAAAATCTCAATGAGCGTTCAATCAATGGGCTTTCAATCATTGGAATCTCACTAAATGAGCCATCAGATCAGTGGGCCG
>VMBT01000142.1_pt1 | contig 46403 bp, 43 predicted proteins | sample 4404301 | NCBI WGS metagenome assembly VMBT01 (sample SAMN12238535, study PRJNA552566) | marine metagenome | isolation source: Coastal seawater | place: USA: coastal Georgia, Sapelo Island | collected 2008-08/2009-08 | reverse complement strand
CTGGTGGATGGAAGGAAACCCTACTTATTTTCCGGCTTTTCAAAATTTTTTTAGATCAAATGATGAATACGAAAATTATGAAGCTCATCAGTTCAAGGGGGTAAATATGTTTATGTAAGAGGTCTAGGAGATCGTTATACTAAATCAATTTTAAATGGAGTGGATATACTAAAGCATATGATGCTATGTTAAAAGGAACTCCCAAAAAAATATCCGCACTTCTTTGATATAACTGACAACTTAATTTATTGTTTGCTACATAAAATTGAAAAAATGCATGACATGGTGGTAGTGCTGCATTGCCTAATTTTACATTTTCACTGAACGTTTTGTTCGTGTCTGGTAAAACACTAGGATTCCAAGCCGATATGAGCATTCTTCTACTGTCAGGATTATTTTTAATTGTATCAATTAATTGTGAAATCTGATCGATATTATCATTATTCCAATTCCTCCATTGAAATCCATACACTGGTCCAAGATCACCATTTTCATTTGCCCAAGCATCCCATATTTTGACTCCATTGTCTTTCAAATAACCAATGTTAGTTTCGCCCTTTAGGAACCATAAAAGCTCATAAATTATTGATTTTAAATGAAGTTTTTTAGTAGTTACTAAAGGAAAACCTTCTTGTAAATCAAATCTCATTTGGTAGCCAAAAACACTTTTTGTTCCTGTACCTGTTCTGTCAGATTTTTCAGTTCCATTTTCAAGCACATGCTTAACTAAATCATGGTATTGTTTCATTGATATAAAAGTATGAATTAAGAACTGTTTAAGTAATTAATAAAATCAAAAGATATTAACCAATTAACATTCCTGCAATTGATGCAGAAAGAAGAGAGGCTAATGCACCTCCAATTAATGCCTTAATTCCAAATTTTGCTAAATTTTTTCTTTGATTTGGAGCCAAAGCACCAATACCCCCAATTTGTATTCCAATGGATGAAAAGTTAGCAAACCCGCAAAGCATATATGTTGCCATTATTAAGGACTTCTCATAAGTTAATTTTATCTCACTTGACATCATTTGGAAGTCAGCAAGTTGCATGTAGGCTATAAACTCATTAACCGATAATTTAATTCCCAATAATTGACCCATAGGGATGATATCAACAGTTGATACTCCGATTAACCACATGAGTGGTGAGAAAACTATTCCCATTATAGCTTCAAGTGAAAGTTTGTCATATATACTTTTGTCAGCTAGTAAGTCATTAATTGTGGTGAAATCTCCAAACAAAAAAAGTAAATGATTAACCATGGCAATTAATGCAATAAAAACTAATACCATTGCTCCAATATTAACAGCAAGTTTAATTCCTTCAATTGTTCCATTAGAAATTGCATCAAGAATGTTTGAACCAGCATCGTATTCAGAAATATTTACATCACTATTTATTTCTTCGTTTTGGGGGATTAGTATTTTAGAAATTAAAATTGCTCCTGGAGCTGCCATTACAGAGGCAGTTAATAAGTGCTTAGCAAATTGAATTTGTTTTTCAGGGTCATCACCGCCTAAAAATGCTATGTAGGCAGCTAGTACACCTCCTGCCACAGTTGCCATTCCTCCAACCATGACTAAAAGTATTTCTGACTTATTCATTTTTGGCAGGTATGCTTTAATTAGTAGCGGTGCTTCAGTTTGACCAAGAAAGATATTTCCGATTACAGACAAGCTTTCTGATCCAGAAATTTTTAAAATCTTTGTGTAAAGTTTTGCAAAAAAACTAACTACTTTTTGAATTATTCCAAAATAAAATAATAAAGATGTTATTGATGAGAAGAAAATTACAGTTGGTAAAATTTCAAATGCCCATATATAGCTTGTGGTTTTTGGTTTCAATAAGTCACCAAAAACAAAAATAGTTCCCTCTCTAGTAAAATCAATAAGTTTAACAAAAACAGAACCAGCCTTCTCAAAAATAAGTTGAACAAAAGGAACTTTAAGGATTAAAATCCCCAATAAAATTTGACTTAATAGAGCATAGAAAACTGTTTTCCAAGCTATTTTCTTTTTGTTACTACTAAACAAAAAAGCTATTGATAAAATTGTAATTATACCAACAAAACCTCTAAATAAGCTTTCAATAGTTAAACCTTCGCTTAAAATTAATTCATTATTTATTATGTAATTCATTTATTTTCTTTGGTTAATTTCGTCTCTTAACTTAGCTGCCAACTCATAATCTTCATTTTCAATAGCATCAGAGATTTTCTTATTTAGTTGCTTTAATGTAAGAGTCTTGTATTCATCTGGCAGAAGGTTTTCTGCATTTTCTCCATCAATTTCCTTCTTTAAAATTATTCCAGCATTTTCTAGAATTTTTGAATATGTATATATTGGAGAATCGAATCTTATTGCCAATGCAACTGCATCAGAAGTTCTGGCGTCAATAATTTCTTCTACTTTATTTTGTTCACAAATAAGGCTGGAATAAAAAATTCCATCAATCAATTTATTTATTATTACCTGTTTTATTTTGATATCAAAATTCTGAGCAAAATTTTTAAATAAGTCATGTGTCAATGGTCTAGGAGGATCAATATTTTTTTCTAATGCAATTGCTATTGATTGAGCTTCAAAGCCTCCAATGACAATTGGGAGTTTTCTATCTCCATCAACTTCCTCAAGGATCAAAGCGTATGCTCCATTTTGAGATTGACTGTATGAAATTCTGTTTACTTTTAATTGAATAAGATCCATACTAATTTCTATTTAAAGATAGAAATTTAGTTGTTTTCAGCTTTGAAAGCTCTAAGTTTTTCGTTTAACCTTGGTACGACATCAAATGCATCACCTACAATTCCATAATCTGCAGCTTTGAAAAATGGAGCATCGGGATCAGTATTTATAACGAGTTTGATCTTTGAAGAACTAACCCCGGCGAGGTGCTGTATGGCTCCTGAAATGCCAATCGCTATGTATAAATTTGTAGAAACAGGTTTTCCAGTTTGCCCAACGTGTTCACTGTGCGGTCTCCAACCAAGGTCTGAAACTGGTTTTGAACATGCAGTAGCTGCACCAAGAGTTTTAGCAAGATCTTCAATTATTCCCCAATGCTCAGGTCCCTTTAAACCTCGTCCTGCTGAAACTACAATATCAGCATCAGCAATTGAAATTTTATTTTCAGACATCTCTACTGAATCAACTCTAAGCTTTGTTTTTTCAATGGAAAGATCTTGTTGAATTATTTCAGGATTAGATTTTTTTTCAATTGCCCCAAAAGAATTACTAGCTAATCCAATTATCTTTCTTTCAGTATCAATAGAGGATTCACTGAACGCTTTGTTTGAAAATGTAGATCTTTTAACAACAAACGGATTTAGTTCAATCGGCAAACTGACCACATTAGATAAATATCCTGCATCAAACTTAATAGCAAGAGAAGGAGCTAAATATTTACAGTTACTACTACCGCTCAATACAATTATTTTAGAGTTTATATTACTTGCGACTTGATTGATTGCATCAGCATATTCTCTAGCTTTAAATTCAATCAGATCTTCATTCTTTACATTAATAATTTTATCTGCTCCATAAATACTTGCATCATTAGCATTATCTACATTGAAACACAATACAGTTAAATCGAATGAGAGATTATCAGCTAACGATCTTGCATAAGAAATAACTTCAAATGAATTCTTTTTAATTTTTGCTTCGTTGGATTCTACAAACGCTAGTATACTCATCTATATTATTTTTTCTTCAGTGTGTAATATTTCAACAAGTTCATCTAAGTTTTCAGGATTTATCATTCTTATTTTACCCTTTTCTTCTGGTTTTGAGTATTTTAAAGTTGAGGTCTGAGATGAAAAACTTTCAGGTTCAATTACTTCTAATGGTTTTTGTCTAGCTTGCATAATCCCTCTCATGTTAGGAATCTTTAAGTCACTCTCCTCAACTAGGCCTTTTTGACTTCCAATGATAAGAGGCAACTCGCAAGAAACTTTTTCTATTCCACCCTCAATTTCTCGAGAAGCTGTTGCACGAGAGTTATCAATTTCAAGTTTGACACAATTTGTTACAAAGTCAATATTTGTTAATTCTCCAATTAAACCGGGAACCATACAACCATTGTAATCAATTGACTCTCTTCCAGCAATAATTAAATCGTAGTCATTTTTTAAAATATGATTTGAAATCAGTTTAGCAACACGAAAACTATCTTTTGGATCTTCATCTACTCTAAACGCCCTGTCAGCACCAATTGCTAAAGCTTTTCTAAGTATAGGTTCATTTAATTGAGTGCCGACATTTATTATGTCAATAGAAGATCCATCCTTTTCTTTAATCCACATTGCTCGCGTTAGACCAAACTCATCGTTTGGGTTGATAACATACTGAACTCCATCTTTACTGAATTCTTTATTTTCATCAGTAAAATTAATTTTTGATGTGGTATCAGGAACACAACTAATACAAACTAAAATCTTCATTTTTCTACAACAAAGATATTAAATTCAATTTACTATGCATGCATAGTAATTAAAAAAAAGTGTTAAAAAAGATTAAATGTTTTTTATTGTTATTTTTGCACAAAATTATTTATGAGAACTATTCAGTTTAGAGAGGCAGTTTGTGAAGCAATGTCTGAGGAAATGAGAAGAGATGAAAGTATTTACTTGATGGGTGAAGAAGTTGCTGAATATAACGGCGCGTACAAAGCATCAAAAGGCATGTTAGATGAATTTGGTGAAAAGAGAGTTATTGATACACCAATTTCTGAGTTGGGTTTTGCTGGAATAGGAGTTGGTTCAACTATGACTGGTAACAGACCAATTATTGAATTTATGACTTTTAATTTTGCATTAGTTGGAATAGATCAAATAGTAAATAATGCTGCTAAAATTAGACAAATGTCAGGAGGACAGTTTCCTTGTCCAATTGTTTTTAGAGGACCAACTGCATCTGCCGGCCAACTAGCTGCAACACATTCCCAAGCATTTGAGAGCTGGTATGCTAATTGTCCTGGTTTAAAAGTAATTGTGCCATCTAATCCATATGATGCCAAAGGTTTGTTAAAATCTGCCATTAGGGACAATGACCCTGTAATTTTTATGGAATCTGAACAGATGTATGGTGATAAGGGTGAAGTTCCTGAAGAAGAATATCTTATTCCAATTGGTAAGGCTGATGTTAAGAAAACAGGTAAAGATGTGACTGTCGTATCATTTGGTAAAATAATTAAAGAAGTCTATGCTGCAGATCAAAAATTAAAAGAAAATGGAATTGAAATTGAAATAATCGATATCATGACTGTAAGACCTTTAGATTTTCAAACCATTATTGAGTCAGTTAAAAAAACTAACAGGCTAGTCATTGTTGAAGAAGCATGGCCTTTTGGAAATGTATCAACTGAAATTACATATCAAGTTCAAAACCAAGCTTTCGATTATTTAGATGCACCTGTTGTTAAAGTAAATACTGCTGATACTCCTGCACCATATAGTCCTGTACTATTAAAAGAATGGTTACCAAACCATGAAGACGTAATTAATGCAGTTAACAAGGTACTTTATAAGTAAAAAATTATATTTTTGAACCCTCAAAAAAAATACTATGAATTTTAATCCAGTTTTTATTCCAATTGCCCTATCAATTTTAGGTCTAATTTACATGTATATTAAAGCTCAATGGGTAAAGAAACAAGACCCTGGTAATGAAAAAATGGTTGGCATTAGCTCAGCTATTAAAAATGGTGCATTAGCATTTTTAAATGCTGAATACAAATTATTATTCTTTTTCGTTATTGGTGCATCTTTAGCATTGTTTTTCATATCAACTCAAGTTGAAACAACAAGTTGGTTAATAATTCCAGCTTTCATTGTTGGTGCTGTATTTTCAGGTTTAGCAGGGAATATTGGAATGAGAATAGCAACTGATGCGAATTCTAGAACAACACAAGCTGCTAGAACAAGTTTACCTAAGGCTCTTAATGTGGCTTTTGGTGGAGGAACTGTCATGGGACTTGGTGTTGCTGGATTAGCTGTATTTGGATTAAGTATTTTCTTTTTATTTTTTGTTAATTACTTTATTACTGACGGAGGAAATTTTTACACTGAAATGACAATTGTATTAGAAGCTCTAGCAGGTTTTTCACTTGGAGCTGAATCAATTGCTTTATTTGCAAGAGTTGGAGGAGGAATTTACACTAAAGCTGCTGATGTAGGAGCTGACTTAGTTGGTAAAGTTGAAGCTGGTATCCCCGAAGATGATCCTAGAAACCCAGCAACTATAGCCGATAATGTTGGTGATAATGTTGGTGATGTCGCTGGAATGGGTGCTGATTTATTTGGTAGCTACGTAGCGACAGTTCTAGCATCTATGGTTTTGGGTAATTACATAATTAAGGATATGTCTGATTATGGAGCAAGTCAATATTCCGATGCTTTTAGTGGAATGGGCCCAATACTATTACCTTTATTCATAGCTGGTGTTGGTATCATAGCGTCTATTATTGGAACATTATTTATAAAAATTAAAAATAATGATGCTAAAGAAGCACAGGTTCAAGCATCATTGAACACTGGTAATTTGATATCAATTTTAATAACCCTTGTAGCATGTTGGTTTTTGATTGACTGGTTACTACCTGATACAATTACTGGTATGAAGTTTTTTGGTGAAGGTACTAAGGATATTCCAAGCCAAAATATATTTTATTCTACTATAGTTGGATTAGCTGTTGGATATTTGATTTCATATTTTACTGAGTATTATACTGCTCTTGGAAAAAAACCAGTTTTAAATATTGTCAGAAACTCTTCAACTGGTGCTGCAACTAACATAATTGCTGGTCTTGCCACTGGTATGAAATCTACATTTTCTTCTATTATACTTTTTGCTTTAGCAATATGGGGATCATATGTACTTGGAGGTTTTTATGGTGTTGCAATTGCAGCATCTGCAATGATGGCAACTACAGCAATGCAATTAGCTATTGATGCTTTTGGACCTATTTCAGATAATGCTGGTGGAGTTGCTGAAATGAGTGAATTACCCAAAGAGGTAAGAGAAAGAACAGATATTTTAGATTCAGTTGGAAACACAACTGCTGCAACTGGAAAAGGTTTTGCAATTGCATCTGCTGCATTGACAGCCCTAGCATTATTTGCCGCTTATGTTACTTTTACTGGAATTGATGGTATTAATATCTTTAAAGCAGATGTTTTAGCCGCTTTATTTATTGGTGGAATGATTCCTGTTATCTTTTCTGCTTTAGCTATGGAATCTGTTGGTAAAGCAGCAATGAAAATGGTTGAAGAAGTAAGAAGACAGTTTAGAGAAATCCCTGGAATTCTTGAGGGGAAAGCTAAGCCTGATTATGAAAAATGTGTAGAAATATCTACAAATGCAGCTCTAAAAGAAATGCTTTTACCAGGACTAATAACCATTATAACACCTGTATTGATTGGATTTATAATTGGACCTGAAGCTCTTGGAAGTTATATGGCTGGTGTAGCTGTATCTGGAGTTTTATGGGCTATCTTCCAGAACAACGCAGGAGGAGCGTGGGACAATGCAAAAAAATCTTTTGAAGCAGGAGTAGAAATTAATGGTAAGATTGAAAAGAAAGGCTCTGATGCACATAAAGCTGCTGTTACTGGAGATACTGTCGGTGATCCGTTCAAAGATACTTCAGGACCTTCAATGAATATATTAATTAAACTTACATGTTTAGTTGGTCTTGTAATAGCTCCTATATTAGGTGGTCATGGAAGTGAAGAACACTCTATGCTTGATGAAAAAGTTGAGACAGAAGTTGTGTTAGAGGTCAATACATTAGATGAGGAAAATAGCTATTTGACTCTAACTACAACTGAAAAAGTTCTAGATCAAGTAACAGAAAAAATTGAAAAATGTTCAGGTTCTAAAGAAGAAATCTTATTAAAATTGGCTGAGATTGAATCTGAAAATGTTGATATTGACAAAATGATTGTAACAAAAAGTTAATTAGGATTTTAACTTTTCGTCAATAAGTTTTGTAATAACTGTGAAATCATCTTGATTTTTTACAAAATCAATGTCATCAACTTCTATTACAAGTAAATTGCTTTTATCGTAGCTCTGAATCCAAGCTTCATATCTTTCATTTAATCTGCTCAAGTATTCAATACTAATAGTATTTTCATAATCTCTTCCTCTTTTATGAATTTGATCTACGAGATTAGGAATTCCACTTCGAAGGTATATTAGTAGGTCAGGATCTTTCACAAAAGAATTAAGTGTATTGAAAATTGATTTATAATTTTCATAATCCCTATTGGTCATTAATCCCATTGCTTGAAGATTAGGAGCAAAAATGAAAGCGTCTTCGTATATGGTTCTGTCTTGAATTGTATCTTTTTCTTTTTTTGAGCATTCTAGCATTTGATTAAACCTACTATTTAAGAAATAAATTTGTAGGTTAAATGACCATCTTTCCATTCTTTCATAAAAATCATCTAGGTACGGATTTTTTAAGACATCCTCAAAATGCGGCTCCCAACCGTAATGTTTTGATAACATTTCAGTTAGAGTAGTTTTTCCTGCTCCAATATTTCCGGCAATTGCTATGTGCATGGTTTTTGATTATAACCTAAAATAATATTTAATTTGAACAATTTTTAAAAAAGATTAAACTTTTTTTATAATTAATTGTCTATAACCAAGAACACCTTATATGAGAACAATTTTATCACTTTTTATTTTTATTTCAAGCTTTTCATTTGCTCAAGATTTTCAAGGTAAAGCATACTACATGTCTAAAATTTCAATTGATAAATCATTCATGGATAATCCCAGATTTGCTAGCAGAAGAGGATACATGGAAAACATGATCAAAAGAAATACAGAGAAAGATTATATTTTAGAATTCAACTCTACAGAATCCTTTTACAGTGAGAGAGAAAAATTGGATGTTGGAGAAAGCCAAGGATACAATTGGATGGCTGTTTATGTAAGTAACAATATTGGTAAACTTTACAAAAACTTACAAGAAAAAGTAATTATAAATGAAACTGAAATGATGGGTAAGTTTTTTTTAGTAACTGATCCTATTGAAAATATTGGATGGAAAATGACAGGTGAGTCAAAAAAAATAGGACAGTATACCTGCTACAAAGCCATATATGAAAAAGAAGTTACTGAAAGGGTGTTTAGTTTTGGATCACAGAATCAGAACCAAAATAATATGGAAACAAAAACTGTTGAAGTTTCAGCTTGGTTCACCCCAGAAATTCCGATTTCAAACGGTCCTGGCTTATATCAAGGATTACCGGGACTAATTTTAGAAGTTAATGATGGTAGAACTACTATACTATGTACTAAGATTGTGCTAAATCCTGAAGAAAAATCTAAAATTAAACAACCTAAAAAGGGCAAGACAATATCGAATTCTGATTTTGTTGCCCTTCAAGATCAAAAAAGACAAGAAGCTCGTGAAATGTGGCAAAGAGGTCAAAGAAGAGGTTCTTGGAGATAAATATATATGAAAAAAATTATATTACTATTATTTATTTTACCAACAGTTTTATTTGCTCAGTCGAGTTTAAGTGGTAAAATTACCGATGTTGATGGCTACCCAATCATGGGAGCTAATGTCATAGCTGTGAACTCTGAGACTCAAGTATTAGACGGTTTTGGCATATCTAATGAAAATGGTTTTTATTCTATTAATCTAAAAAATGGAACTGCATTTAATATTAAAGTAACCTTTATTGGATTTAGTCCAAAAGAATTTGATATTACACTTTCTGAAGACACAAAAAGAGACTTTGCTTTAGAAGAGCAAGCTGAGGCTCTTGATGAAGTTGAGATAGTTTATGAGATGCCAGTACAAATAAAAGGCGACACTATAGTCTATAGTGCGGATGCTTTTAATACTGGTACTGAAAAAAAATTAGCTGACGTTTTAAAAAATATGCCAGGTATTGAAGTCAATGATGATGGTGAAATTGAAGTCGAAGGACAAGTTGTTCGAAAAATTCAAATTGAAGGTCAAGATTTCTTTGATGGAGACACCAAGCTTGCTTCACAAAACTTACCAGCAAAAGCTGTAGGTAAAGTAGAGGTTCTTAGAAACTTTACAGAAAATAATCAATTGAGAAATGTTACCAATAACGAAGATAATTTTGCATTGAACATAAGATTAAAAGATGGTCAAGATAAATTTTGGTTTGGTGAAATACAAGCTGGAACAGGACCTGATGATATTCATTTAATAGCTCCAAAAATCTTCTATTACTCAAAGAATTTTAATATGTCGGTTCTTGCCAATTCCAATGATGTTGGACAACCCCCACTTTCAAGGAGAGATTTTTATAGATTTGGTGGAGGTTTTAGTAATTTAAATTCTGGAACAGGAACTTCGATTAACATATCATCTGATTTTGGTGGAATTGGAAATTTACAAAACAATAGAGCTAAGAAAATTGAATCTGAACTCTTAGCTACAAACTTTACTGTATCTAATGACAAAGGTCTCAATATAAGTGGTTTTAGTATATTTTCATCTAATATTAATGAGTTAGAAGAGTCAATCACTAGAACCTATTTTAATAATGGTATTGTTGAAAATACTGGAAATAATGTTTTACAAAAAAATGAACTTGAGCTTTATAAGTTCTCGGTTGAATATGAACCGTCAGATGTGCTGCAAATGGAATACAATATCCTTCTTAATCAAAGCGATCAAAACGAAGTAACTGATTTAACTTCAATATACGGTAGACAGGGTAATAGAGTAAACGAAAATTTAAAAATTACTAATATTCAAACTCCATATTCATTGAATCAGGAATTCAAATTATATTACACAGCAGGAGAGAAAAATATATTTTCAATTGAGGCTCAACACCTTGATCAAGAAGAGGATCCAATAGGGAATGTAATCCGTGAATTTAATCCATTTTTAAATTTGTTTGATTTCAACACTAATCAAAATGGTTATAATATCTCACAAAACAGAAATGTCAATACCCAAAAATTAGAAGCAAAATTTGATTACTATTATTTAATTAATGATCAATCAAACATCAACGTTACTTTTGGTGTTACTGATGTAAAGCAAAAATATGCGTCTAACATCTTTCAAACCCTATATGACGGTAGTTTTCTAAAGTTTACAGATCCATCATATGTTAACGATGTTGATTTTGATTTTAATGACACGTATATATCACTTAAATATAGATTAAAGACTGGAATCTTTACCATTGACCCAGGTTTAACTTTCCATTCTTATAAATCAAGCAATAATCAGTATAGTGATTATTTTGAAACAAAAACATCTGATATTAGACCTGATTTCAGAGTAAATATTCAGTTTAAACAAAGCGAGAGCTTAAGACTTACATATAGAGAAACAACTCAGTTCACTGATGTAAACAATCTATCAAGAGCATATGTTTTTAATAATTATAACAGTATTTTTCAGGGAGAACCAGAGCTTGAAGCAGGTAGAGTTATAAATTATAATTTAAACTACAGAAGTATTAACCAATTTACTTTCACTAATGTTTTTGCTGGTGCTAACTATTCTAAAAGATCAAACTCTATTCAGTCAAGAACCAATCTTGTTGGAATTAATTCTGTAAGAAAGCCTACTAACTCAACTTTTCCAGTAGAATCTTACTCAGTAAATGCAAGAATTGATAAAAGAACAAAAAATCTCAGAGCAAACTTAGGTTTTAGACTCAACTTTAGTGAGTTTAGTAATGTTATTAATGACAGGATTACTAACTCTGAAAGTTTTGGTCAGAATTATAATGTTAGTTTAGCAACTAATTTTAGAGATAAGCCTAATATTGAATTTGGTTATAGGTACAATGTAAATAAGTATACCAATAATGATATTGAAAATATTTTCTATCAAGAAACACCTTATGTAGAAGTTGATGCTTATTTTGGAAAAGGATTTGTCTTTCGCACAGAGTACAGCTACAACTATTACAAGAACCAAGATCAAACTTTAAATAACTTTAGGTTTTGGGATGCAGATCTTTCATACGAAAAAGAGGGCTCTAAATGGGAGTATAGTGTTGGGGTAACAAATATGTTAAATGATCAATCAATAAATAGAGATTCTGCAAATCAGTTGTCATCTCAAACTAGGATGTATATGATTCAACCTAGATATGTTTTATTTAAATTAAAATATGATCTTACAGCATTTGGAGGAGGTTCTAAAAAAGATGATTCTTCTAAAGATAAATCAACATCAAGACCCAGAGGAAATGCTGACGGAGGAAAATTAAAATAGGAATTAGTAATTTTGAGTGTGTTTAAAAAATCACTTACCTTAATTTTTTTGACCTTATTTTTTAACTCACTCAAATCTCAGTCTGGTCTAGAATCAATTCTAATTGCAGCTGAACAAGATTCAAAAAAGATTTTTCAGGGTTATTTACAACCAGCCCTTAAAAGCTCTATTTATTTAATGAATTCTGGGTGGTATACAACTGCAAAGGTTCATAAAAAACTAGGATTTGATTTAACTTTCTCTCTAAATTCTGCAATCATTCCAAGTTCAGTTGAAACATTTGATATTTCCAGCCTAGATATGATTAAATCTGATTCTTCATCTATTTCCACTGTTTTTGGAAATAGTGAATCTAGTGAGTTATATGTTGATATTCCTTCAGATGGGTTAAGACCTGAGATTTCAACTTCATTTTTTTCTCCAAAAGGAATAAAAGAAAAGCTTCCTTTGGGAATGGTTTCCTCACCTGTTATTCAAGCGAGTGTCGGATTGCCTCTTAAGTCAGAGTTAACTCTGAGATACTTACCTGAGTACAGTAGAAATAACATTTACTTTTCAAACTACGGTCTTGGATTTAAACATGATTTATTACAATATTTTAGTTTTTTAAAACGTATACCAACTTTAAATCTTTCTGCATTTGCTGCGTATTCAAAAATGAATATAGATTATGATATTCAATCATCCGGTACTTTTTCAGGCACTAATCAAATGGCAAACTTCAATATTTCAAATTATAAACTTCAAATATTAAGTTCTATAAATCTTTCAATTTTTGAAATATATTCTGGAATAGGAGTGAATGGAGGTGATTCAAGTTTTAAAATTATTGGTGATTATGAAATTGAGTATAATCTTAGGGACTCTGATATTCCATATGTGGTGAATTTGAATGATCCAATTGATATAAATTATTCGATTCATGAATTGTCAAAAAATATTGGAATTAAATTTAAATTTCTGTTTCTCCATGCTTTTGTTGATTATACTTTTCAGGAATTTGATGTTGTAACAGCAGGTGTCTCACTTAACTTTAGGTAGTGAAAATTAGCTTAATATATAGTTAATTTTGTTTTTTAAATTAAGTGATGTATTTTTGTTCTATGATTAACAGATACAGCAATAATTTTTATTTCTTCTTTTACTATTTATATAAAAGCAGGATTTTTTGTTAGTATCAATAAATAAAATTTACAAAAAGTCCTGATTTTCAGGACTTTTTTTTTGATTATGAAAATAGCTATTCAAGGAATATTAGGGTCATATCATGATGAAGTAGCAAAGTTGCGTTTTGGTGATAATTCAAATATTATAGAATGTTTATCTTTTGACACTCTGGTTGATTCAGTAAAAAATGAAGTTGCTGATATTGGAATCATGGCTATTGAAAATTCTATTGCAGGATCAATAATTCCTAATTATTCACTAATTGACAATTATGATTTGTCTATTATTGGAGAGTATTATATAAGTATTAATCATCAGCTAATGGCATTGCCCGGAATTGATTATAGTTCTATCGAAACAATTTCTTCACATCCAATGGCTCTATTACAATGCAAAGATTTCTTAAAAACAACAGATAAAACTATAATTGAAAGCAAAGATACTGCAGAAGTTGCAAGAATGATTTCTGATGAAAAAATATCTACGATGGCTGCAATTGCAAGCCCGAAGGCAGCTGAAATTTATGGATTAGATATTTTGATGAGTAATATTCAAACCATAAGTAATAATGAAACTAGATTTGTTTTTATTTCTAAAAATGATAATAAAGATTTTCAGGATCTGAACAAAGCTTCATTAAAAATTATTTTAAGTCATGAAAGTGGAAGTTTAGCTAAAATTTTGAACATCTTCAATGACTACAATATCAATCTTACAAAAGTCCAATCGATTCCTGTTATTAAAACACCATGGAAATATTCTTTTTTTATTGATCTTACTTTCAATAAAAGTGATGCTTTCATGAAAGCAATTGAGCTTGTAAAAAGAAATTCTGAATTTTTAAAAATTTTTGGTATTTATAAGAGTTTTAAAAAATGAATAAAGGAGCAGAAAGATTAAAATATATAGAAGAGTATTATTTCTCAAAGAAATTAAGAGAAGTAAAAGATCTTATAAATAATGGTGCTCCAATTATCAATATGGGAATAGGTAGTCCAGATTTAGATCCGCCTGTTAGTGTAGTTAATTCAATTAAAGAGTCGTTAAAACATAAGAATGCTCATCAATATCAAAGCTATAAGGGAATTAATGATTTAAGATTAGAAATTTCAAATTTCTACTCAAGATTTTACAATATAAAATTAAATGCTGATGAAAATATACTTCCTCTACTTGGATCTAAAGAAGGTATAATGCATATTTCACTCGCATTTTTAAATCCTGGAGATGAGGTTTTAATTCCAGACCCAGGATATCCTACTTATAGTTCTGTGACAAAAATAGTTGGTGCAACCCCTCGTTATTACAATTTAGACTCAAAAAATAATTGGTATCCTGATATTGATAGTTTGCAGAGCTCAGATATATCAAAAGTTAAATTGATGTGGATTAATTACCCGCACATGCCAACAGGAACACCAGCTGAAATTAGTAAGTTAGAGGATATTGTTTCATTTACTCAAAAGAATAATATCATTTTAGTAAATGATAATCCATACAGTCAAATTCTTAATGATAATCCAGTAAGTATTTTAAATATAAATAACTCATTTAAAAACTGTTTAGAGTTGAACTCTCTCAGTAAAATGTTTAATATGGCTGGTTGGAGAGTTGGAATGGTATTAGGTTCAAAGGAACATATTGATAATATTTTAAAAATCAAATCTAATATGGATTCCGGAATGTTTTATGGAGTTCAAGTTGGTGCGATTAATGCTCTAAAATCACATAAAGATTGGTTTTATAATCTTAACAATATTTATAAAAAAAGAAGAGAAATTATTTATAAAATATGTGATAATCTCAATTTAGAATATCGAAATGATTCAGTTGGAATGTTTGTTTGGGCTAAAATTAAAAATGAATCATCATCTGAAAAATTAAGTGATTTCCTGTTATATAAAAAGAATATTTTTGTAGCTCCAGGATTCATTTTTGGTAGAAATGGTGAAGGTTATGTAAGATTTTCACTATGCATTAATGAAGCTCAAATAAACGAAGCACTTAAAAGATTAACATGAAGATAGGAATAATAGGTCTTGGTTTAATGGGAGGATCCTTTTCAATTGAAATGAGGAGACTTTTTCCAAATTCATTAATTCTAGGAAACGATATATCTCAAATAAATATAAAATCAGCAAAAAGATTAGAACTCATCGATGATGTTTTTGAAATTAATAATTTGTCTGGATTTGATATTGTTTTAATTTCTGTTCCAGTTGATGTCTCCCTTAAAATTGTAAATAGGGTTTTAGATCATGTTGCAGAGCATACGTTAGTTCTAGATGTTGGATCTACTAAGTTGCCAATATGTAATGAAGTTCAGAATCATCCTAATAGACAAAATTTTTTAGCAATGCATCCAATTTCTGGAACTGAAAATAGTGGTCCAGATGCTTCAGTTAAAGGTTTGTATACGGGTATTACTAATATTGTTTGTGAAAAAGAAAAAACAGGATTAAAACAATATGAGTTGGCATTATCTATTTTTCAAAAATTAGAAATGAAAATTATTTATATGAATCCTAAAGTTCATGATCAGCATATTTCATATGTATCGCACTTATCACATATTACATCATTTATATTGGCAAAAACAGTTATTGAGAAAGAAATTGATGAAAAAAATATTTTCGATCTTGCAGGCAGTGGATTTGAATCAACTGTGAGGTTAGCCAAAAGTTCACCTGAAATGTGGTCTCCAATTTTTATACAAAATAAAAATTATATCATTGAAGCTTTATCTGAATACATAGATAATTTAGAGGTTCTAAAACAAATGATATTAAAAAATGAAAATGAAGTGATAATAAACGATTTAAATAATATAAATAGAATTAAGGAAATTTTATCAGGAATTAATAATAAAAGAAAATGAAAAACAACAAGAATTTAAGATTATGGTTAGATGATTTTAATTTATCTCATCCATTAGTAATCGCTGGGCCATGTAGTGCTGAGACTGAAGATCAAATGCTAAACATTGCTAATCAGTTGAAAGACACTGATGTTTCGGTTTTTAGAGCCGGAATATGGAAGCCTAGAACACGCCCAGGAATGTTTGAGGGTGTCGGTGCAATCGGATTAAAATGGTTAAAAAGAGTAAAAGATGAGACAGGTCTATTAACTTCAACAGAAGTTGCAAATGCAAATCATGTTAATCTAGCATTAGAAAATGATGTAGATATTTTATGGATTGGAGCAAGATCAGCTGTAAGTCCGTTTATAGTACAAGAAATTGCAGACTCTTTAAGAGGAACTGACAAGATAGTTCTTCTTAAAAATCCCGTGAACCCTGACCTTTCTCTTTGGTTTGGTGGAGTTGAAAGGTTATATAGCGCTGATATAAAAAAAATAGGAGTAATTCATAGAGGTTTTTCAACTTCCTCAAAATCTAAATTTAGAAATAATCCTGAGTGGCAAATACCTATTGAGTTTCAAAACAAATTTCCAGATATTCCACTTATTTGTGATCCTTCACATATTTGTGGTAGAAGAGATTTAATTCATGATGTTTCTCAAAAGTCATTGGATTTAAATTTTGACGGATTGATGATTGAAACTCATGTTGATCCAGATAGTGCTTGGAGTGATGCTGCTCAACAAATCACACCATCAACACTAATTCAATTAATGAAAGAATTAAAAATCAGAAGAGGTGATTTTCAAGAAGAGGATTATATAAAGAAGCTTTCAAACTATAGAGCAAAGATTGACATGATTGATAATGATCTAGTTGAAATTTTAGGAAAAAGAATGAATCTTTCTGATAAAATTGGAAAACTTAAAAAGGATAAAAATGTTGCTGTTTTACAATCAAAAAGATGGAACGAAATTTTGGGTAAAATGATCTTAGAGGGAAAAGATAATGGCTTAAGTGAAGAGTTTGTATTAAAAATTTTTAAAGCAATTCATCAAGAATCAATCAATCATCAAAATAAGATTTTGAAAAATTAATGAAAGGTCACATTTATAAATCTACAGGTAGTTGGTATACTGTTAAAATTGATGCCGGTAAATTTATTGAATGTAGGCTTTCAGGTAGATTGAGAGTTGATGGAATTAAATCAACGAATCCTGTGTGTGTTGGAGATTATGTCTTAATTGAAAAAAGAGTTGATTCGTATGTTATTAAAAAACTTTTAGAAAGAAAAAACTTTATAATTAGAAAATCAGTAAAACTCTCAAAACAATATCACATAATTGCATCTAATATTGATATTTGTTTTTTACTAGTTACTCCTAAGAATCCAGTAACATCAACAATGTTTATAGATAGATTTTTAGCATCAACTCTCTCATATGGAATTGAAACTGTTATAGTTTTTAACAAGATTGATCAATATGATAAAGAATCAATGAATCAAAAAAATGAAATCGATAATATTTATAAAAAAGCTGGATATAAAACAATTTCAATTTCAGCTTTAGAAAAAAGTAATCTTTCAGATTTATTAAACCTTATGCAAAACAAAGTTTGTGTTTTTTCAGGTCATAGTGGAGTAGGAAAATCAACACTTTTGAATTCTCTTGATGATAATTTATCAATTAAAACACTACCAATTTCTGAGTCAAAGAAATCAGGACAGCATACTACAACTTTTTCTGAAATGTATGATCTTAAAAAAAATATAAAGGTTATTGATACGCCAGGAATAAAAGGGTTTGGATTATACAATATTAATAATAATGAATTAAGCGATTATTTCTTAGAGTTTAGAAATAGTCCTAGTTGTAAATTTCATAATTGTATTCATAAACAAGAGCCCGGATGTGTTATAAAGAAAGAAATAGAGAATGGAAATATATCTAAAAGTAGATATTCAAATTATCTATTACTTTTAGAGGAAATTAGTAATGAAACAAGTTTCAGATGAAAGCTGTTATACAGAGAGTTAGTCATTCTAAATTAAAAGTTGATAAATCCTTATTCAGTGAAATTGGATCTGGTCTAATGATTCTTTTAGGCATTACTCATGATGATAATTTAGAAGATTTGGTATGGTTGGCAAAAAAAGTAGCTCATTTGAGAATTTTTGATGATGAAGATGGTGTTATGAATAAGTCCGTTATAGATGTAAATGGAGAAATACAAGTAGTTAGCCAATTTACCCTATTTGCTTTAACAAAAAAGGGAAATAGGCCATCCTACATCAATGCTGCTAAAGGTGATTTTGCTGAGAAAATGTATAATGATTTTATTAAAGAACTTCAGAAATATCTAAATAAAAATATTAAAACAGGTAAATTTGGGTCTAACATGAGTATCGAGTTTGAAAATCTGGGACCTGTTACAATTATAATAGATTCAAAAAATAAGATATAATATGGAGTTAAAAGAAATGCAAAATATAGTTGATCAATGGATTAAAAAGTATGGTGTCAGATATTTTAATGAATTGACAAATATGGCTCAATTGACTGAAGAGGTTGGTGAAGTTGCAAGGATAATTTCAAGAGTTTATGGAGAACAGTCTGTTAAAAAAGGTCAAGAATTAAATGATTTAGGTGAAGAACTTGCAGATGTTTTGTTTGTTTTAATTTGTTTGGCAAATCAGACAGGTGTGGATTTAGAGAAAGAATTCAAAAAAAAATTAGAAAAAAAAACTGTGAGAGATGAAAAGCGCCATTTATCTAACAGCAAGCTGAAATGAACGAAGTTTTTATTTGTCCTTCCAACATAAAATCCAACTCTGAAATTTCAATTACAGGATCAAAAAGTGAATCAAATAGATTACTAATAATAAATGCACTATATAGTAATATAGAACTATTGAATCTATCGAATTCTGATGATACAAAAGTTTTAACTAAAGCTTTATCAAATTTAAATGGTCAAATAGATATTCATCATGCTGGTACTGCAATGAGATTTTTAACAGCATTTTTAGCTCAAATTGAGGACAGAGAATTTGTAATTACTGGTTCAGCTAGAATGCAAGAAAGACCAATAGGAATTTTAGTTGACTCATTAAATGAATTAGGATTTGAAGTAAGATATTTAGATAAAAAGGGATTCCCTCCTCTTAAAATTATAGGAAAAAAAAATATTAAATCTGAAATTAAACTCAATTCTACTGTGAGTAGTCAATATATATCTGCTTTGATGTTAATAGCTCCATCATTTGAAAATGGCTTAAAAATTATTTTGGAAGGTCAAATAATCTCAAAGCCATATATCAACCTTACATTAAATATTTTAAAAAAGATTGGGGTAAAGTGTAGTTTTAAAAAAAATATTATAGAAATAAAAAATCATTCTAAATCCAAAATATCTCAATACACAGTTGAATCTGATTGGAGTTCGGCATCGTACTTTTATTCAATTGTTTCATTGTTAGATAATGCTACAATTACACTGTCAAATTTTTTTGACAATTCTTTTCAGGGAGACAGCAAGGTGTCGAAGATTTATGAATCATTTGGTGTAAATACTACTTACAAAGAAAATACTATACGTTTAACTAAAATGGAAAATTACTCTAAACCAGATTCTTTAGAGTTTGATTTATTAGAAAACCCAGATTTAGCTCAGACCATTTCTGTTACCGCTCTCTGTATGGGTATTCCATTAGTTTTAAATGGATTACAAACATTAAAAATAAAAGAGACTGATAGAATTATTGCTCTTAAAAATGAATTGTCAAAGTTGGGTGCTAATGTTGTTTACAATGACAATTCGATTTCTATTAATCCTCCTGATAAGCTAAATGAAAATGTCAATATTAAAACTTACGATGATCACCGAATGGCTCTTTCATTTTCACCAGTTGGATTAATAACACCTATATATATTGAGGATTATAATGTTGTATCAAAATCTTACCCTGATTATTGGTCAGATTTAAGGTCTATTGGATTTAATATTGAATTTCAATAAATAATTTAGCTTTTACTTGACATCCCCTATGTTCAGAACGTATATTTGCGATCTCAAATTTTTAATATGAAATTATCAAATTTTAATTACGATCTTCCAAAAGAATTACTTGCTGAATATCCATCCGATCAAAGAGACGAGTCTAGGCTCATGGTTTTGCATAGAGATTCAGGTAAAATTGAACATAAAACTTTCAAGGATGTAATTGATTATTTCGAAGATGGAGATAGTTTTGTGCTTAACAATACTAAGGTATTTCCTGCCAGATTAATGGGTAATAAAGAAAAAACTGGTGCTCGAATCGAGGTTTTTCTTTTAAGAGAATTAAGTAGAGAGCAAAGGCTGTGGGATGTTTTGGTAGATCCAGCTCGTAAAATTAGAATTGGTAATAAACTGTATTTTGGAGACGATGATAGTTTGGTTGCTGAAGTTATAGATAATACAACTTCAAGAGGAAGAACTCTGAGATTTTTATATGATGGGACTTATGAGGAGTTCAGAGAAAAACTATTAGAATTAGGACAAACTCCATTGCCTAAATACATAAAAAGAGACGAAGAAGATTTTGATAAAGATAGATATCAAACAATCTATGCTAAAAATGTAGGAGCTGTTGCAGCTCCAACTGCTGGGCTTCATTTTTCTAAACATTTACTTAAAAGATTACAGATTAAGGGAATAAATCTTGCTGAACTCACCTTGCATGTAGGACTTGGAACGTTTAATCCTGTTGAAGTTGAAGATTTATCCAAACACAAAATGGATTCTGAAGAGTTAATGATTAACGATGAAGTTGTAAAAATTGTAAATACAACCAAACAAAACAAAAGAAAAGTTTGTGCAGTTGGCACCACAGTTATGAGAGGGCTGGAGTCATCTGTTTCCTCAACAGGTACATTGAATCCTTACGTTGGTTGGACCCATAAGTTTATTTTCCCCCCGTATGAGTTTAGTATTGCAAATGCTTTAATTACTAATTTTCATATGCCAAAATCGACTTTATTAATGATGGTTTCTGCATTTGCAGGATATGATTTTATGATGGAAGCTTACAATGAAGCTGTCAAAGAAAAATATAGATTTTATTCCTATGGAGATGCTATGTTAATTCTCTAATATGTCATCAAAAAAAATTGATATAAGATCATTAAAAAAAAATGAATTAATTAAGTTTTTAAATGATTTTAATTATGAACCTTACAGGGCTCAACAGATTTTAAGTAGAGTAAATAGTCAACAAATTGATTCTTTTGAAAAAATAACTAATATTCCAAAAGATTTAATCCGACTTTTAGACGAAAATTTTTTTTTAAGCAATACTCTTATCCATCAATTCCAAAAAAGCTCAGACTTAACTATTAAGTTTAGCATTAAGCTTCATGACAATTTAATTATTGAAGCTGTGCTTATTCCAACTGAAAAAAGAATTACTGCATGTGTTTCGAGTCAAGTAGGTTGTAGTTTAGATTGTAATTTTTGTGCTACATCAAGGTTGAAAAGAATTAGAAATTTAGAATCTTACGAAATTTATGATCAGATCATGCTATTGAACAATGAATCTCTAAAAAGTTTTTCCAAACCAATATCCAATATTGTATTTATGGGTATGGGAGAACCATTACTTAATTATAACAATGTTATTGATTCAATAGATTTAATTACTGGAAATCAAGGATTAGGCATTTCAAAAAAGAAAATTACTTTATCAACCTCAGGAATTTATAAAATGATAAAAAAAATGGCGGATGATAATGTAAAATTTAATCTAGCTATTTCATTGCATTCTGCCATTGAAGAAACTAGAAATCAGATTATGCCATTCTCTAAATCATTTCCTCTAGAAAAGCTTATTGATAGTTTAGAATATTGGTACTTGAAAACTAAAATTAAAATAACATTTGAATATCTAGTTTGGAAAGATATAAATGATGATTTTGAACATATTAATGCTTTAGTTAAAATTTGTAAAAGAATACCATCTAAAGTAAATCTTATTGAATATAACAGTATTGGCGATGAAAGATTTATTTCAGCTGATCAAATCTGGATAGATAATTATGTGAATTCCTTACATGAAAATAATATTCAAGTTTCAGTTAGAAGATCAAGAGGAAAAGACATTGATGCTGCCTGTGGTCAATTAGCAAATAAACACTAAATTGAGTAGAGTGAATAGAGTTTTTAAACTTAGAGAACCAATAATAAAAGAGATGGAAATATTTGAAGAAAAATTTTCATCATTAATGCTTACTAGGGTTCCACTGCTTAATCGAATAACTCATTATATAATTAAAAGAAAAGGTAAGCAAATGCGTCCAATGCTTATTTTTCTCTGCTCAAAACTGATATCTGAAAATGAAGTAAATGAAAAAGTTTACAGAGGAGCATCTGTTATTGAGTTAATTCATACTGCTACCTTAATTCATGATGATGTAATTGATGACAGTAAACGAAGAAGAGGTTTTTTTTCAATTAATGCAATATGGAAAAATAAAATTGCCGTTCTAGTAGGTGATTTTCTTCTTTCTAAAGGTATGTTGTTGTGTATTGATAATAAAGATTTTGATCATCTTGAAATTATCTCTGAATCTGTAAAAAATATGAGTGAGGGAGAATTATTACAAATTGAGAAAGCAAAGAAACTTGATATAGATGAAAAAATTTATATTGATATTATTTCAAAAAAAACAGCATCATTGATAAGCTCATGTTGTAAAATTGCAGGAGCTGGAACAGGAAAATCTAAAAAAGAAATTGATTTACTAGGAGAATTAGGTTTGAATATTGGAATAGCTTTTCAAATAAAAGATGATTTATTTGATTATGGCAAACAAAAGATTGGAAAACCAAGAGGTATTGATATTAAAGAAAAAAAAATGACACTTCCTTTAATAAAATCTCTAGAAAATGCTTCAGCAAAAGATAAAAAATGGATAATTAATTCTATTAAAAAATTTAGTAATGACAAGAAAGTTGTTCGACAAATAATTGATTATGTTAAAAATAACGGAGGACTTGATTATGCAGTATCAATGATGAACGAATACCACACTAGGTCATTAAAAATTTTAGATAAATTCCCTGATAATCAATTCAAAGTTGCATTAAAAAACATGATTGATTATGTTATTGAAAGAGATTATTAAATTTACGTTGTGATATCAAAAGAAACTATAGATCGAGTCTTTGAAACAGCACTTGTAGAGGAAGTTATTTCTGATTTTATTCAATTAAAAAAATCTGGATCAAACTTCAAAGGTTTAAGTCCATTTACTGATGAAAAAACACCAAGCTTTATGGTTTCCCCTGCTAAACAAATATGGAAAGATTTTAGTAGCGGTAAAGGAGGGAATGTTGTTGCTTTTTTAATGGAACATGATCAGTTATCCTATCCTGAGGCTATTAAATATCTAGCAAAAAAATATAATATAGATATTATTGAGACACAGCTTACTGATAATCAAAAGGAAAAAATTAATGAAAAAGAAAAACTTTTTATAGTAGCAAATAAGGCAAAAGATTTTTTTAAAACTCAATTAAATTCAACTGATTTTGGAAAAAATGTTGCAAAAAATTATTTAACAGAAAGAGGATTTGGGGATCAAATTATTGATGAATTTGAAATTGGATGTTTAACCGATCACAGTTATACTTTAAAGTCTTTTCTAGTTGAAAATGGATATGAAATTGAAGATTTAATTAAAATTGGTCTTGTATCAAGTAAGACAAAAGATGATATTTATAAGTCTAGGATAATTTTCCCAATAAAGACTATCTCTGGAAGAACAGCAGGATTTGGTGCTAGAACACTTAAATCAAACACTAAATCTGCAAAATATATAAACAGTCCAGAGTCTGAAATTTACAACAAGAGTAAAATTTTATTTGGTCTTTCTAAATCAAAAAATGAAATAGTTAAAAAAGACAACTGTTTTGTTGTTGAAGGGTATACTGACGTAATGAGGTTTCATCAAAAAGGAGTTAAAAATGTTGTTTCATCCTCAGGTACAGCACTTTCTAAAGACCAAATTAATATAATAAGGAGATTATCAAAAAACATAACTGTAATTTATGATTCAGACAAAGCTGGAATAAATGCAACTGAGAGAAGTGTTGATATGATTTTAGAGCAAGGAATGAATATAAATATAGTTCTTCTTCCAGAAAATGAAGATCCTGATAGCTTTGCTAAAAATAAAAATGAATCTGAAATCTTAAATTTCTTAAATGAAAATTCAGTTGACTTTATTGAGTTCAAGGCAAATATTCTTAACAAAACTTTAAAAAATACTCCATCTGAAAAGGCTAAAGTTATTAATGATTTGATAATAAGTATTTCAAAAATTCCTGATAGAATTAAGCAGGAAATTTATATTAGACACTGTTCTGAAATAATGAATATTTCTGAACAAACATTGTTTAATGTATTATCACAAATATCTGGGATAAAGATTCAAACTAAGAAATTTCAGAGACCTGTTTTTAATGTTTCTCCTCAGAAAAATACCGTTGATCAAGTTTACGAATTAGAAAAGAAAATTATTGAAATTTTAATTTTGTATGGAGATAAAAAAGTTGTATTTGATGAAATTAAAATATCTAAAAGTGAAGAAGGTGATGTAGTTTATAAAAATGTAAAAATTGAATCTCAAGTATTTGAAAAAGTATTTCTGGATTTACAATCTGATGAGATTGAATTTGCTAACCCTGAATTTAAAGAATTGTATAGGTTAATTATTAAAAATTTTCAGTCAAGCAATTTTGATATCAGTTCAATATTAAATTCTATTGATGGTGAGTTGTCTAACTTAGTTACTACTATTATGATGAAAGACGATATTTATCAATTACATAAATGGAAATCAAAGAATGTTTATGTAAAGGACAAAAATAAGTCAATTTCTCAGCTTGTAACAGAGACAATTCTAACACTCAGAACATTATTAATTAATAGAAAAGTTAATGAGTTGTCAAAAACCAATAGTGACTCTGAAAATTTAGATCAAAATTTATTAGAAGAAATAGTTAATTATTATCAACTTAAAAATTTTCTAAGTAAAAAATTAAATAGAGTTATTTAGTAACTCTTTAGGAATTTTGCATATTGGAATTGGAATCATCTTATGTTCGTTCTTATTATAGAAATTATCCAAAATATTATAAACTTCAAGACTTCTACCTCCTAATGTATCAGGACTGATTTTTTTATCTTTTAGTTCCATAGCTTTTTCAAGTTCATCATAAGTAGCGCCAATTTGATCTTCATCACTTCTTGTATCATCCCAAAGACCATCAGTTGGTTTAGCTATTATAATTTCATTAATTATATTAAGTTCTTTGGCAATGTATCTTACTTGTGACTTCATTAGGTCAGCAATAGGAGATAAATCGACTCCGCCATCACCGTATTTTGTATAAAATCCAACACCAAAATCTTCAACTTTATTCCCTGTCCCAACAACTAAATAATTATTTAGGGTAGCGTAGTAATACAAAGTTGTCATTCTTAATCTTGATCTTGAATTTGCAAGTGACAATAAATTATCATTTTTATGATCTTTTTCAACTGATTTAGAAAAAGATTCAAAGGTTTTTGTTAGATCAATATATTCTTCTTCAAAATTTTTAAACTTATTGAGCCATTTAATATGCTTACCTGATCTCAAAAGTTCATTTTTTGACTGATAAATTGGCATCTGAATACAAAGCGTAGGTAGGCCAGTCATACATGCAAGAGTTGAGGTGACAGCAGAATCAATGCCTCCAGAAATCCCTACTACAAATCCATTTGTTTTTGACTTTATTGAATAAGATTTCAACCAATTTACAATGTGATTAATTACCTTTGATGTGTTCATGATAAACTTATACTTAACAAAATTATATCAATTATTTTACCAAATTAAATTCCCTTTAAAATATTTTTCAAAATTCACAATTATTGTTTTATTGTTTGTTTTCAGTTGTGATAATCACAATAAAAACAATTTTAAGCTTGCAGAAATTGAAAGATTTGAAAAATCTTTTTTTGAATATGAATTAGATTCAATTGATAATCTGATTTCTGATTATCCTTTTTTATTTCCTGCTCAATTTTCCATTCAGGATTGGATTAATATAAGAGAGGATGAATTAAGAGTTGAAATTTTTTCAGAGACTAATGAAATTTATCAAGATCAGTATTTGATACAAAATCTTTCAAAATTATATCACAATCTGAAAAATTACTTTTCGAATTTTAGCTATCCAAGATCTATTACACTGAACAATGGTATCGATTATGATTATAGAATTATATATAGTGATGACATGTTGTTGATTTCTTTAGATTGTTATCTTGGTGAAAGTCGCTTCTATTCAGAAATCCCATCATATCAAAAATCAAAAATGAATAAGAATTTTTTGTTTAGAGATATTGCTGAAAAAATAGCATTAAGTTTTGTAAAATATCCGAAAGAAAGACAGTTTATTAACAGAGCGATCTATTATGGAAAAATCATGTATTTCATTGAAAATGCTTTAGATTTTGAGTTTTTAAAAGTTTTTAAATATGATAATGATCAAATTAATTGGTTAAATAAAAATGAAAAACTTATTTGGACTAAATTAATAGAGAATGAGATATTATTTTCAACTACTAATATATATTACGAAAACTTAATTTTAGAAAATCCTTATTCCAAATTTGGCACTCAACTGGATTATCAAATACCTCCAATGGTTGGAAAATGGATAGGATATAAAATTGTTGAATCTTACATAAAAACAAACAATAAAAATATTGTTGATATTTTAGAAATGGACGAGTATGAACTATATTTAAATTCTAATTTTAACCCTTAAGTATGATCTCAAAAAAATCTGATATTGTAATAACTATAGAGCTAGATGAAAACAAAATTCCTGAGAAAATGAGTTGGTCAGCAAAAGATGGTGGTGTAGAAAATCAAGAAACCAAAGCATTACTGTTTTCGTCTTGGGACTCAGATAATAAAGAAACAATGAAAATAGATTTATGGACTAAAGATATGCCAGTAAATGAAATGAATGTCTTTATTCATCAGACTTTGGTTAGTTTATCTCAATCATTTTACAAAGCCACAAATAATGATAAAATGACTGATGCTTTTAATCAGTTTTGTGATTATTTTTCTGAAAACTTAAATTTAAAAAAGAGTTAATCAGTCAGACTTAATAAGTAGTTTCGTAAATCATCAAGCCCAGTTTTTTTACTTGATGATGTAAGGAAGTATTTTTGATTATAGGTTTTCTCAATCAGAAAATTTTTATAATTCATAAATTTTTTTTTCACAACTTCTGCCTTCAATTTATCAACTTTAGTAAATATTACATCAAATTGAATATTATATTCAATTAAAAAATTTATATAATCAATATCTGATTTTACTGGCTCATGTCTAATATCTATTAGTAAAAAAAGTTTAGTAAGATTTTTTCGATTGGTAATATAATCAATTGAAATTCTTTTAATTTTTTCAGACTCAGATTTTGAAAGTTTTGAGTATCCAAACCCAGGTAGATCAACCAAATAAAAAATATCATCAATTAAGAAATGATTTATCAATTGGGTTTTTCCAGGTGTTTTAGATGTTTTTGCCAAACCTTTTCTTTGGATAAGTGAGTTGATTAAGCTTGATTTTCCAACGTTAGATCTACCTATAAATGCAAACTCATGTCTACTATCAGCAGGACATTCTGAAGATTTAGAACTACTTTTTATGAACTTTACATTTTTTAAAAACACCTTAGATATTTTTACTTTTAAGCCAATCGATAAGTATTTTATTAAATTTATGTGGGTGTTCCATCATTGGTGCATGTCCACATTTATCAATCCAAAATAGTTCAGAATTTGGCATTAAATTATTAAATTCTACTCCAACATTAGGAGGAGTTACTGTGTCATTTTTCCCCCAAATGATGGCAGTTTCATTTATGATTTTTGGAAGATCACTTGACATATTATGTCTAATTGCACTCTTTGCCATTGCTAAAATCTTTATAAGTTTTTTTCTGTCATTTACTGTTTCAAAGATTTCATCAACAATTTCTTTAGTTGCTATTTCAGGACTATAAAAAACTTCTTGAGTTTTTTTCTTTATGAAATTGTAATCTTCACGCTTCGGGTATGAATCTCCCATTGAATTTTCATATAATCCTGAGCTTCCAGTTAAGACTAGTCCTTTAACTAGCTTCGGATATAATTTAGAAAAAATTAATCCAACATGACCACCCAATGAGTTTCCAATTAAAACTATATTTTTTAATTTTTTGTGATCAATGAATTTTTTCACATACTTAGCAAAGTATTTAACATTTGTGTTTAATAAAGTAGAATTATAAACAGGAAGCTCTGGTGCTATAACAGCATATCCGTGTTTAGGAAAAAAATCAAATAATCCTTCAAAATTACTAAGTCCACCCATTAATCCATGAAGAATGACAAGAGGTTGCCCATCTCCAACTGATTTATAATTAAATCCATTTTCAGATATATAATTTTCCAAAGATTAGTTATTTAAAAAGCAAATATATACAATTAACATCTATGCTGCGCAAATATTTTTTGATATTATTCAATATTTAAAATATTGATAATCAATAAATTAAATACAAAAACATTCATTAAATTAAATTTATTAACAATGTGGTAAAATGTGGTAAAATGTGGTATATTTGATAGTAACGCTAATCATATATGAGCACTTTAATAGGTACATATGAATGTAAGATGGATATTAAAGGAAGACTAATGTTTCCATCCTCATTTAAAAAACAATTGGAGGATAAGCTAAACAAAGGCTTCATTCTTAAGAGGTCTGTATTTCAGAGATGTCTTGAGTTATTTCCATTAGATGAGTGGGAAAAAACTATGAATGGAGTGAATCAGCTTAACAGATTTGTAAAAAAGAATAATGATTTTATTCGAAGATATACTGCTGGATTAAAATCAATTGAGTTAGACAATGTTGGAAGAATATTAGTGCCAAAAGACTTGATAAAATTTGCTGATTTAAAAAAGAATTTAGTAATGACTAGTGCTGTGAATATTATTGAGATTTGGGATAAAGAATTATATGAGAAATCAATTAATGATTCAGAAATTGATTTTGCGAAATTAACAGAAGATGTGATGGGTAATACAGGCGTTAATGTATCATAATCCGGTATTACTAAATGAATCTGTTGAAAGTTTGGAAATAAAAAATGGTGGTATTTATGTCGATTTGACTTTTGGGGGAGGTGGCCATTCTAAAGAAATACTAAAAAAAATTGATAAATCAGGTAAGTTGATAGCTTTTGATCAGGATATAGATGCTCATAAAAATGTAATAAAAGATCCAAGATTTCATTTGTTGCATCAAAACTTTATTTATTTAAAGCAAAATCTTGAATATTTAGGAATTAATAAAGTTGATGGAGTATTGGCTGATTTAGGCGTTAGTTCTTTTCAGTTTGATACAAATGAAAGAGGTTTCACATACGCGAATGATTCAAGACTAGACATGAGAATGGATGTTAGTTCAGAGCTTGACGCAGTAAGCTTACTGAATGATTATGATGAATCTGAATTGTCAAGAATATTTTTTGATTTTTCAGACTTAAGGAATTCCAGAAAAATTGCTCAACTTATTTGTGTAAATAGAAAAAATAAGAAAATACAAACGTCAGATGAGTTAAATAAAATTTTAAAACCATTATACAATGACTCATATAAAAACAAATTTTTAGCACGTGTTTACCAAGCTATCAGAATTGAGGTCAATAATGAAATTAATGCTTTAAAAAAAATGCTTAATCAAGTTGTTGAGGTTCTCTCAAAAAACGGAATAGTTTCTATAATAACATATCATTCCATTGAGGATCGCTTAGTAAAAAGGTTTTTTAAAAACTCTTGCTTTGATAATGAACCAAAAAAAGATCATTATGGTAATAAAATTTTGTCATTGAAACCAAAGTACAACTTTATAACTCCATCAAAATCAGAACTGAAGTTAAATAATAGATCCAGAAGTGCTAAGCTTAGATCTGCTATCAAAATATGAGAAAAAAAATATTAAACATATTGCTTGGAAAATTCTTAATTGATCAAATAAATTCTAACAACTTAAAACTAATTCTATTTGTTTTTTCAATGGCTTTCACTTTAATTTTTTTGTCTCATAGTGTTGATTCAAAAATTTATAAAATAAATACTCTTAGTAATGATGTTTCAGCGGTAGAATCAAATTTTATTGATCAAAGAAAAATTTTAATGAATATTAGAATGGAGTCTAACATAAGAAAAAAACTTATCGATAAAAATATCGAACCTTCATTAAAATCACCTCTAAAAATTCTAGTTTCTAATGAAAAGTAATCATTTTGCTATAAAACTTATTTTAATTGCATTTGCATTTTTACTTGTTGGAGGATTAGTTGGATACAAACTAGTTGAAATTCAATTCATTGAAGGAGATAAATACAGAAAAATAGCAAGTGATAAAACTATTAGAAATCATAAAATTAAGCCCATTCGAGGTAATATTTATTCCACTGATGGAAGTTTGTTAGCAACTTCAGTAACTAAGTATGATATTTATTTTGACACAAAAGTAGTTGATGATAAAATATTTTATAATGGACTTGAAAAGTTATCTCATCAGCTTACTCTAATTTCAAAAAAGAGTCAAGATGAGCTTTATAATTATATTCTAAATGCTAGGAAAAATGGCAATAGATATCTGTCTATTTTCAAAGGTATTTCTAGAAATGAAGTAGAAAAAATAAAAAAATTCTCAATTTTTAAAAATGGACTGATAAAAGGAGGGTTGATTGTAAATAAAAGAGTTTCTAGAGAATATCCTTTAGGGAAAATTGCGGAAAGAACAATTGGTTATGAAAGATTAAATAGTCAAGGTTTTTTTAGTGGTGTTGGTCTCGAACATGGTTTTGGTACTTTGCTTAGAGGAAAAGATGGTTTTGAGATTCAAAGAAAAATTTATAACGGTCAGTGGAAAGCACTTGACAATGAAAACAAAAAGGAACCTATCAATGGATATGATATTGTTACAACAATAGATTCTGAAATTCAAGACATAGTACATGATTATTTGTTAGAACAAACTGAAAAGTTTCAAGCAGATCATTCATCAGCTATTGTTATGGAAGTTGAAACTGGAAATATAAAAGCAATCTCAAATTTTGGAATTACAGATGATGGTAAATATTATGAAAAATTAAACTATGCTGTTGGAGAATCTATTGAGCCAGGATCTACTTTTAAACTTGCGGCAATAGCAGCTGCATTAGAAGATCAGGTAATTGATACTACAACCTTAGTTGATACTGAAAAAGGAGAGCTTAATTACTATGGATATAAGGTAAGAGATTCAAGAAAGGGAGGATATGGGAAAATAGATGTGATGGATGTGATTAGATTGTCCTCAAACACTGGTATAGTCAAAATCATAGATTCAGTTTATAAAAATGATTCAAAGAGGTTTTCTGACAGACTCTACAATTTTGGAATTTATGAAAAAGTTCAAGAATCAATTAAAGGAGAACCAAACCCAAAAATTCCACATCCTAGTGATAAAAATTGGAATGGATTATCTCTTCCCTGGATGTCATATGGATACGGTTTGAGTATGACCCCATTACAAATCTTAACATTTTATAATTCTATAGCTAATGATGGAGAGATGGTTGGACCAAAATTTATATACAGTTATAAGAAGCCAGGTTCTACAAATGAAGTTGTTTATGAAAAAAGAATTTTGAAAAAATCTGTTTTTTCAAAAAAAACTAATAATATTTTAAAACAAATGTTATATGATGTTGTACATCATGAAAATGGGACCGCAAAAAATATAAAATCTGATTACTTGACACTTTCTGGAAAAACAGGGACTACTCAAGTAGATTATGCATCTGATGATATAAATTATATTTCAAGTTTTGTTGGTTATTTTCCAGCTGACAATCCAAAGTATTCATGTATTGTTGTTATAAATAAACCGAATAAAACCTTGGGATATTATGGATCTTCTGTGGCGGCTCCAGTTTTTAAAAAAATAGCAGAAAAGATTCAATCAAAATCACCTCAAATTAAATCATATACAAAAAATGAACTTTTTGATAAGCTAAAGCTTACTTCAAATTCAGATGATAAAAAAATAAAAATTGATAATAATAAAATTGATTCATGAAGAAGTTAGATTATTTATTATTAAATATTAATACTATAAAAATTTTAGGTGATAAAATTATAGATATAGAATCAATAACAAATAATTCTGAAAAAGTATCAGAAAAATCAATGTTTGTTGCTATTAAAGGGAATAATTCAGATGGTCACAATTATATAGATCAAGCAATTTTAAATGGCGCTAAATGTATTGTATGTCAAATTCTTCCAGAAAAAATAGTCAATAGCATAACTTACATAATTGTAAAGAATTCAAGAACTGAGTATTCTAAAATATGTTCAAATTTTTTTGACAATCCTAGTGAAAAATTAAATCTAATTGGAATTACAGGAACAAATGGAAAAACCACAACGGCAACATTCCTTTATGAAATTCTACAACTTCAGAATATAAAATCAGGACTAATATCTACAAACTGTATTAAGATTCATAATGAAAAATTTGACACAAATTTGACAACACCAGATTCTTATGAAATCAATTTTTATTTAAATGAAATGGTTAGTTATGGAGTTGAATATTGTTTTATGGAAGTTTCCTCTCATTCAATTGTTCAAGATAGAATTAAGGGTCTAAATTTTAAAATAGGTGTTTTTACTAACATTTCTCATGATCATCTTAATTATCATAAAACTTTTAAAAATTATATAGAGGCAAAAAAAATATTCTTTGACAACCTAAGTTCGAAATCTGTTTCATTATACAACAGCGATGATAAAAACGGTAGAATTATGATTCAAAATACATCTTCCAAAATAAAATCTTTTTCTATCCATAAAAATTCAGATTATAAAATTAAAATTGTAGAAAATAATCTTGAGGGATTAGTTGTTGAAATTCAAAACAATGTAATTCATTCTCAGATTTCTGGAAATCATAATGCATATAATTTAATAGCTGCTTACGCTGTTTGTGATTTATTAGGATTAGAAAAACAAAAAATTACACAATCATTGAGTATTCTCGAATCAGTAGAAGGCAGATTTGAAGTTATTTCTGAAAATAATAAAATAGGAATAGTTGATTTTGCACATACGCCTGATGCAATAAAAAAAGTACTACTGTCATTAAGAGAATATATTTCTGAAAAAAATAAGCTTATAACTATAGTTGGGTGTGGTGGTGGTAGAGATAAATTAAAAAGATTTAAGATGGGTAGAATCTCATCATCATTAAGTGATATTTCAATTTACACATCGGATAATCCAAGAGATGAAGATCCAAATCAAATAATTAAAGATATGTTAGAAGGAGTAGAAACAGAAAATAGAAATAAAGTAATAGTAATTGAAAATAGAGAAAAGGCAATTGAAAAAGGCGTTAAGTTATCAAATGAAAAAGATGTAGTTGTTGTGTTAGGAAAAGGTCATGAAAAATATCAATTAATTGGAAATAAAAAAATTGAATTCAGTGACAAAGAAAAGCTGAGTTATTATTTAAAAAGAGCTGTTTAATGTTATATTATTTATTCGAATATATTGAATCAAATTTTCAAATTGCAGGTGCTAGTTTGTTCCAGTATTTATCTTTTAGATCTGCAATTACTTTTATCACTGCGCTTTTAATTTCAACAATTTTTGGAAAAAAAATAATCAATTTTCTAGCAAAGAAACAAATTGGTGAAAATATCAGGAAATTAGATTTACCTGATGAAGAATTAAAGAAAGGTACACCTACGATGGGAGGTCTTATTATCATTATTTCAACTATAATTCCGATTTTACTTTTTTCAGATTTCAATAATTCATATGTTATAATTCTATTAGTTTCGACATTTTGGCTTGGGTTAATTGGTTTTATTGATGATTATATTAAGGTTTTCAAAAAAAACAAAGCAGGTTTAAAAGGCACATTTAAAATTGCAGGACAAGTAATATTAGGTTTATATATTGGATTTAATGTTTACTTTAATCCAGACATAAAAATAAAACTTAGTTCTGACTCTCTAGTTCAATCAGAGCAAATTGATAATTTAAGAAGCTCAGGAAATCTAAAAACTACAATTCCATTTTTTAAGAATAATGAATTAGATTATGAGCAAATCTTCAATATCAAACCTGATAATTATAATTGGGTTTTTTATGTTTTCATAATTACATTTATTATTGTATCAGTATCAAATGGAGCAAATTTAACTGACGGTCTTGATGGTCTAGCAGCAGGAAGTTCTGCAATAATCATTTTTACACTTGCAATTTTTTCATGGATCTCAGGAAATATAATTTTCTCTGAATACCTCAATATACTGTATATACCTGGTATAGGTGAAATAGTTGTGTTTATTGCGGCACTTTTAGGTGGAATAATTGGGTTTCTGTGGTATAATACTTATCCAGCTCAAATATTTATGGGTGATACAGGTAGTTTAACACTAGGTGGAATTATAGCAGTTATCGCAATTTTAGTAAGAAAAGAACTTCTCTTACCTATTCTTTGTGGGGTTTTTTTAGTAGAAAGCTTATCTGTAATCATACAAGTTACTTACTTCAAATACACAAAAAGAAAATTTGGAAATGGTGTTAGAGTTTTTTTAATGACACCAATCCATCATCATTTTCAAAAACTTGGATACAATGAAAGTAAAATCGTGTCCAGGTTTTGGATTATCTGCATTATGCTGGCAATTATTTCATTAATAACCCTTAAAATAAGATGATTAATCAAAAAGAAATAGGAATTATAGGTTCTGGCATAAGTGGGTTGGGTGCTGCAAAATTGGCTATAAGAAATAATTTAAATTTTTTTATGTCAGATTATTCTGAAATAAGTAATGATATTAAAGAACTTTTAAATAGAAATAATATTGAGTTTGAAGAAAATGGTCATAATTGGGAAAGATTAAGTGGTTGTGATGAAATAATACTTAGTCCAGGAATTTCTTCAAAAAAAATATTATTAAAAATCCCGAATTATGATTCTAAAAATATTATATCTGAGATTGAGTTTGCAAGCAGATATACTAATGCAAAAATAATTGCAATCACAGGCACAAATGGCAAAACTACCACCAGCTATTTAATATATCATATTTTAAAGTCTTCAGGTTTAAATGTAGGACTTGCAGGTAATTTAGGTATTAGTTTTTCTGAGACAATATGTCAAAGAAAATATGAGTATTATGTTCTTGAAGTAAGTAGTTTTCAACTAGAAAATATCAAAAAATTTAAGCCATTTATTTCAATTATACTTAATGTCTCTAACGATCATTTAGATAGATATAATTACTCAATCAAAGAGTATACTAGGGCCAAATTTAATATAAGTTCAAATCAGGACTCTAACGATTATTTAATAATTAACACTAGGTGTAAACATTCATCACAATTTCTTTCACAAAATAAAATTAGTTCACAATTAATTCATATTGGATTAGATAAAAATGATGGAAAAAATAAAATTTTTAAAGAAAAAAATACAATCAAATCAACCATAAATAATAAAAATGTTATGTTTAATTTAAACGAATTCTCATTACGTGGAGATCATAATGTTCAAAATTCAATGGCAGCAATATGTGTGTCACAAATTTTAAATATTTCTAATGATTCGATCAAAGAAAGTTTAAAAACCTTTCAAAATGTTCCTCACAGGTTAGAACATTTTTTAACGATTCAAAAAGTCAAGTATGTAAATGATTCTAAAGGAACTAATGTCAATGCTGCCTATTATGCTTTAGAATCAATCAAGGGATCAGTTATATGGATAGCTGGAGGAGTAGATAAAGGAAATGACTATAAAGATTTGATTCCACTAGTAAATCAAAAAGTTAAAGCAATTATTTGTTTAGGTATTGATAATTCTAAATTAATTGAATTCTTTTCACCTTATTGTGAAACAATAATTAGTACTGATAATATAAAGGATGCCGTAAGAAATTCTTATAAGCTTTCAGAAAAAAATGATACAGTACTACTATCACCTGCTTGTGCAAGTTTTGATTTATTTGAAAATTTTGAAGATAGAGGAAATAAATTTAAAGAAGAAGTAAGAAAATTATGAACATAATTTCAAATTTGAAAGGTGATAAAGTAGTATGGTATGTAGTATTGGCATTATCAATTTTTTCTTTTTTACCAGTATTTAGTGCTAGCTCAAATTTTGGATCTACTCTAATTTTTTCAAATTTGTTTAAACATGTAGCAATAATAATTATTGGGATATTAATTATGTATGCTACTCATCTTGTAGATTATAAATATTTTAAAGGTCTTTCTAAAATAATATTACCATTTGTAATATTATTATTGGTTTTTACAGCATTTCAAGGAAATGAGATTGAAGGTGCTAATGCAAATAGATGGTTAAATATTCCTTTTGTAGGAGTTTCATTTCAACCATCATCTTTAGCATCAATTTTTCTTTTAATTTATGTATCAACTTACCTATCAAAAAATCTAGAAAATAAGATAGATTTTAAATCTTCTTTTATTCCTCTATGGATTCCAATTGTTGTAGTTTTAATGTTGATTTTACCCTCAAACTTTTCAACTGCTTTTATGATATTTTTAATGGTTCTTACAATTATTTTTGTCGGACAGTATCCACTAAAATATATATTTTCAATTATATTTTTAATAATCACGTGTGCATCAATATTTGTAATTCTTGCTCAAAAATATCCAGATGTTTTTCCTAATAGAGTCGATACTTGGGTAAATAGATTTGAGAATTATGGTAATCTGGATGATGATGCTTCAAATTATCAAATAAGTAGAGCAAAAGCAGCAATTGCAAATGGATCTTTATTTGGTGTTGGGGCAGGAAAAAGTTCAATGAAATATATACTTCCACAAAGTACGTCTGACTTCATTTTTTCCATAATTGCTGAGGAATATGGATTTATTGTTGCCGGTTTAATTTTGTTTTTGTACCTGATTTTACTATTCAGAATAATAATTATATCGTATAAGTCTAATTCAGGTTTTGGAAAATTAGTAGCACTTTCAGTTGGGTTGCCTATAATTTTACAAGCTTTAATTAACATGGGTGTCGCAGTTCAATTATTTCCAGTAACTGGACAACCTCTTCCGCTAATAAGTATGGGAGGAACCTCAATTTGGACAACTTTTTTAGCGTTAGGTATTTTGTTAAGTGTAAGCAATAAAGACTTGAATAATGAAACCAAAGTATATGAGTAGGAGAGTTTTAATATCAGGCGGTGGTACTGGAGGTCATATTTATCCAGCAATAAGCATTGCTAATGAATTTAAAAAAAGAAATAAGGAATATGAAATTTTATTCGTTGGTGCAAAAGGAAGAATGGAGATGAAAAAAGTTCCGAAAAATGGATATAAAATAAAAGGTATTTGGATAACAGGAATTAACAGGAAAAATATTTTTTCAAATATTTTATTTCCATTTAAGTTAATTATTAGTTTAATTCAATCATTTTTCATAGTAATTAAGTTTAATCCAGACATTGCAATTGGAACAGGTGGTTTTGCCAGTGGACCAGCTTTAATTATATCTCATTTTTTTAATAAACCAATTTTATTGCAAGAACAAAATTCTTTTCCAGGAATTACAAACAAAATACTATCCAAATACGCAAAGAAAATTTTTGTTGCATATGAAAATATGGACAAGTTTTTTCCTGAGAATAAAATTTTAAATTTTGGTAATCCAATTAGAAATAGACTTTTTAATATTAAGTCAAAAGATATAGAGGCATTTAAAAAAAATAATGAAATCAAGAATAATAAAACCATATTATTTTTAGGAGGAAGTTTAGGTGCAAAAGTTATGAATGATTATGTTTTCAATAATGAGAATTATTTTATTGAGAATAATTACCAAGTTATTTTACAATGTGGGGAAAGATACCAAGAAAATTATCTTAATAAAAGCACAAGTTTAATAAAGGTTATTCCATTTATAGATGATATGCATTTAGCTTTTTCTTGTTCAGATTTAATCGTTTCAAGATCTGGAGCTATTATTATTTCAGAACTTTCAAATTTAGGGAAGCCAGTAATTTTTATTCCATCACCTAATGTAGCTGAAGATCACCAAACAAAAAATGCAAAGTACTTATATGAAATTGAAGCTGCAGAATTAGTACATGAGGACGAGATAGACTATAAACTTAACAGTATCATAAAAAAAATATTTGTGGATGAAAAACTCAAGGAAAAATATTCTAAAAATTTAAAAAAAATATCAAATAATAATTCAACTGAATTAATAGTTGATCAAATAGAAAATTATATAGTTTGAAAAAATTAGGCTTTAAAAATTATTTTTTTATTGGAATTGGAGGAATTGGTATGTCTTCCCTTGCTAGGTATTTAAAACTTAAAGAAAAAAATGTTTCTGGATATGACTTAAATCAATCAAAAATAACAAATCAATTAAACGATTTAGAAATTAAAATAATACACAGAGAGCAAATCGATTTAATTGAAAAAATTTATTTGAATGTTGAGGATACTCTAATTATTTATACACCTGCTATACAATCTGATAATATTTTATATAAGTATTTTATTGAAAATAATTTTAAGATAATTAAGAGATCAGATTTATTGCAATTAATAACTCATGATAAGTTTACAATTGCAGTTTCCGGAACTCATGGAAAAACAACTGTTACTAGTCTTTTAACAAATATTTTTTCTCATTCTGATATTGAATTTACTTCTTTTTCAGGTGGCATAATGAAAAACTTTAATTCAAACTTACATGTCCAAGGTGATAAAATTTTTATTGTTGAAGCAGATGAATATGATAAATCCTTTTTAAAACTCAATCCTGATATATTATGTATAAATAATATTGATGAGGATCATTTAGATGTATATGATGATTACAATGATTTAAAATATTCTTTTGAAAAGTTTATAAAACAAATCAAGAGAGGTGGTAGTTTAATTTTTAATGAGAATTTAAACTTTAACGGAAAGAGCTTTGGTATTAAGAAAGAATCAAATTATAAACTTCACAATATTGTTTTTAAAAATTTAAAGTCAATTTTTGATGTTGAATATGAGAACATATTTCTACAAAATATTGAACTTAATATGGTTGGATTTCATAATTGTTTAAATGCTTTAGCTGCTATAGCTATCTCATTAGAGTTTAATATTCCTAAAGAAATAATAAAAAAAGGATTAAAAGAGTTTAAGGGTATTGAAAGAAGATTTTCGGTTGAATTGACCGATCCAGTAATTTATATTGATGATTATGCTCACCATCCAAGTGAAATAAATAGTGTATATAAAACCCTTTCTGATTTATTTCCAAAAAAGAAAAAATTTGCAATTTTTCAACCTCATCTTTACTCTAGAACAAGAGATTTTATGGATGATTTTGCAAATAGCCTAAGTAATTTCGACAAGGTTGCATTATTAGATATATATCCAGCTAGAGAGGAATCTATTCCTGGAATTAGTTCAGAAAAATTACTTGAAAAAATTGAAGTTTTTGATAAGTCATTAACTGATGAAAATGGTATAATTAATATTATTAATCAAAATGATAATGAGGTTGTTGTTACAATGGGTGCTGGAGATATAGGAAATTTAGTTAATAAGATAAAAAAGGAAATAGCAGTTGAAATTTAAAATATTAAATATTGTTTTTGTTTTAATAAATATCATAATTGTGGGTGGTATAATATTTTTTAATTTGAAAAATACTTCAGACAAATTGATTTTTAATGAAAAAAATATTCAATTTTCATCAAATAACTTTATAAATAACGATTCTATTAAGATCAATTTATTGGATAATTATAAAAGCTTAGATTCACTGAATGCTGACATAGAAACAGTATATGAAATTGAACAAATAATAAGTCGAATCCCTTTTGTTAAAAAGGCAAATGTTTACATGACTGTTAATTCAGAACTAAATATTCGAGTTCAAGAAAAAAAACCAGTTTTGAATTTATATAATTCTGATTATTTATTGTCAGAAAATGGACAATTAATACCTAAAATTGATTCTTTAAATATTGACCTAATAAGTTTTTTTGGAGAAATAGATCCTACTATGTATACTAACCTCTCAAATCTTTCAAAAATGATCATAAAAGATGATTTTTTAAAAGATCATATAAAATATATATACTCTGATAGTTTAAGCTTTTATTTAAGCGTCAACAGGTTTAATTATAATATTGAACTAGGAAGTTTAGAAAATATTTCTAAAAAATTAAATAATTATAAGGTTTTTATAGCATCGATAATGGATGATGAAATTCTTAATAAATATTCACATCTGAACTTAAAATTTAACAAACAAGTAATTGCTCAAAAAAAATAATATGGAAAATAATCAATTGTTTATTGGATTGGATATCGGAACAACAAAAATAGTTGCTATGATTGGAGAGTTAAATGAGTATGATAAATTAAAAATCATAGGTATTGGTAAATCAAAAAGTCTTGGAGTACATAGAGGAGTTGTAAATAATATAACACAAACAATTCAGTCTATACAATTAGCTATTGAAGAAGCTGAATTAAATTCAAAACAAAAAATTGATAAAGTTGTTGTCGGAATTGCTGGTCAACATATTAGAAGCTTACAGCATAGTGATTACATAACAAGAGAAAACTCAGATCAAGTAATAACTGAGGATGATGTTGAGAAATTAATATCTCATGTCTATAAATTAGTAATGTTACCAGGTGAAGAAATAATTCATGTATTACCTCAAGATTATAAAGTTGATGGTCAAGGTGAAATAAAAGAACCAATTGGTATGTTTGGTTCTCGTGTTGAAGCAAGTTTTCATGTTGTAGTTGGTCAAGTTAGTTCAATAAAAAATATTGCGAGATGTGTGAAATCTGCAGGGATTGATTTTGATGGAATTACTCTTGAACCTTTGGCTTCAGCAGATGCTGTTTTGAGTAGGGAAGAGAAAGAAGCTGGAGTTGCTTTGATAGATATTGGTGGAGGAACTACAGATCTAGCAATTTTTAAAGATGGAATAATTAGGCATACAGCTGTTATTCCATTCGGAGGAAATATAATTACAGAAGATATTAAAGAAGGATGTTCAATTATTGAAAAACAAGCCGAGCTATTGAAGGTTAAATTTGGTTCAGCATGGCCAGGAGAGAATAAGGAAAATGAAATAGTTTCTATACCTGGATTAAGAGGCAGAGATCCAAAAGAAATTACGTTAAAAAACCTATCAAAAATAATTAATGCACGAGTAATTGAAATTATAGAACAGGTATACATGGAAATTAAAAATTATGGTCATGATCAGCAAAAAAAGAAATTGATAGCTGGAATTGTTCTTACAGGTGGTGGGAGCCAACTAAAACACTTGAAGCAATGCGTTGAGTTGGTTACAGGTATGGATACCAGATTGGGTCAGCCAAACGAACATTTGGCTGGAAATAATTCAATTGAGATTTCAAATCCAACATTTGCTACAGCTGTTGGCTTAGTCATGAATTCAATGAACAAAAGAAAAAATAAAAATTTAGAAAATAGAGAAGAAGAAGTTAAATCAGAATCTCAAGAAAATAAAGATATTAATCTTTCAGATTCAAATAATAAAAATTCAGTATTTGAGAAATTTACTGAGAAAATAAAAACATTTTTAGAAAACGCAGAATAACATACAACTATGAATTTTAATCAAGATTTAAACAATTTATCATTTGATTTACCAAAAAATCAAAGCAATGTAATTAAAGTAATTGGAGTCGGCGGTGGCGGTAGTAATGCAATCAATCATATGTATTCTAAAGGAATCAAAGGAGTAGATTATGTTGTTTGTAATACAGATGCTCAGGCTTTAGAAAACAGTAATGTTCCTAATAAAATCCAGTTGGGGGTTAACCTTACAGAGGGTCTTGGGGCAGGTGCTAATCCGATTGTTGGTGAAAAAGCAGCTATTGAAAACTTGAATGAAATAAAAAGTATGCTTGAAAATAATACCAAAATGGTATTTATAACTGCTGGAATGGGTGGAGGAACAGGAACTGGAGCAGCTCCAATTATTTCAAAATTAGCTATGGAAATGAATATTCTTACAGTTGGAATTGTTACTATGCCTTTTGTTTTTGAGGGTAAAAATAGAATAAGTCAAGCTAATATTGGATTAGATAAATTAAGAAAAAATGTTGATGCTTTGATCGTTGTAAATAATAATAAATTAAGAGATGTCTATGGAAATTTAGGAGTCAAGCAAGGTTTTTCTAAAGCAGATGAAGTCTTAGCTACAGCTGCTAAGGGAATAGCAGAAGTTATAACACATCATTATACCCAAAATATTGATTTAAAAGATGCAAAAACTGTTTTATCAAAAAGTGGAAATGCTATAATGGGTTCTGCAGGTTCATCTGGTGAAAAAAGAGCAATTAAAGCTGTTTCAAATGCACTAGATTCACCTTTGCTCAATGATAATAGTATTCGGGGTGCTAAAAATGTATTATTATTAATTCTTTCTGGTTCTAGCGAGGTTACAATAGACGAGATAGGTTTAATCAACGATTATATACAAGAAACAGCTGGAAATAATGTCAACATAATTATGGGAATAGGAGAAGATCAGTCAATGGTTGAAGAAATTTCAGTAACTGTAATCGCAACTGGATTTGACATAAATCAACAAGATGAAATTATTCACGTAGATCCTAAGAAAAAAATTCATTATTTAGACGAGGAAAGAGAAGTGACTGAAGAGTTTACTGACGAAAAAAATAAAACACCTTTTCAATTTGATTTTGCATCATCTGAAATCGATTTTAAAAACACTCATTTTCAAAACAATGTTCAAACTGAAAAAGAAGAATTTTCAAAAATTAATTTGAATGATTTTGAGGTTGAATTTGAAGAAGTAAAGTTTGATGATAGCAAAATTATTTCGGAGAGAGTTGAAACAAAACTAGAGGATATTTTAGTAAATGAATTTGAGCATGTTAAGTCAGAGGAAAGCTTTTTAAAATTTAATTTTAATGATTCAAATAATGATAAAAAAATTGTCCACATTCTTGAAGAAGATGTTAATGAAATTGAAGTAATTGATCCAATGCAAATTATTCCTTTAACAACTGTTGGTAATGATGAGGCAGTAGAAACATCTCAAGAGATAGCACCGGCTAATAAATCAGAAATGATTGATGAAAATCCATTTGAAAATCCAATTGCCAAAACTTTAGCAAAAAGAACAGAAGAAAGAAAGATTAAGTTAAAGGAATTTAATTATAAATTTGCTAAAGCTAAGAGAATAGAGGACATGGAAAGTGAGCCTGCCTATAAAAGAGCAGGAGTCAATTTTGAAAATAATGAAACGACTTCAAAATCATTCTCTAAAATTGAAGAAAATTTTGATGGTGATTTAGAACTAAAAACTAACAATACTTTTCTTCACGATAACGTTGATTAAATTATGAGCTTAAAAAGTAAAATTGAAAAAGAGATTATTTCATCCATGAAATCAAAAGATTCATTGCGGTTAGAATCTTTAAGAGCTATTAAATCTGCAATAATACTTTTGGAAACAAAGTCTGGTGCAAAATCTAATCCCACACAAGAGGATGAAATAGCTTTATTACAAAAATTAGTAAAACAAAGAAAGGAAAGTGCAACTATTTTTAACTCCCAAGGTAGAGTAGATCTTGCTGAAAAAGAGATTGCACAAGAAAGAATAATCTCAGAATTTCTACCAAAACAATTATCAATTGAAGAAGTAACAATCATAATCAAAGAAATAGTAAAAAGAACGAATGCTGAAGGCATGGGAGATATGGGTAAGGTAATGGGTTTAGCAACAAAAGAACTTTCTGGAAAATCAGACGGTAAAACTATTTCACAAATTGTTCGGAGTATTTTAAACTAATCAATACAGGCCAAGTAGTTCAACTGGATAGAACATCAGATTTCGGCTCTGACGGTTGAGGGTTCGAATCCTTCCTTGGTCACAAAAATTATTTAGTATTCTTTATATTTAAATTACACATGTAAAAAAATCTCATCGATAAAAAGATTGATGCAGATATCAAACCGATCAAAAAACCTATCCAGACTCCTACAGCTTTTAATTCAGTGTATAAAGCCAAATATCCCATAACTGGCAATCCTATTATTATATAGCTTAGGAAACAAATAAATGAAGGAATTTTAACATCTTGTATTCCACGAAGTGCTCCTTGAGCAACAATTTGTATTCCATCAAAAATTTGAAATAATGCGACTATAAGTAATAGTTTTGATGAAATATTTGCGGTTTCTATTATGTCTTCTCTACTCACATTTTCTAGATATAGCCATGGTAAAAAATCAGAAAGTGAAATAAAAACTAATGCAAAAAACATTTCAATTAGAATTACCATTAAAAAAATTGATATTGCAATTCTTTTGAGGTTTGAAAAATCATTAATTCCTTTTTGATTACCTACTCGAATTGTGGCAGTAACACTTAGACCTAGAGCAACCATAAATGTTATTGTTGAAAGATTCAGGGCAATTTGATTGGCAGCTTGCTCGTTTGTTCCAATTATTCCACAAACCCATATTCCAGATATAAAGAAGCCAACTTCAAATAGTACTTGTAAAGCAGAAGGGTAACCTAAATTAAAAATTTTTGATATAATAGTTTTTGTAAATTTTAGAAATTTAAAATTTTCGAAATATTTTTTGAGGTCACTAGAGTTTTTAATTAGATAAATAATTATTAAAACCATAAATATTCTGGAGATAAATGTTCCAATTCCTGCTCCCACTAGTTCTAGTTTTGGAAACCCAAATTTTCCATATATCAATAAATAGTTTAGTAAAACATTAATAATATTTGCAATAATTGTAGAAATCATTGAAATTTTCGTCAAGGATAATCCATCAGTAAATTGTTTAAAGCTTTGAAATAAAACCAGAGGAATCAGTGATATTGCAACCCAGTTAATGTATGGATATGCAAGCTTGACCACATCTGGTGATTGACCCATTGAATTTAACAAAGGTTTTAAAGCAAAAACTCCAATTGTCAGAAGAAAACCAAGAATTAAACATATGGTTACACTATTTTCTAAAATTGATTTAGATTTTATGAAATTTCTTTGAGCATTACTCTCTGCAATTAAAGGCGTAATTGCAGTAGAGAATCCAATACCTATTGACATTGCCAAAAAAACAAAACTATTTCCAAGTGATATTGCTGCAAGTTCTGCGGTTCCAAGTCTTCCAACCATCGCATTATCTACAAATTGAACAAGTGTATGCCCAACAAGGCCAATAATTACAGGATAGGCTAACTTATAATTATATGGAAATTCTTTTGTATAATTTTTAATCAATATCCAATTACATTTTATTTGATAGATAAATAGAATTCATTAAAAGTCTATTTGTACCATACCAAAATGCCCTAAAGTTTGTGTTATCACTGAATAAAAATATTTTACCAGAACCATATCTCTTAATTTTAAAGGGAACACTCTTTTTTAATAGCTCAGTATTTTCCTTTGAAATATAACCACTAAGTAATGGGTTGCTTGTATATGTTATAGGATTATTAAAACTGTTTTTATCTGGTTTCATAAATATTGTATTATTACGAAAAGTTGGTAAATAATTAGATTTAATTCCAAAATTAATTGGATGGCTTTTATCCAGTTTGGTATTGAATATTGCACCACCAATAACTTGAGCACCTGAAAATTTTCCTCTGTCTTCATAATTAACATCTTTTGCACTCATATTGTTACTAAAAAACTCAATATCAATTAATTTATTTCTTTTTAACCAGTTAATGGAACCTCTGTACGCAATTAGATTTCCACCTGAACTTAAAAAGTCTTTTAATCTGTTAATGTTAATTTGATTACCAGAGTAATTAGGTAAAATAATATGAGAATACTTTGAAAGATTAACTCTATTTATATTTCTAACATCAATTTTTGTTATAAGAGTTTTATATCTAGTATCAAAAAGAT
>VMBT01000140.1_pt1 | contig 46878 bp, 51 predicted proteins | sample 4404301 | NCBI WGS metagenome assembly VMBT01 (sample SAMN12238535, study PRJNA552566) | marine metagenome | isolation source: Coastal seawater | place: USA: coastal Georgia, Sapelo Island | collected 2008-08/2009-08 | reverse complement strand
CTGCTTCAACTGAACCTATAATCATATTGACAAAATATTGAAGAGTTAGTTCCTCATTGACATTAAATACTTCCTCTTCTTGCGATATTTCAACCTTTGTTACATCTGTTATTGTTGACGATAGAATTGGCAGCGCTGATTTGAATTCATTAATTGAGGTATCTGCATTTTCTATTTGTGCTGCTGGTTTTGATAAAGGAGACTTTTGGGAAGGTTTCTTAGTTTGCTCTTGAATCAATGATACATTGATAGGCGTATGAATAAGGGCCTTGCTGTTTCCAAAGTTATCAAACTGAAGATAAGCATATAAAAAAATAGATGCATGAATTAAAAATGAGAAAACGCCACTTTTTAGGTAAGCAGGATTATGAATCATAGCCCGTGGTAACAATTCCGACATTTTGTACGCCAACACTTTGAATAGATGCTAAAGCTTGTGCCACTTTTTCAAATGGAACAGATCTATCACTTTTGATAACAATCTCAATTTCGGGATTTGCATCAAAAATTAATGAAACCTTAGAGCGTAATTCTACAAGAGGCATCGGAAGCAATTCTTCTCCAAGATTTAAAAAATACTCTCCCGATTTATCAATAGAAACTACCAAAGGCTCATTTTCAATAGTCATTTTGGTAGTGTCGGTTTGCGGAAGATCAACATCCACTCCTTGAATGAGTAACGGAGAGAGAATCATAAATATAATTAATAAAACAAGCATTACATCAATATATGGAACAACATTAATTTCTGAATGCAGTCTTCTTTTATTTAATTCTTGTTCTAGCATTGAGTTACTATTTTCTAGTTACTTCACGGTACAAAATACTTACTAATTCTTCACCAAAAATAAGTAGCGACTTAATATGCTGATCTGCAAGTGATACAAACCTGTTGTATGCAATCAACGCAGGTATTGCAGCAAATAAACCTAAGGCGGTAGCAATCAATGCCTCAGAGATACCAGGAGCAACTGCGTTGATAGTTGCTTGAGTAGCATCGGATAAACCAACAAAAGAATTTACTATCCCAAGAACCGTTCCAAATAATCCAACGTATGGGCTAACTGATCCAATGTTAGCAAGGAGTTGCAAGTGTTTATTTAAATTTTCGTCCTCTTTGGCTACTCTTACCTTTACAGATCTTTGGACGCTTACTAAATCTTCCACTGAAATTACAGAGTCTTGCTTAAGCCTTGAATATTCAAGCAAGGCATCTTGAAAAACTCTTTGCGTGCTGCCATTTTCTTTCCTGCTTTCGCTGATTTTATGTAAAGCCTCTAAATCTTTACTATCCCAGAAGATCTCATCAAAGGATTTATTCAACTTACTAAGATTATTAAAAAACTGCCATCTCTCAAAAATAACAAGCCAAGAGACAACTGAAGCAGCTAGCAAAATGATCATTACTAACTGAACAATCAAAGTCGCATCTAAAAACATTTGTATTAAATTCAATTCATTCATAACTCTATCCTATCAAGAAATGCCTTTGGAAATTGGATTGGCTTTCCATGCTCGCGATTTACATAACAAACCTCAACTTTGGCTTTAGCAATTATAGTTTCTTCCCTCAATATATTTTGATAAAAAAAACACCTTACTTTTGATGCTTTTTCTACTTTTGACTCTATCAAAAGCCTGTCCTCAAGTTTTGCAGGCTGCATAAATGTGATAGAAATATCTCTCACTACGAAAAACCCTTCTTTGTCTTCGCTTTGAAAAAAACCAAGATCATTAAGAAACTGACTTCTAGCTCTTTCAAAAAATTTTAGATAGTTCGCATGATAAACAAACCCCTGGAAATCAGTATCTTCTACAAAAACCTTAACGGCAAAAGGTTTAATTTGTTGGACTGCTTTCATGAATCAAGATATCTTCTTGAAAACGCTCTTTAAGAACCACTAAAAAATCATCCCAAAGCAAATCTACCTTAATATTTGCAGGAAGTTGGGAGTTTAAAGTAGAGGCTAAAATCCTAACCTTAATGGGGCGTCGATTAAATTTATAAATCAATGCAGAAAATTCATTCTCTCCGGTAGCATTGACTACCTGCTCCCACCAATCATCTAAAGGCTCGGAGCCTGCGCCATATCTCTTGCACTCAAGGCACCATCTTCCGAGTTTTAGATCTGGTAGTTCTTTTGTTCTGGTTTGCTCTAAGATTCTTCTTACTGGGTTCTTAAGGCTTAATGCCTCTTGTAAGAGGTTGCCGATTTCCCTTTCAAAATTTGCACCTTTGGTCCTTGAATTAATGGCCACTATTCTTCAAAAAAATTATCTGGAAATTCTACATTTGAATAAACTTCCTGAACATCATCTAAGTCCTCAATGAAGTCTATTAATTTAATAACTTTTTCAGCAAGCTCGTTATCTGCTTCCACGGTAGTTGTAGGTTTCATAATAATTTGCGTCGAATCGATGTCTAATCCTTTTTCTTTCAAAGAATCATTGACTTCGTGCAATAGGTTTGAGGAGCAATAGATTTCAGCTTCAGAATCAGAATAAATTAGGTCATCTCCCCCTGCATCGATAACATGTTCAAGTAGTTCCTCTTCGGGCAGTGATGTCTTAACTTGAATTGAACCAATTTTTTCAAAGAGGTAGGCAACAGAGCCATCTGTTCCTAGATTTCCTCCATGCTTTGTAAAAGCGTGTCTTACTTCAGCAACGGTTCTATTTCTATTATCTGTCATGGTCTCAACTAAAATAGCTACTCCACTTGGTCCATAGCCTTCATAAACTACTTCCTCAAGATTTGCATTATCATCATTGCCAGCACCTCGCTGAATAGCTCTATTGATGGTATCTTTTGGCATGTTCTCAGCATTTGCTTTATCTAAAGCTAATCGCAGTCTAGGATTATCCTCTGGTAAAGGACCGCCACTTTTAGCAGCAATAGTAATTTCTCTTATTAATTTGGTATAAACCTTCCCCTTCTTTGCATCTTGTCGAGCTTTCCTGTGTTTGATATTAGCCCATTTGGAGTGACCAGCCATTATTGATCCTCGTTGAAAGTAGACTCAATATGCAACTCATCCAATTGTTCATTAGATACAGTGCCAGGTGCGTCAGTTAATAAACAAGTAGCACTTTGTGTTTTAGGAAATGCAATGACGTCTCTAATATTTTGAGTACCTGTCAACAGCATTGCTATTCTGTCCAAACCAAACGCAATACCACCATGAGGCGGGCAACCTGATTCAAGAGCACTTAATAAGAAACCAAATTTTTCTTTCGCTTCTTCATTGCTAATATTTAAAATCTTAAAAATTTCCATTTGTGTTTCAGCATCGTAAACTCGTAAAGAACCACCTCCAATCTCATAACCATTCAAAACAACATCGTATGCGCATGCAAGCGCAGTATCTGGATGAGAAGATAAGTCAGAAATACCATTTACAGGCAGGGTAAATGGATGATGAAGAGAAGTTAAGTTCCCTTCTTTATCTCGCTCAAACATTGGAAAATCTGTTATCCAAAGAGGAGCCCACTCTCGGGTGTACATATTTAAATCTGATCCAATCTTTCTTATTAAACTGCTCATTGTTAAGTTAACCACGCTTGAAGCGCCTGCTCCAAAAAATATTAAATCTCCCGTTTTTACGCTTAAATTCTCAAGCAAAGCTTCCACGCATTCTTTTGAAAGAAATTTCAGTATGGGAGACTGGAGGCCTTCAAAAGATTGCACATCATTAACCTTGATATAAGCCAAACCTTTAGCGCCTAACTTAGCAACAAAATTTGTGTATTCATCAATTTGCCCTCTAGTGAAATTATTCCCTTCTGGAACTTTCAAAGCTACAACTCTGCTATTAGGGTCCTTGGCAGGATCAGAAAATACTTTAAATTCCTCATTTTTAACTAAATCTTCAATACCTACTAGCTCAAGCGGTATTCTAAGGTCCGGTTTGTCAGAGCCGTATCTTTCAATGGCATCTGCATAAGATAATCTGGGAATTTCCTGTAATTGATAATTTGTAAATTTTTCAAGGAGGGAATTAATCATGCCGCTTGCTAAAGCAATAATATCTTCAACAGAAACAAAGGAAGCCTCTATATCAATTTGCGTAAATTCTGGCTGTCTATCTGCCCTGAGATCTTCGTCCCTGAAACATCGAGCAATTTGATAATATTTATCAAACCCAGACATCATTAAGAGTTGTTTAAATAATTGTGGCGACTGAGGGAGAGCATAGAATTTGCTTGGATTGACTCTACTTGGAACCAAGTAATCTCTTGCTCCTTCAGGGGTAGCTTTGGTTAAAATCGGAGTCTCAAACTCTAAGAATTCATTCTCCTCAAGATAATGCCTTATTTCTGAAACAATTTTAGAACGCTTAATAATTCTTTGCTGTGATTCCGGTCTTCTTAAATCTAGAAAACGGTACTTTAAGCGAACATCTTCATTGACTTCTTGGTGCTCGTCTAATGGGAATTGAGGAGTCACTGCTTTACTAAAAATATGTATTTTCTCAGCAAGAATTTCTACCTCTCCAGTCTTCATTTTAGCATTCACTGTATCCTCAGATCTTGCATGTACTTTTCCTGTTATGCTCAATACATATTCACTTCTGCAACCATCAGCAATTTTGAATGCCCCTTCATGATCAGGATTGAAAACAGCTTGCACTATCCCTGTTTTATCTCTTATATCAAGAAAGATTACTCCTCCATGGTCACGTCTTCTATGGAGCCAACCACAAATTGTAATGCTCGATCCAATATCATCAGTTCTTATTTCACCGCAATAATTTGTTCTCATTTTAATTTGCCTGCTTCTTCTCTTTAGATGACTTGTCTACTTTATCATTTCCTGAATCTTTCTTGTTAGCTGCTCCACTGGATGAATCATCTGCGCTTGATAAATTTTTCTTACTTCCTGTCTTAAAATCAGTCTCATACCATCCTGATCCCTTTAATCTGAAGGCAGGAGCAGATATTTGTTTTTTTACTTCACCTCCACAATCTTCGCACTTTTTAAGCGGTTCATCAGAGATCTTTTGTAATATTTCAAATTGTTGGCTGCATTTTAAGCATTTATACTCATAAATAGGCATAAGTCCTCTAAAAAAATATAGAATTATAAACTAAATGGTGTAACCTCAATACTATGCTTGCCTCCAAAAATTTTGCTCCTCTTATTAAAGATACTCCTGCTGAAGCTGAAGTAATCAGCCACCAGTTGCTATTAAGGTCTGGAATGATAAGAAAGGTTGCTTCTGGAATTTATAATTGGCTACCGTTAGGCTTTAAAACATTAAAACTGGTAGAGAATATTGTTCGTGAGGAGATGGCAAGTACAGGCTCTCAAGAAATCTTTATGCCTATGGTTCAGCCAAGAGATCTGTGGGAGGATTCCAAAAGATGGGATAAATTTGGTCCAGAATTATTAAGGTTTAAAGATAGGCATGAAAGAGATTTTTGCCTAGGACCTACTCACGAAGAAATAATTACAGACCTGATAAGAAATAATTTAAGTAGTTACAAAGAGCTGCCTTTAAGCTTGTTTCAAATCCAAACAAAATTTCGTGATGAAATAAGACCACGATATGGAATCATGAGAGGAAGGGAGTTCTTGATGAAGGATGCATACAGTTTTCATCTCAATCAAGAGTGTCTAAATAATACTTATCAAACAATAAGAGAGGCTTATAAAGCTATATTTAATAGACTGGGTCTAGAGTATAAAATTGTTAAAGCCGATTCCGGAGCAATAGGAGGAGAAATCTCAGAAGAGTTTCATGTATTGGCTGAAAGTGGAGAAGACACCCTAGCCTTTAGCGAAGAATCAGAAATTGCTATTAATGCTGAATTATTAATCAATGAGAAGGAAAGTATCGATTCATTGCAAGGCAAAACATTCCCAGATTCACAAGAAGAAATCAAGCTAGCTAAAGGAATAGAAGTTGGACATATTTTCCAACTAGGCAATGTTTATTCAAGCGCAATGAATGCAACGGTATTAGATGAAAATGGAAATCGTCAAGCCCTGCAAATGGGATGCTATGGAATTGGAGTTTCAAGAATAGTGGCTGCAGCTATTGAGCAAAACCATGATGATAAAGGGATTATTTGGCCTAAGAATATAGCTCCAATACAAATATCTATTTTGCCTATTTTTAAAGAATCATCTGATAAAACTTTCATTTTTGCTGAGAAGCTTTACAAAGATCTCTCAAAATTAGGGCTCAGAGTAATGTTGGATGATCGTCAAGAAAGATTTGGTAAAAAAATTACAGAGTCTGAGTTAGTAGGATCCTCTTACGCAGTTGTTATTGGTAAAAGCTATACCGAAAATAAAACAATAGAGCTCATTTCTAGAAATGGGGATAAAACTGAGCTAAAGGATTCTGAAATAGAGAAATTCTTAATTAAAGCTTTTCAATAATTGTTGCATTGGCTGTACCGCCGCCCTCGCATATAGCTTGTAGACCATACTTGCCCTCACGCCTGTGAAGTTCATGGACTAGTGTAGTCATCAGTTTTGCTCCGGTAGCTCCAAGAGGATGGCCAAGAGCCATTGCTCCACCATTTACATTTAATTTATCCCTGTGTGCACCGACTTCAATTTCCCAAGCAAGCGGAACAGGAGCAAAAGCTTCATTCACTTCATAGATATCAATATCATTAATTGAAAGTCCAGCAACTTTTAATACTTTATGAGTGGCTGGTATTGGTCCAGTGAGCATAAACACAGGATCATCTCCAACAACACTAATAGCTACAAACCTAGCCATAGGATCAGAAGAGATTTTCTTTAGTCCTGCTTCATTACATACCATAATTGCTGCAGCGCCGTCTGTAATCTGGCTGGCATTACCTGCAGTAATTACCCCGCCTTCAGTAACAGTTCTTAATCCAGCAAGAGCTTCTAATGAAGCATCATAGCGAATTCCTTCATCTTTCAGAACTAGGTCTGTCATCCCTTCTAAATTTTTCCCAGCAATAGGTAAAATTTCTTTGTCAAAATAGCCTTCATTCGTAGCATTAGCTGCTTTTTGATGACTTGAAAGAGCAAAGGCATCTAATGTTTCTCTAGATAACTTCCACTTTTCAGCAACTAATTCCGCACCAGTAAATTGAGAGAAAAAGACACCTGGATACCTTTGCTTAATTCCGTCTGAGTCAAATGGTAAGCCATGCCCTGCTTCGTATCCATCTTTAATACTAGCTCCAATAGGAACCATGGACATAACCTCAACACCCCCTGCAATGACAACATCTTGTGTTCCAGACATAACTGCTTGCACAGCAAAATGAATTGCTTGCTGAGAGGATCCACATTGTCTATCAACTGATGTTCCAGGCACAGATTCAGGAAGAGACGAAGATAGAATAGAATTCCTTGCTATGTTTCCAGATTGAGCGCCAACTTGATCTACACAACCAAATATAACATCATCAACATCGGCGGGATTAATTCCCGTTCTTGCCACCAATTCATCAAGAACTTTAGCTCCGAGATCTGCTGGATGCCATTTAGAAAGACTTCCGTCCCTTTTACCGCCAGCAGTTCTAACTGCTGCTACAAGATATGCTGTATCTGCCATATATCACTCCAAAGAACAGATATACTACATAATTTTTCTTAGTAAGAAAAATCTATTTTTTGGTTTTATTCTTAGGGGCGATATACGAAGTTCTTATTTCCTTCAAGAGAGCATTTCTTATTTTTGCATTTTCCTTTAAGAAGATACTCGCGTTATTCTTTCCTTGGCCAATCTTTTCGCCGTTGTATGAGTACCAAGCACCAGCCTTTTCAATAAGTCCAAGTTTTTGACCAAATTCAAGTATCTCGCCCTCAACATTGATTCCTTCTCCATACATAATTTGGAATTCAGCAGACTTAAAGGGAGGAGAAACCTTGTTTTTTACTACCTTTACTCTAGTTTCATTACCAATAACCTCATCTCCATCTTTAACTGATCCAATTCTTCTAATATCAAGTCTCACAGATGAATAAAATTTAAGAGCATTACCCCCTGTTGTAGTTTCGGGATTTCCAAACATTACCCCTATTTTCATTCTTATTTGATTAATAAAAATAACCATTGCGTTTGATCTTTGGATGTTACCGGTAATCTTTCTTAAGGCCTGGGACATTAACCTTGCTTGAAGGCCTACATGATGATCACCCATCTCACCCTCAATCTCTGCTCTGGGTGTAAGGGCAGCAACAGAATCTACAACTATTAGGTCAACTGAATTTGATTTTACAAGCATGTCTGTAACTTCAAGAGCTTGCTCACCCGTGTCTGGTTGTGAGAGAAGCAATTCATCAACATTGACGCCTAATTTTTCAGCATAAGAAGGATCCAGCGCATGCTCGGCATCAATAAATGCAGCTGTGCCTCCTTCTTTTTGACACTCTGCAATGGCTTGAAGAGTCAAGGTAGTCTTTCCAGATGACTCTGGACCAAAGATTTCTATTACTCTTCCTTTAGGGAGCCCACCAATACCCAAAGCAATATCCAATCCCAAAGAACCAGTAGACACTGCAGGGATGTCAACGAATTCCCGCTCACCCATCTTCATAACAGTACCTTTTCCAAATTGCTTTTCGATTTGAGATAGGGTTTCGGTTAACTGTTTGGATCTATTTTCTTTAGTTTTATCATTCATAGTGAACTCCTACTGTATATTTATACAGTATAATAAAATCGTTCTGTTTTGCAATTATTTTTTATTTTTTTCTGCTAGCTAAAAAATAAATCATTGGTAAAATCATACATCAAAAGATAGCCAGATGACCTTTGTAGTAACTGAATCATGCATTAAATGCAAACACACAGACTGTGTTGAAGTATGTCCTGTAGATTGCTTTTATGAAGGTCCAAATTTCTTAGTGATTCATCCAGACGAATGCATTGATTGTGCTTTATGCGAGCCAGAGTGTCCTGTTGATGCAATTTTTTCAGAAGATGAATTACCAAAAGATCAAATTGAGTTTATTGAAATTAATGCAGAACTAGCTGAAATCTGGCCAAATATTACAGAACAAATTCCTCCGCTCCCTGAGGCAGAAGAATACAAAGACATATTGCCCAAAAAGCATCTCTTAGAAAGATAGAATCTACTTAAATTTTATTTTTTTTGGATCTACTGGCTTTCCTTGATATCTGATTTGAAACCTTAGCATTGGTCTGGCTGCTTCAGTTTGGCCTAACGTGGCAATAGCCTCTCCTTCAGAAATATTATCACCCTCGTTAACCAATATTTCTTTTAAATGCCCATAGAAACTTAGAAATTGATTCTCGTGCTCCATAAGAACAATATTTCCATATCCTGGAATGACAGATCCTGCTGCTACAACCTTGCCAGCTTTTGTGCTTCTGATAGGTTCTCCAATTGCCCCATAAAAAAAAATCCAACTATCTGAAGTTTGCATTTTCTGATTTGATTCTAGAGGCGATCTCCAAACATTAGATTGTATTAATTCAGAAGCAGCGCTAATAAAGATCTTATCTCCAGGATAAATGGAGCTTGATCTTATTTTTGGATTACTTTGAAGTAGCTCTTTAATGGAAAGATTATTTTCTTTGGCAATGCTCCAAAGACTATCGCCCTCTTTTACCTCATAAATGTAATCTGAGGAAGCTAATGTTTGAAAAAGGTTCGGATTAATTTCGTCTGATTTGCTAATTAGTTGGCAGCCTCCAATCAAAAATAATGCCGATAAAAAAAAGATTGGCTTCAAAACAATAGGATTCCTGAAATCAGAATTAAGCCAGCAAAAAACATATCAAGAGATGATTTGTAATTTGAATAGATATTCAAGATTACTCTTGGCAGAACTATTAAGGATATTAAACAGCCAAATCCAAAGGGTATTAATATCTCTAAATTAAGTTCTGATATGGCTTTAATAATTAGTTCATAAAAGCCAAGTGCGACTAAGATTGCGCTCCCAGAAATGCCTGGAACAATAAAAAAGCTGAAGGCTATGACTCCCGCTAAAATTAGAGTAATGATAGATATCTCAGAAGAACTAAAATTAAAATTTCCTAAGATATAGCCAAAGAGCAAACCCACAACCAAAGTAACTAGTAAATTTAATGAAAGTTCCCTGTTAGTTGCTCTATAGACAATATATGCAGAAATAACCAGCATGGTTACACCAATTACGGTATTAAAAACCTCTGTATAATTTTCAAATATATAAACAATAGCATTAGAGAATAGTAAAACTCCTAATGCCATTGATAGCATTAGCACGCAAATACTCAGCAAATCATATTTCTTGAATTCATGAATGGGATTTAGCCAAAATCCAAAGCTAGTTAGGGCCTTAGCAGAGATAATGATATGCTCATATACTCTGAATAATAAGGCGATAGTTGAGCCAGATACTCCAGGTATTAGCTCCGCAAACCCCATAAATACACCAGCCATCAAGTAGCGCAACTTACTCATCCTTAATCGCCAGCCGAAACTCCATTAAGCATAGGTACAAATGATACAGCATCTAATTCCTGACTTGAGAATTCATCATTTTCTAATTTTGTATATACATGTAATTTTTGTTGGCCCGCAATTCCTACAGGGATTATTACCTTTGCTCCAATCCCTATCATTTCCAACAAATGATCTTGAAAAACAATCGGAGCTGCTGCACAGATAATGCCATCAAATTTCCCCAGATCTGAAATATCAGCCATACCGTCGGCATGCTTGATCAAAACATTTCTGATGCCAAGTGTTCTTAAGTTTTCTCTACTTTTTATTACCAAGGGTTGAATTCTTTCTAAACCTACTACTTCGTCTGCAAAAAAGGAAAGTATTGCGCTCTGATAACCGCAGCCAGAGCCTATTTCAAGCAATCGACTAAATTTTTTTGAACCCCTGTGATCCCTTATTAGCTCTTCTGTCATTCTTGCTACAGTAAATGGTTGAGAAATTGTTTGTTTATAGCCAATAGTTAAAGCTATATTTTCATATGCTCTTGAATGAAGTGCCTCATCTACAAAAATATGTCTTTTTACTTTATTCATGGCATCTAGGACTCTAAAGTCTTGAACACCTAAATTAAGCATCTCTTCGAGCATCTTTTCTCTTACTCTTGAGAAGGTAAATCCAGAGTTATTCATTTAATTCTATCTCTAGATTTTGTGGAAGTTCCGAAGAATCGATTGACAATGTGTAATCAAGAAAAGATACAGAGACATAACCTGAATTTACTGCATGAACATCGGTATTATCAGGAACGTGTGAGGGAATGCTTGAAGGGCCTATTTGAAAAATGGGATTTCTATTAGATTCATCAATCAGCTTAGGAAAGGATATAGGTCTTACATGATTTAACTTTGTTACTTTTATGCCCTTATATTGATTTTCTGTTATGTCTGGAATATTTATGTTCACAAGAATATTTGAACTTAAATTCTTAGATCTGATGTTGTGAATCAGCCTGCTACTAAGTTCGGATATAAAATCTATGTCTAATGGAGTATAAGAGGCAACCGATATTGCAATTGGAGGATGCTCTAGCCCCCTTCCCGCAAGGGCTGCTCCAACGGTTCCTGAATAGAGAACATCGTTACCTAAGTTTGCACCAAGATTAATCCCAGAAATTACTTGAGAAATCTCGCCTAGAAAAAGTGAAGTTAAGCCTAAATAACTGCAATCTGCAGGTGTTCCATCTACTATGTAGCTTGAATTATCAACTTTTTCTAAATGAATATCTTTCTTTAAGGTTATTGAGGCGCTCATCCCGCTACAGTTGTCTTTAGGAGCAACTATCTTAATATCATCCTCTAATTTGAGTTTCTTATAAATTTCTTGAATGCCTAATGCATTAAATCCATCATCGTTGGTAAGCAAAATAGCCATTATTTAAAAACTGATACTAATGCAAAAACTGCAATTCCTTTATCATGTCCAATTCCTCCAAGCCCTTCTGTGGTAGTGGACTTTATGGATATGTTTTCGGAGGCAACATTACACAAAATACTCAACGATTCTTTGATTGCATCCACATAGGGACTTATTTTAGGAACGCCGCAAACTATAGTTATATCAATTTGATTCAATTTAACATTTTTGTTTTTTAATAACTCTAAGGCTTTATTTAAAATAATTTTGCTATCGAGGTTTTTGTTTAATGGGTCTGAATCAGGAAAATAAAATCCAATATCCCTTAATCCTATTGCACCAAAAATAGAATCAGCTAAAGCGTGAAGTAATACATCTCCATCGGAGTGAGAAACAATTTCATAATTTGAATCAATTTGAACTCCTCCTAAGAAAAATCCACTGCCAGGCTTATACAAATGATAGTCTATCCCGCGCCCAAACCTATGATCCATAGATGGCATTGAATAAAGGTCGCTTGGGTATGTAATTTTTTTATTAGCAGGCTCGCCTTCAAAAAATTTAATCTTGTATCCATACGCTTCAAGTAATTGAGATTCATCCGTAAAATCAAGGCTATCCTCAATTTTTTTTGAAAAAGCATCTTGTAGAGAGCTTTTTTTAAAGATTTGTGGAGTTTGAACTGCAAAAATGCTTGACCTATCAACTGGCTTCATTCCTTCACCAGACCTAAGACTATCAGGAATTCCAATTACTGGCACTGCTCCATCAAATTCTTTGAGGTGCTGAATTTGATTAAGGGCTGTTTCAATAGAAAAAAATGGTCTCACAGCATCGTGAACAATTACATAATCAATGTCTTGGTCAACTGCTACAAGACAATTATTTACTGAATCTTGTCTGGATTGACCGCCAGACACAACTTTAATTTTTTCATGATTCTCAAAAATAAGATTCTGAAAAAAACTATCAGATTCGGAAATTGCTAAGATCACCTCTGTAACTGCTTCATGAGAAGTAAAAGAATTTACAGTCTGCTCTAAAACAGTGGTGCCGCCTAATCCAGAATATTGTTTTGGCATGTTTGATTTAAAGCGTGTGCCAGTTCCTGCCGCAGGAACAATAACTGAAAATTTAGTTTGGCTCATTGGATTGAAGGTCCTTGTTTGGAATAAACTCCTCTCCCTGCTTCACCAATCCAAGCTTACTTCTTGCAAATGCTTCAATGTAAAGATCTGAGTTTTGCATTTCTCTGATTTGATTTTCAAGGTTTCTATTTTGATCCATGAGATTTTCTAATTGGACTTGTAAAGCAGCTTGTTCACTTCGCAGTTCATTATTGAGCGCTACTCCTTCATTTCCTATATAGAGTGCCCAAAATAAACCCAACAAAATAAAGATGGATATAGCAGTATGAATACTAATCCAGATTGAACTCTGCATATTTTATTTCTGGGAAATCATTTTCAATCCAAAGCAACCTATTGTATTTGGCATTTCTATCAGATCTGCAGGGCGCGCCTGTTTTGATCTGCCCTACACCCAAGCCGACGGCTAAATCAGAAATAGAGTTATCTTCGGTTTCACCTGAACGATGAGACATGATAGCTGAGTAATTATTTGCATTAGCTAATTTAATAGTTTCTAAGGTCTCAGTTATGGTTCCTATTTGATTAATTTTAACCAAAATTGCATTTCCAATATTATCGTCAATGCCTTTTTGCAACTCATCTACATTTGTTACAAAAAGATCATCTCCAACAAGTTTGCAACGTGATCCCATTAAATCGGTTAGTATTTTCCAACCCTCTCGATCGTTTTCATCCATACCATCTTCAATAGAAACTATAGGGTACATTCCTACCAATTCATCTAAATATGCTGCAAATTCAATAGAGCTTAGAGAGGAGTTATCTCCTTGTAATATATATTTTCCATCCCTATAAAATTCTGAGGCAGCGCAATCTAGACTTAAGGCAATATCAGTTCCAAAATTATAGCCAGCTATTTTTACTGATCGTTCTATTAAATCTAAAGCTTCCCTGTTAGAGCGTAAGTTTGGTGCGAAACCTCCCTCATCGCCAACAGCAGTTGAATGCTTACTTGAATTAAGTTCAGATTTTAATGCCTGATAAATCTCAGCACACCACATTACAGCCTCAGCAAAGGAACTGGCTCCTATTGGCATAATCATAAATTCTTGAATATCGATATTGTTATTTGCATGCTCTCCGCCATTAATGATATTCATCATGGGTATGGGCAAATTCATAGTTAGCTCTGTAGAAAATATTTCTCTGTAAAGCGCATTAACATACTGAAACATTTGTAATTTTTGATCATTTGCAGCAGCTTTTAATACGCCCAGTGAAACTGCAAGAATAGCATTTGCACCTAGATTAGCTTTGTTAGGAGTGCCATCAAGCTTATTCATAAGCAGATCAATTGCTTGCTGATTATAGATGCTCTCGCCTGCAAGGGATTGATTGATAGTTGAGTTAATATTATTTACCGCTTTGGAGACAGCATTTCCTTTGAAGGGTTGTGCTTTATCTCTCAGCTCAACTGCCTCCCTGCTTCCAGTGGAAGCACCACTTGGAACCATGGAATAAGCGGTAATTTCTGAATCCAAAGAAACTCTAGCGGAAACAGTAGGTACGCCCCTAGAATCAAGAATTTGAATAGCATCAATTTTTGAGATCTTTGACACTTTACGATTGGCTCTTAATTAAATCGTCTAAGGCTTTTAATTCCTCTAAAACTTTTGGTAGTTGGTCTAAGGGTGTAGCACAAGGACCATCGCATTTAGCCTCATCTGGGTTTGGGTGCGTTTCTAGAAAGATGCCAGCAATTTTCTGTGCAACGCCAGATTTAGCTAAAGGCAACATCAGATCTCTTCTTCCTCCGGCAGCAAAACCAAGGCCACCTGGAAGTTGTAAAGAATGGGTTACATCAAAAATAACTGGGACATCAAGCTCTTTCATGACTTGAAAATTGAGCATATCTACGACCAGATTGTTATAGCCAAATGAATTTCCTCTCTCGCAAAGAATATTCTTATTATTACCTGCAGCAATAGATTTATTAATTACATTTTTCATCTCATGAGCTGCAAGGAACTGAGGTTTTTTAAATTGAATAATTTGATTGGTCTTAGCAGCAGCAGTAACCAAATCAGTTTGGCGGCATAAAAAGGCAGGAATTTGAATAATTTCACACACTTCTGCCACAGCAGCAGCTTGAGAAGGCTCATGAATATCTGTTATGAGGGGAACATCAAAAGAATCTTTTACTTTTGTTAATATTTCTAAGCCCTTATCAATCCCTGGACCCCTATATGAATCTAATGAACTTCTGTTTGCTTTATCAAATGATCCCTTAAAAACCCAAGGCATATTGAGCTGCTCAGTGGTTGCTTTGAATTTCTCTGCAACTCTCATAGCCAAATCTTCAGACTCTAGAACATTCACTCCTCCAATAATGCATAAAGGTTGATGATTGCTGATCTGAAAATCGGATAATTCTATAGAATTCATCTTTTAAGCTTAATAGATTTTTTTATAAAGTCATTAAATAAAGGGTGTCCATCTCTTGGATTGGAGGTAAATTCAGGATGAAATTGGCAAGCAATGAACCAAGGGTGGCTATTAATTTCAATCATTTCAACAAGCTTCTCATCAATTGATGTTCCAACAACGCTTAATCCCTGATCAGAAAAGGCATCATGATAATTTGGATTAACCTCATATCTATGGCGATGTCTTTCAACAATACTGTCTTTTTTATAGAGCTTATAAGACAAAGATTTTTTGTTAAGCTTGCATTCTTGACCACCCAAGCGCATAGTCCCGCCTAAATCAGAATCCTGAGAGCGCTTCTCTTTTTTGCCTGACGCATCTTTCCATTCAGTTACCATAGCAATTACTGGATGCTTGGTTTCAAGATCAAATTCTGTGCTATTAGCACCTTTAAGCTTAAGAACATTTCTTGAATACTCAATGATAGCAATCTGCATTCCAAGGCAAATCCCGAAATAAGGAATACTCTTTTCTCTGGCAAAATTACAAGCCATGATCATCCCTTCTATACCTCTCTCGCCAAATCCACCTGGAACCAAGATTCCATCTGAGTCTTTTAGAAGAGCATTAATAGATTTTTTAGTTATCTTAGAGGCATCTACAAAGTTTATATTTACTGCTGCATTATTAATGATGCCTGCATGATCAAGTGCCTCATTCAATGATTTATAGGAATCATGCAAATCTACATATTTACCAACTACTGAAATAGTGACTTGGCTTTTTGGATTAAGTTTAGCCTTAACAACTTTTTGCCAGTCGCCTAACTGCGGTCTTCTTTTTTTAGATAGCCCTAGTTTATCTAGCAGAATGCTATCAACACCCTGCTCATGAAGTAGCAGAGGAATGCTGTAAACAGTTTTTACATCATGCATAGAAATTACATTCTTGGGATCTACTGAACAAAATAGTGCAATCTTTTTCTTTTCTTCCCTGGGAATTTCCTCTTCTAATCTACAAATCAAACAATCGGGCTGCAATCCCAATGATCTGAGTTCTTTTACAGAATGCTGGGTTGGTTTAGTTTTAAGCTCTCCAGAAACTTTTATAAAAGGAACCAGTGTTAAATGCGCAATAGCTGTTGCATTAGTTGGTAGTTCAAGTGTCATTTGTCGTATGGCTTCGATAAAGGGCTGGCTTTCTATATCCCCAACTGTTCCACCAATTTCAACGATTGCTATGTCTGAATCCTTAGCGCCTTCTTTAATTCTTCTTTTGATTTCATCAGTGATATGAGGAATGACCTGGACAGTTCCGCCAAGATACTTGCCCTTTCTCTCGTTCTTGATGACCTGCTCATACACTTTGCCGGCTGTGAAATTATTTTTTGAAGATGCTTGAAACCTAACAAATCTCTCATAATGACCGAGATCAAGATCTGTCTCAGTTCCATCATTAGTTACAAAAACTTCACCATGCTGAAAAGGACTCATAGTGCCAGGATCTACATTGATGTAAGGATCTACTTTAATAAGAGTTACCTTGTATCCTCGTGATTCTAAGAGGGTGCCAAGTGAAGCAGCAGCAATACCTTTCCCAAGAGAAGAGACCACGCCGCCAGTAACAAAAACGAATTTTTTATGAGCCATCTTTAATGTCTAGATGGGAATACAGAATAACAGATTATGATATGAATAAAAACAAATTTTGAGTTAGTCTGCAAATAATGGCCTAGATAGATCTGCCCAATCAATATCTCCATCAGAGGGGCTATCTTCAAATTGCAAAATTCCTAGCTCGTCAAATTTTTCTCTTACACTGTCGGTGAGCAGACCAATCCTTGCAAGGTTTGGCATTACCCTTTGAAAAAGGAGCTTTTGGAATGTTTTAAATATTTCAGATTCCATCTGGAAAGCCCTTGCTTCGTTAACATCCCAGCCAAAATATTCATATACATCAACCGATAGCATTCTTTCTTTGCTGAGATAACATGCTTCATAAGCAAATTGAGCCCTTTCCTCTTTTTCTTTTTCTGAAAGCGTTTGCACAAATTCTTCTAGATAATTAACTCCAAACGTAACATGTCTTGCTTCATCCCTGATAATAAGCCCCAACATATCGTAAAGAACAGGATCCCTTGCTAAATTTCGAGAGGATTGAAAAGCCGCTAATGCAAGACCTTCTATAATAAGTTGCATCCCAATAAATTTTAGATCCCATCTATGATCGGTAAGTATCTTATCAAGAATTGACTTGAGGGCATTCCCAATGGGGTACATGAAGCCAATTCTTGTTTGAATATATTTATTGAATGCCTCAACATGCCTAGCTTCATCAAAAGTTTGGGATGAAGCATACAATTTTGATTGATAGGTAGGAGCGCATGTTGCCAACTGAGAGGCAACCAATAAGGCGCCCTGTTCACCATGTAAAAACTGACTCATGCTCCAGCAATTTCTATGCCTAAGAAATTCAACTTTCTTGTCATCTGACATTTTTTGATAAGCAGGAAAATCATCCCAAAAGATCGGGATAGGTTCGGTTAATGGGTCAACTGGTCTGTCCCAGTTTACGTCAAGCTCAGAATTCCAATTTAGCTCTTTACCGAGCTCGTATAGCTTCTTTATTCTGTTATCTTGATCAGTGTAATCCCAATTGTATGATCCAGTTAATGGTGTGTTAAATATTTCAGCAATATCCTTTACGTGATCTCTATTCAGATAGGGCTCAAGATCATCGTGAAAACGAACTTGTCTTGGAGCTTCTTTTAGTTTTACTACTTCCATATTATGTGCTCTTAATAACTCTATTAGTTATTTTAGTCATTAATTCATAAGATATTAAATCATTATAATTAGATACAAGATTTATGCTATTTTCAGGAGACCAAAGTGTGGCCCAATCCCCTTCCTTGATGTTAGGCAATTCTGTGATATCTGCGGTAATTAAATCCATGGACACTCTTCCTAAAATTGAACATTCGTGCGAGTTTATTAAAATCTTTGTGCCATCCAGAGCATTTTGAGGATATCCATCTGCGTAGCCACAATAAATCACAGCTATTTTCTTATCCTCTGAAGCAATATATCTCCCACCATAACCTATTCTTTCTCCTTTTCTGAGATTCCGAATTGAAATTACTTTGCTTCTAAAGGTCATAGCAGTCTTAAGATATTCATTAGGAACTCCTCCATACATTGCGATGCCACACCTAACCCAATCAAAGCTATATTCAGGAAAATGAATAATGCCAGCAGAATTTAATATGCTCTTTGAAGTCTTATTAAAGCTTTCTGATATTTTTTCAAATAAAGCAAACTGATTACGGTTCATTTCATCAGCGGGGTTATCTGCACAAGCAAGATGGCTCATAAGGCAATTTTCTTCTTGGTTAAAATCTATGAGTTTTTTTGAATCATCTACTTCAAACCCCAATCTATTCATACCAGTGTTGAATTTTATCCATAAATTTAACTTCGAATTAAACTCTTTGGCTAAATTTAGCTGCGAAGGATGATGTATCGTAATTGAAAGATTATTTTTGCTTGCGATTTGAAAACCTTCTTCATTGTATAGACCCTGCATTAATAAGATTGGCTTTACAGAGTTCTTCCTAATAGCAAGTGCCTCTTCTAACCTGACTACCCCATAACCATCTACGATATCATCAAGGTTTTTAACAAAATCTTCTAAGGAATGACCATAAGCATTTGCTTTAATAATGGCCATGAAGGCGCCCTCTCGAAGAAGAGATTTTAAATAGCTTATATTGGATTGGATAATTTCAAAATCGACTGAGAGCTCGGCCTTGGGCTCAATCATTGATAAGGATCGTAAAAGCTATCTACTGCAAAGTTCTCAAAACGAGTGAATTCTTTAAGGAAAGTAAGATCGACTGTTCCTATAGGGCCATTTCTTTGCTTGCCAATAATGATCTCAGCCTTGTTACCTTCTTCAGAATCTTCATTGTAAACTTCATCTCTGTAAATAAAGAAAATTACGTCGGCATCCTGCTCAATAGCACCTGAGTCTCTTAAATCTGCCATCATTGGTCTTTTGTTAGGTCTTTGCTCAACCGCACGATTAAGCTGAGATAAGGCAATCACTGGAACTTCTAGCTCTTTTGCAAGAGATTTTAATGACCGCGAAATTTCTGAAATTTGATTAACCCTACTTTCTGTTGAGCCAGGTAACTGCATAAGCTGCAGATAATCAACAATAATTAAAGCCAAGCCGTCTTCGCTTTGTCTGTAAACTCTTCGCGCTCTAGCCCTTAATTCCATAGGAGATAACATTGAGCTATCGTCTATCAATAATGGTAAATCTCTTAGCTCAGCAGATGATTCCATAAATTTTTGTAATTGATCATTGGATAAACGAGCAGCTCTTACATCTTGTTGATCAATTTTTGCATGACTCGCCAACAGTCTTGTCGTGAGTGATTCAGCCGGCATCTCTAAACTAAAAACTAATACTGAACCTTTGACTTCCTTATCAATCAGCATGTTTTCAGCAATATTCATGGCAAAAGACGTTTTACCCATACTAGGTCGCCCTGCAACCACAATAAGATCGCCTTTTTGAAGGCCTTGTGTTTTTTTATCTAAATCTTTGTATCCAGTTGATGAGCCAAGTAGAGATGATCCTTTCTTAGATAGCTCATTTAGCTTATCCATTGAGGAACGAATAAGCTCTTTTAAGGGCATAATTGATGATGCTGTCCTGCTTGCTTCATCGTTTAAAGAGAAGATTTTAGTTTCAGCTTCATCGAGCAATCCTGCTGCATCTTTTCCTTGAGGATTTTTAATAAGTTCAGCTATTTCTGAGTTGATATGCAAAAGTTTACGTGAAATAGATTTCTGCCTTATCAGTTCTGCGTAAGCTTCTAAGTTTGCAGCAGAGGGTGAGGAAGCAGCTAACTCTATTAAATAATCTCTACCGCCTGATCTCCCTAAAAGATTTTTGCTGTTTAGTCGCTCAGAAACTGTTATTGGATCAAGAGGTTTATTGGAATTAACCAATTCTCCCATCGATTCAAATATATGCTGGTGATCTCTTCCTTCAAAGTCAGCATGGGATATTATGAGACTAACTGAATCGTAACGCTCTGTCTCAAGCATCAATCCACCTAAAACTGCTTGTTCTAAGTTTCGTGCTTGATTAGATAATTCTATAGATTCAGGCATAGGATACGATTTTTACACCATATCCAAAAGTTGACAACTATTCTGAGGATACAATTACAGTTATTTCAGCAGTAACTTCTGGATGCACTGCAAGCGTTACCAAAAATTCTCCTACTTCCTTGAGAGCTCCATCGGGAAGTTGCACCCAACTTTTTTCAATCTGGTGACCAGATTCTTCTAAAGCCAAGGCTATTTCTCTAGTACCAATGGACCCATACAAGCTTCCTTCCTCGGTAACTTGGGCAGCAATAGTAACTTTGGTTCCTGAAATTGAGTCTGCAACTGCTTGAGCTTTAGTAACCTCATCAGCAGAAGCAGCTGCTAATTCTACTTTCTTGCTCTCAACAAATTCTAAATTTGATTTTGAGGCAAACATTGCTTTCTTTTGTGGAATTAAAAAGTTTCTAGCATAGCCAGACTTAACATCAACAACATCACCAATTTCACCTAAATGAATGACTTTATCAAGTAATATAATTTTCATAGGACTATTTATGTTGGTCAGTATAAGGGAGTAAAGCTAAAAACCTTGCAACCTTAATGGATTGTGTAATCTTACGCTGTTGAGCAGCATTAACTCCTGAAACTCTTGCTGGAATAATCTTTCCTGTTTCAGTTATAAACTGCTTTAGAACATCTAAATTAGTATGGTTGAATTTATTTGGTAATTTAACAGATTTCATAAATTACTCCTTTACTTCGTCTTCGTTGGTTTCTGAATTATCATCAGATCCTGAATTATCAATTTCTGTATCTTTATCAGAAATTTCATTCTCTTCTTTGATAGATTCTGACTCTTGCTCGGGTTCTGTGACTTTAGCGTCCTTTGAAGCCTCAGATTGCTCATTAGATTTTTTAGCTTGAGCTTCAAGTGCGTCTTGTTTAGCTTTATGAGCAAGTTTTGCTTCAGCTTTTTTGTTAGCTTCAATGGTATCTTCAGTTAAAAAAGAATTTGCAAGGGTATGGGTTTCCACTCTCTGTAAGAAGTATCTCAACAAAGAGTTATCGTATTTGAGCTTATTTTCTAGATCACTGACTGCAGCAGGAGAGCCGGTGAGTTGATAAATTATATATAGACCCTTGGTATTTTTTTGAATGGGATAAGCAAGAAACCTTTTCCCAATGATTTCAGTAAAAGCAATATCAAATCCCATCTCAGATAAAGACTTGTCAAAACTTTCTTTGAAAATATCGAACCTAGATTCTAAGTCTTGGTTCACTATAAGTGTTAATTCGTAATTATTCATGCTTTTCCTTATGGTTTAGCAGGCTGCCATTACAGCCAAGGAACGCGAATTATAAACAATATTTATTTTCTATCAATAGTTGTTTCTCAACCAACCGAATGCTCTTTGAAAAAGAGTAGTGTTTTGTTCAAGAGAATACCCTTGCTTCAAACGATCAAAACCATATCCCAACAAGCCAAGAGAAGTTGCATAGATAGGATTCTTCAATATTGATTCCATACCAGTAAAGTTCTCAGGGGAGCCCAATCGTACACTGGTTTGAAATATTGATTCAGCAAGCTCGACGGCTCCTTCTATTTGAGAGGTGCCGCCTGTTAGTACAATTCCAGCAGGAATTTTGCTTTCAAATCCATTTCTCTCAATTTCTGCTTTTACGAGCTCAAAAAGTTCAACATATCTGGGTTCAATAATATCAGCAAGTGATCGCCTTGAAAGATCTCTTGGGGGCCTCCCTCCAACACCTGGTACTGCAATTACTTCATCATCCTGAGTAAAATCAGAGACTGCACATCCATACTTTTGCTTGATATCTTCTGCTTGCGGAGTAGGAGTTCTAAGCGCTACCGCAATATCGCTCGTAACCTGATCTCCAGCAATTGGAATAACCCCTGTAAAAGTTATAGAGCCATTATTAAAAATAGCAATATCTGTGGTTCCACCACCAATATCTACAAGACAGACACCAAGCTCTTTTTCATCATCAGATAAAACAGAATATGAACTTGCTAATTGCTCCAATACGAAGCCATCGATATTTAAGCCACTTCTTCTTACACATTTTTCAATATTCTGCATGGCTGTAACAGCACAAGTAACTAAATGAACATGTGCTCCTAATTTTGCACCAGACATGCCCAAAGGCTCTCTAATAGAGTCTAGATCATCAATATAAAATTCTTTTGGTAAAACATGTAATAGCATTTGATCAGAAGGAATAGAAACATCCTGAGCCATATCAATTACCCCATCTATGTCTTTTGATGTAACTTCCTTATTTTCAATACGAACAATGCCATGGGAATTTAGGCTTTTGATATGTTGGCCTGCTATACCAACATAAACATTCTTAATCTTTCCATCAAAAGATGAAACTGCTTGGTCAACTGATTTTTGAATGGCATCAGTAGTTGCATCTATATTAACCACCACCCCTTTTTTTAATCCGCTAGAGGGATAACTTCCCATTGAGATTACCTCAATAGAATGAGAATCTATAACTTGACCGATTAAACAAACAATTTTAGATGTACCCACATCAAGGGCTACTAGAAAGTCAGTTTCATTTTTTGAATTATTTTTTGGCATAACTTAGGGCAATTCCATTCAAATTTCTTAAATCCATGATACTAGGATTTAAGTTCTTTCTGAATACATAATTTAAAGCTTCTAGATATTTTTCATATATTTCTTGGTTGATTATGCTTCCGATTTTTATGATTAAATCATCAGTTTCAATTTCCCACCCTGCTCCGTAAATAAATCTTATTTCTTTCATTGTTAAGCCATGATCCTCAAGAACAGTTTTAAATAAATCATGCCAAAAAACCCAATCAGCTAACTTGTCATAAGGGGCCGAAATCATTGGAATATCTAGTGTCTTCCCCAGGGAACTAAAAATGTTAAGGTTTTTGTCTACGTGATAGGCTTTCTCCCAATTTAGTAATGGCAACCTGCTGTTGAGAATTAATTTTGTACTCTGGGAACTTTCATGTTTTAAAGAAAAGCTTTCAATCCAGTCTTGCTCAGCTAAGATTGTTTTTATTGAAGTAACGCTAAGGCTATCAAGATTTTCTAGCTGTCTCACGAAATTAATTTGAGCATCAAGAAAGACTTCATCATTAAAATGAATTGAAATATTTTGTTCTTTAGAGCAAGCCGCAAGGAAAGTTAATAATAAAAACCAATAAACTAATCTCATTTTTTCATTATTTTCTCTAAAAGCACATCTGAGCTAATTCCTGCTAATGAAGCAGCTTTAGGGAAAAGGCTATGGCTAGTCATTCCAGGCACAGTATTAATTTCGATTGCGTAAAAAGATCCATCCTCTGCTTGTAAAATATCTACCCTTCCCCATCCACTACAACCACTAATCATAAAAGCATCCATAGCAAGATCTTGTATTGCCTTCATTTCTGTAGAGCCTAACTCAGACTCAGTGATAATGGTTTTATCACTGATGTATTTGGCATCATAATCGTAAAAAGCATTCGGAGTTTTTATTTCAAGCACAGGTAAGACCTGATCTTGTAAGATAGCTACGGTAAATTCTTTATATTTAATACTCTCCTCAAGAAGAAATCCTTGGGAAGAATTCTTTATCAACATTTTTGCAGATTCAAAGTCTTGCTCAGAAGAAATTTCAAAAGTATCTAAACTAGAGCCATCAGCCACTGGCTTTACAAAAAAATAGTTATCCTTAAAAAAACCTGAGGGAAACTCATAATTTAAGATATCTGTAGTAACCAAACTTTTAGGAGTTGGAAGATCATTTTCTATCAGCAATTGTTTAAAAATATCTTTATTCCATGTATTTCTGCAACCTTCTGCATTTGATCCGGTGAATTTTATTCCAAGCCTAGTGAGTTCTTTTTGCAAGCTGCCAGATTCTCCTTCATATCCATGCATTGCTATGAATACATTATCAAAGGATTCTAAATTTTTTAGATCTTCAAGATTAAGATAATCAATCAATTCACAATTGAAGCCTTTATTTAGCAAAACATTATGAATATTTTGACCAGACTCTAAAGAGATTTCTCTTTCTGATGATGAGCCACCTGTCAGAATCGCAATTTTTTTATCACTCATATTCTTTTATTAATGAAGCTATTTCTGCAATAGTTCCTGCACCTTGCACCAAAATCACATCAGGCACTGAATTTCTCTCATAAAGCACTTCCTTAACAGACTGCTTGTCAATTAAATATGCATTTCCATTTATCTTATTAATCTCGCTTACAAGTTTTTTTGAAGTAATGCCTCTAACAGGTTTTTCCGAGGCTGGATAAATAGGAAAGATATGTACCTCTGAAATTTTTGAAAGGACTTTAACGAAATCACTAAATAATTGCTTCGTTCTAGAAAATCTATGTGGCTCAAAAAACATACAAATATTCTTTGAACCAAATTTTTGATACACAGCCTCAATAGTTGCATTTATTTCAGCTGGATGATGGCCATAATCATCAACCATAATTGTATTCTTATTATTAATTCTTACTATATGCTCCTCAAAACGTCTTGAGGTACCTTTGAATTCCTTAATTGCTGCCTTGATTGATGCTTTATTAATTCCCTCTTCTAGGGCAGTAATTGCTGCAAGCGATGAATTTAAAACATTGTGCTTACCGAATAATGGGGTTCTTAAGGTTATAAATCTTTGATTGGTGGAGGACCTTATTTGAAAAGTTTGAAATTTATTTTTTACCGCAAGGTTAGAAATTATAAAATCATTTTTTTTATTAAAACCTACAGTTATAAATCTTCGTTTTACAAACTTTAAGATTTTTTTTAGATTGGCATCATCTCCGTTAATAACTGCATGCCCATAAAAAGGTATATTTCTTAGAAAATGCTTGAAAGCCTTATGTAAATTATTTAAATCATTTTTATAAAATGCCAGATGATCATTATCAACATTTGTAACAAGGGCAACATCAGGATGAAAATGTGAAAATGACCCATCACTTTCATCTGCCTCAAAAATCATTGTGTCACCTTTTCCTAAATTTGAGCTTTTACCTCCACTTAAAATCTTTCCACCAACTACATAAGTCGGATCTTTTTTAGCTTTGATAAAGATCTCTGCTAACAGACTTGTGGTTGTAGTTTTACCATGACTGCCTGCAACAGCAATATTTCTGTATCCGGTTATGATGCTACTTAACATCTGAGCTCTTGGCACAATGATTAAATTCCTTGCTTTTGCCTCTTTTAGCTCTGGATTACTTTTTTTTATGGCAGAAGAGAAAACCACGATTTGAGCACGCTTAATCAAATCAGGTTTGTGACCTTCTTGTATTAACGCACCCTCCTTCTGCAAGAGAAGTAAATCCTTGGTTATGCTTACATCACTCCCTGATACAAAAAATCCTTTTTTGAGCAAAATGGAGGCAATTCCAAGCATTCCAGAGCCCCCAATACCAATCATGTGAACTCTATTTGTTGCTCCTAGCTTTCTGTTACTTCCCATAATCTAGAATACTCTCAAGCATTTTTTTCTCAGCAGGATTTTTGTCCTCTGCATCCACATTAAATTTTCTGAAACCCTCATTGAGAATCAATTCATCTAAAATATTCTTAAGCTTATTAATGTCTTCATGTTCTTGAAAGATAAAACCCATTCCAATTCCACAAAAGTACTCTGCATTAAAAAATTGATGATTATCAATTGCTGAAGGCAAGGGAATGATTATACCTCCTCGCCCAATCATCAAAAGCTCAGAAAGTGTTAATGCTCCTGCTCTAGAAATAACAAAATCTGAATTTTGCATTGTTGTAAGAGGGTCTTCTATATACTCGCTGATTTCAACATTTTTAAATGGCTTGTAATTTTCTCTAACTATATCGCTATTCCCTGTTCCTGATTGATGGATAATTTGAATTTTTTCAGAGTACTGACATAGTAACGATGGAATATTGGTATTAATAAATTCTGAGCCCAAGCTTCCTCCAGTGACGTAGATATTCAACTTATTTGTATCCTTGGGTTTATCTTTTTGAGTTAAAACATCAACGGGATTTCCAACTAGTTTAGCCCTTGAGACTGATTCATGATGAAGGGGTAACCCAAGGAAATTAATTTTTGCAAATTTACTTAAGAATTTGTTGGCGGTTCCTAAGACTGTATTTTGTTCATGAGTAAATAATTTCTTTCTTAAAATGATTGCAGCTATTCCAACAGGAATCGATATGTATCCCCCAAAAACAACAATTATATCTGGCTTGGTTTTTATAAAATTAAATATGCATGCAACTGTAGAAAAACCTAAATTAAAAATTGCTCTTGAGCTCTCAAAGATATTTTTTCCTCTAACTCCAGTTGCACCTAGTGAATAAAAATCGGCATTCACTTTTGCAGCATATTTCCTTTCAATCTCTCTCCTGCCTCCAATCCAAATAATTTTATTTCCAGAAGTTTTCGCATGCTTAGCAAATCTATAAGCTGGAAGGACATGTCCACCAGTTCCAGCTGCGGCAACAAGAATATTATTCATCTATATTTTTGTATTATTTTCAAAACTTATTCTTAGAGTAACCCCTATCATAGTCATAAAAGTGATTAGACTTGCTCCACCATAACTTATAAAAGGAAGAGTTAATCCTTTTGTGGGAAGTAGTCCAATATTTACACCAATATTAAACATGCTTTGAATAGAGATCAAAATAGCTATTCCGTAACAGATTAGTCCTTGAAAAGTTTTTCCAAGACTGAAGCATTTATTTGATTCTTTCAATATAGAGAGTACTAGCATTGTAAAAATTGCAATTAATCCTAGGCCTCCTAACATCCCGAGCTCCTCAACAATAATGGAGAATATAAAATCTGTATGCGGCTCGGGTAAATAAAGGTTTTTTTGGATGCTAGCACCTAATCCGATTCCAAAAATCTCGCCTCTCCCTGAACCAATCAAGGCATTTGCAAGCTGCCATCCAGAATCCAAAAACTGTTCAAAAGGATCAATAAAGCTTGTAAGTCTTGCAAGCCTCCATGGTGCAAAAAATATTGCCATGGTTCCCAAGCAAAAAATTGTAATAACAAGAATAAAAAATTGTCCTATAGAGATGCCTGCAAAAAATAAAATAATTACAGCTAATAGACACAATATTAAGGTTGTGCCTAGATCAGGTTGAGCCATAATCAAAGATGCTATTAGAAATAAAACTAACATCGGTCTTAAAAAACCAATAACACTAGAAAGCTCATGTTTTCTTCTTAATGAGTATGCAGATATGTAAATAATTAAAGAAAATTTAATTAGCTCAGATGGTTGCACCTTTATGTAGGTTAAATCAATCCACCGCCTTGCCCCATTTACCTCATGTCCTATGCCTGGAATAAAAATTATTGCTAAGAGAAAAATTGAAAATGTTAATATCAACCAATCATAAGTTTTATAAAAATTGCTATCTATAAAAAAAGAAATTAGCATGGCTCCGCATCCTATCAATATAAATATAAGATGTTTGTATCCATAGGCGAATGGATCCGGTGTTCTTCCTAAAGATTCCTCTACAAATACACTTGCTGAAAATACCATCACTAGCCCAAATACTAATAATGTTAGAAATGGCAAAAGAATTGAGAAATTAAGTTTTTGCATTATAAAAAGGAACAATCTTTTAAATATTGGGTAAATTCATCTCCCCGATGAATATAATCCCTATATTGATCTTTACTTGAGCATCCAGGACTGAAAAGGATGAGCACATTATTGTTACTCTGAGTATCTAGATGATCTATGACTTCTTTGAGAGTCTCAAAAATAAAAGAGTTCTTAAAAGATATTTCTTGATAGATTTTATCTTTGTCTTTGCCATAAATATAGCAAGTAGCATCAGGAGGCAGATTAAGTAAATTTTTTGAGAAAATTAATCCCTTAGTATCACCTCCTAAAATAAGAATTAGTCTCTTATTAAGAGGTGCAAGCTGATTTATGGCTGCACATGTAGAGTGTGGATTGGTTGATTTCGAATCGTTGATTATAGTTACTTTATCTGTATCTTTTATCACCTCCATTCTAAATCTTAATAAATCTAGATTATCTAAATTAAATGGTTGAGGTAGCAATACGTTCTTTTGAATGAATAATTGATGAACTACACCAATTGCAAACAATAAATTCTCTGCATTTATGGCTGATAATTTCTGAGTAGTTCTAGCAATCTCTTGATCATTAAATTCAAAAGCTAAGCACTCAGCTAATTGTCTATAGTTGTAACCAAGATTCTCTTTTCCTACTGGAATTCCTTTCTGAGAATAAGATGGGTGAGTAGCTATATATGCTTGGTTATATAGAAAGACCCCATTAGGTTTAATTTTCTTTTCAATGCACTTTTTTGCATTTAAGTAGGTTTCTTCTGATGCATGACGATCTAAATGATCATCAGAGAAATTTATAAATCCTGCAATATTAAGACCGCTTAAATTAGGTAAAGAAGAATTAGATGCATCCTCAAGCTGAAAGCTTGAGAGCTCAACAATTAGAACCTTGTTAAGATCTCCAGATAATCCATTTATCATTGGCAAGCCAAAGTTACCAATAATTTCATTAGGAACTTCTAATGAATCCAGCAATTGACTGATGAAATAACAGACAGTGCTTTTACCATTAGTGCCAGTAATACCTATAGTAAAATGTTTAGAGAAAGTTAAAAAAAGATTGAGTTCGCTTTTAATCTTTTCTTTAGGAATCTCAAACTCCGTCTGATCGATACTTGGTGAAAAATATACCTCGTCGGCGTTTGCAATAGCTTCCTTTACTTTCTCTTTCCCAAATTTGACTATTGAAAGAAATTCTTCGCTATCGTCTTCAATAAAACTTGCGTTATCTCTAGTGTCAACTATGGAATGAGGGATATCTCTTAATTTAAGAAAGTTATGAATAGATTTTCCTGTTTTGGTTGCGCCAACTATGACCACCCTTTTCAAGGTATTACCTAATCTTTAGAGATGCTAAAGCTACTAGTATCAAGAGCAAAGTAATGATCCAGAACCTAACAATGATCTTAGGTTCAGGCCAGCCTTTTAGTTCGAAATGATGGTGAATGGGCGCCATTAAGAACACTCTTTTTCTGCGAGTTTTGTAAGATGTAACCTGAATGATCACGCTCATGGCTTCCATGACAAATACACCTGCCATGATTGCAAAGACGACTTCATGCCTTAATAAGACTGCCATACAACCTAGAATTGCTCCCAAGGTTAAAGAGCCCACATCGCCCATGAATACTTGTGCTGGATAAGAGTTAAACCAAAGAAAACCAATGCCTGCTCCAATCACAGACCCGCAAAAGACTATCAGCTCACCTGAGTTTGGAATGTAGGGTATGTAGAGATAATCAGCAATGATGGTGTTACCAGATGCATAAGCAATTATTCCAAGTGCTCCTGCAATCAAAATTACCGGCAAAATAGCTAACCCATCTAACCCATCCGTTAAATTTACTGCATTTGAGGAACCCACAATCACAAACCAACTAAAAACAATAAAAAACAAGATCCCGATCTCAAAAATAAAATCCTTATAAAAAGGAAGCATTAGATAAGTTTCTGTCCCAAAGTTGAAGATGTATAAGCTGATAGCAATTAAAGCTGCCAAGCTTTGAAAAAAAATCTTTTGGAAACTAGTTAGTCCTATTGAGTTTTTATATTTAATCTTTAAAAAATCATCCATAAATCCAATGAATCCAAAAGAAATCGTGGCCCAAAGTAAAATCCAAATAAAAGGGTTACTTAAGTCACTCCAGAGTAGGTTTGAAATCAAAAGACTGATAATGATTAGAATGCCCCCCATGGTGGGGGTTCCAGATTTTGATAAATGTGTCTTTGGCCCATCTTCTCTTATAGTCTGAGAAAATTGAAATTTAGAAAGAGTATCAATTAGAAACTGCCCAAAAAATATTGCAATAAGTAAAGCAGTGATAGTTCCTGCCACAGTTCTAAGAGTCAGATAATTTAGAACAGCAAAATTCTGATTATATTCAATAAGATAATTACTTAAATATTCAATCATATTATTTTAAATCGCTCCATCTTCATGCCACGGGATCCCTTTAAAAGAAATACCTTATCGACTGCAGCATATTCTTTCAAATATTCTTTTAGCTCTGCTTCCCTTGTAAAGAAAATTCCATTGCTCCCGAAGCTTTCTACAGCATATTGCATGAATTCGCCAAATCCAAGCAGTATATCGATATCCAAAGCCTTTGCCATCTCTCCAATATTTGAGTGATACTCCTTGGAGTCGTTGCCCAGTTCTAACATATCACCCAAAACAGCAATTTTCTCTTTGCCGCTGAAGCTTGCAAGGTATTTTAATGCAGCAATTGTCGAATCTGGGTTAGCATTGTAAGTATCATCAATTATTGTTGAATTTTTAATCCATTTTGCCAACCCAAGACGATTGTGAATATTTGAAAGCTCTTTTAATCTATTACTAAACTCTTCAAGCTGCAAACCCAAGTTATGACAAACTGCAAAGGCTGCTCCTAGATTGAGAGCATTATGGGCACCCAGTAAATTTGAGTAAAAAAATCCAATGCTTTTTTGTTTAATAAATACCTCAATTTTTTGTTGGCTGTTGTCTAAATCATTACTTACTATCTCGAAACAATAATCAGCTCTTCGGTCTAAACCAAAGGTAACTAGCTTTTCTGATGTTTTTACAGAATTCCAAAAGTCGACATGTTGTCCAAAAGGTACTACAGCCAAGCCATCGGCAGGAAGGTTTTTAATAATTTCTGATTTTTCTTCAAGAATAGCTTCTACTGATCCAAACCCTGAAATATGAGACCTACCTATAGATGTGATAACTCCAATATCCTGAAGAGCAATAGATGATAAATATTTTATATCTCCCATCTTAGCTGCTCCCATTTCAATAGCAGCATAATGATGAGAATCTTCTAGATTAAGGATATTGATAGGTACCCCTATTTCATTATTAAGATTGCCTTCTGTTGCAAAAATATTTGGCAAAGCTTGCTTTATAATTTCTTTGGTTGTGGTTTTGCCATTGCTACCCGTGATTCCAATAACTTTACCCTTAAAGATTTGTCTACAAGCCTTGCTGAGCTCAGTCATGGTAAATAAAACATCCTCACACTCTAAAAGAGCAGTATGATTTTTCTGATCAGTAAAGCCGTGCTTGATAATGCATAGAGCTGCTTCTTTTGCTAAGGCTTCCTCAAAATATTTACTTCCATCGGTATTTTCTCCAGGCAATCCAAAGAAGAGTGAATGCTTAGATGCCTGTTTTGAATTTATACAGATTGACTTAATAGGCAAAGGATCTGAAGTCTTGGATATATTTAAGAAGCTATAGACTTGATTGACGTTATGTAGAATCCTCAAATACTCTTCCTTATAAAATTTGCATCATTGAAAAAGGTCTTCTTGTTACCAATCTCAAGAATTGTTTCATGGCCTCTCCCCAATACATATAATACGCCATTGGTTTGCATTCTGGAGATGCCCTCTATTATGGCATCTCCTCTATTTTCAATGAGCTTTACTTTTGATTCTTTTCTTCCTGAGAGTGCATCTTCAGCAATAGATTGAAAAGTTTCATTTCTAGAATTATCGGAAGTAAAAATAATTTCATCAGCATATTTGATGGCAATCTTCATCATTTTTGGTCTTTTTGCTCGATCTCTGTTACCTCCACAACCAAAAACCACTACCTTATGTTTGAAATCCTTGCTGGTTTCCTTCAGAAGGGCTTTCATAGAGTTATGATCATGAGCAAAATCTACAATGATGGTTTTATTTTGCTTTAATGGAATTAACTCAAAGCGCCCTTTAGGTAATTTTAAATTTGATGTACTTAGGTTATTAAGATAGCGCTTATCTATGGCAGATAACATTGATAAAGCTGATACAAAGTTTAAATTATTTAAGCTGTCTTGAAATGGACTTGCAAAACTTAATCTAGTTGCGGAATCCAAGTTAAATTTAAGCAGTGATTTATTAAGCTCATAGCTTATTGCCTTTGGGTCTTTATTATTCCTGTGGTATTCAATTTTAATAGGCTTAGTTGAATTTAAGAAAGCTGATTTGTTTTCAAGTATTTTGTATGAATTACCTGCACAAAAAACTGGTCCCTTGGTTTTGGAAATAATTTTTAGCTTAGCGTTCTCATAATTCTCTTGAGATTTGTGATAATCCAAATGATCAGATGCAATGTTGGTAATCAACGATGAGTCAAACCTTAATTTTCCCAGTCTCTCCTGATCCAAGGCATGCGATGAAACCTCGAGCACTACGCAAAGCTCATCCTTATCTTTTTGCCTTCCTATTAACTGAAATAAATTAAATAATCCTGGTGTTGTATTGGAAACCTTATACCACTTAGAATTAATATGTGCCCCGATAGTGCCAATGTAGACAACATTCTTGTTAAGTTTCTTTAGTAATTGATACAAGATAAATGCAGTTGTAGTTTTACCATTGGTTCCTGTAATTCCATAAAACTTTGTGGTCTTTGGAATATCCCAATATGCAAACAAGAAATTTAAAAGCTTGGATTCTAAATTTGGAACATAAATAAAATTATCGCTTTTGACCTTGGCTCTTTTTGAGCTAAATATAAATTTAGCCTTCTGAATAAGATTGTCATTAATAAAATCATTTCCGTGAGAGTAAACGCCCTGCCTAGCAAAAAAAATACTATTAGTAGTTAATTTTTTTGAGTGGTCGGTAATATGAAAATCTTTTTTTATCTTAATTTTGTCGCCAAAATATTGTTGAAAAATATTGGCTCTCATTGCAGTGATAATTGGTGTAAGTCTTGGATAATACTTGCAAATACAGGTGCAGCTACCGTCCCTCCACTGTATCTGTTAAGACCTGGCTCATCCATAGATACAAAAATAGTAAGGGACTTATCTCCCATTTCTGCGATGCCAGCAAATGAGGCTGTGTAGCTTGATTTATCATATCCCCCTGAAGAGCTTACTTTATGGGTGGTTCCTGTTTTTCCAACAACTTTAGCAAAATCTGATCTGGCTAATGTTCCAGTTCCATCTTGCACAACCAACTCAAGTGCCTGAATAATTTCATTACTAATTGTTTCATCTAAAACTTTATCTTCGTATACATAATCACCTTTAATCATTACAAAATCTTTCAAAACTCCATCGTTTGCAAAAATAGAAAATGCTCTTGCAATTTGTATAGGAGAAGCAGTTAAACCATATCCAAATCCTAAGCTTGCTATTTCATGTTGTGAAATATTTTCTCTTTGATTTATTATTCCAAAATTTATAGATGGGAAGTCTATAGATATAGGTTTTGAAAACCCAAAACTCTTCATGCCTTCAATAAATTCATTGCTTGGTATTGAAATTGAAATTAAAGATGCTCCAACTTGGCTCGATTTAGCAATGACCTCTCTTGCTGTAATTTCTTGATAGTTTCTTGGGTCAACAATTTTTTGGCCATTTAGTGTTAATGATCCAGGATTTGTATCAATAATAGCATTAGCTTCAAGAGTATTATTTTTTAAGGCAAGGGCGTACGCAAAAGGCTTCATAATCGATCCTGGCTCATAAGCATCGAGAAAAACTCTGTTGCGCTGAATCTTTCTGCTTGGATTATTTGGGTTATAGGATGGAAAACTAGCAGCAGCCAAGACTTCACCAAGTTTGTTATCCAGTATGACAACACTCCCACCAGAGGCTTGGAATTTTTTTGCTCCCTCAATTAAGTTTTTGAAGGCAATAAATTGATAATCCTTATCTAGGGTAAGAGTTATATCGAGTCCATTTTTTGGTTCTTGAATAATTAAAGGTTTTTTAAAGGGTTGCTGATTTCGATTCTTAAAAATTTTTTTTGAGCCATCAGTTCCACTGAGTAACTCATCATAAATTAACTCAATTCCTTCTAAACCTTTTCCATCTTTTCCTGAAAAACCAATAATATTAGAAAATTGTTCAGCAAATGGATATATTCTTGTTTGGTGCTCCTCTATTTCAAGTAAATTATTCCTTAATTTCTTTACGAATTCTAAATCTTCAAGAGATAAATCCTTTTTTATGAGACTCTTCTTGGTAAGTATATTGTCCTTAAAATGTGACAAATTGTTATTAAAAAAATTGGGTACATCACCCTCTTTCAAGCCTTTAAGCCCATAAAGATCATATCTTTTAATAGTTGTTGCTAAAGGGACATTATTGCGATCATAAATTGATGCTCTTAACACCTTAATGGGTCTCAATCCCTCGCTTAAGTCTTTTCCTTTGTTACTGAGGTATTCGTCTTGTATAAGGGCAAGATGGGACATCTTGAAAATGATGCATAAAAAGAAAATTCCAAAGAATAGAAAAATCAATATTGCGCGCCAGTTTTTTAATCCTAGCGTGCTACCCATCAGGATCTATCATCTGAAGTTTCTCTTTAGCAATATTCTCATTCTTAGCATTTGAATTGAGAATATTGAGTTCAGTTATTAATTTTGTATGCAATTCCAAAACTTTATTATTTTGAATTGTTAATGCTTCGATATTTTCGGTTAGTTGGACATTTTCCCAGCGAACCTTTACTAAATAAAGTGCTAATAAGACATTAATAAATACTGAGCACACTAAAATAAAAGTTAGTTTATTCATTTTTCTGATATGCCCTCAGAATAGCGCTTCTTGATCTTTGATTGTTTAAAATTTCTTCAGGAGTTGGCTTTAACTTGTTAGTAATACTATTATATTTTTTTTCAATGATTGGGTTTAATGGAATATCTTTATGAACTTCTGTCCTAGAGGGCTTAAAAAACTCTTTTATTTCTCTGTCCTCAAGCGAATGGAAAGCTATGGTTACAATAATTCCGCCTGAGCTAAGCAAATGATCAGCAGTTAATAAGTTAATTTTTAAATCTTCAATCTCATCATTTATATAAATTCTTATAGCTTGAAAAGTCTTAGTAGCGGGATGTTTTCTTCCAACTCTGGGAAATTTTTCCTCGATCAACCCAGCTAGCTTCGCAGTTGAAGTAATAGGTTGCCGTTGTTGAGTATTAGTGATTAATCTTGCAATTGACTTAGAATGTTTCTCCTCACCATATTTCCATAATACGTCGGCAATCTCTTTTTCAGTGGCTTTAGATAGCCATTCCATTGCCGAAATCCCACTCTCTTGGTTCATACGCATATCTAGTGGACCAGCTTTACCAAAGCTAAATCCTCTTTCAGCGTCATCTAATTGAGTGGAGCAAAGACCAAAATCAAAAAGTATTCCGTCCACACCATATGTAAGATGTTTAATCGATTTAGAGTTTAAAGTTCCGTGAAAAATAGAGAACCTTTTATCAGATATTGTAGATTTAGCAAAATTTACTGCCTCTAGATCCTTATCAAAAGCTATGAGGCTACCCTTGCTGCTTAATTTTGAAAGAATCTTTTTAGAATGGCCTCCCCTTCCAAAGGTTCCATCGATGTATACGCCATTTGGATTATGGACAAGTAAATCAACTGACTCTTCCAGTAAAACTGGAATATGAGTCATTAATCTACTTGTTTTCTCATAAATGTTGGCACATCGAGGAAATCAATATCCTCTGCAGACGATGCGCCAACGTTTGCAACTTGTTTTGTTTTGTCACTATCTAAACCAACCGGATTAAGCTTTATAGTTGGTCTTACATTATCTACAGCTAGTTTTGGGGATTTTTGTGAGACGCCTGTTGCTACAACGGTAACCATAAGGTCCTCATCGGCAAAAGTGTCATCAACGACGGTTCCGTAGATTATTGTGGCATCTTCTGCAATGAATTTTTCAACAACAGAGCTGACTTCATTGTAATCTCCCAAGGTTGGCTCTTTAGCTGTAATATTAACTAAAACACCTCTAGCATTTTTGAGATCAATATCCTCTAATAACTCACTGCCAACTGCTTGAGATGCTGCTTCAATACCTCTGTCTTTAGCTCCGGACCTACCTGTTCCCATCATCGCAATACCTTTCTCTGACATAACAGTTTTTACATCGGCAAAGTCAACATTGATGTAACCTGGCTTCATAATAATATCTGAAATACCTTGTACAGCTCCTTTTAAAACATCATCTGCTTTAGCAAAAGCATCCATCATTGAGGTATTCTCGCCTAATACATCAATAAGTTTTTGATTAGGAATTGTGATCAAGCTATCAACTTCATCTACTAGACTAGCAATTCCTTTTTCTGCTGACCCAGTTCTTTTTGGACCTTCAAATTTAAATGGCTTAGTTACCACCGCCACAGTTAATGCACCAAGCTCTTTAGCAATAGATGCTACTACTGGCGCAGCACCTGTTCCAGTACCTCCACCCATGCCAGCGGTGATAAAAATCATATCTGCACCGCTGAGAAGCTCCTCTATTGCCTCTCTGTCTCTTTCAGCAGCTTGTCTACCGACTTCTGGATTGGCTCCCGCTCCCAACCCTTTAGTTACACCGTTGCCTAGTTTTAAAATGGTGGCACCATTAGCTCTTTCTAATGCCTGAGCATCAGTATTTGCACAAATAAATTCAACTCCTTGAATATTTTGATTCATCATGTGAATCACGGCATTGCCTCCGGCACCACCCACCCCGATAACTTTAATTTTTGCTTGTTCAGCAAATTCGTCGATAATTTCCCAATTCATACAATCCCCTTTACAAAGAAAGAGCTTTTACGCTCTCTGGTAAAACAATTTCTAAAATCTCTGTTGACAATTGAGCTGCATCCTGCCTAGCTTGCCAGCTATCTAAATTCCACATTTCAAATTTGTCGCCCATTCCTATAAATGCAACTTTTTCAGAAACATTTATACCCGCATAAGTTCTTAAATCTGCTGGTATAAGAAGCAACATTCTCCCAGTTGGATCCAGATCTAATTCTGAAGCATGGCCTAGGATAGTCCATTGCAATTTTCTAATTACAGGATCCAAGCTTTGCATCTTTTGCAAAGTTATTGATAAATTCTGCCAAGAGGCTTCCGGATAAATTTTTAAACAAGGATATTGTGGATCTCTTGTAATGATTAACTTAGATGTATTTGAATTCGTAAAATTTTCTCTGTAACGCGCAGGAGTTGAGATTCTTCCCTTTGCATCTATTGAAATTTCGTTATATCCAAACATTTAGTGATATTTATATTGCACTTATTACACACTTTATACCACTTTTTGTACACTTTTACACACTTTTTTTTAGATTTTTAAAAGTATGTGAGTTGATCTGTAAGCCGGATTCTGTCTTGATGATTATCTATCTCGACAATATGTCACCACATTGCTCTAGCGACCTACCCGAATTCACAACGAGCAGCTGTATAGAATCCCTATTTGGTCTTGCTTCAAGTGGGGTTTACACAGCCTTGCTTGTTACCAAGCAAGCGGTGAGCTCTTACCTCACCTTTTCACCCTTACCCAATTAGGCGGTTATTTTCTGTTGCACTTTCCATGGGTTCACACCCTCCAGGAGTTACCTGGCACTTTGCTCTTTGAAGTCCGGACTTTCCTCTGATAACTCAGCAATCATCCGATCAACTCGAAAAGCATTTTAAACAACTAGTTCTATTTAGGGAATTTTTTATAGATTTCTCTCTTTGGTAATTTATATAACTTTGAAAGGACTTTTGCTGCATCTCCCTTGTTTAAGAAGCTTAATAAGTCTTTTTGCAGACCCAGATCAATTTCCTCTGGTATTTCTAAGATTTTGATAGTTATTGTAAATTCTCCCTTAATTTCATTTTTAGGAATTGTAATTAAATTATCAATTTGGTTTAAAGTCCCTCGGTACAGTGATTCATGTTTTTTGGTCAGCTCTCTTGCTATGGCAATCTCATTATTTTCATTGATGCTCTCTTTTAAAACATTCAAAGTGTTAATAATTCTTTTAGGCGACTCAAAAAATATTGCTGTCATTCCAATTTTTTTAATTTTCTTAATAAACTCAATTTGTTTATTTGCTTTTCTAGGAAAGTATCCCAAGAAACAAAATTCATTTGTTGAGATTCCAGATAGTTGAAGCGCAGTTAAAATAGAACTTGGGCCAGGTATTGAGGTAACATGATGCTTGCTTTTAATAATATCTCTGACAAGGGCAAATCCAGGATCATTTATTAGAGGCATACCTGCATCACTCACGAGAGCAATGTCTTTGCCCTCTTCAAGGAGGGACACCACTTTTTTGATCATGCTATCTTCGTTATGATCATTTAGTTTTAATAAATGAGATGTGATATTTAGCTCTGCAATCAACTTACCAGTTATCCTTGTATCCTCACATAATATAAAATCAACTTTCTTAAGAATTTCTACTGCCCTAAATGAAATATCTTTAGAATTACCAATAGGAGTTGCTACTATATAAAACATAGTTATGGACTTAAAAAAATATCATACTATTAAAATTACTTTAAATGCCCTAATTTTATTGGTTTTGATAGGGTGCTCTGCTAATCAGTTAAAGAATACTCAAGCTCGCCAAGCTCAAAATAATGATTCCTATAATATTGATATAGGCTCAGTCATTCTATCTAGTAAATATTCAGAATCTGAATATAAATTGATTGAGAGAATGTTTGCCTTTAGAAGCTTCTCTGAAGAAAATTTTAATGAACTTGATAAGATTATTGATAGAAATGATCTTTCTAATAAGGATAAATCTACACTAAATAGCTTAAGAAATGATCTCTTACAAATAAAAAGTAATTTAAACCGCAAGATTGCAATTACTGCTCCTAATGAATTAAAACAAACCTTCATTGAGTCGGTTTTTAAGCTCCCTTATAATTTTGAACTTTCATTCAATGATACCCAGGCTGTTCAATTTTTAAGGAGCAATGAATTATTTTGTAACTCTCTAGAATTGGATAGCCTCAAAACTATAGCAAAATCTCGATCCTCAGAAGATCAAAATATTACTGTAATAACAAACTTTCCTGGAGATGTAATAACAAGATATCTTGATATAAATCCAAACTATATTTTCGTTTATGAGAATCAAGATCCTCAAGAGTTTGCTGCCTCAATTTTAGAGGTTACAAAAAGCAATGAAAGATTTAAAAAGATTGAAAGGCTAGCTGTTCCAATCAATATTGAATTTACTCCAAGAATTAGGAAGGATCTTGAGGTATTGGTATTTGATGCTGATCATGAGGTTCAAAAAAAACTAATCCCTGCATTTAAATATAACTACGCTAATAAGCTCTTATATTACTCAAGCATTAATGCCCTGAAATCAAATTTAAATAAAGGAGATTTAATAGATTATGAAGGAGTGAATTTTGCTGCTCCTCAGTTTTATCTTCAAGACCCAACCTTGCTTTATAAGGAAGAAGCTCTGATAAGTGGAATTGTTATGGACTGGATGGTGTTGAAGGCTATTTATGAACTAAATAGCTCTACTAAAATAATTAATGGTAATACTGGATTACTGATGATGGGAAATACTTGCGCTGAAAGACTGCTTAGTCTTTCGAAACTTGAGGCCTAGATTGCGCTAGTTAAATTTCTTTCAACTAATGACAGGCTGTCTTGAAAACCTGGTCTATCAAAGATCCTTTTCTGATAGTCTATTAATGCCTTGGTATGTCTATTTAATGGAAGATTGATTCCAAGCGAAGGAAGTCTCCATAGGATTGGTGCCAAATAACAATCGCACAAAGAAAACTCTTCATTCATGAAATACTTAAACTCTTTAAAGGTGGGAGCAAGAGAAGTAATTTCATGTAAAAGGTCTTGTTTGGTAGCAAGAATCTCTTTTTCAGTCCCCGCGCCAGAGATTAATGTATCTACTAAGGGTGAAATTTCTTTATCAATTCTCAGCATTAAAGTTCTGCAATTGGCTCTATTAACTGGATACACTGGTAATAATGGAGGATGAGGAAATCTTTCATCAAGATATTCAAGCATTACCGCAGCATTGTATAAGCCTAGCTCTCTATCTACTAGAATTGGGAGACAATGCTCTGGGTTAATTGAGAGGACCTCCTCGGGTGCTTCCTCATTAGTTGTTTCTTTTATTTCACAAGCAACATCTTTTTCAGCAAGCACAATTCGTACTCTGTGGCTGTAATGATCATCTTTATCAGAATATAGAATCATAAAATTAATCCCTAGTGGTAATCTTTTTGGTACTCTCTAAATAGCAGATAGGAAAGCGCCGTGAAAACAACAAAAAATAATATTACAAACCAGCCTATTCTTTCACGATCAGCTCTGACAGGTTCTGCAACATAGGTTAAAAAATTAGTTAGATCAAAAATTATGGTATCGAATTCAGCAGCGGTATACTTTCCTGAACCCTCTGCTAGCAAAAGATGACCACATTCCTCTTCAGTAATGATATTTCTATCTGCATCTCTTCTTACCCCTCCGTTTGAAGCATAAGAAGGAACTTGCTTACAACCTAATATCTGCTTACCTTGATAATACTCTAGAACATTTGGCATTGCGGTATTTGGATAAACAAGATTGTTTACACCGTATTGTTTAGAGCCATCCTCGTAATAGGTTCGTAAGTATGTATAAATCCAATTACTCCCTCTTGACCTGGCAACAAGAGTTAAATCAGGAGGTGCTACTCCAAACCATTCTTCTGAAGCTTTTTTATCAAGAGAGCCTTTCATCAAATCACCAGATTTAGCATTTGGATCAAATACTAATTTTTCAAATAATATTGATTCAGGTATATCAAGGTCTTTAGCTACTCTTCCCCATCTTGAATATTGCAATGAATGGCAACCATAACAGTTGTTTATGAAAGTATTAAGACCTCTTTGAAGGGAGCTATTGTCGAGGAGTCGGGCATCAAACTCATCGCAGTCTCCGTAATCACCACACTCAGCTCCGCCTGCTGCATAGCCTAAACTGGAGAAAGTTATAAGCAATAAAAGTGAAACTAATCTCATGGTCACAATCTCTCAGGTGGAACAGAAGTCTTTTCTAGAGATGTATAAAATGGCATCAAAAAGAAGAAACCAAAGTAAATAACTGTCCCAATAACACTCATAAGTTTTCTAGATTCTGTAACAGGGACAGTTCCAAGGTACCCAAGTGTTATAAAACTAGTTGCAAATAATACCAATGCAATTTTGCTAAAAATTCCCTTGTAGCGAATGGAAGCAACTTTGCTTCTGTCTAACCAAGGGACTACAAATAAAATTGCAATAGCTCCAGCCATAACAATGAGCCCTCCTAGCTTGTCTGGCACAGCTCTTAACATTGCATAATATGGAGAATAGTACCAAACGGGAGCAATGTGTTCAGGAGTAGATAAGGGGTTGGCTTCTTCAAAGTTAGCTTTTTCAAGGAAATATCCTCCCATTTCAGGGAAGAAAAACATGATTATTGAAAAAACAATCATGAAAACTCCAATGCCAACGAGTGCATTGAGTACTTTATATGGAAAAAACGGAACGCTATCTAAAGGAACGCCATCTTCATCAACATGTTTTTCTATGTCAATGCCCTCTGGATTTCCTGCTCCTACTTCATGCAGTGCTACAAGATGCATGAATACTAAAGCAATTAATATTAAAGGCAATGCAACAACATGCAATGCAAAAAATCTTGATATTGTGGCACCAGATATATAGTAATCTCCTCTGACCCAAACTTCCAATGACTCTCCTATATAAGGAATTGCACCAAATAAAGAGATGATGACTTGAGCACCCCAATATGACATTTGTCCGTAAGGTAATACGTACCCTAAGAAGCCTTCTGCCATCATAACCAGATATATAGTCATGCCAAAAATCCAAACTAATTCTCTTGGTCTTTGGTAAGAGCCATAAAGTAATCCTCTAAACATATGAAGGTATACAACTGCAAAAAACATAGATGCTCCAGTTGTATGCATGTATCTAATTACCCAGCCATAATCAACATCTCGCATGATGAACTCTACTGATGCAAATGCGCCCTCTTCAGTATTTTCATAAGGCATCATTAACCAAATACCTGAAACAATTTGAATTATTAGGACCACTGAGGCAAGCGCACCAAAAAGATACCAAAAGTTAACTTTCTTGGGCACAGGATGCTTAGAGAGGTGTCTCTCAAAGGTATTTACAATTGGTAACCTATGATTAACCCAGTCAAAAACTTTTAAAAACATACTGCTCATTAAGCAACGCCCTCGTCTTCTCCAATAGTAAGAATAGTTCCTTCAAAAAAATGTGGTGGAACTTTTAGATTTGTTGGCGCTGGGACTCCTTTATAAACTCGACCAACTAAATCAAACATCGATCCATGACAGGGACAAAAAAAGCCTCCCGACCAAGAACTATCCCATGGTTTGGATTCCATTTCAGGGTAGTATTTTGGAGAGCAACCTAAATGAGTACATACACCAGCTAAGACGGAAAACTCGTTACTCTTAGAGCGAGTATTATTTATGCCTCTGTATGGCTCTTCTATATTCAAAGACTCAGGATCATCTAACTTAGCAACAACTTGCCCAAGACTCTCTAAAGACTTGGCTGTATGACGAATAACAAAAACAGGCTGCTTACGCCATGATACCTGTATTTTCTGACCAGGCTGTATTTTAGATACATCAACTTTAACCGCAGCGCCCAATGCTTTAGCTTTGGCGCTTGGGTTCCAAGCGGAAATAAAAGGTGTTGCAGCGAAGGGAATTCCAGCTGCTCCAACGGCAGCAGTCATTCCTATTAAAACTTTTCTTCTTGTAGTGTTGGGGTTGCTCATTTAGGGCTTATATTCTAATGCAAAGAAATCTGATAAACCACTAACGTTTTGAATATTGTTCTCTCTTTCTAGCTTTCTTCAAGCCAGGCTTTTTCCTTTCAACTTTTCTAGGATCTCTAGTCAAGAAACCAGCTTGTTTTAACTGGGGTCTCAATTCCTCGTCAAACTCCAATAAAGCTCTTGAAATACCGTGCCTTATAGCTCCTGCTTGACCAAAACTTCCTCCACCCTTAACCATAATTTTAAGATCAACTTTTTCATCAAGGTCTAATAACTTTAAGGGTTGCTTTACAAGCATTTGCGCAACTTCTCTTCCAAAGTATTCTTCAAGAGATCGATCATTTACAGAAATGTTGCCCTTACCCTTGGTAAGATAAACCCTAGCTGAAGAAGTTTTTCTTCTTCCTGTTGCATAAAATGTATTTGATGCCATAAAAGTTTATATATCCCAATTTACAGGTTGCTGAGCTTCGTGAGGATGCTCGGAACCAGCATAAATTTTAAGTTTCTTGATTATCTGATTGCTTAGCTTGTTTTTAGGTAACATGCCCTTCACAGCAAGCTCTATAACCTTTTCAGGCTTGGTAGCATTCATATCTTTAAAAGTTTTAGTCTTTAAGCCACCTGGGTACAAAGAATGAGTATAGTATTTTTTGTCCTCAAATTTATTACCTGTAACCTTAATTTTTTCTGCATTTACAACTACAACAAAATCTCCACAATCAACATGAGGAGTAAAAATAGGCTTGTCCTTACCTCTTAATTTATCAGCGATTTTAGACGCAAGACGACCTAAAACTTTATCGGATGCATCAACAATAACCCAGTTATGTTGCGTCTCTTCTTTTTTAAATGATTGTGTTTTCATAGCAGAACTTAAATCAGATGCGCATATTAAAACTAAGGGCTAACTTAATCAATGATTTTCATAAAAATTATTAGTAGTTCTGTTACTTAATAAACAGGGCTTCCTGAAGCCTGCTTTGTGCCCGATGCCACAAATACTGTAATGTTTCACCCTCGTAGAGATTAGAAATAAAATGTTGCTTCTCAAGAGCACAAATCTTTGAACCCTTAGTATAAGTGACATCCAGAAAAGAAATAAATCTCCTCACTATATTGATATCTAAATCACTGAGTTTTCTAAAATTATTAATAAACACCCAATTGTATGTTTCACAAAGCTCTAAATAATCTTTAGCCATATTTGCTTCAGAGAAGAAAACTTGAAAATCTAACCAAACAAACTGCTCTCCATAACCCTTCGCAGAAAATTCACGTTTTGACAAAATTAATGGGTCACCAAAGCATGCATTCATATCAAAATTACTCTTTAGAAATTTTTTAATAGCCCTATCATTTATTTCTTCTTGGCTTAAATTTAAGAAATTATCTATATTTTTAGACCTATAATCTTCTGAGCCCTCTAAATTGAAATAAAGAAACTCATTTTCTATAAATGTAATAGATTTAATAAATTTATCTCTTTGTAACCCATTTTTATAAAGTTCTTGAACTGGATAATTCGAAGATAAAAATATTGCAGTATTATGCTTTTTAAGTTCATTAAAAACTTTACCAATAATCATGGCATCACCAATATCTTCTATCTGAAATTCATCTAAAAGCAGTATGTCTACTTTTTGAAGAACCTCTTTGCAAAACAAAGTTAAGGGATCTTTTTTTCCTTGGTGTGATTTTAAGAATGAGTGAACTTGAAGCATGAATTCACTAAAGTGAGTAGTTAATACATTGTTAGATAACTCCTTGCTTAAAGCCTTGAGCAGAAGAGTCTTCCCTCTGCCAACCTTGCCCCATACATAGACTGATTTTATTACTTGATTCTTGCTAAGAAATTTGAGTTTGCTTTGTCTTTTATCTTGAAATGCTGAGTAAGCCTTTAAAAATTCTTGTTGGTAGCTATCAAGATGTATACCTTCTTCGGCAAGAACATCATATAATTTTTTAAACATGGCTTTCGATAATTTATCTTTTCATAAAGTCTCTAAAATGAGTCTTTTTGGAGTATTGGTTTTTTTATTATTTTCCTGCACAAATTCAATAGATATAGAAAAAGCATTATCCTCAGTAATAACTGTCAAAACAAGCAAACTCCCCCTTTCTTCCAATTATAGGAATTCAACCATTGGTTCAGGAGTTATTATTTCTAAAGATGGCATTGCTGTAACAAACTATCATGTAATAAAGAACAATTTAAGAGAAATCTTTACAGAAACAAACGAGGGCATGACCTTTTCTGCAAGGGTATTAGGAGTAGACGAAAGACTTGATTTGGCAGTTCTAAAGATTGAATCAGATAAAGAATTCTTTCCAGCAATCATAGGAGATACAAGCTTGATAAAGCTGGGAGATGAAATATATGCAGCTGGAAACCCCTATGGCTTGGGAGTGACACTCTCAAAGGGGATTGTAAGCGCAACTGGTAGAGATTATGGAAATCCCTACTTAGAATTAATTCAAACGGATGCAGCAATTAATCCTGGTAATTCGGGCGGAGCTTTGCTTAATAGTTTTGGGCACTTAATTGGAATAAATACAAAGATATTCTCTCAAACAGGAGGATTCCAAGGAATTAGTTTTGCAATTCCTGTAGACAAGATCATTAAAATCTCCTCAGAAATTATTCAAAATGGCTCTGCAAAAAGGGCTTGGATAGGTAATTTTAGAGTCAAGCCTAAAAGGATCTTATTAAATAACAGCCCTACCAGTATTCTTGAAATCATTAGTTCTGATGATGGCCCATTATTTAGGGATTCGGATATAAAAGTGGGAGACATGATTGTTGCTATCAATAACAAACCAGCAACCTGGGAAAATTTTGTATTTTATTTAAACAGTGCCTTTCCAGGAGACACTTTAGAGTTAGATATTTTCTCAGAAGAAAAAATTAATAAAATTTTTGTAAAAACAGAAGCCGGTTGAGATATATTATCTCGGCAATCTTTCAATATTAGCGCCTAAGTAAGATAGCTTTTCTTCAATCCTCTCATATCCTCTATCGATATGATAAATTCGATCCACAATGGTTTCTCCCTTTGCGCATAAACCGGCCAATATAAGACTTGCAGAGGCTCTTAAATCTGTTGCCATAACTTCCGCACCCGAAATTTGCTTAACACCTTTGATGAAAGCATTTGCTCCTTTAACAGTAATATCGCATCCCATTCTATTTAATTCTTGAACATGCATAAATCTATTTTCAAATACATTTTCTGTGACTACAGATGATCCAGCAGCAAGAGAATTAAGGACCGTGAATTGAGCTTGCATATCTGTTGGAAATCCTGGATAAGGGGCTGTTGTAATATCAATAGGTATAATATTTTCAATATCAGATTTAAGGTGAATTGAATCATCAGATACTCTTACATTGAAGCCGCATTGTCGAAGTGACTCAAGTATATTTGCCATCCTTTCTGGTTGCGCTTTTTTAATCTCTATCTCCCCCCTTGATAATGCAGCTGCAACTAAGTAGGTTCCCGCCTCGATTCTATCTGCAGGAATAAAGTGCTGAGATTGATTCAATGTTCTTACTCCCTCTATGGAAATAAGATCTGTTCCTGCGCCATAAACTTTAGCACCCATAGAATTTAAGAAATCTGCTAGGTCGACTATTTCTGGTTCCTTGGCAACATTTCTTATGTTTGTAGTGCCCTCAGCTAAGGTTGCTGCCATCATAATATTTTCAGTACCAGTAA